>ULUY01003190.1_pt1 | contig 58470 bp, 43 predicted proteins | sample 1959031 | NCBI WGS metagenome assembly ULUY01 (sample SAMEA4835774, study PRJEB28245) | human gut metagenome | biome: gut microbiome; material: fecal sample | place: Denmark | collected 2008
CGGTTCAGAAATCCGCGTTAATCGTCGCGTTCCTCGCATTCGCCTTCGATAACGTCGGGACGCTGGTTCTTGATTATCTTGATAGCGGTGATAGCAGTGATGAGATTCAGAATGCCTTCTGAAAGTATCGAGATACCGAGAAGTATCATAAGAAGGTTACTGCCCGCGCCGGGCCTCAGCATGAGCGCCAGACCTAGTAAACCGGTAATGACCGCCATCGCGAAAATCAGCCACCATCTGCCGAGCCCGAATTTCTTGGCTTCGAATGCGGTCTGGATTTTCAGAACGCCGTCAAGCAGGAAGAACAGACCCATGGCGCTGCATACGAATATCATCAGGCTTGCGGGGTTTATCAGAACGATGACGCCAAGCGCGATAAGGATAATTCCCGAGGTGAGGTCGTGCTGGAACGCCAGCCGGTAGAGATCCTTAGAAAAATACCCCGCCATTCTGACGGCTCCGAAAACTATCAAGATGATTCCGATGAGAACGCCGATAAGCCCCGAGAAAACCTCGGGCAGGCAGATGAGCAGAATACCCAGTACGCACAGCGCTGCGGACATCACGATATAGCCGATCTTTGCGGCTCTCATAGGTAAAACAGATCGCATACAAATCCCTCCAGTAGGTATTTAAGCAGCACCGGAAACCGGTGTGCCTTTATTCTTACTGATATTATATCACAAGTTTACAGGCATTAAAACGGACAATTTTTCCTGAATGGGGGGGAAACGCGCGGCTCCGGGGTCAGGTAAGCCCGCAGAGGGTTTCGGTCTCGTCGAAACCGTCGTAGGACATCACGCACACCCGGAACTTCTCCTGGAGCAGCGGGATAACCTCGCCGAAGTTCGTTTTCCAGTAGCAGCACGCTCCCGGGAGCAGCATTATTGCCGGTTTTGTTTCATCGCCAAATTCGTATACTGTCATTTCCGGATCTCCTTTTAACCTTATAATATGTTAGATATGGCTAACTGTGCTTTATAGTCATTCACAACATGATTATATCACACAATTTTCATTTTTGCAACCCTTTTAATTGTGAAAACCACATGAAATGTTAAGTGCCTTCAAACCGCATAGCAATGCGATTTTCCGCGCTGTTATGCGGTTATGGTTTTGTAAACAAATTAATATGGTTAAATTTGCTGAAAACGGCTTGACAAATGGGCTAAAATATGTCAGAATAGCGGGTTTACATTAAAAAAAATATGTACTATAATAATAAGGCAACTAATCAATGCGAATGGCATGACAGACAACAACACAAGGAGGAATAAAAGCATGTTAAAAACACTTGCGGCGCAGATAAAGCAATATAAACGATCGACGCTGCTTACCCCCCTATTTACAGTGCTGGAAGTCGTGATGGAGGTACTTATCCCGTTCGTCACGGCGGCTATAATCGACAAAGGCATTAACGCCGGAGATATATCCAAGGTGTACATTTACGGCGGCATTATGCTCGTCATGGCGTTCATGAGCCTTACATTCGGCGTACTCGCCGGCAAGTTCGCTGCGAACGCTTCCGCGGGATTCGCATGTAATCTCCGTGACGCAATGTTCACCAATATCCAGCAGTTCTCGTTCTCAAACATAGATAAGTTCAGCACCGCCGGTCTCGTTACACGTATGACCACCGACGTCACCAATCTCCAGAACGCGTTCCAGATGATAATACGCATTGCTGTAAGAGCTCCTATCATGCTCGTAAGCAGCATTGTAATGTGTATGTTCATTAACGTGCGCGTCAGCCTGATATTCCTCGGCGCGATGGTGGTTCTGGGAACCGTTCTTGCTATCATCGTTTCCAAGGCTACCAAGGTGTTCGACAAGGTTTTCCCGAGGTACGACGACCTCAATGCCAGCGTTCAGGAGAATATTTCCGGTATCCGCGTTGTAAAGGGCTTCGTGCGCGAACAGCACGAGAACGAAAAGTTCGTGAATGCTTCCGGAAGTCTCTACAGGATGTTCATTAAGGCGGAGAAGATCATATCCTGGAACAATCCGGTTATGATGTTCGTTATTTACGCGTGCATTCTGCTGATATCCTGGTTCGGCGCGCAGTTCATCGTAGGCGGCACCCTCACCACCGGCGAGCTGACCTCACTGTTCAGCTACATCATGAGCGCGCTGATGGCTCTGATGATGCTTTCGATGATCTTCGTTATGATCACCATGTCGGTGGCGAGCGCACGCCGTATCTGCGAGGTGCTCAACGAAAAGTCCGACATCACCAACCCGGAGAACCCCGTTATGGAGATCACGGACGGCTCCATTGACTTCGACCACGTGAACTTCACATACAAGCACAAGTCGGATCAGCTCAAGGCGAAGAAATCCGACCTTGACGGCGGCGAGGAGATACTCAGCGACATCGACCTGCATATACATTCCGGCGAGACCATCGGAATCATAGGCGGCACGGGATGCGGCAAGTCCACATTTGCGAGCCTCATCAGCCGTCTGTACGACGTAGACAGCGGCTCTGTCAGAGTAGGCGGCGTAGACGTTCGCAAGTACGACCTCGAGCTGCTCCGCGACAAGGTAGCCGTAGTGCTCCAGAAGAACGTGCTGTTCTCCGGAACGATACTCGACAACCTCCGCTGGGGCAACGAGAACGCCACCGAAGCGGAGTGCGAGGAAGCGTGCAGACTTGCCTGTGCAGATGAGTTCATCGAGAGAATGCCCGACCGCTACAGCACGATGATAGAGCAGGGCGGCGCGAACGTATCCGGCGGTCAGAAGCAGAGACTCTGTATCGCAAGAGCGCTGCTGAAGAGCCCGAAGATACTTATACTCGACGATTCCACCAGCGCGGTCGACACCGCGACCGACGCGAAGATACGCCAGGCGTTCGCCGAGAAGATCCCCGGAACAACGAAGATCATCATTGCGCAGCGAATCTCCAGCGTTAAGGACGCAGACCGCATAATCGTAATGGACGACGGCAGTATCTGCGGATTTGCTCCGCACGACGAGCTGTTAAAGACCAACGAGATCTACCGCGAGATCTACACGCTCCAGACCCAGTCCGGCGGCGATTTCGACAAACCTAATGAATAAGGAGGCGGAAACAGATGGCAATGGGAAACAGGCGTCAGCCTGCTGCGATAAATCGCAAGAATATGGATTTCAAGGTGCTGGGCAGAGTGCTCGGCTATATGATGAAGCGCTATAAGTTCCGCTTTATACTGGTTCTCGTATGCATACTCATCACGGCTGTAACCACCCTAGTGGGAATGCTGTTTATGCAGAGCCTCATCGACGATTACATCACGCCGATGCTGAATGTGGTAAACGCCGGCGGCACTGCGGATTTCGCTCCGCTGCTCGGGGCGCTGGTGCGTATCGCGCTGATATACGTTGTGGGTATTATAAGCTCCTTCACTTATAACAGGCTGATGATCTACATTACCCAGGGTACCATGCGCGACCTCAGAAACGACATTTTCACGCACATGGAATCCCTTCCGATAAAGTATTTCGACACAAACGCTCACGGCGACATCATGTCCATCTACACCAACGACGTGGACACCCTCCGCCAGCTTATCAGCCAGAGCATTCCGCAGATGGTGAACTCGCTCGTAACGTTGATAATCACATTTGTCAGCATGATAGTGCTGAGCATTCCGCTGACCGTTCTCACCGTTGTTATGGTGCTGGTAATGATGTTTGCAGCAAGCAGGATAGGCGGCAAGTCCGCAAAGTACTTCGGCGCACAGCAGAAGGACCTCGGTATTGTAAACGGCTACATCGAGGAAATGATGGAAGGTCAGAAGGTAGTCAAGGTATTCAACCACGAGGAGAAGAACATGGAGAGCTTCAGACAGCTCAACGATCAGCTCCGCGTTTCCGCAGACAATGCGAACAAGTTCGCGAATATCCTCATGCCTGTCAGCGCGAACCTCGGAAATATCAGCTACGTGCTCTGCGTTGCAGTAGGCGCGGTGCTTTCTCTGGTGCTCGGCTCCGACGTGACCGGACTTACCCTCGGTTCGCTGGTCGCGTTCCTTACGCTGAACAAGAGCTTCTCTCAGCCGGTGATACAGGTCAGCCAGCAGCTCAACGCAGTGGTTATGGCTATGGCGGGCGCGAAGCGTGTATTTAAGCTGCTTGATGAAAAGCCCGAGACCGACGATGGCTACGTTGAGCTTGTAAACGCAAACATTGCCGAGGACGGCACTATCACCGAGTCCGAAAAGCGCACCGGCGTATGGGCGTGGAAGCACCCGCACACCGCCGACGGCACCGTGTCCTACCGCAGGCTGGAGGGCAGCGTTGTATTCGACGGCGTAGACTTCGGCTATAACGAGGACAAGATGGTGCTCCATGACATCAAGCTCCACGCGGAGCCCGGACAGAAGATAGCGTTCGTAGGCTCCACCGGCGCGGGCAAGACCACCATCACGAACCTCATCAACCGTTTCTACGACATTCAGGACGGCAAGATACGCTACGACGACATCAACATCAACAAGATAAAGAAGGCGGATCTCCGCCGTTCACTGGGACTGGTTCTCCAGGATACACACCTGTTCACCGGCACGGTAATGGACAATATCCGCTACGGACGTCTTGACGCCACCGACGAGGAGTGCATTGCGGCTGCAAAGCTCGCGAATGCTCACAGCTTCGTTAAGCGCCTTCCGGACGGCTACGGCACCATGCTGACCGGCGACGGCGCGAACCTCTCGCAGGGTCAGCGCCAGCTTCTTGCGATAGCGAGAGCGGCAGTCGCAGACCCGCCCGTGCTGATACTCGATGAGGCTACGTCCTCCATCGACACCAGAACCGAGCGCCTTGTGCAGGACGGCATGGATAAGCTCATGAGCGGCAGAACAACGTTCGTTATCGCGCACAGACTGTCCACGGTACGCAATTCCGACTGCATAATGGTACTCGAGCAGGGCAGGATAATCGAGCGCGGAAGCCACGACAAGCTCATCAAGGAGCAGGGACGCTACTATCAGCTCTACACCGGCAAGCCGGCTAAGAAAGCGGCTGAGTAAGTCAGCAGAATAACACAGCGGCAGGTCAACTTATCGCCCTGCCGTTTTGCATTATTTTTGAAGTACCTTGTAGTACCAGTCCGGAGTATCTCCGAAATCCTCCGCAAGCTTGTCGCCGTATTCGTCGCGAATCTTGGCGCAGAGCAACGCGAATTCCCGGAGGATAGGCTGCGACTCGCCTTCCTTTTCCATTTCGTAATCCTGCTCGGCAAGTGTGTGGATATCAAAGTTGCAGCCGCTTATATCCAACCACACGCGGAACCTGTACCCATCGGAAAGTTTCTGAATATACGCGCGGTATGTGTATCCGTGGCTGTCGCGGCAGTCATATTCGCCGAGCCAGCCGGGATTCCCCTTTTGGTGCGTGAATCCCGTTCCGGCGAACGCCTTTTTCATTACCGGGATATCCGCAAGATGAGGGATCGGCTTCTTGTCGCTGTTGTATGTATAACGCTTTGGCACGGGAAGCATTTTTTTTATAATCCCATCAAGATACTTGAAGTGATTCGTTTTAAGCTCTGTGAATCTATTGTTTTCTTCCCTGGAGAAAACGCATTTCGTTTCGGCTTCAACAGGATTTCCGAGATAGGGTATCAGCTTTTGGATAACAATGAAGGAATCACGCGGTTCGGGGTCGGCTGTGACCTCGATACAAACCGAAATCATAACGCGTTTCAGACCATCGTCATAGCATCGTTCCTGCGCAATATAGTTCGAGAAAAAGTGAACGTTTGTGAGTTTGGAAATATCAGCATTTTCCCATAATAAGTCGGGGGCGGGCGCGGAGATTTCTTCACCGAGCCAGTTCACGCCACTGAGCAGGACGTGACCGAACGGAATATTAAAAGGGCGCGGTATTTTTGAAAACACTGCGAAGATATCGTCATAGTCCGATTTATCGGCGAAGATCTCCCCGGATAACCAGTTTTCCGTGTAGCTGCATATCGTCGGTTCATCTTCTGCTGATTTGAAGTACTTTTTAAGTTCCGGTAACTTTTCAAGCACATTTGATATAGTCCTGTCCCTGGATACGGTACTTGCCGCAAATGCAAGGTCAGACCAGCCAAGCCCAAGCTCCGAAAGCATATTCTGAATATATGACTGAGCGTCCTTGAACTTTACTTTATCCGCGATGTTGAACCTGTATATGTTGAAAACTCTCATGCTTACCTCTCAAACCGCTTGATTTTGTTTGTGATGATATCAGTATAGCATAAGAAGCGGAAAATGTCAATAGAAAAAGGGAGAACCTTTCGATTCTCCCTTAGTGCTATTCTGAAAATCACATCTGCTTGCGTACCTTGATGTGAACCTCGCGGAGCTGCTGCTCTGTAACCTCGGTAGGCGCGCCGAGGAGCAGATCCTGCGCGTTGGAGTTCAGCGGGAACGCGATGACCTCGCGGATACTCTCCTCGCCGGTGAGCAGCATGATCATGCGGTCAACGCCGGGAGCCATACCAGCATGAGGCGGAGCGCCGAACTTGAACGCGTTGTAGAGCGCGCCGAACTTGCTTGCAACGTCCTCTTCGGTGTAGCCTGCGATCTCGAACGCCTTTATCATGATGTCGAGGTCGTGGTTGCGGACAGCGCCGGAGGAAAGCTCAACGCCGTTGCATACGATGTCGTACTGATAAGCGAGTATATCCAGCGGATCCTTGTTCAGCAGTGCGTCCAGACCGCCCTGCGGCATGGAGAACGGGTTGTGCGTGAAGATTATCTTACCAGTCTCCTCGTCCAGCTCGTACATCGGGAAGTCAACGATGAAGCACAGTTCGAAGCGGCTCTCATCGATGAGGTTCATGCGCTTTGCGACCTCGGTACGGATCTGTCCGGCGAACTTCGGAGCGTTCTTTTTGGTGTCGGCGATGAAGTAAAGTACGTCGCCTTCCTGGAGCTCGCAGCGTGTCGCCAGCTCCTTGCGCTGGTCGTCGTTGAGGAACTTGTCGATCGGGCCGTTGTACTTGAACATGCCGTTCTCGCCCGGCTCAACCTTGAAGTAGCCCAGACCCTTCATGCCGACTTCCTGTACTGCGAAGTCCTCCATGCTCTTGAAGAAGGTCTTGGATTGCTTAGCCATTCCGGGAACGCGGATACCGCGTACGGTCTTGTTGCTGAATGGCTTGAAGTCGCTGTCAACGAACAGGTCGGAAAGTTCCTTGATGACCAGCGGGTTGCGCAGGTCGGGCTTGTCTGAACCGTAGGTGAGCATTGCTTCCTTGTAGGTTATGCGTCTGAACGGAGCAGGGGACACCTGCTTGTCGGAGAATTCGGAGAAGGTCGCGGAAAGGACTTCCTCAGCCACTGCGAAAACGTCCTCCTGGGTAGCGAAGCTCATCTCAAAGTCGAGCTGATAGAACTCTCCGGGGGAGCGGTCGGCTCTTGCGTCCTCGTCGCGGAAGCAGGGAGCGATCTGGAAGTACTTGTCGAATCCGGAAACCATGTAGATCTGCTTGAAGATCTGCGGAGCCTGCGGCAGAGCGTAGAACTTGCCGTGGTGCTTACGGCTGGGGATCAGGTAGTCTCTTGCGCCCTCAGGGGAGGAGGTGGACAGGATAGGAGTCTGAAGCTCCAGGAAGCCCATGCTGCTCATCTTGTTGCGCAGGAAGCTGATTATCTTGGAACGGAGCACGATATTGTCGTGCATTTTCTTGTTTCTGAGGTCGAGGTAGCGGTACTTCAGGCGGACATCCTCGCGGGTCTCGCGGGAGGTAGCCACTTCAAACGGAAGCTGCTCCGTCACCTTGCCGAGGATACGTACTTCCTCAGCCTCGATCTCGACTGTACCGGTTTCGATCTTGTCGTTGTAGGTGCTTTCGTCGCGCTTTAAAACGGTGCCTGCGATGGAAACCGCGCACTCCTTGTGAATGCCCTCAAGCAGCTTCTCATTGTGGAACACTACCTGAACAACGCCGTAGTGGTCGCGCAGGTCGACAAACATGATACCGCCGTGGTCGCGGATATTCTCTACCCAGCCGGCAGCCCTTACCTTTTTGCCTATATCGTTTTCAGTCACCGCGTTGCAGTACTGCGTGCGGTATTCGTTTTCTCTGAACAATTCCTTCAATCCTTTCAATATATAAATTGTCGCCGCCTGACAGGCGGAAAAGTCCTCAGCTACGGTCACAGCGATTATGACCGGCATTGTTATGCCGCATTATATCACAGCCTTTCGGCAGGGAGTTCCCCCTCGCCACATAATTCAACAATTTATTATATCACTAAAATGCGGAATTGTCAATAATTTATGCAGATATCCCCCGCAATTTTTGCTGAACTGCGGGGGATAGTTCCATTCATGCGCGGGAAACGTACATCCCGAACTTATCTTTGATGGTGAACACATCATAGTCCATGCTGTACTTGATGTCATATTTCGTGCCGTCCTTCATGACCAGCACGCCGTCTGCCACGCCGCCTTTCCATACCGGGGTGTCGGCTTCGTAGTTCAGCTCGGCGCCCGTGACTGGTATCACTCTGCCGTTTATTTCAACGCGTTCCATCCAGGCTGTCGGGACTATGTTGCACAGCATGAATGTCAGCGCCGCGCCGAGTATCGTCAGTATCGCGCCGCATACAATTACGGTTGCTTTGAATCCTGTTTTGTTCATATAATTACCCCTTTCCGCCGTCTTCCGCTCTGTGGAAGTTCCCCCGGCGATGATCCTGCGCGGTATGCGCTCCGACGCGGTTCCGGAACGCGCCGCGCGTATTTCCCCAGTATCCGAATATGTGCTCATGTCAGCCGTCTTAATCCGGGAGTGATTATCTGGCTGCTGGGAATAAGCGAGTAGTCGTACATCACCTTTGAATGGTTATCCAGCACCAGTTCCCGGCGAATTATCCGGCGTTCCCGGTCGAGGGTGACGCGGTATACCCGGCTGACCCGGAAGAACTCGCCGTCCTCCTCAATGTAGCCCTGATCTTCCTCTGTTATGCGGTATATGTATGGGAACGGCTCCTGTGCGCGGAGCTCGCCGTACAGCGCGCTTTCGTCCAGCCAGACCAGAAGCTGCACCGGACGGTCGCTCGTGTTTTTGAAACGGTAGTCCACGTTTTTGTAGAAAACGCTGGTGCCGGTTCCGAACGGCACCCGTCTGCCGGAATCAGGAAAGAGCGCGTCAGAATGGTGCACCAGTTCGGTCACGGTGAGCGGGCTGTTCAGCACCAGCCAGTGTATCAGGTTCGCGAGCTGGCACAGTCCTCCGCCGACTCCGCGCCCGATTTTCCCGGCGCTTATCACAAGTCCGTCAAGGTATCCGCGCTTTGCGGAGGGTTCGCCGACGAGCTTCCAGAACGAGAAAGTTTCCCCGGGCTGAACGACTAACCCGTTTATCTGCGCCGAGGCAAGCCGGAGGTTAACCAGCTTATTTCGCTGGAGCTCCATATCGACCCCCTCCAGACGGCGCAGCGCGTTGGAGGAGTGGCTCTTCACAACAGCGCTGAACGGAACTGTGTTGCGGGTACGGGCGAATATTTCTCCGCTGAATCTGTCGTGGATATCCCTGAGCAGATATTCTTTCTTCAGCGAAATGTGATAGCAGGCGGGCGACAGTTCGCAGAACAATTTTCGTTTTTTTATGGCTGACACCTCCGTTCCACGACATTCCCTATAATTATTATAGCAGATTTTTGCAGGAAGTCAATTACAGTTATATTACGATTTGGTTACAAAACGGTTACAAATGTTGTGTATCATCAGAATCAAAAACCGGACAGCCTGCAAAGCTGTCCGGTGAGCGGTGTTCAGTTCTGGAAATAAACGTCCTCCTGCTGGAGCATTGGGTAACTTATCAGCTCCCGGCTGTCAAGGTCGGCGCGGTGCATGTCCACGGCGCTGATTCGGCGGTTGAGGTAGGTCGTGTAGTAGTAAACTCCGGTCTGGGCGTTCCAGCAGGAGGTGTAGATCGTGATCTCGAACTTTCCGGGCGCGACCTCGCAGCAGCCGCGGGTCTGCTCAACGGAGCCGAGAATATGGAAAAACTGCCCTACGCTCTCCGCCTCGGAGCTTCCGGAGCGGGAGTTGTTCCGCGTGAATGCCACCCGCGCGAACCTCGAAGCGGACGAAAGGTCGCCTGGAAGCCCGACCGCGCCCATTCCGCGGCTGTAGCGGGTGAGCTCCAGGCCTTCCGCGAAGGTGTTCTGCGGATCCCTCGGGGAAAGCCCCATGTAGTTGTTGAGCATTGCCAACTGCTGCTCAAACGGGGGATTGTTCGTCAGCACTCCCGCCTTGTTTTCGTGTATCTGAAGCCCTTTTTCGGTGGACTCCACCACGATACAGCCGGATCTGTCCGCGATTATCCAGTGGAGCTGAGCGGCTGGGAGCTGTTCGCTGAACGGAGTTCCGGTGAGATTCATGCCGGAGATAAGCTCCCGAGCCTGGGAAAGCTCCGCGCACTGGGAAAGTATCCAGGGGATAAATTCGAACTGCGCGACGTTCCGCATGCCTTCACGCGGCTGGGCGTACTTCGCGTTGCCCACGAAGTTCAGCCCCGCCATGCCGAGTCCCTTCTCGTTCACGGCGTCGTAGTAGAGCGGGTAGCCGCCCGCAGCGTGAGCCATTCCGATGATCGCGTAGTGATTGGAGAGCGTTCCTCCATGCCGGAATTCAAACGGGAATTCCCGCGGAGTTATCGTGATCTCCTCGCCGTATGAAAATTCGTAATCCAGGGTCCTTCCCATGTAGAAGCATTCCGTCTGGTAGGTCGCCGCAGTGCACATTTTATGTTCCTCGCTTTCATGTTGTTGGAGATATTATGCCCATTCGTGCAAAAAGTATTATAGCACTTTTGCCGCCGGCGGTCAACAGCTATGGACGATAAATCATCAAATTATCACAGTTTTTCCTGAAAATATTTGTATGCAGTTACAATTATACATCACTTGACAATTTACGCGCAAGGTACTATAATATAATAGTTAAGCTGTGTCCGATGAAACAGCATTTTTTACGTTAAAAAGTTAAAAAAAAATTTCCATCAGGAGGAAAACGATATGAAAATAACCGTAGCGGGAGCAGGATACGTCGGGCTTTCTATGGCAGTTCTTCTGTCGCAGAACAACGACGTCACCGCAGTAGACATAGTTCCGGAAAAAGTGGAGCTTCTGAATTCCAGAAAGTCGCCCATCGCTGATAAATACATCGAGGAGTACCTCGCAGAAAAGCCGCTGAGCCTCGCCGCCACCACCGACTGGCGCCCGGCGTACGCCTCGGCTGACATCGTGGTCATCGCCACCCCGACTAACTACGACGCGGAGAAGAACTATTTCGACACTTCGTCGGTGGAAAGCGTTATCGAGCAGGTGTTCTCCGTGAACGATCACTGCACCGTGGTTGTGAAGTCCACCGTGCCTGTCGGATTCACTGCGGGACTGCACAAGAAGTACCCGGAAAACGCGCACCGCATTATCTTCTCGCCGGAGTTCCTCCGCGAGGGTCAGGCGCTGTACGACAACCTGTATCCCTCCCGCATTATCGTGGGAGCGCCGCAGGAGTGGGCGGATTCCGTGGAGCGCGCGAACGTATTCGCGGAGCTTCTCCAGCGGGGCGCGATAAAGCAGGATATCCCGACGCTGCACCTGAACCCCACCGAGGCCGAGGCGGTCAAGCTGTTCAGCAATACCTACCTCGCGCTGCGCGTGGCTTACTTCAACGAGCTGGACACCTACGCTGAGATGAAGGGACTCAACGCCCGTGAGATAATCGACGGCGTAGGTCTCGACCCGCGCATCGGACCGCACTATAATAACCCGAGCTTCGGCTACGGCGGATACTGCCTGCCGAAGGACACCAAGCAGCTCCTCGCGAATTACGCGGACGTCCCCAACGACATCATCACCGCGATAGTTAACGCCAACAAGACCCGCAAGGACTACATCGCGGATCACATCGCGTCGATGGAGCCGCAGACCGTCGGAGTTTACAGGCTGACGATGAAGTCCAACTCTGACAACTTCCGCCAGAGCGCTATACAGGGTATCATGAAGCGCCTTGAAAAGCGCGGAATAAAGGTGATAATCTTCGAGCCGACCCTGAAGGAAGGGCAGAGCTTCTATAACTACGAGGTGTGCAGGGATTTCGGCGAATTCAAGCGCCGCTCAGACGTTATACTTGCGAACCGCATGAGCGCCGAGCTTAACGATGTAAGCGATAAGGTTTACACCAGAGACCTTTACAGCAGAGACTAAAAAATTACAGATGGGGGTGATTCCCGATGGATTCGATTATTTCAGGAACATTCAGAATGATTATCCGCAGGGGTTTCCCCCATCAGCTCTATTTCGACGAGGATTTCATGCGGATAATCGGCGCGGAGGACAACTCCGACCCCGAGAAAAACTACCGTCTGTGGGAGGAGTGCGTCCACCCGGACGACATGCCGCTGGTAAAAGAGGCGATAGAGAGCACTCAGCACAATATCCGTGCCGAGGTGAAGTACCGCTGGCGCCACAAGACCCGCGGACTTTACACCGCCTACAGCACCGGAATGCTTGCAGGCAAGGGGGACGGCTGCGTCACCATCTACGGTTTTTTTAAGGGCGTACCCGCCGACCGCACGCAGCTCTACGGCTACGACCCGGATCTTCAGCTCCTGACCAGGCTCCTCGCGGAGAAAATGCTGGACAGCTTCGCGTTCTGCGCGCTTGTAGACCTACAGCAGAACAAGCTCATGCTGCTCAACGATTACTTCAATACAGGCTCCTCGGCAGGCTGCGAATGCGGCTACGACGAGTGGCTTGAGGGATTCCAGTTCTGCATTCATCCGGACGACCGGGATTGTCTGACGGAACTGCTGACTCGTGCGAATCTTGCAAATGCGTTTTCAAAGTCCGACGAGGTGCACGGCGAGTTCCGCTTTATGCGCCCGGACGGTCCATGCTGGGTAAATCTGCGGCTGGTGAGAATGAAACAGCGCCTTGCCGGGCGTTATCCTGAGTTCATCGTGTTCCGGCGTATCGACGCAGACCACCGCGCCGTATTCATGGAGGAGCTGCGCAACCGCCTGATAAACGGACTTGCTATCCCCTATATGATCCTCGACCTTATCGACCTTCGCGCGGGCAGCTTCTATTCCTCCAGGGACAATCAGGGGCTTTTCGCGGAGCACTTCAACGAGATAGGAAGCTACAGCGACGCGCTGGACCGCTTCGTGGAAAACAGCGGGTGCAGCTTCGCGGACAGAAACGCGATACTTTTCAATTTCAGCGTGGAGCACATGACTGAGCGTTTCCGGGCAGGGGAAAAGATGATCGAATGCGAGGTCTGCCGCAACCCGGAGGGTCAGCCGGAGTGGCTGCGAATCCAGGCGTTCATGTCCTCCGCCGACGAAAACGGAGAGCCGGCGCTTGCTATACTCAGCGTTCAGCAGGTGACTACCGAGAAGCTGCGGGAGCTTCGCTATCAGCAGCGGCTTGAAAGGGCGCTCCGCACGGAGAGCCAGTACAGGCAGGCTATCCTGTCCAACGCCATCGCAGTGTACACCTATAACATTACCGAGGACACGATATACGACGAGATAATCGAACAGGAGGGCGTTGACCCGCTGCTTCCCAAGATGGGGCTTACTGTGCCGTGCTCCTATAACGAGTACATCAGCAAAAAGTCCGAGCTTATCGTTGACCGCCAGACCGCAGAGAATTTCCGCAGGACATTCTGCACACGTACTCTTGCTGATATGTACAACAGCCACCGCCGCAGCTTTGATACGGAGTATGAATTCAAGATCGGCAGCAGGGTCGGGTACTTCCGCGAGGCGGTAATAATAACCCAGGATATGGAGACTGGCGACCTTTGGGGTCTGACCTACGTCCGGGACGTCACCGGCGAACACGACCAGGCAAAGCGGGTGGAGCAGGCTCTGCGCGACGCCTTCGACCAGGCGCAGCACGCGAACTCCGCAAAGACGCTGTTCATGAGCCAGATGAGCCACGATATCCGCACGCCGCTGAACGCGATACTCGGAATGTCCACGATAGCGCAGGAGCACATCAGCGACGCCGCCCGGGTCAACGACTGCCTCGAAAAAATACAGACCTCCGGACATCAGCTCCTGGAGATAATCAACAACGTCCTCGACCTTTCGGCGATAGAGAGCGGAAAAACCACCCTTGCCAGCGAGCCGTTCGACCTGAAGGTGTTCATCGACGACACTGCGGGCACGATACGCACGCTGACCGACAAGAAGCGTCAGCGCTTCGTCGTGGAGATCTCCGAGGGGATAAACTATTCGGTGATAGGCGACCAGACGAAGCTGCGGCAGCTTCTTATGAACATACTCAGCAACGCCGTGAAATACACCCCGGACGGCGGCGAGATACACCTCTCCGTGAAGGAGCTGAACCCCGACCACCACGGCGTGTGCCGCTATCTTTTCACAGTGAAGGATAACGGAATCGGCATGAGCCAGGAGTTCCTGCACAAGATATACGACCCGTTCGTCCGCGCCGACGACCACCGCATAAGCGGCATACAGGGAACCGGTCTCGGAATGGCGATCGCGATAAACATCGCCCGCATGATGAACGGCGACATCGGAATAAACAGCGAAGTCGGCAAGGGCTCGGTGTTTGAAGTCACCGTCGCGCTGAAAAAGGGCGCGGAGGAGCCTGCGTACATCGGCGGCATTTCCATGGAGGAGCAGCCGCGGCGCGAGCGCATGTCGGACTACGACTTCGGCGGGAAGCGCGTACTGCTTGCGGAGGATCTCGAATTCAACGCGGAGATCGCGTCGGAGTTCCTTGCGGAAGCGGGGCTTGTCACTGAAACCGCGTGCAACGGCGCGGAGGCAGTGGAGAAGTTCGGCAGTTCGCCGGAGGGCTACTACAGCCTTATATTCATGGATATCCAGATGCCTGTTCTGGACGGCTACCAGGCGGCGGACAAAATACGCGCTCTGGACCGTCCCGACGCGAAAACCGTTCCGATAGTCGCGATGACGGCAAACGCTTTCATAGAGGACGTCAAGACCGCAAAGGAACATGGAATGAACGGGCACGTTGCAAAGCCGCTGGAGGTAAGGGAGCTTACCGCGGCGCTGAAAAAGTGGATACCCGGCTATAAAACTAAGAATCAGAGTTGAACAGAATGAAAAGAATAGTTACGATACAGGATTTTTCCTGCGTTGGGAGCTGCTCGCTGACCGCCGCTATACCGGTGCTGTCGGCGGCGGGGGTGGAGTGCTGCGGAATTCCGACGGCGCTCCTTTCGAACCATACCGGATTCCCGACGTTTTACAGCATAGACCTCACGGATGAACTGGCTCCGATAAGCGATCAGCTCAAGCGTGAGCACATTGATTTCGACGGCGTTTACACCGGATATATTGCTTCCATCGACCAGATAGAGCACATTGAGGAGTTCATACGCCGTTTCAGGAAGCCGGGGGATCCGCTGTTCATCGACCCGGTGATGGGCGACAACGGAAAGATGTACGCGGCGCTCACCGACGACTACCCCGAAAGAATGCGGAAGTTCATCGAGGGCGCGGACATCATCACCCCGAACATCACGGAGGCATGCCTGCTGACAGGGCGCAGCTTCAATCCCTGCCCGACGCTCCATGAAACGAAGGAAATGCTCCGGGAGCTGTGCGGATTCGGAGTGAGGTTCGCGGTCATCACCGGATTTTCGGAGAAGGGGCAGCTAGGGGCGGTCGGCTGCTTTGACGGCGCCTTCACCGAGTGCCTCACCCCGAAGAAGGACGTTGCATGCTCCGGCACCGGGGACGTATTTGCCTCGGCGCTGCTTGGAGCGGTGCTGCGCGGCGCGGATTATCCGCAGGCTCTGGAGATAGCTACGAAGTTCACATATGCGGCTGTGGAGTACACCGCCGCGGCACCCGACCGCAGATTCTACGGGATACACTTCCAGCCGGTGCTCGGGGAATATATCCGAATGCTGGAGCGCGTCGAAAAGGGGCGGTCTGATGGCTGAGCAGAAAAAGAAGGGGCTTTCCCGGCTGAATAAGGCGATACTGTTCCTGATAACATCGGCGTTTTTCTTCGCGCTGATGAACATGTTCGTGCGGCTTTCCGGCGATGTCCCGACGATTCAAAAGACGTTCTTCCGGAACTTCTTTGCGCTGTTCATTGCGAGCGGCGCGATGATAAAGAACCGCTGTTGCATTATCCCGCCGAAGGGCGCAAGGTTCGACCTGTTCATGCGCGCGGCGTGCGGCTACGCCGGCGTTGTGCTGAATTTCTACGCGATAGACCGGCTGAGCATTTCGGACGCCTCGCTGCTGAACAAAATGTCGCCGTTTTTCGCGATCATCTTTTCGACATTCCTGCTGAAGGAGCGCGCTAATAAGGTACAGTGGGCGATAATCCTGACTGCGTTTATCGGCGCGCTTTTCGTTATCAAGCCGTCCTTCCAGAATGCGGAGCTGGGAGCCTCCATCGCGGGATTCTGCGGGGGAATGTGCGCGGGCGCGGCGTATACTTTCGTCCGCCGGGCAACGGGGAAGGGCGTCAAGAGTTACTATGTGGTGTTCTTTTTCTCGGCGTTTTCTACGCTTGTGGCGTTCCCGCTGATGCTGCTGGATTTCAAGGCCATGACCCTGGTGCAGACCCTAATGCTGGTAGGCTCGGGAGTCAGCGCGGCGATTGCGCAGTTCTGCATAACCACGGCGTATTCCTACGCTCCGGCGAAGGAGGTCTCGATCTACGATTATTCGCAGATAATCTTCGCGGCGCTAATCGGGTTCGTGGTGCTGGATCAGGTCCCGGACGTGCTCAGTTTCGTGGGATACGCGGTGATAATCGCAGCGGCTTTCGTGATGTTCAGATATAACAACCGGAAAACGAAGGAATGAAAAAGAGTGCTGCCGACAAATTATAATTTAGCGGCAAGCGTTCCACTCGTTGCAACCCCTAATAGGGAGTCAAGGGGGACGCGTCCCCCTTGCGAGTCGAGGGCAGCGCCCTCGTCGCCGTTAGGCGAAATACTGCGCACGAAGTGCGCAGTTACTCCGTGCGGAAGCACGGCTAAACGCCAAAAGAGCGCTAAAGGGGTGTGGGGGAAAACAAGCCACATATAAAATCTAGTTGCGCCTTACCTCCTCAACAGTCCGGTAAACTGTTGAGGAAGCATACATCGCCTCTAAACAATTCAATGGCTGTCTTAAAAAGAGTAGCCATCTTTGTATTATCCGACCAGCATGAGCAGAGTTCCCGCGACAAGTATCGCAAGACCTGCAGCGGAGCGTTTCGTAAGCTTTTCGTGGAACACTATGTAGGAGAACAGTATCGACACGAGGATACTAAGCTTGTCTATCGGAACAACAACGCTTGCAGGGCCGTCCTGAAGCGCCTTGTAGTAGCACAGCCAGGAGCCGCCGGTAGCGAGTCCCGAGAGGGCGATGAACAGCAGCTCGCGCTTGTCCAGCCCGCGGAGCTTATCCGCCTTGCCCGTCACAGGGACCATCAGCCATGCCATCACCAGGACCACCGCGGTGCGTATCGCAGTGCCGAGGTCGGAGCTTACGCCGTCGATACCTATTTTACCGAGTATCGAGGTCAGCGCGGCGAATACTGCCGAGAGAATCGCGTAGGGAAGCCACTTCGCGCTGTTTGAGCCGGGACTGTCGGTTTTCTTCTTTTCGATCATCAGCAGGGTTCCGGCAAGTATCATCACCATGCATATGCATTTCAGCGGGGAAATGCTCTCGTTCAGGAAGATGAAAGCGAGCGCCATTGTAAGCACCGTGCTGGATTTGTCCACCGGCACGACCTTGTTTACATCGCCTACCTGAAGCGCCCTGAAATAGCACAGCCAGGAACCGCCGGTCGCAAGTCCCGAAAGCACGAGGAACAGCCATGTTTTGCCGCTTATGTTCGTGATGCCGCTCCAGGAGCCGGTTATCATGGTCATGAGTATCGCCATGATAAGCACCGCGATGGTTCGCAGAGCGGTTGCCACAGTAGAATCAGTCTTGCGGATACCGCATTTTGCAAGAATTGAAGTTAATCCGGCAAAGAACGCCGACCCGGCCGCGAACACCAGCCACATAAAACGCACTTCCTTTGAGTGAAGAAAAATCAGACCCACCTGGAGGTCTGCTTATATTATTGTATCACGTATTGATGCGTCTGTCAATGAGATATGCAACATTTGTATGGCTGTTGAATCATAATTCACAACTGGGTTTTTCTAAAAAATAGCTGATAAATTATCTCAGGTCATTGACATGGTGACTTTTGATGATGTATAATAAATATATATTGCATGAATAAGGGGTGGATTATGGAAAACAGAAAATGTATTGCTGTACTTACTGAGAAACCTAGCCTGGACTATCAGTCCGGAATACTTAAAGGAATATACAGATCGGCATTCAGCCATGATGCCAACGTAGCGGTATTCTGCGTAACAAGCACACGCAGCGACGAAGCCTACCAGATCGGTGAAATGGTGATATTTTCACTCCTAGGGGATTACTCCAGTTTTTCGGGCGTGATATACCTTCCGGATACTATCGACTATTCCATGCGCGACACCCTGATCACTGAAAAACTGATTGCGGCTTCCAGAAAAATAAAAATCCCGGTCGTGACCATCGACGGCAATTATGATGAGTTCCCATGCTTCCTCTCGGACGACTCTGAGCCGATACAGTTCCTGGTGGATCACCTATCCGCCGGGCATGGCTGTAAGGATATCGCGTTCGTTACCGGAAGAAAGAACCACCCTCACGCTGAACACCGCCTGGAAGCGTTCAGCCGGGCAATGTCGAAAAATAACCTTGAAATACGCGAAAACCGCATGTTTTACGGAGATTTCTGGCGCACCTGCGGCGAAGATATCGTAAGCTCCCTGCTGGCGGGGGAAAGCGGGCTTCCGGAAGCGATAATATGCGCGAACAGCTACATGGCGGACGGAATATACGAAGCGCTGTACAAGCGCGGGTTTCGTGCGCCCAGGGATATAAAGCTCGCGTGCTACGGCGAAAAGACCGAAACCTCGGAATACATCTCCGCAACGATAAGAGCCACCGATAGCCTCGGATTCTCAGCCTGCGAGGGTCTGTTCAGCATGATAAACGGCGGAAGCATTCCAAGCGTCAACCGTATTCCTACCGAGTTCCAGAAACGCCCCGCGATGACCTGCGGCTGCATGTACCCGGACGAATACAACCTGCTGGATTTCCGCGTGAAGGATCCCAACGAGATCAGCGATTTCTTCACCGAGTACAACACCATGAGCGAGAGCCTGATAAGGCGCCCGAACATCCGCGAGACCCTGTGGACCGCAAACTGGTATACCCACCTGTTCGGGGACTTCACCAGATTCAGCGTGTGCATGTGCGACGATGTAGTGAAGCCCGAGCTGTCGCTTGACGAGAACGATGTCTGCGTAAGCTACACCGATGAAATGCTGATGGTGCTTGACCACAAACGCCTCCCCGACGGGACCTCAGACGCTTTCGTCGGAACGGACAGGCGGTTCCCGGTCAGCGAGGTGTACCCTCCGCTGTTCAGCACCGACGGCGAACCCTCCGCGTATGTTTTCAGGCAGCTCCATTTTATTGAAAGGTGCTACGGGTATGCCGTGCTCTCATACGGAAATAGAATAATCCCTCCGCAGGCAAACTTTGATTTCTGGATGAACGTCCTGGCAAACGCCGTTGAATCCCAACGCCGCCTGACTATAATGCGGTACCTTTATAAAAAGGTCAACCAGGACGCCGTTACGGACTCAATGACCGGACTTTTCAACAGAAACGGTTTCAACTCCATGCTTCCACAGATGATAACCGAGGCGCGGGAGGCAGGGAAGAACTTTCTGCTGATAATGTCCGACCTGAACGGACTGAAATACGTAAACGACAGCTTCGGTCACAGCGAGGGCGATAATCTGATAAATACCGCCGCCGGACTGCTTTCCTGCACCCGCATCAGCGGAGCTTCCTGCGAGAAGAATTTCCGTATCGGCGGCGACGAATTCGTGAAGGCTGCCTACGGCGATATCACTCAGCAGGGAATCGACGAATTCCGCCGTGAGATCAGCGAAAAGGTGAACATCACCAACAGCACCTCCTGCAAGCCCTACCCGATCTACATGCCGATAGGTACCTGCCTGCGCAGCCCCGGCGATATCCCGGACTGCGACAAAATGCTCTCCAGCGCTGACGAAGCGATGTACGCCGACAAGATACGCCTGAAATCAGTGACCGGCTTCGATCCCAAAAGAAAATGACCCGGGACCTTCCCGCGCTTCGGTGCAGGAGGGTCTTTGACGTCCCGGGAGGTATTTGCAAAAAGTATCCCGCGGAGCTCCCGCCATGTCTTGACTATTCCTGCGAAAAGATGTATAATGAAAGGTACTCAATTTCAAAGAAAAGGATACTATATAATATGGAAAGAAACTATCCCAAGGCGACCATCACCGAAAAGGGCGAGAGGGCACTCCGCGGCGGACACCCGTGGGTCTATGCCGACGAGGTCACAGAGGTCTCCGGCGAATACGAAAACGGCGGCCTTGCCGACGTTTTCAGCCGCAAGGGGCGCTACCTCGGCACAGGTTACATAAACGACAACTCCAAGATACGCATACGCGTCATCTCCCGCAACGCCAACGACAAATTCGACCGGGACTTCTATGCCCGCAGGATACGCTACGCGCTGGACTACCGCCGCACCGTCATGGGCGCGGAGGATTTCCGCTGCTGCCGTCTCATATTCGGCGAGGCTGACAGCTTTCCCGGATTCACCGTCGACAGATTCGGTGACGTCCTTGTTGCGCAGGTGCTGTCCCTCGGCACGGAGCGTGTAAAGGACGCGCTCTACGAGCTGCTTGTGCAGACCCTCGCGGATATGGGCGAGCATATCTCCGCAATATACGAGCGCAACGACGTTAAGATACGCGAGCTTGAGGGCATGGAGGAATACAAGGGCTTCTGGGCTGGCGCGGGGCTTCGCACCGACCTTTCCGGCGTGACCGAGATAACTGAAAACGGCATAAAATACACCGTGGACTACATCAATGGTCAGAAAACCGGATTCTTCCTCGATCAGAAGTACAATCGCCAGGCAATCCGCCGCATTGCGGAGGGACGTACCGTCCTCGACTGCTTCACGCATACCGGCTCGTTCGCGCTGAACGCCGCAGCAGCCGGAGCCAAGTCCGTGACCGCCGTGGATATCTCCGCGGACGCCATCGAGATGACCCGCCGCAACGCTGAGCAGAACGGCTTCACTAACGTGGAGTTCCGGCAGGCTGACGTGTTCGACCTGCTCACCGAGCTTTACCGCGCGGGAGGCCACCCCTATGACTTCATAATCCTCGACCCGCCGGCGTTCACGAAGAGTTCCAGCACCGTAAGGGCGGCGGAGCGCGGCTACAAGGAGATAAACCTCAAGGCAATGAGGCTGCTGCCAAGGGGCGGCTACCTCGCGACCTGCTCATGCTCGCACTTCATGACTGAAACGCTGTTCCGGCATATGCTCCATGACGCAGCAGCCGACGCGGGAGTCTCGCTGCGGCAGATAGAGGCGCGCAGGCAGGCTCCGGATCACCCGATACTCTGGAACGTTCCCGAGACGGATTACCTCAAGTTCTATATTTTCCAGGTGGTGTAACATGCAGCTTACCGAAAAAGACCTGCTTCCGGGAACCGTCGTGCAGCATTTCAAGCGCGGAATGCTCCCGGAAAGCGAGCGCGCGGACAGCGCGATGTACCTTTACGAGATACTCGGAGTTGCCCGCCACACAGAGACCGGAGAAATGCTGGTGGTGTACCGTGCGCTCTACGGCGAGCACAGGATATGCGCCCGCCCGCTTGAGATGTTCCTTTCCGAGACCGACCGTGAGAAATACCCCGAGGCAAGACAGAAATACCGGTTTGAGCCGGTGAAATAGCGAAATTCCAGAAAGAAGCGACCAATGAGATCAGCAAAATACGTTGATATGTGCAGCGGCCCCGTGCTGCGCAAGATGATAGTTTTTACACTTCCGATAATGTTTTCGGGGCTTTTCCAACTGCTTTTCAATGCGACCGATATCATCGTCGTGGGAAGGTTTGCAGGCGATAACGCGCTTGCCGCGGTAGGTTCGAACACCGCGCTCATCAACCTCATGACCAACCTGTTTATCGGTATTTCCATCGGCGCGAACGTCGTGGCGGCGCGCTACTGCGGCGCGAAAAACTACTCCGAGCTTAACAGGACAGTCCACACGTCAATGCTGCTCAGCGTTATCAGCGGATTCCTGCTGATGGCTGCTGGACTGCTTTTCGCGGAGCAGATACTCGGGCTGATGTCCACGCCGGAGAGCATTCTCGGCATGGCTTCGGATTATCTGCGGCTCTACTTCTGCGGAATGCCGTTCATGATGATCTACAATTTCGGAAACGCGCTCCTCCGCGCCGCCGGGGACACCCGCCGCCCTCTGATATACCTCATCTGCGGCGGAGTAGTCAACGTGCTGCTCGACCTGCTGTTCGTCATCGCGCTGGATATGAGCGCCGCCGGAGTAGGTCTCGCTACCGCGATTTCCCAGGGTGTTTCGGCGGCGCTGATGGTTCGCTGCCTCATGCGCGAGAAGGACGAGAACGGTCTGAAGCTGCGGCTGAAAAACCTGCGTATCCACAAAGACAAGCTGCTGATGATACTTAAAATCGGGCTTCCCGCCGGATTCCAGGGAACGGTGTTCTCGCTCTCGAACGTGGTTATCCAGAGCTCCATAAACCTGTTCGGCGAGGCGGTCATTGCGGGTAACTCCGCGGCGGCAAGCATCGAGGGATTCGTCTACATGGCAATGAACTCCTGCTATCAGTCCACGCTGTCGTTCACCAGCGCGAACATTGGCGCAGGGAAATACGAGCGTATCAACAAGATACTCCGCTGCGGACTGCTGTGCGTGGTGGCGGTGTGGGCTATCCTGGGTCTCGGCGTTGCGATGACGTTCAGCCGGCCGCTGCTCAGTATCTACACCTCCGGCGACGAGGCAATAAACGCCGGCGTGCACCGTATGATGTACGTCTGCGGCACATACTTCCTGTGCGGCATTATGGACGTTATGGTTGGCTCCCTGCGCGGAATGGGCTATTCAGTTACGCCGATGATAGTTTCGCTGCTCGGCGCATGCGGACTCAGGCTTGTGTGGCTCGGGACGGTGTTCCAGATGGAGCAGTTCCATACGCCGGACACTGTGTACCTGTCCTATCCGGTTTCCTGGGTGATAACGGTCGCGGCGCATGTTATCTGCTTCTTCATATGCCGGAGAAGGCTCAAAAAGAAGGTCCAGCTCCGGAAAACGGAAAGCGTTCCGGAGGCGCGGTGAGTTGAATTCCGGCGGCGGTTACGGCAATTATTAAACAACGGGCAGGCAGTTTGTCTGCCCGTGTTTGTTTTGTTGCAAGCGTATGCTTCGGACTATAATTCTGTAATCTTTTGTTTTTCTGCACAAAAATAATTTAATGTATATTGCATTTTATATAGATTTATGCTATAATCAATATATCAAATGCCAAATGCGGGAAATCCCCGCGAGCCAACTCAGGGAGGGTATACTGCGCATGCTCTCAGACAAAAACAAACTCCGTACGCTCCTTCTGAGCGACGACCTCGACATACGCCACAAACTACAGAATATACTGATTACTATAAGCATGGCGGGCTGCGCCGCGTCAGTGGTGATCTCCTTCGCGACGCAGATGAGTCTCGCGGGGAACCTTGCCTCCTTGCTCGGGCTGCTTACGCTGTCCCTGGCGTTCTATCTCTCGGTTATTCGCAAAAAGAAAGAAGCTGCGTACTATCTCATCACTATTGCGGTAAATCTGGTGCTGTTCCCGCTGATGTACATGCTGAACGGGGGAGTCTACAGCGGAATGCCCCTCTGGCTCGCATTCGGGCTGGTGTTCCCGTGGTTCGCGATGGACGGCGCCAGGTGCTGCGTGATGTTCGCGCTTGACCTTATCGCCGCGCTCGGCTGCCTTGCAGTCCAGATGTTCTTCCCGGAACTTATCCTGCTCCCCGAGGGCGACCTCACAAAAATGGCCGTGCTTGACGTAGCTCAGGTGATGGTGACGGTCCCGGTGATGATCGGGCTTACCGTTAAGTACCAGAGCGTAGTTTTCAAGCGACAGCAGCGCAAAATGGAACAGCAGGAAAAAAAGCTGCTGGAAGCGATGCGCACCGCCGACCGTGCCAACGAAGCCAAAACATCCTTCCTCGCAAGCATGTCGCACGAGATACGCACGCCCATCAACGCGGTCCTGGGAATGGACGAGATGATACTACGGGAAAGCAGCGACGAGTCTATCTTGAGCTATGCGGCGAATATCCAGTCCGCCGGGCACTCGCTGCTATCGGTGATAAACGATATCCTCGACCTGTCGAAGATCGAATCAGGCAGGCTGGAGCTTCTAACCTCAGAATACAGTACGCAGCAGCTAATGAACGACTGTTACAGCATGATGATAATGCGGGCTGAGAAAAAAGACCTGCTGCTTGAGATAAAGAACGACCCTCAGCTTCCCGCGAAGCTCGCCGGTGATGAAGTGCGGCTGCGTCAGGTCATACTGAACCTGCTGACAAACGCCGTGAAGTACACCTCCGCGGGCGAGGTTACTATGCGCGTTGATTTCAAACATACCGCTGAAAACGAGATCATGCTGAAAATATCCGTCCGCGACACCGGAATGGGTATCTCGCAGGAGAATCAGCAGAACCTGTTCAAGGCGTTCCGCCGGCTGGACGAAATGACCAACCGCCACATCGAAGGCACCGGTCTTGGGCTCAATATAACAAAGCATCTCACTGAAATGATGGGAGGTACCATCGCGGTGCGCAGCACGCTGGGCTCCGGCTCGGAATTCACTGTGGAGATACCGCAGCGCGTGGTGTCATACGAACCGGTCGGGGTGTTCATCGAGAACCGCCGAGCCGCCAGCGGTCAGAAAGAGGAGTATCACGAGCGCTTCCGGGCGCCGGGAGCAAGGATCCTGGTAGTGGACGATGTGAAGCTCAATATAGATGTCATAAAGGGACTGCTCCGTCTGACGCAGATACGGACCGAATCCGCCTACAGCGGGCGCGAGTGCCTCGGGCTGGTTTCGCGTACGCACTACGACCTTATATTCATGGATCATCTTATGCCTGATATGGACGGCATTGAGACCCTGAAACAGCTCCGTGCACAGGATGGCTCTCCCAATGCCGGAACCCCGGTTATCGCGCTGACCGCCAACGTGATGGTCGGGGCGCGTGAGAAGTACGCCGCCTGCGGATTTACTGACTACCTCGCAAAGCCGGTGCAGAGCGACCGTCTGGAATCGGTGCTGCTTGAGTACCTTCCGCGGGAGCTGATCCTTCCGATAACTCCCGGCTCGGAAACGCGTGAAGCCGCCTCCGGCGCAAGGGAGCTTCCGGAACTGAACGCTGCTGCGGGAATAAATTGCTGCTGCGGCGACGAAAAGCTGTTCCGCAGGATCATTGGAATGGCGGATATGACCTCGCGGGCGGAATCGCTGGAGAAGGCTCTGGATAACTCCGACTGGAAGGAGTACGCGCAGACCTGCACCGAGCTTTGCAGCGCCGCAGCGGCGGTGGGAGCTGAACGTCTGGCTCAGTCCGCACAGTACGCCGCGGATCTTCTTGCAGCCGGGAACATCGCGGAGCTAAGGTCGCATGAGCGGCGGCTGATATCGCATTGCAGGAGCTTTGACGAAGCGGCGGCAGCTTACATACAAAAATTTACCGAGAACGGAGAGAAATACTGATGAAAAAGAGAATAATGGTAGTCGACGACGACAAGATAACGCTTAAGATGTGTAAATTTATTCTGGAAAAGCAGGATCACGAGGTGGTGACTGCCGAGTCCGGCAAGCGATGCCTGGAGTTCCTGAGAGAACCCTCCAACCCTCGGATAGACTGCATTCTGCTTGATATCGAAATGCCGCTGCTCAACGGGTTCAACACGCTTTCAAGCATTCGCCAGTCGGAGAAGCTTAAGGATATCCCGGTGATGTTCCTGACCGCCTCCGCCACACAGGAAACTGTCCGGGAGGCGATACGGCTGGGCGTCACATCTTACCTCAGGAAGCCCTTCCTGCCGAAGGAGCTTACCGATAAGGTAGCCGCGCTGCTCGGCTCCGAAGCATGAAATACAACATCTACTTTGAGCTTGCGGCAGCGGCTCTGCTGGTGGTGCTGAACCTGTACGTATATCTGCAATATCCGTCGGATTCGCCAAGCAACCGGCATTTCAAGCGGCTCGCAGGAGTGCTGTTCCTTGCAGTGACCCTGGACGTCGTGACCGCGATAACCATAAGCTGTGCCGACAGCGTTCCGATATGGCTCAACACCGCGCTCAATACTATTTACCTGATCTCCGACGTGTTCCTTGAATGTCAGTTCGTGATCTATTGCACCTGCGCCATCTACGGAACGGCGCGGCACCGTCATATTCCGGAGTTCACGCTTGGCGCGGCGGGGGCGATGACCGTAATGCTCGCCGTCAACATCTTCACCGGATGGATATTCTCGTTTGATGAAACGGGATACGTTCACGGTCCGCTGTACCTTTTGATACATGTGATCCCGATAGCTGCCATAATCATTACAAGTATAATGATGATCGTGAATTTCAGAAAATTCAGCAGGGCGCAGCGCATTTCGGTATCCGTGTATATTCTCGTACTGATCTCCGGACCGGTTGTGCAGCTTATTTTCCCGAACGTGCTGTTTACGCTGTTCACGGTATCCATCGGTCTGATGATGCTGATGTTTGCGATGGAGACCCCGGATCTCAAGGTGCTCAAGCGAACCATGAAGGAACTCCGCGACACCCGTGACGAGGCGGAGGAGGCCATGGCGGCGGCACAAAGCGCCAGCCAGGTCAAGACGGAATTCCTGAGCACTGTCTCTCATGAGATACGCACGCCTATCAACGCTGTGCTGGGCTTCAATGAAATGGTGCTGCGAGAGTCCCGGGACGAAGAGATCACGCGGTATTCTGAAAATATCCGCAGCGCCGGCAAGACTCTGCTTGCGATGATAAGCGACATGATGGATTTCACCGAGATGGAGACAGGCAGCTTCCGTATTGAGGAAACGAACTACTCTGCGGCTTCCATGCTTTCTGATATCGCCGCTTTCGCGGGATACCACGCAAACAAAAAAGATATCGAGCTGCGGCTTGATTTCTCACCGGATATTCCCAGGACGCTCCATGGAGACAGCGTTCGCATAACCAGGATACTGAACGATCTGACCTCCAACGCGGTGAAGTACACAGAGCGCGGATGGGTGGAGATACAAGTCGGCTGGGAACCTGACGGCGACAGCGGCTGGCTGTGCGTTAAAGTCAAGGACACGGGCACCGGCATGCGCGGGGAGGACGTCGCGCGGATATCCTCGAGTTTCCTGCGAATGGACAAAAAGCGAAGTCAGAATATTCAGGGGATAGGTCTGGGACTTACCATTGTAACAAGGCTGCTTTCGATGATGGACAGCTTCCTGGAGGTGGAAAGCATCTACGGCAAGGGTACCTGCATGAGCTTCCGGCTGAGGCAGGGCGTTTCGGATCCAAGCCCGGTAGGCGATGCGGCGGCGCTGACGCGTCCCGGAGAGCTTTCGCGCAGCAAGCCGGGATTCACGGCTCCGCAGGCGCGGATACTCATAGCCGACGACAACGAGATGAACCTCGACCTTTACCGCCGCAGCCTGCGCGAGACCCGGGTCACGATAGACGCCGCGGTAAACGGCGTGGAAGCACTTGAGCTTATCGGCAGGAACCGCTACGACCTCATACTCCTAGACCATATGATGCCGGTAATGGACGGCATGGAGACCCTGCGGACGATACAAAAGCAGGAGCTGTGTCCGGGCGTTCCGATAATCGTTGTTACAGCGAACGCGGTTTCAGGAGAGCGCAATATGTACCTCAACGCCGGTTTCGACGATTACCTTGCAAAGCCGGTTTCAAGCCGGCAGCTCTGGGATACTGTTATGAAGTACCTTCCCGCCGAGTATGTCCGCATGGGAGACGGCGAGCCGGTGTCCGGGTTCGCTGCGGCTCCGAAAAAAGGCGTAATGGAGCAGCTCGGGGAGTTTCTGGACGTCTCGTCGGCGCTGCAATATTGCTGCGACAGCGAGGAGCTTTATCTTGATATAGTCGGCACTTATCTTGAGGAGGACAGGTACGGCCTCATTTCGGAATATTTCGCCGCCAAGGATCTGGAGAACTACCGCATACAGGTTCATGCGCTGAAGAGCGGCTCCCGCACCATAGGGGCGAACGCGCTGTACGAGGAGGCTCTCCGGCTTGAGGAGGCGGCCAAGTCCGGCGATACCGGGTATATCACCGAGAACACGCGGCGTGTTCTTGAGCAGTACCGAATGCTTGCCGGGCGTATACGCGGCATACTTGCCGGCGGCTCTGAAGCCGGTTCCTGCAATGTGGAGGGCAGGGTGCTGTATATCGAAAACGACCTGATGTTCCGCTGCCTGACCGAGCGTATGCTCCAGGAATACGGCGTGGCGTCGGTAAGCAGCGGCGGGCAGGCGCTGGAGTATCTTGAGGGACATGTTCCAGAGCTGATACTGCTATCCGCAGGCGCGGACGATGTATCTCTGCTGAAGTCGCTGCGCTCTGACGGGCGGCTGAAGGATATACCGACAGTGGTCTACACGGCGGATCGTTCGCCTGCCGCAGAAGTGATGTTCCTGAATGCCGGCGCGGCAGACGTTATCCGCAAGCCTGCTGACGGAAGCGTGCTTTCGGCAAGGATAGGCAGACTGCTGGCGGCTGAAAAATCCTGCTCGGCATAAATTTGACCCGGCTTTGATCTGGGTGGAATATTCCAGTGCGGCAAATATTCCCGGATTTCCCATGAGAAAAGGGCGCCTTTCATTGAAAGGCGCCCTCTGTCACTGCTCAGGAGCGTGTTAAGGTCTGACGCACCGAGCCGTCAGCACTCACCGCTCACTGACGCCGGATCAGGCTATACCCGGGAAACGATCAGCAGCCGCAGTTATTACCGCAGTTGTTGCCGCAGCCGCCGCAGCCATTGTCGCAGCTGTTACCGCAGCCATTGCCGCAGCCGCAGAACAGGATAAGAATAAGAATGATGATCCAGTAGCAGTTGCCGCCGCCAACGTTGAAGCATGACATATTCGTGTCCTCCTAATTACTATAGTAGAAATTTCCGCTTCCCTTTGAAGCTTCCGTTTCATAGTACATAGTATGCAGAGTGTGAAAATCTGTTACAGAAATTTTCCTGCTGATGAAATAAATTCCTGATTTCTGCTCATACTATGTGTATCAACGAGGAGGTCAACAACATGAATTCAATAAGCGGATTTTCTGATAGTGCGGTGAAGGCGCTCAATTCGGCGCTGGGAGCCGCTATGGGATATGGTCACACCTATGTCGGCAGCGAGCACATGCTTTACGGGCTGGTAAGCGACGACAGCTTTCCGTCCGCGTCGGTGCTGCGGAGGTACGGCGTAGGTCGCAATGAAGTCCTTCGGCGGCTGGAAACGCTGGTCGGCAAGGGGAGACCTACCCGCCTGAGCATGAACGACCTCACGCCGCGTTCGCGCAGGCTGATGGAAAACGCGCTCTCCTTTGCCGCCGCCGAGGACAAGCGCAAGGCCGGGACGGAGCACCTTCTCCGCGCGGTGGTGCTCGACAGGGAGTGCTGCGCCTGGTCGATACTCGCGGAGCTTGGCGTGAATATGGTGAAGCTCGCGGGGGAGGTCTGCGCGCAGCGCTATGTCGAGCCGGACTTCCAGCAGAGCGAAAAAGAGCGCCGCGCGAAATTCCCGGCGCTCACGAAATACGGCAGGGACCTCACCGAGCTTGCAGCCTCCGGGAAGCTCGACCCGGTGATAGGCAGGGAGCAGGAAACCGACCGCCTTATAAGGGTGCTGCTGCGGCGCTGCAAGAATAACCCCTGCCTCATCGGGGACGCCGGAGTCGGCAAGACCGCCGTGGTGGAGGGATTCGCGCAGCGCATAGCGGCGGGGAGCGTCCCGCAGGGGCTTCTCGGGAAGCGGATATATTCCCTCGACCTGACGGCGATGCTCGCCGGGGCGAAGTACCGCGGCGACTTTGAGGAGCGCCTGAAAAGCGTGATAGAGGAAGCCGCAGGCTGTCAGAATGTGATACTGTTTATAGATGAGCTTCACAGCATTGTCGGCACCGGAGCTGCCGAGGGCGCGATAGATGCGGCAAACATTCTGAAACCCCAGCTGGCCCGTGGCGAGATATGTCTTATAGGAGCCACCACCACCGAGGAATATCGCCGCTTCATCGAGAAGGACAGCGCGCTTGAGCGGAGATTCCAGCCAATAACAGTGGAGCAGCCGACGGAAGCGCAGACTCTGGAGATACTCCGTGGAATGCGGCGCAGCTACGAGACCCATCATTGTGTTACGATAACCGACGCGGCGCTTGAGGAGGCCGTAAGGCTGTCGGTGAGGTATATCACCGACCGAAACCTCCCGGACAAAGCTCTTGACCTCGTGGACGAAGCGGCGGCGCGGGTGCGCTCGGGGGCTCTGAATGCTCCGTATGCCCGCAGGCTTTCGGAGGTACGCAGGGGGCTTGCAGTGGTAAAATCCGCTGCGGAGGCGGAGAAGCTCCGCAATGAGGAATACGCGCTGGTGAAGGCGCTGAGCGGCGGCATTGGCGCGGCAGTCGACCGGCAGGACATCGCATGCGCCGCCTCGGCGGTGACTGGTATCCCGGCGCAGAAGCTCTCGCAGGACGAAGCTGCGCGGCTCTCCGGGCTTGAGGAGCAGCTCCGCAGGCGCGTGGTAGGTCAGGATAAGGCGGTAGAGCTGGTCGCGAATGCGGTCCGCCGCGGGAGAACGGGGCTTAAAGAGCCGGAGCGCCCTACCTGCTCTTTTCTGTTCCTCGGGCAGACCGGAGTGGGAAAGACTGAGCTGGCTAAGGCGCTTGCCGAAGCGGTTTTCGGCGATGAGAAGCGCATGATACGCTTTGATATGTCGGAGTTCATGGAAAAGCACTCGGTTTCAAAGCTGATAGGGTCGCCTCCCGGCTACGTGGGATTCGAGGAGGAGGGGCAGCTCATTAAAAGGGTCAGGAGCGCTCCATATTCAGTCGTGCTTTTCGACGAGGTCGAGAAGGCTCACCCGGACGTGCTGAATCTGCTTCTTCAGATACTCGAAGAGGGGACTCTCACCGCCGCTGACGGAAAACGGGCGGATTTCCGGAGCTCCATTGTGATAATGACCGGAAACATCGGCGCGGAGCAGCTCTCTAAAAACACGCTGGGGTTCGGTTCGGGGCAGCAGGACGACGGGGAATCCGAAGTCTTATCGGAGCTGAAAAAGCGGTTCAGCCCGGAGCTTATCAACCGAATAGACAATGTGGTAGTGTTCCGCAAGCTGGGCGAGGAGCAGATGGAATCCATCTGCCGCATACTTCTGCGGAAGCTCACGGCGCGCGCTCAGCTCTGCGGCATAGAGCTGAGCTTCACCAACGACGCCGTGAAGCACCTCTGCCGCGACAGCTCTTCCGGAAGGGAACGCGGCATGGGAGCGCGTCCGCTCCGCCGGACGATCACCGCGGAAATCGAGAATATGCTCTCCGGAATGATGATCTCCGGCGGGCTGAGAAGCGGCTCCAGAGCGGAGGTCTGCGAGCAGTCCGGACTGCTTTCTGTCAGGGTGCTTTCAACTCAATAAATTTTTTCAACTTTTTTTGAAAAAACACTTGACAAATCGCATTCAACATGATATAATAGATGAGTACTCAAGAGAAAACCTCCTGAGTACTGATATCGCGGGATGGAGCAGCTCGGTAGCTCGTCGGGCTCATAACCCGAAGGTCGTCAGTTCGAATCTGGCTCCCGCAACCACTTGTAAAGCCTTTATTCATGCGATTTCGCTGAATAAAGGCTTTACGTTTTATATGCCTTAGATACGGTTTTATAGCAGTTTTTATAGCAGTTGTATTCCTCAGGCCTGATTACAGCACGGTTTACGCCCTCTTGATCCTTTCAAGAGGGCGTTTTCTCTTTATTTGCCAAAAACTCAGCCTGATAGTTGTGCATTTTTATTCCTTTATTTGCCACTGCCATTCCCCGTCCACACGGCGGGTCTTTTATTTTTCCGGTAAGGCTGATCGATGTTTTCGTAAACAGCGTTCATGTTTATGATGATAAAATCATCGTGCTGGTCAACTACAAGGACGGCGAAAAGTGCATCAGCCTTGACGAACTCGGTGATAAAGAAAAAAAGCCGAGCACTCAAAATAAGTGTTCGACTTTAATTATGTCTGGTGACCCATCCGGGAATCGAACCCGGGACACCCTGATTAAAAGTCAGGTGCTCTACCGCCTGAGCTAATGAGTCGTTGAATTGACAACAATAGTATTATACCAGAAAGCAGGCCATTTGTCAAGGACTTTGCGAAAAAAAGCAGTGCAGTACTCGAAAGTTTGTTGAAATCTGGTAAATCAGGTGACGGGTTGTTGTGCATTTGTTAAAAATCACAAATAATACGCATTTTTTTGAAAAATACTATTGACTTTTTACAGTGAATGTGGTAATATATAGTCAAGGAAAGGAAATCAGTACAAACGCTTTAGATGTAAATTTCGCTTGACGTCTCACCAAATATCCGATCCTAATCTATGAAAGAGGTAAGTTCCCATGAATTAAGTTCAACAACTCAATTCAATAAGTATCGTGAAAGGAAATGTTCCGATGCACCTCTGATTTTTGAAATCGCCATTTTAGCTTTAAGCAGAAAGGAAGCGAGTCCGGTGGAGAGTACCGATTCACAGTTTTCATCATCTGCGGCTCGTGACAGGAGCTGAAAACAGTTTTACCAGCGACGAACGCACCGGGTGCTGTCTGACCCAGAAGGTGCAAATCCTCGCTTAACACGGCGTCTAGCCAAATCGAAAGAGTTCGGCTCGTGGCTCCGCAGATGATCTTACCGCTATATGCGTTTACATAGATCACCCCTTCAGATCTTACAGACCAGTAAAGCAGGTGATTGCCGTGAAACACATATTTACAGCAGGAAAATCTACGAAAGGATCATAGTCCGATGGAAACCTGATGATCAACAAGTATTATCATTAAAGGCGGTACATTCCGATGAACTGAATAGCTTAAAATTGAATAATCCAAGCCCCGTGGTGTTCCGCGGGGCTTTTACCTTGTCTAAAAAGCAGCTTTTGCCTGCGAAGCAGGCATTTGTAATCATTTTTTTGCCTCGGCTCTGCCGAGGCAAAAAAAACTTCTATCCCAGCAAGTGTGCGGTTTGTCGGCAAAGCCGACAAACCGTGCGCGCGGCTGGGATGTTCGGCGGAAAAGTCACTTTAGTGACTTTTTCGACGGTCTCCAAGCCCCGTGGTGTTCCGCGGGGCTTTTAGTTTTCAGGGTTGATTCCCGGCGGAAAATGTGATATACTAGACCTATAAATTTAACGGAGGTATAACTATGCAGTACGTTGTTTCAAATCAGCAGATGAAGGAAGCGGAGCGCCGCTGCAATGAGTCAGGAACGTCCTACTACCAGATGATGGAGAATGCCGGAACCCGCTGCGCCGAATTTATCCTAGGGACTATTCCGGTGAGCGCCGATATTCTCGTGATGTGCGGCGCCGGGAACAACGGCGGAGACGGCTTAGTTATAACCCGGCTGCTGAGGCAGAACGGACGTAATGCCGCGGTGCTGCTGGTTTCCGGTGCTCCAAAGACCGCGGACGCGGCTGAGAATCTCAGGCGGCTCCCCGCAGGAACTCCGGTGTACCAGCCGGAGCAGCTCGACGAAGCGTTCAGCGGCAGGGAGTGCGTGGTAGACTGTATCTACGGCACCGGCTTTCACGGGGAGCTTCGCGGGAACGTTCCGGAGATAATCGCGACGGCCAACAAATGCAGTTACCGCATTGCCGTGGACGTGCCCAGCGGCGTTAATTCCGACACCGGCGAACTTGATACGCGCTGCTTACGGCCTACGCACACGCTCGTGCTTGCGGCGCTTAAGCAGGGAATGGTGAACGCTCCCGCGTCAGATATCCTCGGGGAACTCCACCTTCTGGATATCGGAATAGGCGAGGACTGCTTCGCTTCAAACAACGTGGCGTTCCTGACTGACGAGACCCTCCGCAGACCGTTTCCGCCGCACGGCAGAAATACTCATAAGGGCACGTTCGGCAGACTGGCGGGGTTCGCCGGAAGCCTCAGCTTTAACGGAGCCGCATTCATGTGCGCCCAGGCTGCGCTGCGCAGCGGCGTAGGTCTGTACTTCGCGGCTGCTCCGGTAAGCGCGGTCAGGATAATCGCGGCAGGACTTCACGAAGCGGTGTACGTTCCGCTGCCGGAGACCTCCGACGGTTTTGCTGACGTTTCCGGAGATACTCTCGAAAAAATTGTCCGCCCGAAGCTTGATTCGGCTTCTGCGGTGCTTGTCGGCTGCGGTCTTGGGAACAGCGAAAACACCCGCAGGCTGACCGAATTCGTCATACGCAGCGCGACTTGTCCCGTAATTATCGACGCGGACGGCATAAATTCCATTTCCGCGAATATAGATGTACTGAAGGAGCGGACAGGCGATACGATCCTGACCCCTCACCCCCTGGAATTCAGCAGAATGACCGGAGTTCCGGTGGCTGAGATACAGCGAGACAGGCTCGGCATGACCTCGCAGTTTGCGATGAGATACGGCGCGACCGTGCTTCTGAAGGGTGCGGACACCGTAATAGCCTCTCCGGACGGCAGGATGTGCGTGAACTCCGGAGCGTGCCGCGGGCTTTCCAAGGGAGGCAGCGGCGACGTGCTGACCGGTATCATCGGAGCGTTCGCGGCGCAGGGAATAGAGCCGTTCAGGGCGGCGTGCGCCGGGGTCTACTGCCACTGGAAGGCTGCGGATATCCTGACGCACCGAATGCCCGCTGAGAGCATTCTGCCGACGGACGTTATCGCGGCTCTGCCGGAGGTCTACTGCGGGTAAGGCGCGGCTCCTTCCACAAATGACACGGGAGGAGTTTTACATGAAGATACGTATTATATCGGGCGCGGCGGCGCTGACTGCCGTGCTCCTGATGAGCGGCTGCCAGGGAGAGCTTCCGTTTGCGGCGGCGAAAACGCCGGAGCTTTCCAGCTCGTGGACGGCTCAGGCGGAGATAAAATTCGGCGACAACAACGCCAGGGCGGAGGTCACGCGAAGCGAGCCGGGCTGCTGGAAATTCGGCTTCACAGAGCCGCGGGAGCTTTGCGGAGTTACGATGAAGCTTGAAAACGGCACGCTGACAGCGAGCCTGGGTGAACTGAGCGTCACGGCGGGGGAGGGCGAAAACACGATACTCCCCATGCTTATCGCCGAGGGGATAGATTCCGCCGGTGAGAATGCCGGGAGCGCCTCCGAAAAGGACGGCGTGCTGACGATAAAGACCGAGGCTGACGGCAGCGCCTGCACCGTGACCGCCGACAGTTCCACCGGGGATATACTTACATTCAGGTCGCCGGGTAACAAGCTGGCGGTGTTTTTCAGCGATGTTTCGCCCTATACCGAGGAGGTAGGGGTGATAGAGTAGAAATGCAGTTAATGCAGTGAATATCCCCGGGCAGCCGCGCTGTCCGGGGATCGTTTTTTATTATAGTCAGAACAGTTCCGGGTGATTCTCGAGGGAATCGGCCTCCGTTATCCCGCGTATCACTCTGCACGGAACTCCGACCGCCAGGGAATTCGGGGGAATATCCCGGGTGACTACGCTTCCTGCGCCGATAACGCAGCCGTCGCCTATGGTAACACCTCCGCATACCGTTACGTTCCCGGCGATCCAGCAGTTATTTCCTATAGTTATCGGTTTCGCGTACTCTTTGTCGGTCATTGTGCCGTCCGGCTTTGCGTACTGGTTTCTGTCCTGCCAGCGCAGAGGGTGCATCGGGGTAAGCAGGGATACGTTAGGTTCCATGAATACGTTGTCGCCGATGGTTACCGGGCAGCAGTCAACGCAGGTGAAGTTGAAATTTGCGTAGGAATTCACACCTATAGTCGTGAAACAGCCGTAGTCAAACTGCACGGGTCCCTGTAAATAGAACGCGCTCCCGTTTATCCCGAGTGACTTCAGCGCCTCGCCGCGCTTTTCGTCCGTTTCGGTGAGCACATTGTACTCAGTACACAGCCTGTGGGCGATCTGCCTAAGCTGGGTCAGTTCTTTGTCTGAGGGATCGTATATTTTTCCAGAGATCATTTTTCCCTTTTCGGTCATTTTATCCTCTTTGCGCACGTCGGTCAGGCGTTCAGACGAGCTGGGTGACGTTTTCCGGGGCGTGCTGAAGTACGTTCACGCTGAGTATCAGCGCGAGAGCGATGTTGAACAGATTAGCGATAGTGATGTAGCTGACGCGTGTTTTTTTGCTCTTGAAGCCGTTCGAAACGAACCCCAGCCACACGCAGGAAATACCGACGGCGGCGATAAGCACGACAACTACGGCGAGTACGTTCACGTCGATGTCCATCAGGTGGGAAATAACCGATATCGTCACGAAATAAGAGAGCGGAACCAGCATGAGCGGGAGTGTAGCCCACACCCACTGAATGCGGTGCCTGCGCCAGAAGATCACCGACATCAGCAGGAATATTCCGGAGATAACTGCACATTCAACAGCCATGATAGCGCTCCTTTCTTACTCGGCGGTCTGAGCCTGGACGGTGATAGCTCCGTCGTCCCGGGAAGCCTCGGCGGTGTCCGAGCCGGCGTCAGCGTTTGAAGCGGCAGAGGATACCGGAGAGCTGTCCGGAGTGGGAAGGCTCCAGCCGAGATCCTTCGCCTGGGCGAACAGCGCTACAGCCAGCGCGCATATCGCCAGCAAAACAACGGCCATTATTATATTCAGCACAACTATGCTCTTTGGGAGCTTAGGACGGTCTGCCATAAAATTACCTCCTGACAATGAGTTATATCTATTATAGCTCAACGGCTGGAATTTTTCAAGTGCTTTTGAAAAAATGTTTAAAAGCGGCGCTCCGTTCGGGGAACGCCGCAGTTTTTATTCGAATTCACGGTTTCCGCTGTAGATGTTCGTGCGGACTATCCGCAGGCGCTTCACCTTTTCGCCGTATTCCGCGGCGTATGCCTCGAACAGCAGGGAAGGGTTGATGTTGAACGTAGTTCCCGCCGGGAAGGTCACGCGCAGCACGTTTCCGTCAAGTTCCACGTCGGTCATGAGCTGCTTCAGATCGACTATCGCGGAGCCTTTCTTCGTGCGCTTTTCAATGTTAATCTGCTCCTTTTCGCACAGCGCCCGGAGTTTCTCCGGGTCGGCGGAGGATTCTATCCGGTACCTTGCGGCGGTGATGTCGGTGTTTTTATCCTTCGGCACCGTCACCTCGGTCACGCGGATATCTGCGGGCAGAGCGGCGTTCAGTCTGTCCCGTATCTCATCGGCGGGAACGTCCTCAAGCATGCGGAAGTCCATCGCTTCGTGTTCGCCCTCCTGTCCCAGCGACAGCGGCAGCATGAACGTGACGTAGGTGCGCGGGTTGTAGCCCTCGGTCTGCCAGATAGGGAGCTTAGTCCGCTTCATAGCGCGGATTATTACGCTGCTGAGGTCGAGATGGGAGATGTATTTCGCCCTGCCCATCTTTGAGAAAAACGCTCTTGTGTTAACGGATGGCACGGCAGATCTCACCTCCTACGCATTTTGCTACGCCGCAGCTGGAGCATTTCTCGCGGCAGTTCGGCGTTGTAACTCCGGCGTGGGCGCGCTTGTTCTCCTCAATGAGGAACTCCCGGCTTACCAGCATGTCGATGTGGCTCCAGGGCGCGACCTCCTCGTAGCTGCGGCGGCGGTTGGCGTAGAACGCCATGTCAAGGCCGCATTCCTCGAAGGCTTCCTTCCACTTGTCGAACTTGAAGTGCTCATCCCAGCCGTCCAGCTTGCAGCCCTTTTTCCAGGCGGCGTATATCGCCTTTGAGGTACGTCGGTCTCCGCGGGCAAGCACGGCTTCGATGAGCGACAGGTCGTATTTCGACCAGCTTATAACTATCTTGCGGTCGTTGTTGATGGATTTCAGGTGCGCCTGGCGCTCCTTGACCCCCGCCTCGTCGAGCTGCGGCTCGAATTCAAACGGCGTGAACGGCTTCGGAATGAACGTTGACAGCGACACGGCAACTCCAGGGCGCCCCTTGGCGTGGTTCGGGGTCGCGTAGAATTCCTCAATGACCGCCTTCGCAAGCTCGTATACGCCCTCGACGTCCTCCATCGTTTCGGTGGGGAGCCCCATCATGAAGTACAGCTTGATGTTGGTGTAGCCGCCTTCGAACGCTATACGCACGCTGTCCATCACGTTTTTCTCGGTGACGTTCTTGTTTATTACGTCGCGGATACGCTGCGTGCCGCCCTCCGGCGCGAAGGTCAGACCGGATTTGCGGACGTCGGTGATTTTTTTCAGCACCTCGTCGCTGAATCGGTCGATTCGCAGCGACGGCAGCGACAGGTTGATTTTCTCGCCGGTGGTGTAGTCGGTGAGCTCGCTCAGCAGCCCTACGATATCCTTGTAGTCTCCGGTGGACAGCGACGACAGCGATACCTCGTCGTAGCCGGTGTTCTCGCACAGCGCCTTTGTCTGGGCGAGTATCGTGTCCTTTTGCTTCTCGCGGTAGGGGCGGTAGATAAACCCCGCCTGGCAGAATCTACAGCCGCGGATACAACCGCGCAGAACCTCGACTACGGCGCGGTCGTGGACTATCTGGGTGAACGGCACGACGAAATTATCCGGCGCGTATACCTTGTCGAAGTCCTTTATAATGCGCTTCCTGACCTTTGCGGGGGCGCCGTCCTTCGCTGTTATCGACTTTACGGTGCCGTCCTCGTTGTAGTCCACGTCGTACAGCGACGGAACGTATATTCCCTCGATCTGGGCGGCGCGGCGCAGGAATTCCTGCCGGGTCGTGCCTTCCTTCTTGCAGACCTCCATCAGGCGCATCAGCTCGAGGTTCATCTCCTCGCCCTCGCCGATGGCGAAAAGGTCGAAGAAATCCACCAGCGGCTCCGGATTACATACGCAGGGACCGCCTGCCATCACGATGGGAGTCAGACCCTCGCGCTCGGAGGCGAGCACCGGAACGCCTGCCAGGTCGAGCATTTCCAGCACGTTGGTGTAGCTCATTTCATATTGAAGCGTAAATCCGATGAAATCGAAGTCCTTTATCGGGTCGAGGCTTTCCAGCGCGTACAGCGGTATATCACGGGCGCGCATCTGCTCCTCCATATCGGGGAGCGGCATGAATACTCGCTCGCACCAGTAGTTCGGGACTGCGTTTTTCAGACCGTAGAGTATCTTCATGCCCAGGTGGGACATTCCGATCTCATAGGTGTCCGGGAAGCAGAACGCGAACCGGATGTCGACCTTCGACTTGTCCTTGACGACCGAGCCGGTCTCGCCGCCGATGTACCTCGACGGCTTCTGAACATCGAGCAGGAACTCGTCGAGCCGCTCCATCATTGAGTTTGTGTTATCCATAAATTACGTATCTCCAGGTGTATAAGGTGTATCGGGTATTTAAAAAGCCTTTGCGTTGGTGAAATCCACTGTTTTGTTGAACGGATCGTAGTAAATATCCGCGAAATCCTTGTTTATGCAGAAGTATTCATTCTTGTAGTAGAGCGGGATAAACGCCGCGCCGTTTATTATCGACTGCTCCGCCTTGGCGTACAGCTTTGCGCTGTCGGCGAGGTCGGCGGCGCGCTGCGCAGCCTTTATCAGCCCGTCGGAGTCCGCGCTGTGGTAGCCGGAGTAGTTCCCTGCGCCGTCGGTGGTGAACGCCTGGAGGTACGCTCCGGGGCTGTTCACGCTGCCGGACAGCTCCTGCACGGCGATCTCATAGTCGCCGGAGGACAGCCGTGCGCTGAAGTCGGCCTCTGATAACTCCTCAACTACGCAGTAGAACCCGAATTCGCGCTGCCATTCCTGCATTATCACGGACAGCATTGCCGATGCGGTCTCGTTTTCGCGCATGATTATCCTGGCTCCCGAGAACAGGCTCGTATCCAGCCGCGGGAGCGCATTCTGATAGTATTCCTGTGATTTTTCCACGCTGTAGTCCGGGGTCAGTTTATCGCCGGCGAACTCGCGGTAGGGCTTGTCGAGCAGGGTGACTTCCCCGGGCACTATCGCGTACGCAGCGGCGTGGGAGCTTCCATCGGAGAGCTTTTCGCGGTCGACCAGGCTCGCGAGCGCCTTGCGGAACTCCTGATCGGAGAACAGACCGAAATCCGTGTTGAGCGTAAGCCCGACGGTTATCGCGTCGTACTCCTGCACGGTGAACTTGCCGCTCAGCAGCTCGAGCTGCTCCTCGTCGACTGCTATGCAGCTTATAACGCTGGAGTTGAAGTCGTCGACGAAATCCTCGTCGCCCTCGATGAAGAAGTTCAGACCAGAGGGGATAACCGGGGAGGTTTCGCTGTTTTTCGCGTTGCGGCGCAGTATGAGATGATTGTTGTCGGTGATGGTGTAGGGGTCGAAAACCCAGGATTTTATATAGAATGCGCCGTTTGAGGGAGTGGTATCCCCGGAAAGCCCGTAGCGCCCCTGGGAGGCTATGAAATACTCCTCGTTGCAGGGCATTGCGGGCGCTTCAGCGAGAAGCTCGGGGAAGCGCGGGTCGGGGTATTCCAGGGTTATTTCAAGCTCGTAGTCGCCAATGGCTTTCACGCCGAGCTTCGAGAAATCGGAAGCCGCGCCGGAGTTCAGCGCCTTCGCGCCCTTTATGCAGAAGTACTCGGAAGCCCTCGGAGCGCGGGTCTGCGGGTCGAAAAGCCGCTGGAATCCGTATACAAAATCCGCGGCGGTGCAGGCGGCCTCGAATTTGTTGACGTCAGTCCACCAGATGTCGCTGCGGAGCTTGAAGCGGTAGGTCAGACCGTCGTCGGTGACTGCGTAGTCCTCGGCGGCTCCGGGCCCGAGGCTCCCATCGGGGAGCACGCGCATGAGTCCGGTGTAAACGCTGTTTATTATAAGTATCGACGCGTCGTCGGAGGCAGTCTGCGGGTCAAGGCTGCCGGGATTATATGCTATGTCGTATTTTATTATTCCGTCCTTGCCGTCCTTTTCGAAGCAGCCAGCGGCGGAGGTCGTTATAACGCAGCAGAGCAGCGCTGCGGCGATTCTCTTTAAATGCCGGTTCACGGTATTTCCTTTCTCGTTGAAAATGTAGATATACAATAATTATAGCATTATCCGGCGTTCAATTCAACCGTTTCGGCGATTTTTTTTATTACAATTTTGTAACCGTCATTCTGGAAGCTCCACTGCTTCGCCATTTGTAAGGCTGGCGGGGACGTCGATAAGCCGCTGGTTGGAGCTTCCGCGGAACAGCAGCGACAGCGAGCGCTTCGAGATATCGAACCTTCCGTCCACCAGCACGTCGAGAATGCTCAGCAGTTTCCCGACGTACTCCTCGCTCCCGGACTTTTTTAGCAGTTCCTCGAACGTCCAGCCGCTGTAGCACATCAGGTGTTTTCCGGCGGCTTTGAAGCGGCTCCCCAGCTCGTAGAGAGCTTTTGGCTGGCAGAACGGCTCGCCGCCGGAGAAGGTCACGCCGCTGCACAGAGGATTTTCCATGCACATTTCATAGAGCGCGTCGGTGGTGGTGAGCTTCCCGGCGGAGAAGTCGTGGGTCTCGGGATTGTGGCAGCCTTCGCAGTGATGGGGGCAGCCCTGCACGAAAACCACGAAGCGCAGCCCGGGCCCGTCTACGATGGAATCCTCTACGGTTCCTGCTATTCTAATGTCCATTAGTTTTCCTTTCACAAAAAGCTGTGCGGAGCTTGTCACCCCGCACAGAACAGCTTGTCGAAAAAAGTATCTTTTGCCCGCGAAGCGGGCATTTGAAATCCGTTTTTTGCCTCAGCTCTGCCGAGGCAAAAAACACTTCTATCCCAGCAAGTGTGCGTCTTGGTGGCAAAGCCGCCAAGACGTGCGCGTGGCTGGGATGTTTCGGCGGAAAAGTCACTTTAGTGACTTTTTCGACGTTCTAAGCTGTGCGGAGCTTGTCACCCCGCACAGCAGATGGTTCGATTTTGAATTATTCCTCGGAAGTTCCGTGCTTTACGCGGTCGGATTCTTCGGCGCGCTTTGCATTGTTGAATCTGTCAAGCGTGCCTACCAGGTAGCCGGTTATGCGGCGGATACGCTCAAACGCGATTTCCTCTTCCTTGCGGTGGCAGCAGGGGCACTCGTCGTCGATGATGCCGGTGTAGCCGCACTTCGGGTCGCGGTCTATCGGGTGATTTATCGCGCCGTAGCCGATGCCCTGCTCCTTCATGCAGCGGACTATCTGCTCGAATGCGTCGAGGTTCTTCAGCGGGTCGCCGTCAAGCTCGATGTAGCTGATGTGGCCGCCGTTGGTCAGCGCATGGTAGGGAGCCTCAAGCTTGATCTTGCGGAAAGCGCTGATGTTGTAGTAAACCGGTATATGGAACGAATTGGTGTAATACTCGCGGTCGGTAACGCCGGGGATCTCGCCGTATATCTTCTTATCCATGCGGACGAATCTGCCGGAAAGTCCTTCTGCGGGAGTTGCGAGCAGGCTGAAATTGAGACGGGTCTTTTCGCTCTCGTCGTCCATGCGCTTTCTCATGCGGGTGATGATGTCAAGACCCAGCTTCTGCGCCTCTGGGGATTCGCCGTGATGTACGCCGATGAGCGCCTTAAGGCACTCTGCAAGTCCGATGAATCCCATGGAGAGGGTACCGTGCTTGAGTATCTCGGCAACGCTGTCGTTCTCGGAGAGCTTCTCGGAATCTATCCAGACGCCCTGACCCATCAGGAACGGGTAGTTCCTTACATGCTTGCTGCACTGTATCCTGAACCGCGCCAGGAGCTGGTCAACGACAAGATCCATCATTTCGTCAAGGGAAGCGTAGAACTTGTCGATGTCGCCGTGAGCCTCGATGGCAAGGCGCGGGAGGTTGATGGTGGTGAAGCTGAGATTGCCTCTGCCGGTGACTATCTCGCGGCTCGGGTCGTAAATGTTGCCGATAACTCTGGTGCGGCAGCCCATGTAAGCGGCTTCGGTGTGGTAGTCGCCGGGCTTGTAGTACTGGAGGTTGAACGGAGCGTCGATGAACGAGAAGTTCGGGAACATGCGCTTTGCGGAAACGCGGATAGCAAGCTTGAAAAGGTCGTAGTTGGGGTCGCCGGGGTTGTAGTTGACGCCCTCCTTGACCTTGAAAATATGTATCGGGAAAATCGGAGTTTCACCGTTGCCCAGACCGTGTTCCTCGGCGAGCATTACGTTCTTGATAACCATTCTGCCCTCCGGGGAGGTGTCGGTGCCGTAGTTTATCGAGGAGAACGGATTCTGCGCGCCGGCGCGGGAATTCATCGTGTTCAGGTTGTGAATGAGCGCTTCCATTGCCTGGTAGGTCGCGCGGTCGGTCTCGGATTCGGCGAGCTTTTCAGCTCTGTCCTGGAGGTGCGAGAACTCGTCGCCGTACTTCGCGGACGCGATCTCCCATTCCTTCGCCTTGTATTCGTCGTTGTTCTGGAGGCTGGGGTACAGTCCGTATTCCTTGGCGATATCGCCTGCGATGAGCTTGAATTCCTCAAGCACCTCGGTGTAATCCTCAATGCCGAGGGTAAAGCTTACCGCCTTCGCAAGGTTGGTGGTGTACAGTCTGCGGAAGGTCTTTTTAACGCCCTCCGCCATGGCGTAGTCGAATATCGGCACGGACTGACCGCCGTGCTGGTCGTTCTGGTTAGACTGAATGGCAATGCACGCAAGCGCCGCGTAGCTGGAAATATCGTTCGGCTCGCGGAGGTATCCGTGGCCGGTGGAAAAACCGCCGTGGAACAGCTTGAGCAGGTCTATCTGGCAGCAGGTGGTGGTGAGCGTCAGGAAGTCGAGGTCGTGTATGTGGATATCGCCGTTGATGTGCGCCTGGGAGTGCTTCGGGTCGAGCACGTACATCTCGTTGAACTGCTTGGCGCCTTCGCTGCCGTATTTCAGCATGGTACCCATTGCGGTGTCGCCGTCGATGTTGGCGTTTTCGCGCTTGATGTCGCAGTCAGACGCGGACATGAAGGTCAGATCCTCGTATATCTTCATCAGGGTGGAGTTCATCTCGCGCGCCCTGGTGCGGTCTGCGCGGTACAGTATGTAAGCCTTGGCGGTCTTTGCGTGACCCTGCTCGACGAGCACCCTTTCTACCATATCCTGTACTTCCTCAACGGAGGGATCCCTGCCTATAACCTCTTCTGAGAGCTGCTGGCACACCTTGTCCGCAAGCTCCATAGCTTCGCTGTAGTCCTTGCCGCCGACTGTCTGGGCTGCCTTAAAGATAGCGTTGGCGATCTTCTCTATGTTGAAGGGTACCTGGCGTCCGTCGCGCTTCTTTATCATTGTTATCATTGCCATTATTTTGATTGCTCCTTTTTAAAAAATGAAATAAAATAACACAATATCTTGTATCGAAAAAGACGATAAATCTATTATATAGTTTTCTGAAACATTTGTCAAGGTATAATAAAATTAAGTTTTGCACAAATCAGGGCAGGTATTTTCGTGATAAATCACAAATTTATGTACGCAATGTAAATCCATTAAATGTAAACGTTCTGGAAATTCCGCTGACCTATGCGCTTTTCTCTGCTGGTACACATCTGAGAATTTACATAAGGTTGACGAAATCCGCAGGGTATGCTATAATTACATAGAGTTATTCAGAAAAGGGGTGTTCCCATGCCGAAAAAGTTTGCATTTTCCGATGATGGAAGCCGTTACCACACGCTGAAATACCACAACCGGCGGTTCTGGGGCAGACCCGTTTACAAGGCCGTCGTGGACGCAGGCTTCACCTGCCCGAACATCGACGGCTCATGCGGCGTTGGAGGGTGCGTTTACTGCTCCGGCGGCAGCGGCTACTTCACGGCGCCGGAGCTTTCCGTGCGGGAGCAGATCCTTCGCGAGACGGAGCGTATCCATGCGGTTCACCCGGAAGCGGGGATAATCGCGTATTTTCAGGCGCACACGAACACCTACGGCACGCTCGGCCGGCTGCGGGAGGTCTACTCCGAGGCTCTGGAATGCGAAATTTGCGGCATCTCAATCGCGACCCGAGCCGACTGTCTCGACCGTGAGCGCGCAGAGTTCCTCGCTTCGCTTGGCGTTCCGGTCACGGTGGAGCTTGGGCTCCAGACCGCGCATGACTCCACCGCGCGGCTCATCAACCGCGGGCATGACTTCGCGGAGTTCGTCAGGGGATTCGAAACGGCTCGGAATGCCGGGCTGCGTATCTGCGTGCACATAATAAACGGGCTTCCAGGGGAAACGCCCGAGATGATGGAGCAGACCGCAGAGATACTCGGAGGAATGCGCCCGGACGGGGTGAAGATACATCTGCTGCACGTCATAAAAAACACCACGCTCGCGGGGCTGTGGGAGTCCGGAAAGTACCAGCCGATGGAGCGCGACGACTACATCGGCACGGTGGTGAGGCAGCTTGAGTATTTACCGCCTGAGACCGTGATAGAGCGGCTCACCGGCGATGGCGGCCGGGATTCCCTGCTTGCCCCGCTGTGGAGTCTCGACAAGCGTGCGGTACTGGGCGGCGTAATGAAGCGGCAGAAGCAGCTCGACAGCATTCAGGGACTGCGTTTTCAGGAGGGTTAAATGGACATCTGGTCAATGACGCGCCCGGCGCTTGAGAATTGGTTCAGCAGCCGGGGAGAGAATCCGGCGAAGGCCGCGATACTGCTCGAGCGGCTCTATCAGCGCGGTCTGAGAGATTTTTCGGAGCTTCCGTTCGCGCAGAGGGTGATATCCGCGCTGTCGGAGGAATTCACGATGGAGCTGCCTGAAACGGTCGCCCGCAGCGGCGACGACAGCACGGAGAAGCTGCTGCTGGAATATCCGGACGGAAGCCTTGTCGAGAGCGTTCTCATGCGGCAGGCGTACGGCGGGAGCGTGTGCGTTTCCACGCAGGTAGGGTGCGCGATGGGCTGTGCGTTCTGCCAGAGCGGACGGCTCAGGAAGCGCCGCAGCCTCACAGCCGGGGAGATAATGGCTCAGGTTATGAAAATCCGCCGGGAGTGCTCCGCGGATATCCACAGCGTGACGGTCATGGGGATAGGCGAGCCATTCGATAATTTTGACGCGGTGCGGGATTTCTGCGCCAACTGCGTGGATTACAAGGCGCTGGCGCTCGGGGAGAAGCACGTTACGGTTTCAACATGCGGGATAATCCCGGGGATCAGGGCGTGGACGGAGCTTCCGCACCCGTGCAGCCTTGCCGTGAGCCTCCACGCGGCTGACTACGCGCTCCGCTCGGAGATAATGCCCGTGAACCGACGTTATCCGGTGCGGGAGGTCATCGCGGCGGCTCGGGAGTTCGCACGGCTCCACAACCGCAGGGTAACGCTGGAGTACGTCATGCTTTCCGGCGTAAACGATTCGCCGGAGCAGGCGGAAGAGCTCGCCGGGCTGGTCGGTTACGGCGCGCAGGGCAGGGAATTCTACGTCAACATAATCCCCTACAACGGCAACGACAGCGGATTCACAAGAAGCAGCCGGGAGCGTATCATGGCGTTCTACGATGTCCTCAAGAAGCGCGGGGTCTCGGTCACGATGCGGCGGGAGTTCGGCGGTGACATCGCGGCGGCGTGCGGTCAGTTAAGCTCGCTGCACTCCGCTGAATGTGAAAAAAACTGTTGACAAAGCCGTCATTTTGTGGTACAATAACTGTATTCTCCGGTGGATCCGGAGTCTGAGCCGGTATGTTGGAATTGGCAGACGAGGAGGACTCAAAATCCTTTGGTAGCGATACCGTGCGGGTTCGACCCCCGCTACCGGCACCATATTAATACTGAGCCGCCTTTTCCGGGTGGTTCAATATACAATAAAACACTCCCGAAGCTGAAGCCAGCTCCGGGAGTGTTCATTTTATTTAAAAATCTACTGCTTTTTTCAAAATAACAGAAGCGTCAAGCGCGTTGACGGTATTATCTCCGTTAAGGTCGGAAACCTCCGGATTTGCGGCAGTCCCCATTCCAACGATGTATTTCAGCACAGCAGACGCGTCCAACGCATTCAGCACGCCATCATTGTTCATGTCGCCGGGAAGGTCGCTGTAGGCGCACACCATAACGATATATTCGCCCTTCGAATCTGTGCCGGACAGTATAGCAGAGCCGTCTTCGCCAACTCCTGCACATTTCAGGAACTGCGGTTTCCCGTTGATCTGTCTGTAAAGATTTGCGAAATAACCCGCAAACTGTTTTCTGAAATTCAGCTTTAAACCGGCGGGGATAACCGTGCCGGAAATTTTCAGATCAGCTCCCGGAATTCCGCGCAGGCCGCTCTTATCATTGTTTCCTGGCAGAATGGAAAAATCCGCGTCAGAAATAGCATTGAGCCTTGATCCGTCAGCCACCCAGCTCTTTGTGCTGTCAAGCGAAAACTCAACCGTAAGGCTGTTTTTGACCATCGCAGCGAATACCATTTCCGGAACATCGGTATTGCCGTTCAGTTCGATGATCGAACTGCTTCCCGGTGCAAGTTCTTCCAGCATTGACGCGATGTCTTTCCAGCTTCCGTCGCCTCCATTCATGAACGGCAGAGTTTCTTTGCGTTTCTCCGCGCCGCCCTTGCCGGAGCCGACTGATTCTCCGGAGCTTCCGCCCGAACCGCCGCTTGTTTTTTTCGGTGTTATTTCATAAGCGCACACGGTGCATATCTCCGGGGAGGTGTAAGTCGCAGGACCGCCGGAAATATGCGGCTGAACTTCGGAGACTTGGCTGCAGTTTTCACAGATATGCCAGTGACCGTTCCGGTCCTTCTGATATTCCGCAGACCAGATGTGCCCCAGTTTGGGTACTGTCACGGTATCTCTGGAAAGCTCGATACCGCACCGCAAGCACTTTGTATATTCATCATAAGAACCAGGTGCTTCGCACTTTGCAGGCACTTCGTTGTCTCTCAGTATTTTGCTGACCTTATGTTCCAGGGCGGGAATATCTACTCTTGTCCTTGACTGCTCCTCATTGCACACAGTGCAGTAAATTACCTCGGTACGGTATCCGGGTATCCCGCATTCGGCTTCTTTGAAATCATTGTAATCTTCTTTCGGTTCGCCTGAAATGTGCTTTGCGAGTGGGAGCACCATACTTTCAAGGCTGACCTCATTTTTCGCGTCAGGATCGCTGAAATATCTCTGGCACCAGTCGCATGACCAGTACTCAATATTTCCATTTACGGTACAGGTGGAGGAAACCGCTTCGTGATGAGTAAGCTCACCGTGACCGGTTCTGATGGTAGCTGACGCTGCGTCGCTTGCGGAATACTCTGATGTTTCTTTCATGCGGATATATGCAACAACTTCCGTGTCATGTCCAACAAAGCCAGATACATTTTTTAAGCTCCAGCTGATGCCGTCGAATTTGTATTCAGCGCCGTCAATCGGCTCTATGACTACATTGAAAGATGCTGTGCTCACCTGCTGAACGGACGCCACGCATTCCGGAGCCTGCTGCGGCTTTTTGTCAGTGATCAGGATATTGACCGAGAATGTCATATCCTTGTAATTCTGCGTCTTCAGTGTTATGGTTATTTTTGAGGATTTTCCAACAGGTGATGAATCAGTTGTCGGAAGCCTGAAATTAAGGGTACCATTGCTGAAAGATACAGAATCCGGAGTAAATACGTCCTCTGCCGGGTCGTCTATCGCAATAACCGGTTCTTCCATGTCGCCGGTATCGTCAGGCAGTCCTTTTATTTCCACCGACTTATAGCCTGTGTCCGTCCATATATAGGGCAGTTCTACATCCGGAATGATTTTTTCCGCCTTAACGATAGTAAAGCTCCAGTCACCGGAGGTAAACGGAACAGTTGTTCCGGCAATGTTGTCGGATTCATTCACGCTTACGCTGACGGTGTAGGTTCCGGGAGTTATCGGCTCGGCTTCGTTGTTGTTTTCATCGAAATACTTCACTTCCAGAAGATCGTTTACTTCCTCCGGAAGACGGTCTGATGTCACATAAGCTGCCTTTGCACTGCCGCTGTAGCTGAGTTCTGCGGGCGGAATAAATCTGATATCATCTGCTGTGAGGGTCGTCTTTCCGACGGTGAATTTCCAGCTTTCATCGGTAAGTCCATTAACAGCGGGGTACACGCTCCCTGTTTCAACGTCGATTTTTACAGTATAGACGCCGGGTAGTATCGGCTGAGTTTCGCCGCCGTTCTCATCGAAATACTTCACCGTTATCTTACCGACTCCGGTCACACCAGCCGCTGGAACTACGCTTGCCGTATGCGCCATACCGCTGTATTCAACCGGAAGAATCGGAGCGCTGAAAATAAAGTCAGCGGCAGTAAGCTCAAGAGGACGCAGAACAAGCGTTTTTTCCGCAGTCTTTCCGTCAAATAGTGCATTTCCGGTGAACTTCACAACAAACGAACGCTCCCCGGGTTCAAACCTGTCGGCGACTTCGGCTTCAGCACCGTCTGGATCATATGTCACGCCTGCGGAAAGCTTCACATTGTCAGCATAAAGCTCCAGCTTATCAGCGTTGCCATCGGAAAGTACCGAGAAATAACCGAAGCTTTCGCCGAGTTTTATCTGCGCGTCAAGCGTGAATGCCGGTACGTTTGCAACGGTAAACGGTTCAGTCCCGGCGCAGTCGATGGTAAGTCTTGCGTCATACTCATAAGCCGGGAAAACGGACGTGTTCTTAAAACCCGGGAAATATAAAGTCGTGCTGTCGTATGGCTTGACGTCCCATATCTTATCGTCAAGCTTCATCAGCGTCAGAGCATTTTCAGATATCATGTCAAATGTGGAAACGCCTGTGCCGATGCCATTGTTGAATCTGTATATATCGCTGTTATAATAGCAGTTTGAAATTTTGCTGGTGTCGGTTTTGCTGCCGCATACTCCGCCGCCGGTTTGCTTGCTCTCCATCTTAACAATGCTGTAGCAGTTTTCGATAGTTCCGTAATTCGTGCCGCAGATACCGCCGAAGTAATAATCTGCCTTAATTTCCACAATGGAAAAGCAGTTGCTTATTGTGCCTGAATTTCGCCCGGCGATACCGCCGACCTCATTTTTTCCCGTGACAGACGAATCAATTAGACCGACTTGCGAAACTGAGCCGTCTGAGCCTATGAAGCCAAACAGACCTACATTATTGCTGGTGTCAGCGTGAAGTCCGCTTATTGTATGCCCACGACCCTCGAATGTTCCCATGTAGCGGTTCTTGTATGTGCCTATGGGCGTCCAGGCGCGGGTGCATACTACATTGTCGGTCATCAGCGCATTGATATTCACTTTTCCACCGTTAACGGCTTCGGAGAACCTGAAAAGCTCGTCTTCATTTGAAATACGGTAAACTCCGCAGACGGTGCATATACCGTTTTCATCGAAACTGTGATCCTTAAGTTCGCCTGCAACCGGGATCTTCTCGATTGCGTCACAGCTGGAGCACTTCATAACGATATATTCAGGCTCCACACAGGTAGCCGGAATGCGCTGACTGGTTTCAACGTAATTGTGCGGCAGCTTCTCAATCAATGAATCAATGGCTCTCCCACAGCGATCGCAGACATAATACTGAACGCCATTTACTGTGCAGGTCGGCTGTCTGACTACTACTATTTTAGTTTCGATATGCCCAAGCGCTTTTACAGTTTCGTCCGGCACATTTTTCTTCATCTGGCACAGGCTGCACGTCATAATTATCTGTCTGCATTCGGTGCAGTTAGCGGGTATCTCTCCGGTCTCCTGCCAGTTATGTTCGCAGGTATTCGTCGTGCCATTAAACTCCAGCTTGCTGCCGGTTTTCTTCATCGTAAGGGTATATTTTTTATCCGACATCTTATATTTCGGCTCCACTTGTATCAGATAAGTGTCAGAACTGAGCTTCGTCACGCATTTGATTTTCATCCAACTCGTCGCAGAAGACTCCTGCAGAATAAGTTCGTCAGCCGTCAGACTGCTGACTCCCTGGGTGAACTTTACCTCTATCGTCTGGTCTGTGCGCGCTGAAACGCTGCTCAGGAATTTTCCGACTGTCACCCTGACTGTGGCTGTCAGTGTTCCCTCATTATCTGCGGATGAGGCGGCAGTTCTTTTTGAATAGATCGTAATGGTTGCAGTACCCTCGCCCTCAGCGGTCACAACGCCGGTTTTCATGTTAACGGTTGCAACATTCTTGTTGTCGCTGACATATCTGATAATATCCGTTGAGTTTGACGGAGTCAGAACCACGGAAATTTCCGCAGTGCTTCCTATGTCTGTAAGGTATATTTCACTTTCAGACGGCGTGACGCTTGTCGCACGCAGACAAACGTTAATGGTTTTTGTGGCAATAGTCTTTCCCGTGGACTGATTCACGCCCTTTATCTTCACGCTTCCCGGACCTACCGCAGTAAGCAAGCCGTTTTTTTTGCCGACTGTCGCCACTTCTTTATTATCCGAATAAAAATAAACTTTCGCACCGTCAACCTTGATATTAAAGCTTTCACCAACGTCTATTCTTGCCGGAATAGCACTTCCGTCATTTTTGGTAAGCTTATATGCCGCGAAAACCGTCATCGGCATAACGGACATCATCAGAGTTAAAGCGACGGCAACCGCCGTGAAAATACTGGTAAATCGTTTCATTCTTTTTCCTCCCGTTGATCACGCTTCAGACGATACAGCTTAGAAAAAAATAATGCACATTTCTGTATGGTCGCCTATAAAAATGTATATAGCGTACCGCCTGCTTCATCGCTTCCTCTGCAATTCGGCACACTCTGCCCATTTCCATTGATACCCTCTAAAAATCTCCTTCACGGCAGATTTGACTTACCACGAAACGTCGCTTCGCTCCTTGTTCATCATCTGCTTGCTGTCAAACTTTAAACACATACAGTGTTACCGCAGTTTGACATCTAGCATCTGATATAAGTCATGTGCGAAATCTGCTCGTGCCCCGGTTTGTAGAGGTTTTCTCTTTTAAAAGATTACCATTTCAGCTTTGATTTGTCAATGGTTTCTTCCTAATTGTAGCAATTTGCTTCATGAATGTTAAAAGCAGTACCGGTTTGATGTTGTATAAGGTCACCTCTAAAAACCTCATGTCAGCAAAAATGGGCAGTGCGCGCCATCTTCGCTCTGCAACATCGTGTTGCACCTTCTCGTAAGGCTTATAGCCTTACGAGGAGAGTTTCTCAGAAGCTGGCATATACTGTCCATTTTTGCTTTTTACACTGGTTTTTAGAGGTTTCCTTATATTGGAAATCAACATGAAAAATCCTCCCCTGCGCTGGCAGGGGAGGATAAAAGCTATTTAGATCAAACCAACTATTTTTTTCAGAATTGAAGAAGCGTCCACAGCGTTGACATTTCCGTCACCGTTGAAATCTGCCATAAGCGGGTTCGCGCCGCTTTCCAGACCAACAATGTCCTTGAGTATCGCGCTTGCGTCCACTGCATTCAGAATGCCGTCGTTGGACATATCGCCCTGAAGGTCGCTGAATTCGCAGAGCATTGCGATGTAATCGCCTTTTTCGGTGACGCCCGGAAGGAATAGCTTACCGTCCGCACCGAGTTTAGCGCATGCCACGAATACTAGCTTGCCGTCAACGTAGTTATAAAGGTTCGCAAACTTGCCTGCGTGTTCAGATTTGAACGCGATTTCAAGACCCGTGGGAACTCCTGTGTTGTTGGTCCTGAACTGCATGCCCTCAATTCCACGCAGACCGTCATGTTTCTGGCTTGCGGTCCTGATGAAGGTGAAATCTGCCACTGCAGGAGCGGTTATTTCCGCACCATTAACGAACCAGCCGCGAGAGCTGTCAACTATAAAGTGTACTTTAAGATCCTTGTTGTCGATTACCTTGATCACCTCAACAGGAACGGCAGTGTTTCCGTTAAGCTGAATTGTAACCTCCGAACCGTTTGCGAGCTTTTCAAGCTCAGCCACAATGTCGCTCCAGCTCTTTGATGAACCGCCGATAGTGGGATTGGTGGAAGTTGTGGGTCTGCTACCACTGCTGCTGCCACTGCCACCGCTGCTGCCGCTGGAACGCTTGGTAAACTTAGCGGATGCGATCTTGCTGTCGCGGGCGTTTTCCTTTATAGCGATTGCCTTTACGGTCGCGTTTTTCGTAATTGTAAAGGGAGCCGTGTACTTATTGCTGTCCGCCGTAGGATCGGTACCGTCCGTGGTGTAGAAGATCGTCGCGCCCTCCTGTGCCGTAATGCTTACCTTGCAGGACTCGCTGAACGAGCCGCCGTTGGGATCGATAACAGGTGCGTCAAGCGCAGGAATATCTTTGATTCTTGCCGTAAATGTATCCGAGAAATGTGCGCCGCCCTCGTGCGCAGGGTCGTAAACGCCTTCCTCGGCGGTGTAGGTAACTGTTACCTCAACCTCGGAATTCTCGGCAGGGAACTCTCCGTTAGCGCCGTAAAATCCGCTTGCAGAAACCTTTTCGTCCGTCATGGGTACGATTTCAGTATGGCCGCTGTCGTAGGTGATCGTCAGCTCGCCGCCAGAGAGGTCAAGAGCCTCGTGGTATTCATAGTCTGTCCTGGGCTGCTTGCTGATTGTAACGGTGTCGATATAATCGGCGCTGCAATTTATCTCCTTCTCAAACTCGACTGGTCCGTTCAGGAATTCAATGTCATTCGCTTCGACATAAGCCTTCAGCTTGATTGTCTGCGCCTTGTGCGAATCGGGGTCAAAGCCCAGAACCTTGTCGTAAACCACCTTTGCAATTACGTCCCTGCTGCCGTCCGCGCCGTGGATCCGAACCCTGCTGAAAAGCGCGGTATCGTCTGTAACGGAGCTGTCCACGAAAGCGCCGTCAACTTGCGGTGCTGTGAAGTTTGGATCGCGAATGGCATTGTTTAACGCTTCAAGAAGCTCATCAGCACTGGCGAATTCGCCGTATCTTATTGTTGGAAGTTCGCCAATAAGCTGAGGCTCGCCCGCCTCGATCTTCATCTTTTCAATCTTTACGGTCGCTTCGTTGTCAACGCTGTAAAGCGTAATTTCCGTGTTGTTAAGTGTGTCTTTAAGAACAACGGACGCACCGGATACAAATTTGTACACGTTGTTTGCGCCTTCGGCTGAATTAAATGTAAGCTGCTGTTTACCGGTTACATCGTCGCCGTTCCTGGTGAAAGTCTGTACGGCATTACCAAGTTCAAATTTGCATATGTCTGATTTTGCGTCGTTGCTTGTTTCTACCGACATCGCCAAACCGCCTGACACGACTTCTGCATTCAGCGCATAGGTACCGTCGTCATTCAGAATACCCGAAATTATCGGTCTGGGACCTATAAGCTGATAGAACGTCCACGGACCATAATTTCCATATTTATCATCATCCCAATAAAGGTCCGGCTGCGCGCAGCCGTAGAGTATGCAGTGGTCGTCCTTGTCGTAGAACTTTATGGACTTAAACTCAATTTTTGAGTATGACTGATTATTAAGCTCCATCCAGAACTTTCCGCTTGCCATGCTGGCTTTATCATCGTCAGTAAAAGAGTATTTCAGGTCGCCGGAATAAGCCTCATTTTTCACGAGTTGACCGATTTCAACCCTTTCGCCTTTTTCATTGTACCCGCCGAAACTGATGGTTGCCTTCGCAGGCATATTATAACTAATATTGTTTGAATAGTAGTCTTCGATATCAACGCTCAGTTCAAATCTAACCGCCTGCTTCAGCGCAGAGTTTTCCTCCGAAAATTCAAAATCATAGCCTTTTCGGAAATAGTCTTTTTCTATTTTGTCATTGCCATCCCCAAAAATACCGAAACCGTTTCCGGATTTGGTATCATAATCGTAAGTGTAAGCGTTTGCTATCACCCCCATGCTCACTGTAACCGTTGTAACGGTAGCCACAGCGGCTATCGTCCATTTCACTGATGATTTAAGTTTCATTATACCCTCCTAGTGTATTAATGTCTGTTATCCGTACCTTTTATATTATACATTTGTTTTTTGGAGTTGTCAATACACCTGTAACCAATAGCACTAAGCATGTAACGAATAAAGCACGAACATGAAACGAAAACCCGTTCGTTCCATGTTTGCGCTTTTGCTTGGACAATTCTGTACAGCTAACACTTTTTATTCCATCAGCTTTTTCAGATACATCATCATTGCTTTTTCGCCGACTGTCTTTTCTACCGAGAAATTCGTTTCCGATATATCGAACAGAAGGCAGCCGCAGTGTCCCCTGAACGTAGGGAAGCAGACTATCCGCAGGTATTTGTCTACCTCCGGGCTGTAATCGACTATTTCAAGAGTCTCGCCATACAGCACGGAATGCTCGTAGCTGCGCAACCATTTTGAATCCATGTTGGGAAAAATGCTTCCGAATGTGTTGCCGATAAGTACATCCAGCGGACATTCCTCCAGCCTGGCAAGCGCTTCGTTTCCATAGCGGAATATCCAGTCCACCGCCTGACTTTCTTCGTTGAATATCATTTCGATGTCGGTGAACGCAATGGGAATGTTGTCAAAGCATTTGTAGTGCTGATGGTATTCCTCAATATCAGTGGGATTGTCGTTGTCGGCAAGCAAATCTATGATCGAATGCTGTTTCGCATGGAATTTCTCCAATATCTCCCTGCGGTGCTGCGTGGCATATTCCAGCGATTCGCCGTTTGACAGAGTAATAAGCTTGCCTACGCTGTGGATAGCCATTGCTGAAACAAGGCACCCGCGGGTTATTCTTATAAAATTTGCGCTGAGCGTATGCTGTATCTTAGCAAATGTCATGCGCGTCTTGAGCACGCTTCCGTCCGAAGTGTGGATAAACGCGTCCTGCTTATTCATAGAAATATACAATATACTGCTTTCGGGTATGTCGTAATGCTTGCGGTCGGATATGAATGAGATGGTTTTTTCGTTGTTCATTTGTTAGCTCCTTTATTGTGTGATATTAACGATATGTCGATAAGTGCAAAGCTGTCATGACGGGTAATGTATGTGCGTATAATAAACGCCCTGCATTTATTATACCATATTTTTTCTATGTGTACAAGTACGCAGTATATTTTGTTTAGAATCTCACTCGGTTTCATATACTCCTCATATTCATAAGCGCTGTCTGCATACAAGCACTGGGGGGAATATCGTCTGTCGGTCAGCGCCTCTGTCACTTCGTGACACCTCCCCTCGCAAGGGGAGACCGCCTAATCATCTTCTGATTTGATATTTTCACTTGACATGTAATTACAATTGTGGTATCATATATAAAGATGATGTTGTATATGAGTGAGCAATGAGGAATTAATTTTCCAATTGTTCACAATAATATCTCGTGCTGATCCGAAGTTACGGATTTTTTATTACATTTGAGGTGGTTTATGAAAAAAATAATAGCAACCGTTCTGACGGCCTTACTTTTGTTATCAGTTGTTGCTTGCGAAAACGTTTCCGATGAAAGTTATGTACAGACAGAACATCCTACGGCAGAAAGCAGCATTACCGCTGCGGCAGAAGAAACAGTCCAAGCCACCCCGTCTGGCGCTGATGAACCTTCACTGTCGCTTCTGAGTTGTCGTGCAGACGAGGATGGAACTTATTGCATAGACCAAACCACATGGAAGTCATCAGACGATTATGAGCTGTTTCGGAAATACTTTTTTGGCACGTGGGAAGGCAGCTTCCGCTTTCCCGAATATCCCGAACAGAAGCGTCTTGTTATTGACGACACTGAGAAATCGTTTGTCATGACTGAAACGGGTATTCGAATGCTTGGCTTTTACGAAGCGGGAGTTCACGCGCTAGCTTTTATGATTGGAAGCGACAGCGGTAGCGCAATAATTTGGATAAGCCCCGACGAGCCAGATACGATTTACATGACATGGGGTGGAATGACCTCGCCGCTGTGGTCACGGAATGAAAGTGGAGAATATTCGACTGCGCCTGTTGTGTATACCCTGAGAAAAACCAATGAGCCTCTCAACGAACCGGAGGGTAATTTCATGAGTATATTCAGGCTTCGTGAAATGGCGCGGGAATACGGAATCGATACTGATCTTCTTGTCAACATAGAGTATGAAATCGATGGGACGACACTTTATCACAATGATTGGTACCAGCTTTACCCTATGTACCTCGTTTCCGAAGCCGTGGATAAAATCGTAATCAGAACGTCAGTCGGCAATGTTAGCGATATCGACATAAAACCAGTTGATGTAATATGCACATTTGAAAAGGCAGAGGGCGAATGGAACAGGAGCGTTGAGTTATTTTGACACCTTTTGGGTCTGAAAAAAGAACTGTGTAGATGCGAATAATCCCGAAAAACGTACCAAAGCCAGCCACTACGGCGAGGACAGGAACGGTCAGAGAGGGCTCTATTCCTTAGACCTCTCAGATGAATCCGACGGAACCCGCAGGCTTATGGCGCTTGCGCCCGCAATAGAATCGGCTCTGCGAACAGGCGGAATATTGCTTGTGGACGAGCTGGAGCGTGAGCTTCACCCCATGCTTGTGAATTTCATCATATCCAAGTTCCAGAGCAAGAAGTCAACCCCAGACGGAGCGCAGCTAGTATTAACAACGCACGACACCGAGCTTATGAGCATGGAGCTTTTCCGCAAGGATCAGCTTTATTTCGCCGACAAGGATACCGCTGATGGTTCCTCTGAGCTGTACAGCATAAGCGAGTACTCCACCCTCACGACCGATAATATCCGCAAGGGATATCTGGCAGGCAAGTATGGTGCAACTCCTGATATTGAGCTTGAGGAGGTGGAGTAATGCCCCGCCGTGTCAAAAGGGAAAAGCCGTACATCATCTTCTGCGATGGTGAGAGCGAGCAGGCTTACGCAGACTTCCTTAAGCGTGAGTTTCGTGATGTCGCCGTTATTCAGCGTCCGAAATCCACCGGAACATTCGACGAAGCAGGCCGCAGATTCCGCAACGACCATAAATACCTCAACAATGCTGAGGTTACGGACGAGATCTGGTTCTTCTTTGATGTGGAAACCGTTGACATTCCGAAGTGGAGCGACAGGCTGCGGATAATCAGTAGGCTTAGAAAGCTGAGGAAGAAGCCCGGAATACGCATACGATTACTTGTGACGATCGGTATATTGAATACTGGCTCATGCTACACTATGAGTATCTGGCACCGCCTATCCGCACAGTTGCGGACAAGGAGCGTATGCTGAGCAAAGTCGTAACAAAAGAGCCGCCCTATAAAAAGGACGATATGGACGCTATTTCAAGAATAGCGGAGAACTATCCCACAGCGGTTGTGAACGCCTGGAAAACCGTGAACAACCTATTGTCGCAGGGGCTCCCGGACTTGACAATACAGACAAGCGAAACGAATGGTTGTGTACGCAATGCCTGACATTCTCAGCGGTTTATGAGGCAATCGAGTTTCTGGAGAGCCTGAAATCATAAAAGAAACAGCAGCACCAAAATCGTGCTGCTGTTATGCGTTTTAGAAAAAATCAATCGTGAAGCAGAAATTTTAGGGCAACACCGCACAATTAACGCCCCATTGCCATAA
>ULUY01071264.1_pt1 | contig 58455 bp, 53 predicted proteins | sample 1959031 | NCBI WGS metagenome assembly ULUY01 (sample SAMEA4835774, study PRJEB28245) | human gut metagenome | biome: gut microbiome; material: fecal sample | place: Denmark | collected 2008
ATATTGATTTTGCGGAGGTACAGGGACAGATAATTGCCAAGCGGGCGATGGAAATTGCTGCGGCAGGGGCACACAATGTACTTATGACAGGCCCGCCGGGAAGCGGGAAAACTATGCTGGCACGGCGGATTACCACGATTCTGCCGCCGATGAGCCGGGATGAGGCTTTGGAGGTTACAAAGATTTACAGTGTGGCCGGACTGTTCCATGCGGAGGACATTATCCGGGACAGACCGTTCCGCAGTCCGCATCATACGATATCCATGGCGGGATTGATCGGCGGCGGATCCGTTCCCCGGCCGGGAGAAGTTACGCTGGCACACCGGGGTGTGCTTTTTCTGGATGAGCTTCCGGAATTTCCCCGAACCGTGCTGGAGGTTCTCCGGCAGCCCCTGGAAGACAGGGAGGTCCATATTTCCCGTGTGAATGCGTCTTTCACTTATCCGGCAGATTTCATTCTCATTGCGGCGATGAATCCCTGTCCGTGCGGATATCTTGGAGACCCGGACCATCCCTGCACCTGTACGGACGGAGAAATCAGGAGCTACGGAAGGAAAATTTCCGGGCCGCTCTTGGACCGCATAGATCTTCATGTTTCCGTTATGCGGCCGAAGTACAGTGAGCTGACTGCAACGATCAAGGGGGAGCCGTCTTCTGAAGTCGCGAAGCGAGTAGAGGCGGCACGGCATATTCAGGAGGAACGTCTGGCGCGCTGGCATATGTGCAGCAATGCGCAGATGGGCCATCGGCAGCTGAAGGAAACGTGCAGGCTGGATAAGGAAGGAACGGAAATGCTGCGGGAGGTTTTTGAAAAACTCAGCCTTTCTGCCCGCAGTTATGACCGGATTATCAAGGTGGCACGGACCATTGCGGATTTGGAAGGGAAAGAACAAATCGAATCCCAGCATGTGGCAGAAGCAATCAGTTATCGGAATATGCTTCCCAAGAGGTGATTATGGACAAATATGCAGCAGCCCTGCCCGGATGCAAAGGTCTGGGAGCCAAGTACATGCGGGCGCTTTTTGATTATTTCGGAAGCCCGGAGGAAGTGTGGAAGGCTTCGGATAAGGCTGTCGGGGAATCTCATATTTTGGGAGAAAAAGTGCAGAACAACTTTCTGGCCTACCGGCGGGCCGCAGATCCGGAGCGGATTGCAGAAGAGCTGTACAGAGAAGAGATTCGCTGTGCGGTCTGGAAACAGGATGAAGAATATCCCTCCCTGCTGGAGGCTACATCCAATCCTCCGGCAGTTCTGTTTTACAAAGGGGAAAGGATCAATTATGAAAGGACAATCGGCATTGTAGGATCCCGAAAGGCGACCTCCTATGGGATTGAGACGGCCCGGAAAATGGCAGAGGGACTGTCAAAGCAGAACATTGCGGTGATTTCCGGAGGAGCCCGGGGAATCGACAGTGCATCCCATCGGGGAGCCCTGGAAGGCGGCGGGGTGACAATTGCAGTGGCGGCATGCGGTCTGGATCGGGTCTATCCACCGGAAAATAAGGGGCTTTTTGAGGAAATTATAAAAGCGGGAGGCGCCGTAGTTTCCGAATATCCGCTGAAAACACCGCCGCTGGGCCGCCAGTTCCCTGCGAGAAATCGGATTATTGCAGGGATGAGTCGGGGAATTCTGGTGGTGGAAGCAGGAGAAAGAAGCGGATCTTTAATTACTTCTGATTTTGCACTGGAGGAAGGAAGAGATGTATTTTCTGTTCCGGGAAGCATCTGGGTTCCTTCCAGCAGAGGAACAAATCAGCTGATCCGGAACGGAGCGATCTGCTGCACATCCTACAGAGATATTCTTCAGGAATATGAGTGGGGTGAGGAAAAACAGGAGGAAAACAAAAAAGTTTTCCGGGAGCAGTTGACACTGGAAGAAGAGTTGGTGTATCGTTTTTGCTGTACAGATAACGAGGTTTCCGGCGAAGATATTCTGCAGCAATCAGGGCTTTCTGTGGTTCGTTTAACCGTGGTTCTTCTGCAGCTGCAAATCAAAGGCTATATAAAGGAAGTCGGGCCGAGCCGTTATATTGTCATAAAATAACAATCATTGGCAGGAATCAGTCGGGAAAGATTTTTTTCTGCATCACAGGAGGAATACATTGCCGATTTCAAGAACGATTACGTTTGAGTCCAAACGGAAAAAGAAGAAAATCGAGGAACCGGATTTCAAGAGAAAACCGAATCCCAAAGGAAAATGTCTGGTTGTGGTGGAATCCCCTGCCAAAGCCAAGACCATAGAAAAGATCCTCGGACCGGATTATAAAGTAATGGCATCGATGGGGCATCTGCGTGACTTGCCGCCCCGTTCTCTCGGAGTGGATATCGATGATGATTTCAAACCGGAGTACGTCAATTCAAAGCAGAGAGAAGATGTCATCAAGAATCTTCAGAAAGAAGCCAATAAGTCCCGGACAGTTTTGCTGGCAACGGACCCTGACCGCGAAGGAGAAGCGATTTCCTGGCATCTTTCGAAGCTGCTCGATGTCAGCCCGGAGGAAAATGTAAGGATTGCTTTTCATGAAATTACGCCGCCGGCGATAAAAGAAGCTCTGAAGCATCCTGAACCTATTGATCTGAACCGTGTGGAGGCACAGCAGGCCCGCCGAGTGCTGGACCGCCTGGTGGGGTACAAGCTTTCCCCCTGGCTGTGGAGACAGTTATACCGCGGATTATCTGCAGGACGTGTTCAATCTGTAGCGACACGTCTGATTTGTGAAAGAGAAGAGGAAATCAAAGCTTTTCAGCCGGTGGAATTCTGGACTGTGGAAGGAATCTATCAGACCGGAGAGCAGGAAAAATTCAAAGCCAAACTGTTCAAGATTGACGACCGGGAAGCAGACCTGCATGGGCAGGAAGAAGTCGATCAGATTGTAGAGGCGCTGAAAGGGCAGACCGCTGCAGTGACAGCAGTTACGCAGTCCAGAAAGCAGAGAAAGGCGAAGCCGCCGTTTACGACCTCCACAATGCAGCAGGAAGCAGTGAATAAGCTTAGCTTCAATTCCAAGAAAACGATGATGCTGGCGCAGCAGCTGTATGAAGGAATTGAGATGCCTGATGAAGGTCATGTAGGGCTTATTACTTACATGCGTACGGATTCCACAAGAATTTCCGATGAGATGATTAAACAGGTACGGCCGTATATTGAACAGGTCTACGGTAAAGAATATCTTCCGCCCAAACCGAATGTATACAGCAAGGCAAAGGATGCCCAGGATGCGCATGAAGCCATTCGTCCGACAAGTCTTGCCTATTCGCCGGAAAGATTGACTCATGTCCTGAGCAGAGATCAGCTGAGGCTGTACAAACTGATCTGGGACCGCTTCATCGCATCTCAGATGGCACCGCAGATCCAGATGAGCACATCGGCCCTGCTGACCTGCGGGCCGTATACGCTTAAGGCAACGGGTTCGCATACTTTATTTGACGGATTTACCGTTATGCGGTCGGCAAAGGAAAAGAAGCAGGAAAAGGGAGAGGAAAATTATCTTCCTCCTTTGAAGAAAGATGATATTGTACAGAACCTGGATATTGAGGGAGAGCAGCATTTTACAGCTCCGCCGCCCCGTTATACGGAAGCCAGCCTGATTAAGGCCATGGAAGAAAAGGGGATCGGAAGGCCGTCAACCTATGCGACGATTCTCGACACTATTCAGAAGAGAGGCTATGTGGAAAAGGAGGGAAAGCAGTTTGTCCCCACCGAAACGGGCTTCTCTGTGACAAAACTTCTGAAGAAATATTTCGGGGAAATTGTCAATGTGGAATTCACTGCCGATATGGAAACCTGGCTGGATAAAATCGCCGAAGGAAAGGCGACATATGTCAAGGTATTGACGGATTTCTACAAGGTCTTTGATGAAGAGCTGCAGGCGGCCAATATCGGAGCGGAAAAAGATAAAAAGGAAAACGAAGAAGTTACAGATGTAATCTGCGAAAAATGCGGAGCGCACATGATCGTCAAAATGGGGCGGTATGGGAAATATCTGGCCTGTCCCAATTATCCGCAGTGCAAAAATACGAAGTCCTATAGTCTGATCAAGGGAAATGCGGAAGTTTCCGATGTAAAATGTGAGAAATGCGGAACGCTCATGGAATACCGTGAAGGGCCGTACGGCAGATATCTGAAATGTCCGTCATGCGGAACGAACAAGGCTATTATTATCGATACGGGAGTGGAATGTCCGAAATGTCATAAAGGGACATTTATCCAGAGAAAGTCAAAAAGAGGCCGCGTTTTTTACGGATGCAGCAATTATCCGGAATGCAAGAATGCTTTTTGGAATGAGCCTACCAGGCAGATCTGTGAGCACTGCGGCTCTGTCATGCTGAAGAAGGTCATGAAAAACGGTACGGAAGTACTTTTCTGCTCCAACCCGGACTGTATTACCAATGCGAAAAAGAAAAAAGCAACAAAGAAAAACACAGAACAGACAGGAGAAAATCAGTGAATCAAAAAACAGAGGTGACCGTAATCGGAGCCGGTCTTGCAGGATCGGAAGCAGCTTATCAGCTGGTGGAGATGGGAATCCCCGTCCGGCTGATTGAGATGCGTCCCGGGAAGCAGACCCCGGCTCATCATACCCCTTATTTTGCAGAGCTTGTGTGCAGTAATTCTCTCAGAGCTGCGTCCCTTACGAATGCTGTAGGACTTTTGAAGGAAGAAATGCGGCATCTGCGTTCCGTCATCATGAAAGCGGCGGATGAGCACTGCGTACCTGCCGGAGGTGCCCTTGCGGTGGACCGGATGGGTTATGCGCAGGCTGTCACGGAAATGGTGAAGAACCATCCCCTGATTACTTTTGAGGCGGGGGAAATCGAAGCGATTCCGAAGGAAGGAATTGTCATCATAGCAACCGGTCCTTTGACGGAGGGGAAGCTGGCAGAAGATATCCGGCAATTTTGCGGAGGAGAAGGATTCCACTTTTATGATGCTGCAGCACCCATCGTGACGAAAGAGTCTCTGGATATGTCAGTGGTTTACCGTATGTCCCGTTACAATAAGGGGGAAGCGGCCTATCTGAACTGCCCCATGGATGAAGAGGAATATAAGGCATTCCGGGCTGCACTGTGCGGAGCAGAGATGGCTCCGGTTCACGGATTTGAAAATAAAAAAGTCTTCGAAGGATGCATGCCGATTGAGGTCATGGCGCAGCGGGGAGAAGACACGATGCGGTTTGGGCCGATGAAGCCGGTAGGACTGCCCGATCCGAGGACGGGAAAGGATCCTTATGCCGTCGTACAGCTTCGGCAGGATGATGAGCATGATACGATGTACAATATCGTTGGGTTCCAGACGCATCTGAAATGGGGAGAGCAGAAACGCGTATTCGGCATGATTCCCGGTCTGGCTCATGCGGAATTTATCCGTTACGGGGTTATGCACCGGAATACCTATATCGATTCTCCGCATCTGCTGGATGCAACCATGGAAACAAGAAAAAGGGAAGGGCTGTTCTTTGCCGGGCAGATGACCGGCGTGGAAGGCTATGTGGAGTCGGCTGCGTCAGGCATCGCGGCAGCTTACTCGGCAGCAGCCCGCTATTTGGGGAAAACACCGGTTCCGTTCCCCCGGGAAACGGCCATAGGCAGTCTTTGCCATTATATTTCTCATTTTAACGGACCGAATTTTCAGCCGATGAATATCAATTTCAGCTTGATTCCGCCGCTGCCTCACAAGGTACCGAAAAAAGAAAAGAAGCAGAAACTTGCGGAAAGAGCTTTGACGGTTCTTGATGCATTCTTAGCGGAAAAAGGCCGGTAAGGAACTCTGCTGTATAGCACAACGGACCGGCCGCTTGAGACCGAATTAAAATCGGTCGGGCGGCCGGTTTTAGTATGCGGCAGTATAGGTCTGTTTTTATTTTCTCTCCGGCATATGATAAAATAAAAATAATAAATCGGAGGGAACTATGAAAAAAGTCATTTTTGATGTGGACGGAGTACTGCTCAGTGAAGAACGGTATTATGATGTGTCAGCGCTGACGGTTTGGGAGCTGCTGTACAGCTCTCAGTACATGGGACTGCCGGGAGAGCAGGAGCTTTTTGATGCAGCGTCCGTGACGGAGGGGCAGATTGCTTTCTGCCGAAACAAGGTGTGGGGCAATGATCGGCTTCTGTCATATCTGAAAGCTCATGGACTCAATTCCAACTGGGATATGGTCCATGTATACTTGATTACGCTCATATGGATCATGGCCGGAGAGTATAAAAAGAAATCCGGAGGAGAAAAAATAGAACTTCGGTTTTCTACCATTCCGGAACTGCAGACTTCGGGAAGAAAGCTGATGGGACTTCACATCCCTGATGCCGATGAAATTCTGGCCCGGTGGGAAGCCTCATTCCCAAAGGATGTCGTGGGGCCTGCGGCGGTGCATATTCTGGCGGAGAAAATGCAGAAGGACTTCGGGTTACTGGTTGATTGGGGAGAACTGCAGTCGGATTTCTGGAAAATTCATACAGATGCTTTTCAGGCATGGTATCTGGGAGATGATACATATATTTCGCTGCGGGGTCGTAAGCCGTACAGCGGAGGGAAAACAGGCTTTCTCAAAAGAGAATTCCCGCTGGCTCCGGCGGAATCCATCCTTGCTCTTTTTCATGAGCTGAAAGAAAGAGGCTATGCGCTGGGGATTGCTACCGGCAGATCCGAGAAGGAAACAGAGATTCCTTTCAGAACATTCGGCTGGTATGACGAATTCGATCCCCTGTTTCTGGCGACAGCATCGGATGCCGTTTCGGCGCAGAGAATGTTTGGGGGAGATGTTCCCGACAAACCGGATCCCTTCATTTATATTTGCGCGGCATTCGGAAGAAAACGGGAAAATTTTAAGGATTATCTGGAAGGAAAATATCGGGTGTGTCCGGAGGATCAGGTATGGGTCTGCGGTGATTCCCGTTCGGATATCCTGGGGGCGCAAAGAGCAGGTTGCCGTTTCATCGGGGTCCTGACAGGACTGGAAGGAGAAAGTGCCGCTTCCATGTTCGAAGAGGCGAAGGTTCCGTTTGTAAAAAAAGTGACGGATATTCTGCAGGTGCTTCCGTAGTCCGGATGGGGAATTTTGCATGATTTCCGGCATCATGATAAAATAAAAATAATGCCAATTTTATACTGAGGATTTTTGTAAATGGATCGTTTTCCTCATTTATACGGTCATGAAAAATTAAAAAAGATGTGGGAAAAATTGTATGAGAGCGGAAAAATGCCTCATACAATGATTTTATATGGAGAAGAAGGTCTGGGGAAAACTACTGCTGCGCTTGAACTGGCCGGGTTGCTGACAGGGATGGAAAAGCAGATCTGGGATTTCTGGGAAAGCACAAAGCCGGATGAAGCGGAAAAGGAATCCGTGTTTGTCTTTGCAAACCGGTGCGTGTGGTATCTGAAGCCTCTGAATATGGAATTGAAAATCGAACAGTTCCGGCAATTTTTGGAGGAAATGCCTTCTTTTGATGAAAGGCCTCACGTGTGTATTATCGATGAGGCACAAACCATGAAGGATCCGATTGCGAATTCCTTACTGAAGACATTGGAAGAACCTATCGGAAATCTTTATTTTATCCTGATTGCTCATGATATTACGGCTTTACTGCCGACGATTATATCTCGGAGCGAGCGATTCCCCTTTTTTGCTTTGGCTGAAAGTGAATACAAAAGACTGCTCAGAGAGCATAAGGAAAAGTATAAACTGGCTTCGGACATTGATGAGGAGATGGCCTATCAATTGTCTGAGGGCAATCCCGGAGTGACCCGGGAATTGTGCACACAGGAAAAATCAGGCCAGCTGGATAAAGCAATGCAGTTCTGGGAAATGCTGACCCACAGCAGCACGCCTTTTTCGGAGCTTCAGGAAGGAAAGATGAGCGACAGGAAGAAATTCCTTCAGAGGCTTCGATGGATCATTCTGATCGGAAGAGACTTGATGGTATTGGGAGAAACCGGGAAAACGGATTTAATACAATGCTTGGCCATGGCGGACAGGGAAAAAGCGATTGCTTCTTCATGGAAAGGCGGCAGGGCAGAGACAGCACTTTGTTTCCTGGAAGAGGCGAAGAAGGCAGTTACTCTTTCCATCAATGTGAACATTGTATGGGATGCGGTTCTTATCCATTTGGAACATATACGGAAGGACGATAGTGCATGGAACAGGTTATAGGAGTCCGTTTCAAGCCAGCAGGGAAAATTTATTATTTTACGGCAAAAGAACTGGACTTGAATGTATCGGACGGGGTTATTGTAGAGACTTCCCGAGGAATGGAATACGGAGAGGTCGTTATTTTCCCGAAAGAAAATAATATCAAAAAAGAGGATTTGAAACCGGTTATCCGAAAGGCGACAATAAAAGATATGGCTCAGCTGGAACGGAATAAGGAAAGGGAAAAATCTGCTTTTGATATTTGTCTGAAAAAAATAGAGAAATTTAAATGTCCGATGAAACTGCTTCGGGCGGAATATACGTTTGACCGGAATAAGATTGTATTTTTTTTCACGGCAGACGGACGGGTGGATTTCCGGGAGCTGGTCAAAGAGCTGGCATCGGTATTTCATACGAGAATCGAGCTCCGGCAGGTGGGCGTGCGGGATGAAGCTAAACAGGTCTCCGGCATCGGCCCCTGCGGGCGGCCGCTTTGCTGTGCAACTTTCCTGGGAGATTTTGCACCGGTATCCATCAAGATGGCCAAAAATCAGGGCTTTTCATTGAATCCCACCAAGATTTCCGGTGTTTGCGGGAGACTGATGTGCTGCCTGCGGTACGAGAATGATATCTATGAAGAAAACGCAGGGAAAAAACAAAAGGGAGAATGCCCGATGAAGAACAAGGGAAAATTATTCCGTGTGGGCATGAAGGTCATCACCGATGAAGGATGCGGTCAGATTTTATATATCAATACACAGAAGCATACCGTGAAAATCCAGCTGGAAGGACAGAAGACAAAGGTATTGCCTTGGGATTCGGTAGAGCAGGAAGAAAATGGATAATTGGAAAATCAAAGAAGGGGAACGTCTGGATGATCTGGTCAGAGATGGGATGAAATTGATTCAACGGCCGGATCAATTTTGCTTTTCCGTGGATTCGGTTCTTTTGGCTCACTATATCCCGGTAAAGCCGAAGGATCGGATTGCCGATCTGGGAACCGGGACAGGTGTGATTGCTCTCCTTGTTTCCGCGTTGGGCGGTCAGGCGATCAGTGCATTTGAAATCAATCCGGTCATGGCGGATCTGGCGCGGCGGAATGTAGCGGGCAACCACAAGGAAAATGTGATAGAAATCATCGAATCGGACTATCGGAACGTAAAGGAACATTGTCCGTCCGGCAGCTTTTCCCTGGTTCTGGCAAATCCGCCGTATCGGGAAAAAGGAAGCGGAAAGATGAGCCGTTCTCCCGGGGTGGCCAGCGCAGGATATGAATTGAATGTAACGCTGGATGATGTATTTAAGGCGGCGCAGTATCTGCTGAAATTCGGAGGCAGACTGGGCATGGTCCATCGGGCGGACCGGCTGGCTGATCTGATTGCAGTGGGCCGCAAGTATTATATGGAACCGAAACGGATGCGTTTTGTTTATGCGCGAAAAGGGAAAAGTGCTGTCAGGGTGCTGATTGAATGGAAATACGGCGGTCATGCGGAATTATGTGTGGAACCGCCGCTTCTTCTGCATAAGAATGACGGATCCTATACGGAAGAAGTTTTGGAGATCTACGGAAAGGAACAATCATGAGTACAGCAGAAGCAGGTACGCTTTATCTGGTGCCTACGCCGATCGGAAATTTACAGGATATCACGGAACGGGCTGTGGAAATCTTAAAGAATGCAGATATCATTGCCTGTGAGGATACGCGGCACACCCGGATTCTGATGAATTCTCTGGGAATTGCAGCGCATGTGGAGTCCTATCATGAGCATAATAAAAAAGAAGCGGGGCCCAGGCTGATTGAAGCACTCCTTGACGGAAAGTCCGTAGCACAGGTGAGTGATGCGGGAATGCCTGTGATTTCCGATCCCGGAGCTGATCTGGTGCGGCTGGCGCTGGAAAAGGACATTCCCATTGTTCCGCTGCCCGGTCCCAATGCAGCATTGACCGCGCTCATCGCATCCGGACTGGATGCCCGTCATTTTGCGTTTATCGGTTTCCTTCCCAAGATTACGGCAAAAAGAAAGAAGCTTCTTTCAGACATTTCCCGTTTGCCGATGACGCTGATTTTTTATGAGGCACCGCATCGGCTGAAAGCAACGCTATCTGCTTTGGCGGAAGCTTTCGGAAACCGCAGGGCTGTTACGGCAAGAGAGCTGACCAAGAAATTTGAAACTTTTGAAAGAAGTACATTGAAAGAACTGCGGGACGGTCTGGAGGAGAAAGAGCCCCGGGGCGAATATGTCATTCTGGTAGAGGGATGGGACGAAGAGCAGGAGACGGAAGCTTCTTCGGAAATCTCCTGGCAGGAAGCTGCGGCAGAGCTGCAGGGCGAACTTTCTTTGAAGGAGATTGCAAGACAAATTTCTGTCCGATATCATATGTCCAGGCGGGAAGTATACCAGTATCTGCTGAAAGAAGCCGAAACAGCTGAACCGCGTGATAAATAAAACAATCAATATTTATTATCATTTAGTCCCGTTGTATAATAAATGAATAATATAAACTTACATCCAGGCAGGAGGAATTTTCATGAGCGATAAACCGAAATATTATATTACAACGCCTATTTACTACCCCAGTGCCAAGCTGCACATCGGCCATACTTACTGCACGACCATTGCAGACAGCATTGCCCGCTTCAAAAGACTGGACGGATATGACGTCCTGTTCCTGACGGGCAGTGACGAGCACGGACAGAAAATTGAACAAAAGGCGGAAGAGGCAGGCGTAACTCCTATTCAGTATGTAGACAATATCGTGGCGCAGTTCAAGCAGCTCTGGAAAGAACTGAATATTACCAATGATGATTTTATTCGTACCACAGAGGAAAGACACAGCAAGGTGGTACAGATGCTTTTTCAGCGCGCTTATGATAAGGGCGATATTTATCTGGGAAAATATGAAGGCTGGTACTGCATTCCTGATGAAACGTTCTGGCCGGAAAACAAGCTGACTCCGGATCATATCTGCCCGGACTGCGGACGTCCGCTGCAGAGAGTCAGTGAGGATGCATACTTTTTCCGTATGTCAAAGTATGCCGATCAGTGGATGAAATATATTGAAGAACATCCTGATTTCATTCAGCCGGAATCCCGCCGGAATGAAATGATCCAGTTTGTAAAAAGCGGTTTGGAAGACCTTTGCGTGTCCCGCACCAGCTTTACCTGGGGAATTCCGGTTCCGTTCGATCCCAAACATGTTGTGTATGTATGGTTTGATGCACTGGTTAACTATCTGACCGCAGCAGGCATCGTGGATGATCCGGAAAAATTCAAAAAATTCTGGCCGGCAGATGTTCATCTGGTCGGAAAGGAAATTGTTCGTTTCCATTCGATTATCTGGCCGATTATGCTGATGAGCCTGGGCATTGAACTGCCGAAAAAGGTTTACGGCCATGGCTGGCTGATTGTAGACGGAGAAAAGATGTCCAAGTCCAGAGGAAATGTCATCGACCCGATTCCGTTGCTGCAGGAATTCGGCTCGGATGCGATCCGGTATTATCTGCTCAACGATATTCAGCTGGGACAGGACGGAAATTTCAGCAGAGAACGTCTGATCAACCGGATTAACTCGGACCTTTCCAATGATCTGGGCAATCTGCTTTACAGAACCCTGTCCATGGCGGAAAAATATAATAAGGGAATCATTCGCAAAGGGGATACTTCCGAAGATGCGGCCATTGATCAGGCATCCCGTGAGGTAGAAGCAAACGGAGCGGCAACACTTGAAGCGTTCCGGAAGAATATGAATGAATGGAAAATCAATGATGCTCTCAAGACTGTATGGACCTATATCCGTTCCCTGAACAAGTATATCGATGTCACCATGCCCTGGGCACTGGGAAAGGATCCGGCAAAGGCGGATATTCTGGACGGAGTTCTTTATCACCTTTGCGAAGGGCTGCGTTTTGCTGCTCTTATGGCGGAACCGGTGATTCCTATCGGGGCAGAAAAAATCTGGGCACAGCTGGGACTTTCCGGATTCAGTGATGCAGGCTACAAGGACTTGGTATGGGGAGGCATTCCCGACGGTACAATGACACATAAAGGGAATCCGATCTATCCGCGTATCGAAATCAAGGAAGACGATGAAACGGAAGCTCCTGCAGCGGCAAAAAAGGAAGCAAAAAAAGAAGAAAATCCCCAGATTTCCATTGATGACTTCTTTAAGACTGACCTGAGAGTAGCCGAAATCCTGACAGCGGAAAAGGTAAATAAATCCAAGAAGCTGATTAAGATGACGGTATCTCTCGGCGGTGATGATGTACGGACTGTCGTGAGCGGAATTTCCCAGTATTACACACCGGAGGATCTGATCGGAAAGCATGTAATTTTTGTGTCCAATCTCAAACTGGCAAAGCTGATGGGTATTGAATCTCAGGGCATGATTCTGGCAGCTTCCAAGGACGGAGAGCTCCAGGTTCCGTTTGTGGATATGCCTGCAGGAAGCAAAGTCAAATAATGAAGCTTTTTGACAGTCATGCTCATTTATATGACAAGGCTTTTGATGCTGACCGGGAAGAGCTGATTGAACGGCTGCAGGGAAATCTGGCGTGCATTATGATTCCGTCGGAAAATCTGGAAACCAGCCGTAAGGCCGTAGCCCTGGCGGAAGTGTATTCTTTCCTCTATGCGGCGGTGGGGATTCATCCCCATGAAGCGAAGACGGCAGAGGAAGGAACACTGGAGGCGCTGGCCGGACTGGCAAAGAACCATCAGAAAGTAAAGGCAATCGGAGAAATCGGATTGGATTATTATCGCATGCGCTCCGAAAAGGAAGTGCAGAAGAAATGGTTTGCCCTGCAGCTGGAACTGGCCAAAAGTCTTGATCTGCCGGTAATCATTCATGACAGGGAAGCCCATGGTGATATCCTGACCTTGCTGAAGGAGCATAAAAGCGATCGGCTGCGGGGCGTTATTCATTGCTTTTCCGGAAGTGCGGAAACGGCACGGGAGCTGATGAAGCTGGGATTCTATATTTCCTTTGCCGGGCCTGTCGTATATCGGGGAAGTACCCGCTTGAGGAAGGCGGCAGCGGAAGTACCGCTGGATCGAATGCTGATTGAAACGGACAGTCCGTATCTGACGCCTCCGCCGAAACAGGGGCAGAGAAATGATCCGTCCAATGTTTTCTACGTGGCGGAGCAGATTGCCTGCATCAAGGGAATTCCTGCATCGGAGGTAATGGATCGGACGGCACGGAATGCGGCAGCTGTGTACGGAATTCGGCTTTAATTTTTTGAAAAACGGGATACTGCGGTCCTGCGGGATTACAGTATCCCGTTTTTTGATTATAATAAGAGCAAGCATCCGGACAGAATGACCGGCAGAATGAAGTTTCGGAGAGTGTTGCCAAGGAAATTTGGACGATTGTTGTCTGTGCCGGAAAGACCGTTTTACGGGGAAAGAGGTGCTTTTATGCAAGCAAATCAGTTGACAGAGATTCTTTACAGGAAAGGACTTCTTTCCGAAAATGATTCTTATACGATGATCAAAGGGGATGAGGCGGAAAGTGTCAGCCTTATCATGAATCATCCGCTGATGGTCAGAAGTTTTTCACGGGAGCAGCTGGAAGGATTTATCACCAGACTGTACCGCATTTATGAGGCAGATTCCCCGATTCTTCTGCTTATGGAAAACGGGAGCATTCTGAGGATGTCTCTGAAGGAGTTCGGAAGCTATGAAGGAAAGCTTCCCTGTGCAGTAGTTTTTGACCGAAGAAAAGCTGCCGTATCAGCAGCGCAGCCCTACAGTCTGAAAAAGATCAAAGAGACCGTAGGGACTCTGCTGGCACCGGGCGGATGCCCCTGGGATCGGGCGCAGGATCATCAGTCTCTTCGAACTTATTTCATTCGGGAAGTGTATGAGGTAATTGATTCCATCGATAAGGAGGACAGGGAAAATCTGAAGGAAGAACTGGGAGATGTTCTTTTTCAGGTGGTTTTTCATGCGTCTCTGGCAGAAAAAGAAGGATGGTTCACGATGGATGACGTGGTACGGGAGATCTCCGATAAGATGATCCGGAGACATCCGGGAGTTTTCGGGAAGGAAAAGTCTGATTCGGAAAATGCCAATAAATCCTCGTGGGAAAAACGGAAAATGGCCGAAAAAAACCGAAAATATCTATTGTCCGGGGTTCCGAAAAGCTTGCCAAGTCTGCTCCTGGCGTGTATAATTCAAGAGAAAGTGAGTTCCGACGGCCTTGGGGACTGTTTCCTGCCCGGAGAATCTTTTGATAAACTGACCGGTTTGCTTCATGACAGAATGAAGCAGGAAACAGCCGATAAAAAGGAAATAATCGCAGGTAGTCTTCTGTTTGCCATTGACCGTGTATTCAGCAAGGAAGGCATAGATCCCGAGCTGGCGCTCCATCGCTGCTGTATTGCATTTATGGAGCGCTTCCGGGCATTCGAAGAGAGATTGAAGAAATCCGGAAAAAACCTGCAGGACCTGACCCCTGAGGAAGCAGAAAAATTTTGGATAAAATTCAACGAGACCTGAATTGTGCTGTCGAAGCTACAAGCGATTTTCCCGCGGATTATTAAAGGAGGATGTTTGGTATGAACAAAACAGAACTCATCACTGCAGTTGCTCAGGAAACTGAAATGACAAAGAAAGATGCTGAAAAAGCGGTCAAAGCGATTATTGATGTAATTTCCGATTCTCTTGTAAAAGGTGATAAAGTACAGATTATCGGATTCGGAACCTTTGAAGTCCGCCAGCGTAAAGCCAGAGTGGGACATAATCCGTCTACTCAGGATGAAATCAAGATTCCGGCTTCCAAAACTCCGGCATTCCGGGTTTCCAAACAGCTGAAAGAAAAAGTGAATGCTAAGAAAGCAAAGAGCAAAAAAGCAAAGAAATAAGAAACAGAAAGTCTGAAGGGCTGTGGTAAAACACAGCTCTTTTTGCATTTTTACGGAATTTCGTGGATCCGCAAAAATCGATTATGATGAGCGATCCTTGATTTTTAGGCAATATTTCTGTCCGACAGATATGCCGTCCGGGAAGGTCCTATGATATAATCTACAAAAAGGGCAGAAAAGGGAGGAACCATGACGGAAAAGGCATGCAGGGTTTATATATTGACAGCAAGCATCGGGACGGGACACAGTCAGGCTGCCCGGGCGATTGCCGAAGCAATCAGGAAGACCCATCCTTCCTATTCGGTCAGCGTGCTTGATTTTGTGTCTGATAATATCTTTTCCATTGACCATATCATTAAGAACAGTTATCTGAAAATGATAGAGAGGTTTCCTTCCCTGTATGATCATCTGTACAGTGATTCGCAGGACAGTAGATTTGGGCAGCTGTCGCAGAAGCTTTTGAACAGAACGTTCAAGCAGCGGATGAAGCAGCTGATCAGTACATTGAATCCGGATGCCATGATTTTCACACATCCTTTTCCGGCGGGCGCGGCTGATTTGCTTCGTGCGGAAGGAAATGCGAAAATTCCTCTTCTGGGGGTTATTACGGATTTTGATATTCATCAGCTTTGGGTGGATCCCTGGCTGGACGGATTCTGTGTGGCCACACCGGAGCTGAAAGTACTGATGGAAAGTTACGGTATTCCCGGATCGATTATCCACGTGACGGGAATCCCGGTGCGGTCTTCCTTCTATGAGACAGCAAGGAAAAAACCGCTTCCCGAAAAGGGAACGGTTCTGCTTATGGGAGGAGGACTGGGCCTTGGAAATGTAGTGGATAATCTGGCCCGGCTGGATCAGGTGGAGGAGATCCGCAAGTTTATCGTAGTAACGGGGAAGAATATCGATCTGTACGAAAAAGTGGCTAATCTGGCAGAGCATCTCCGTCATCCGGTGGAACTTCACAGCTATACCAATAAAGTGGCAGAGCTGATGGCGCGGAGTGAACTCCTTGTAACGAAGCCGGGAGCATTGACTTGTACAGAGGCGATGGTTATGAATCTTCCGATGATACTGGTTAACACACTGCCCGGGCAGGAAAGAGCAAATGCGTCCTATATGAAGAAAAAAGGCTGTGCCGAATGGGTGAGTCGGAGTGAGCTGGCAGAAAAGGCCGGATATATCCTTCGGGATCCGGAAGTTCGGGAAAAGATGGCCGGAGCATGCGGCTGTGAGCATCCGAACAGTGCTGAGCATGTGGTTCAGATTCTGGATCGATTGCTGAAAAAAGAAAATTGTTAAAAGATGGCCGGTGTAAGCACCGGCCATTTTGCATGGAAATTATGATGGCAAAACGGACAGGGACTTTTCCCTGCATGATATAATAGAAATAGATAAATATCGATAATATAAAATAAAGGAGCGGACATGGATAAATCGAGAATCAAAAGAGAATATTCGGAGCCTATGATTCCCTTCCGGTTAAAAGCTCCCTTTCAGCCGATGGGGGATCAGCCTAAAGCGGTGCAGTCGCTCGTGAAGGGGCTGAATGACGGGCAGTGGGCACAGGTCCTGATGGGAGCGACCGGGACCGGGAAAACGTTTACTATGGCAAAAATTATAGAGGAAGTGCAGCGCCCCACGCTGATTATTTCACCCAATAAGACATTGGCGGCGCAGACAGCCAGTGAATTCAAGGATTTCTTTCCGGATAATGCGGTATATTATTTTGTAAGCTATTATGACTATTATCAGCCGGAATCTTATGTGCCGCAGACCGATACATATGTGGAAAAGGATTCTTCCCGGAATGAGGAAATCGACCGCCTCCGGCATTCCGCTACAATGGCGCTTTTCGAAAGAAAAGATGTAATTATTGTAGCCTCTGTTTCCTGTATTTACGGATTGGGAGATCCGGAGGATTACAGCACAATGAGTCTGTCTCTGCGTCCGGGTGAACAGATTGAACGGGAGAAAATTCTGGAGAAACTGGTGAATATGCAGTATATGCGGAATGATATGAATTTTACCAGAGATACATTCCGCGTCAGGGGAGATACGATTGATGTATTTCCTGCATCGGAGAGCAATATCGGAATTCGTATAGAGATGTTCGGTGACGAAATTGATGCGCTTACAGAATTTGATATTCTCACCGGAGAAAGGGTGGCGGAGCGCAACCATATTGCCATTTTCCCGGCGTCCCATTATGTAACCAGTGCGGACAAGATGAAATCTGCTGTCAGCTCTATTGAAACGGAACTGCAGGAAAGGCTGCAGGAGCTGCGCGCAGAAGACCGGCTGCTGGAAGCACAGCGGCTGGAGCAGCGGACAAATTATGATCTGGAGATGATGCAGGAAATCGGATATTGTTCGGGCATCGAAAATTATTCCCGCCATATGTCGAACCGGCAGCCGGGAGAACCGCCTTTCACACTGCTGGATTATTTTCCTGATGATTATTTGATTATGATTGATGAATCTCATGTGACGGTGCCGCAGCTGCGGGCTATGTACAACGGGGATCAGTCAAGAAAAAGAACCTTGGTGGATTACGGTTTCCGTCTGCCCAGTGCCCTGGATAACCGGCCGCTTACTTTTGATGAATTTACGGAACGGATCAACCAGATTATTTATGTTTCCGCAACACCCGGTCCGTATGAAATGGGCGTTCAGACCAATCTGGCGGAACAGATTATCCGTCCGACGGGACTCCTAGACCCATCGATTGAAGTACGGCCGATAGAGGGGCAGATGGATGATCTGCTGGGAGAAATCCATAAGAGGGAAGAAGCAGGAGAAAGAGTCCTGATTACGACGCTGACAAAGAAAATGGCGGAGGATTTGACAGATTTCCTGACGGAAGCAGGTGTAAAGGTCCGGTATCTTCATTCGGACATTGCGACGATTGAAAGAGCGGAAATCATACGGGATCTTCGGGCAGGTGTCTTTGATGTCCTGGTGGGAATCAATCTCCTCCGGGAAGGCCTGGATATGCCGGAAGTTTCTCTGGTAGCAATTCTGGATGCGGATAAGGAAGGGTTCCTTCGCTCGGAAACATCCATGATCCAGGTCATAGGGCGTGCAGCCCGCAATGAGCACGGGCATGTCATCATGTATGCCGACCGGATGACCAAATCCATGCAGTATGCCATTGATGAGACCAATCGCCGCAGGAAGATTCAGGCGGCTTATAATGAAGAGCACCATATTGTTCCTCATACCATTCAGAAAAAGGTAAAAGATCTGATTGATCTGACAAAAGTGGAGGAACCGGGGGATACATACCGGATTTCCGCAGGAAAGCAGCAGGAGATTTCCGATGAAATGCTCTATGCTCAGATGACGGAAGCAGAAAAGAATATGAAGCGCGCTGCCAAGGCGCTGGAATATGAGGAGGCGGCACAGTGGAGAGACCTGTTGGCGAAGCTGCGCCAGGCCTGGACCGATCGATATGGTTCCCGGGCGGAAGAAGCATTGAAACGGCAGTCCTCTTCAAAAAGACGGATTCACAGACCGGTAAAGAAGAAAGTCTGAACGGGTGAACAGAAAGGAATCTTTTTATGGAACAGGATATTGTGATACACGGGGCCAGGCAGAATAATTTAAAAAATATCGATCTGCGTCTTCCGAGAAATAAATTCATTGTTTTTACGGGTTTGTCAGGATCTGGGAAGTCTTCGCTGGCATTTGATACGATCTATGCAGAGGGGCAGCGGAAATATGTGGAATCTTTGTCTACCTATGCCCGGCAGTTCCTGGGACAGATGAATAAACCGGAGGTGGATAAGATTTCCGGTCTGTCGCCTGCCATATCTATCGATCAGAAATCCACCAGTCATAATCCCCGCTCCACGGTGGGAACAGTGACGGAAATTCATGACTACCTCCGTATGCTTTATGCTCATGCAAGCCGGGCTTACTGTCCTCACTGCGGAAAGCCGATTCGAAAGCAGACGGTTGATCAGATTGTTGATACGCTTCTGACTTTGCCGGAGAGAACAAAGCTGATGCTTCTCGGACCGGTAGTTTCCCAGAAAAAGGGAACACATAAGAAGCTTTTGGAAGAGCTTCGAAAGGAAGGCTATGTTCGTGTTCGGGCGGACGGAACACTGTATTCTCTGGATGATACGATTGAGCTGGAAAAGAATAAGAAACACAGCATTGAAGTGGTGGTAGACCGGATTATCATCAAGGAAGGCGTTGTGCAGCGGCTGACTGATTCGGCGGAAGCAGCGCTGAAAATCGGGGACGGCGTTATGGAAGCTGCGGTTATCGGAGGAGAAGAACAAATCTTCAGCACCCATTTTTCCTGTCCGGAATGCGGGATTTCCCTGCCGAAACCGGAGCCGCGCATATTTTCCTTCAATAATCCTTTTGGGGCCTGTCCGGCCTGTATGGGCCTCGGATCCTCTCTGGAAGCGGATTTCAAAAGGATTGTCCCGGACACGAAAATGCCGTTTCGTTTGGGAGGAATCAAACCGTTTCCCTACAACAAGGATAATTGGCTGTATCGGATGCTGGGGGCGTTTCTGCAGTCCTATGGCCTGACTATGGATGCATGCTTTGATGACCTGCCGGGCCAGGCAAAGGAGGAATTCCGAAACGGAAGCACAAAACTTCTTCAATTCACCTATACAAACATGGAAGGGGAAACGAAAAGCTATGAGCGGCCCTTTGAAGGAATTGTTCCCATGACAAAGCGGAGATATGAAGAGGCGTGGACGGAAAAGATGAAAGAAAGTCTGTCCAATTTCCTGGTTGAGAAGCCCTGCCCGGTTTGTCACGGCAGCCGTCTTCGCCGGGAGAGTTTGGCATTTCGTGTCGGCGGGAAGAATATTGCGGAAATATCCGATATGGCCGTTTCCGATCTGATTCCATTCTTTGATTCTCTGGAATTGGGTGAGAAAGAAAAAATCATTGCAGAGCAGATTTTGCGGGAAGTCAGGAATCGCCTGACTTTTCTGAATAATGTAGGTCTGGGCTATCTGACACTGTCCCGCGGAGCCTCCACATTATCCGGCGGAGAAGCACAGCGGATTCGCCTGGCCACACAGATTGGCTCCGGACTTGTGGGCGTGCTGTATATTCTGGATGAGCCGTCTATCGGGCTTCATCAGAGAGATAATGACAGGCTCCTGAATACGCTGAAAGGCATGCGGGATCTGGGGAATACCCTGATTGTGGTGGAGCATGATGAGGATACAATCCGGACCGCAGATTGGGTCGTTGATATAGGTCCCGGCGCAGGAGAAAACGGCGGACAGGTCGTAGCGGAGGGAACGCCGGAAGAAATCCGGGAGAATCCGAATTCAATTACCGGGCAGTATCTGAAAGGAACCCGGTATATTCCGCTTCCGGAAGAACGAAGAAAAGGGAACGGGCTGTTGCTGACCATTCGGGGGGCGGCAGCTCATAACCTGAAGCATATTGATGTAGATATACCTCTGGGAACCTTTACCGTTGTGACCGGAGAATCCGGTTCCGGAAAAAGTACGCTGATCAATGAAATTCTTTATCGGGGATTATCCAATATAAAGAATCATACTTCCTATGCGGCGGGACAGTTTGACGCTCTGGAAGGAGCGGAATATGTTGATAAGATCATTGATATTGACCAGCAGCCGATCGGAAGGACACCCCGTTCCAATCCGGCTACCTACACAGGTGTATTCAATGATATCCGGGAGCTTTTCAGTCAGACGGCGGAAGCAAAAATGCGCGGATATAAGCCCGGGCGATTCAGCTTCAATGTAAAGGGCGGGCGCTGTGAGGCCTGCCATGGCGACGGAATCATTAAAATTGAGATGCAGTTTCTGTCGGATGTTTATGTACCCTGTGAGGTTTGCCACGGCGCCCGCTATAACAGGGAAACACTGGAGGTCCGGTACAAGGGAAAAAATATTTCCGAAGTGCTGGATATGACGGTTGATGAAGCAATTCCCTTTTTTGAAAACCATGAAAAGATTCTGAGGAAGCTTCGCACGCTGCAGGAGGTCGGTCTGGGATATATTCATCTGGGACAGCCGGCAACAACAATGTCCGGCGGGGAAGCACAGCGGATCAAACTGGCAGCAGAACTGATGCGGAGAGATACAGGGGATACACTGTATATTCTGGATGAACCGACTACAGGACTGCACAGTGAAGATATCCGGAAGCTGCTTCTGGTGCTGCAGAAATTGGTGGACCAGGGAAATACCGTGGTAGTGATCGAACACAATCTGGATGTAGTCAAGGTAGCGGATCATGTTATTGATCTGGGACCCGAAGGCGGAGACCGGGGCGGAGAAATTATAGCGGAAGGGACACCGGAGGAAATCTGTGAAACAGCCCGTTCCTATACCGGACAGTACCTGAAGCCGGTCATTCAGCGGACAAGACAGCTGATGAAGGAGCATCCGAATGATAGAAGTGAATGATAAAATCCGGGCTAAAGTGGAGGCGCTTCCCGATTCTCCCGGGGTCTATCGCTGGAAAGATAAGGACGGGAGGATTATTTATGTAGGAAAGGCGAAAAACCTGAAGAATCGCGTCCGTTCCTACGTGCGGGAAGACAGCAATCGTTCTCCCAAAGTAGCAGCCATGATTCGCCATGCAGAAGATCTGGACATTACCATGACCGGTACTGAAATGGAAGCGCTGATTCTGGAATGCAACCTGATCAAGGAACTGCATCCGAAGTACAATATTTCGCTGCGGGATGATAAATCCTATCCCTATGTCAAGGTTACCGTAAGGGAGGAATGGCCGCGAATTTATGTAACGAGAAATATTAACAGAAATGACGGAGCCAAGTATTTCGGCCCGTTTACGGATGTGGGAAATCTTCGTACTACGCTGAGCACGCTTCGGAAGTATTATCCGATTCGAAGCTGCAGATCCATGAAGGTATCCAGACCCTGTCTGCAGTATCATCTTCATCTTTGCTGTGCGCCGTGCTTTCAGTATTGTTCTCATGAAGAATACGGTAGCTATGTGAAGACAGTCTGTGAATTATTTGAAGGGAAGAGCACAGAGCTCGTGAAAGACCTGCAGAAGAAAATGCTGGAGGCCTCCGAAAAGATGGAATTTGAAAAAGCTGCCAAAATCCGTGATCAGGTGAGAGCCATACAAAGCATACAGCAGAAGCAGAACATTATTGCCCGGGACGGGGATTTTGACGTAGTGGGCATTGCCCGCGACGGCAGTCATGCCGGGCTGGAAGTCTTTTATATCCGATACGGCCGGATGGTTGGGAAGGAAAATTTCAGTATTCCCGAGATTGGTTCCGAGAGTGATACGGATCTGATTACGGCATTTATCAAGGATTTTTACGGGGAAGATCTGTCATCTGTTCCAAGGGAGATCATTCTTCCCTTTCTGCCGGCAGACAGTGATCTTCTTTCGGACTGGCTGAGCAGCAGGAAGGATTTTCGGGTCGGAATTACCGTACCGGAGCGGGGGTTTAAGAAGCGGCTGAAGGATATGGCAATGAGCAATGCGGCAAAATATCTTTCTGACAAAAAGCTCCAGTGGGAATACCAGTATGCAAGGGAACAGGGGGCGCTGGAGACACTGAAGTCGGTTCTGCAGCTGCCCGGTCTTCCGGAAAGAATAGAATGCTTTGATATTTCCCATAATCAGGGCGCAGAGACGACAGGTTCCATGGTTGTGTTTGAACAGGGACGTCCTGCAAAAAAGGAATACAGGAAATTCAGGCTGCAGACAACTCAGGGGAAGCCGGATGACTTCAAGTCCATGGCGGAGGTAATGAGCCGTCGGTATGGGAAGGAAAAGGATTGGCCGCAGCCGGATCTGATCGTCCTGGACGGCGGTTTGGGACAGCTGCAGGCGGCTCTTCCCGTGATTCGGCAGGCTGGCTGTCAGGCTGCTGTGATCGGACTGGCTAAAAGAATGGAGGAAATCTATACAGAGGGAGGAGAACCTATTCTGCTTGACCGGCGGGAGCCGGCGCTGCAGCTTCTTCAGTTTATCCGTGATGAAGCACATCGGTTTGTAATTACGTATCATCGAAAATGGACCAATAAGCGGAATACCGAGTCCATCCTTGATCATATTGAAGGAATCGGGCCTAAACGAAGAAATGCACTGTGGCATGCTTTCCGTTCATTGGATGAAATGAGGAAGGCTACGAAAAAGGAGCTGGCCGATGTGCCCGGAATGAATGCGGCCGCGGCAGCGCATGTGTATCAATTCTTTCATATGCGAAAGGATGAAAAGCAGATGGTTCTGCAGGGAAGTTCCTATTTGTCTGAAAAGAAAGGAAAGGATGACGGAGAAGATTGACCGGCATCAAATGGCTTGACAAAAAAATAATCGGTTTGTATAATAATGAAGTTGATAATTTACCCGTCTTATAAAGGGTACTGTACGAACTGCGTTAAAGCAGAATCAAACGGCATAACGGCCGATAGGTAAGGAGGTGCAAAAATGCCGGTTCCGAAGGTAAAAAGTTCCAGATCCCGTCGCGATAAGAGACGTGCAAATTGGAAACTGACCATTCCGGGGCTTGTGGAATGCCCGCAGTGCCATGCACTGAAAAAGCCTCATCACGTATGCCCGGTATGCGGTTTCTATAAAGGCAAGCAGGTTGTTACAACAACTGTTGAAGGTTAATCTGCAAAAGAAGGATGCTTCCCGAAAGGGGAGCATTTTTCTTTTGCAGATTTATGCCGGAGACGGGAAGGGAAAACGGAAAAGGAATTTTATTTTTTCCCGTTCCTAAACGGCCGAAGGGAATTATTCGGCACAGGATAGGATGGTGTCCGGAATGCTAATTTTTTAGCGAAATCATGGAGTATATGGTATAATGTCATCAAGTTTAATACACTTTCAGGTCATTGGAGTATGAGAAAAAATGTAGGATAGTATATGACCGACAGAAAAGTGTAAGAATGGAGGAAAAGCAGAATGGTAGGAAAAAAGTGGAAGAAAGCCATTGCCATGGGACTGATCGGTCTTTTGGCGGCCGGTCTGGTCGGAGGCTGCGGCGGGGATACGAAGGACGGTTCGCAGAAAATGAAGGTGGGGATTGTTCAGATTGTACAGCATCCTGCACTGGATGAGGCCAACAGGGGATTCGTAGATGGATTAAAGGACAAGGGAATGGCTGATAAGGTGGAAATCGATCAGCAGAATGCGCAGGGAGACCAGTCTAACCTGCAGTCCATTGCCAATCGTTTCGTATCCGGAAATTATGCATTGATCGGTGCTATTTCGACACCGGCAGCACAGACTATGGCCAATGCGACGGATAAAATTCCGATTGTCTGTACGGCTATTGCAGATTTCCAGAATGCCAAGCTGATGAAATCAGAATCTTCACCGGACGGAAATGTTACCGGTACACATGACAGGGGTCCCCTGGATAAGCAGGTAGCTTTGATTCGGGAAATTCAGCCAAATGTAAAAACGATCGGCATCATTTATAATTCCAGCGAAATCAATTCCGTGGTTCAGGCAGAAAATCTTCGTAAGGCCTGTGAGCCTCTTGGCATTGAAATTATGGAACTTACTGTGAATTCCGTAAATGATGTGCAGCAGGTATCTGAAGGATTCCTCGGCGGAAAAGTGGACGCGATTTTTGTACCGACAGATAATATTATCGCTTCTTCCATTCCGACACTGATGGCTGTGGCTAATAAGGAAAAGATTCCGGTATACGGAGCAGAAGCCGGACATGTTAAATCAGGTGTTCTGGCATCGGAATCTATCTCCTTCTATGATATCGGACATAAAGCAGGGGAAATGGCCGCAGAAATCCTGCAGGGAAATAAGACGGTAAAGGATTTCCCGGTAACCGGTGCAGATCAATCAAAACTTTACATTAACAAGAGCGAAATGGAAACTCTCGGTATAAAAATTCCGCAGACGGTCCTTGACCGGGCAGAAATGATTTAAAGAAATTTCAGGGAATTCGGTATATCTCTGGGAGGTATACCGAATTCTGATTTATAGTAATAATTTTATCGGAAAGGGAAATCGTTTTGGCTTCTAAACTCAGGCAGCTCTGGTGGCTGATGCTTATTTTTGCAGTATGTAATATAGCAATCGCATTTCTTTTATATCAGAATGGAAAAAGACCTGCCGGGGAAGAGGTAAAGCACATTGTTCCAAAGAGTGTTTATTCTATAGGAATTCTGGAAAGTACGGATTTGCCGGAACAGGAGACAATGGCTTCAGGTGTAGTTGCAGGGCTGAAGGCGGCGGGCTGGACGGAAGGGAAAAATCTGAAGGTTGAAACCGTCAAGGTCAAGAGCAGCAGTGATCAGCTGGCAAGTGCAGCGAAAACATTGGCTTCAGAAAACAGGGATTTGCTAATTGCTGTAGGTTCTGATTCTGCCAAGGCTCTGGCTAAAGCGACACAGACGATACCGGTAGTAGGCGTCGGTGTCATGAATTTCAGGAAAGAAGCAGCATTTTCCGGACAGTCCAATTTTACGGGGATATCCGATATGCCGGCTATCCTGAGTCAGATTCGTTATGCTGCGAAATGTATTAAAATAGAAAACGTGGGATTTTTCTATGATTCCACGAATCCTGAGTCGGTTCTTCAGCTGCAGATTCTTCGAAAAGTAGCGGAAAGAAAAGGCCTTAAGCTGTATGAAGTGGATTTTCATACAGACCAGTCGGTCGGTCCGCAAATCAAAAAGATGATCGGTCATGTAGATGCAGTCTATATCCCCGAGGATAAGGCTGTTCTGGCTCATTTTGATGAAGCAGTTGATATTCTGACAGGAGCGGGAATTCCGGTTATCGGGGAGCAGTCAGAGATGGTTAAGAGAGGGGCTCTTTTATCCGTTTCTCCCGATTACTATCGCATGGGGTTCGGCGGCGGCAGGATTGCAGCGGAATTGCTGAAGGGCAAACTGGTTCCTTCGGATATTCCGATTGAAGAGCAGAACGATCCGAATCTTGTAGTGAATATGAAGCAGGTCAAGGCACTTCGGATAGAACTTCCCAGTGATGTCTGGCAGCAGGCCAGAAAGTTCTATCTGTATGACAAACTTCCGGCAAGACCCTGAACTTTTCTGAAAAATTTTATATAGGGATAAGGAGTCAATTATGTTGGATTTGGCAATTTCTACGGTTGCACAGGGGCTCATGTGGGCTATTCTGGCGATCGGAGTATTTTTATCATTTCGAGTATTGGATGTCCCGGATATGACCTGTGAAGGCAGCTTTCCGCTGGGCGGGGCTATTGCGGCGACAGTCATTGCAGGAGGCGGATCTCCTTTTACCGGTATTTTACTGGGAATTGTGGGAGGAATCCTGGCCGGCATCGTAACAGGAATCCTTTATACAAAGATGAAGATTCCGGCCATTCTGGCGGGGATTCTGACGATGATTGCCCTGTATTCCATCAATCTTCACATTATGGGGAAGGCAAATATTTCGTTGCTTCGTATGGATACCGTATTTTCTCAGACAGCTTCTTTGCTGAATGTAAGCAATTCCGTAGCGGCATTCCTTGTGCCGGCAGTTTTTATGATTGTAATCAGCGGGCTGATTTACTGGTTCTTCGGAACGGAAATCGGGATGTGTGTCCGGGCTACGGGATTTAATCCGCAGATGGTTCGTGCGCAGGGCGTCAATACGGACAACATGATCATTCTGGGGCTTTTGATCAGCAACGGGCTGATCAGTCTTTGCGGTGCTGTAGTGGCACAGAATAACGGATTTGCCGATGTAGGCATGGGAATCGGAACCATCGTCATTGGTCTCGCTTCTGTCATTATCGGGGAAGTTATCCTGGGAGCCAACAGCTTTTCCTCTTCGCTCTGGGCAGTAGCTATCGGTTCCATACTCTATCGTGTAGTGATTGCCGCAGTTCTTTATCTGGGCATGTCGCCGAATGATTTGAAACTGTTTACAGCAATTATCGTCATGCTGGCTCTGGCGGCGCCGATGATTAAAGGAAAAGTTCGTTTAGGAAAGGCAGGCTAATCATGTTAGAAGTATCTCATATCAGCAAGACCTTTTTTAAGGGAACAATCAATGAAAAGAAGGCTTTGAACGATTTATCCCTTACGCTGAATGACGGGGACTTTTGTACGGTGATCGGCGGGAACGGAGCAGGGAAAAGTACACTCCTGAATTCTATCTCCGGTGCCTGCATTCCCGATGAAGGAACCATTAAAATTAACGGCAGGGATGTAACTTCCATGAGTGAATACAAAAGAGCGAAGTACATCGGCCGGGTTTTTCAGGATCCGCTGAAGGGAACCGCTGCCGGAATGCAGGTGGAAGAAAATCTGATCCTTGCAGCCAGACGGGGGGAAAGCCGCCGTTTTCGCTGGGCGTTTTCCTCCGGAGAACATGAGCGATTCAGGAGTATGGTAGCCCGGCTGGATTTGGGGCTGGAAGATCGTCTGGGAACACGGATCGGACTGCTGTCCGGCGGGCAGCGTCAGGCGCTGACACTCCTCATGGCCACACTGAAAAGGCCGGATATTCTTCTTCTGGATGAACCGACTGCAGCACTCGATCCGAAGACGGCAGCAAAGGTTCTGCAGATTACGGATGAAATTGTACGGGAACAGCATTTGACTACGCTGATGATTACTCATAATATGAGAGATGCTTTGAAATACGGGAATCGGCTGATTATGATTAACAGCGGCAGGGTCATTGCGGATTATACTCCGGAGGAAAAGAAGCACCTCACCATTGATCTGCTGCTCAAGAAATTTGAAGATACAGCCGATGCTGTCAGTGATCGGATTGTACTGGGATGAAGATCTGCTTGCATATTTCCCGGACTGCCGTTATAATGACATAGGTATGAACTGTGTCTCAGTCTTCCGCATCTCCGGCGATAACTTGGATACAGCAATTTTATTTTTCAGGAGGCTATTATGTTAACAGCAGAAGCAAAAAAAGAAATTATTGAACAGTACGCAGTACATGAAGGCGACACCGGATCTCCGGAAGTTCAGATTGCAATCCTTTCCAAGAGAATTGCACTGCTTACCGAACATCTGAAGTCCCACAAGAAGGATCATCATTCCCGCCGCGGACTGCTTAAGATGGTCGGCCAGCGCAGAAACATGCTTGACTATCTCCGCCGTACTGATATTGAAAGATACAGAACACTGGGAGAAAAGCTCGGTCTTCGCCTGAAATAATTTCAGAAAAAAGGATGCCTTTTTACAGCGGCATCCTTTTTTATTGCATATTTAAGAGAGCATACAGGATTATTTTTTCGGGCAGTCAATATCGGGAACGGTGCGGAAACAGCCGGAGCCGCTGCAGGAGGCAGGCAGATTCTTTTCCCTGAAGCGCATCCTTATTTGTGATATAATTTAAAAGTACGTGTAAAAGGATTTTATAAATAATTAGGAGGAAAAGGAATGTTCAAGACATTTCAAATGGATTTGGCCGGAAGACCGCTCATTGTAGAGACCGGCAAAATGGCAAAGCAGGCTAACGGAGCAGCATTGATTCGTTATGGTGATACAGTAGTCCTGGTTGCTTCCACGGCAAGCAAGGAAGCAAAGGAAGGAACGGATTTCTTCCCGCTGACTGTAGACTATGAGGAAAAAATGTATTCTGTAGGAAAGATGCCGGGAGGATTTTTAAGAAGAGAAGGCCGTCCGGGAAATTCTGCCATTTTAAATGCGCGTCTGATTGACCGTCCGATCCGTCCTCTGTTTGATAAGAGATGCCGCAACGATGTGCATGTAGTAGCTACCGTTCTTTCTGTGGATTATGATAATGCACCGGAACTTTGCGGTATGCTGGGGGCTTCTGTATCTCTGGGAATTTCCGATATTCCCTGGGACGGCCCGATTGCCGGTGTCCGCGTAGGAAAGGTAAACGGAGAATTTGTGATCAATCCGACACAGGAACAGATGGAAGCTTCTTCCATGAATATTACTGTAGCAGGATCCGAAGAAGCCATTATGATGGTAGAAGGCGGTGCAAATCAGGCACCGGAAGAAGAAGTTCTGGATGCAATCATGTTCGGTCATGAAGCTATTAAGGAACTCTGCCGTTTCCAGAAGTCCATCATTGCAGAAGTGGGAAAACCGAAGCAGGTCTGGAAATTTGAGGAAGTTCCGGCAGAAATTGAAGAAAATGTGGCTGAATATGTATCTGCTGATCTGAAGAAAGCGATTTTTGATGCAGATAAATTGAGAAGAGACGGAAATATTTCCGCTGTAAAGAAAGCAGCAATGCAGCACTTTGCAGATATTTATCCGGAGCAGGGAGCTGCCGTTGCAGAAAGTCTGGAACATGTTCAGAAACAGATTGTTCGGGATATGATTTCGGAGGAACACATTCGTCCGGATGGAAGAAAGCTGGATGAAATCCGCCCGATTACCTGCGAAGTAGGACTTCTTCCGAGAGTTCACGGCAGTGCTCTGTTTACCCGCGGGCAAACGCAGGCTCTTTCCGTGACGACCCTGGCACCGATGTCGGAAACACAGATTATTGACGACCTGACGCCTGTTACAGAAAAGAGATATATCCATCAGTATAATTTCCCGTCTTACTGCGTAGGGGAAACAAAAGGCTCCAGAGGTCCGGGACGCCGTGAAATCGGTCATGGTGCTCTGGCTGAAAGAGCGCTCCTTCCTGTTATTCCCTCTGTGGATGAATTCCCGTATGCAATTCGCGTAGTTTCTGAAATTCTGGAATCCAATGGGTCATCTTCCCAGGCTTCTGTATGCGGAAGCACCATGTCTCTGATGAATGCAGGGGTACCGATCAAGGCGCCGGTTGCAGGCATTGCAATGGGATTGATTGAAAATAAGGGAACCTTCAGCATTCTGTCGGATATTCAGGGCATGGAAGATGCACTGGGGGACATGGACTTCAAGGTAGCAGGCACTGCAGCAGGTGTAACTGCTATTCAGATGGATATCAAGGTTCACGGGCTTTCCAGAGACATTCTTCTGGCGGCTTTGAAACAGGCGCATGAAGGCCGCTTGTTTATTCTGGGCAAGATTGCAGAATGCATTGATAAGCCGGCTGATCATCTGTCCCCGTATGCACCGAAGATTATCACGATTACCATTCCGGTGGAAAAAATCCGTGATGTTATTGGTACAGGCGGAAAGACCATCAATAAGATTATCAGCGAAACCGGCGTCAAGATGGATGTGGAAGAAGACGGTCATGTTTATATTGCTTCTACCGATGAAGAAGCGGCTCAGAAAGCAAAGAAGATGGTAGAATCCCTGACCCATGAAGTAAAAGCTGGGGAGGTTTACCTGGGAAGGGTTACAAGGCTCATGAAGTTCGGTGCCTTTGTTGAAATTCTTCCGGGCAAGGAAGGTCTTGTACATGTTTCCCAGCTGGCACTGCAGAGAATAGAAAAACCGGAGGACGTCGTTCATGAAGGCGACGAGATTATGGTTAAGGTCACGGAAATTGATGATAAAGGCCGTATTAACCTGTCCCGCAAGGTTCTGCTGCAGGAGAAAAAATAATGAAATGCCGCGGCTTTGAGGTAATCAGTCAATACAAGAATCAAAATATCCGAATCCCCGTGAGGAAGACACAGCAGAGTGCAGGATATGACATCGAAAGTGCGGAAGACATTGATCTTTTGCCCGGGAAAGTGACAATTGTAAAGACGGGGCTGAAGGCTTACATGCAGCCGGATGAATATCTGGCTCTCCATGTACGGTCCGGCATATCCATTAAGCATGGAATTTTGCTGATTAACAGTACGGGAATTATTGATGCCGATTACTACAACAATGAAGATAACGAAGGGCACATTATGGCTGCGCTTTTCAATACGGGAAAGGAACCCTTTTCTGTAAAGAAGGGCGATCGGATTGTGCAGGGAATTTTCTGCCGCTATCTTACTGCGGATGATGATTCTGCGGAAGGAAAACGAAGCGGAGGCATAGGAAGTACCGGCATTTAATAAGACATTTGGTCAAAGGAAGAAAAAGACGGTACGCAGTGTGTACTGTCTTTTCTTGTTTTTTCCGGGAGGAGTTTCAATATGAGCATTGAAAAGGAAAAACTGATTCATCGGCAGGAAATCTTTAAGGGAAAACTGCTTCATGTCTATTTGGATGATGTGGAACTGGCCGGAGAGAAGAGAAAAAGGGAAGTGGTTCTTCACGGCGGCGCGGCGGCTATTATTCCGGTTACGGATGCGGGTGAGGTTCTGTTTGTCAGGCAGTATCGATATGCAGCAGAACAGGATTTGCTGGAAATTCCCGCGGGGAAAGTAGATCCCGGAGAAAGTATTGATGCCTGCGCGGTGCGGGAGCTGGAAGAGGAAACCGGGTATACAGGAACACTGAAACGGCTGGGCTATGTATATACTACCCCGGGATTCTGCAATGAACGAATTGATCTTTACCTGGCGGATCATTTGAAGAAGACAAAGCAGCATTTGGATGAAGGAGAGTTTCTTGATGTGGTTCCGGTTCCGCTGGCAGAAGTTAAAGAGAAAATTCGGCAGGGGAAACTCATTGATGCCAAAACATTGTCTGCTTTTGCTATTGCTCATGATATTCTTTGGTGAGGAAGAAATCATTTCGGAAGCAGTGACGGAAAAATTATAACAGGGGCCGGGAAGGATATTCAGAAAAAATCCGGAAGGGCTTTGTTTCGGAATTATACACAGGAATGATTGGGGATTTTAATGATAAAACGATTTATGCAGTACTATAAACCGTATATGGGTATCCTGGTCGGAGTTATCCTGGGAACATTTGCCATGGCGGGAATGGATCTGATTTTTCCTATCGTGGTACGCGATTTGATCAATCGGGTTCTTCCGGAAAAGGATGTGGAACAGCTTTTGATCGGTTCGGCGCTGCTTCTGATACTTTATGCAGTGAATTTTACTGTTCAGTTTCTGGTACAGTATTTCGGACATATCATGAGTGCTTCCATAGAGCATGATATGCGGCGGGATATATTTGCTCATATAGAAAAGCTTTCTTTCCGCTATTTTGACAATGAGAAGACAGGGCAGCTTTTATCCAGAATTACCAGTGATATTACGGAAATCAGTGATCTGTCATTCCGCGGACCGAATGATGTCCTTCTCTGCGGGGTCATTATGGCGGGAACATTGGTGATCATGCTCGTTATGAACTGGAAATTGGCGCTGCTGATCGGTTTTCTTCTGATTCTCAAGAGCATCCATACACTGAAGGTGAATCGGAAGATGAAATCAGCCTTTCGGCAGAACAGAGCTAAAGCAGGGGAGGTCAGTGCCAGAGCGGAAGAAAGTCTGGCAGGAATTCGGCTGGTGAAAGCCTTTGCACAGGAAAAGTTTGAATTGAAACGTTTCTGTGCAAAAAGCAGGGAACTGCGGGATTCCAAATTCCGCTCTTATAAATTTGTTGCCTATTTTTCCGGAAGCATCAATTTTTTTACGAATTTTATCAATGTGGCAGTCCTTCTGGCCGGCGGATATATGATTACGGTGAATGAGCTGGCAGTCAGTGATTTGGTGGCATTCTTCCTGTATGTGAATATTTTTATGCGTCCGGTATTCCGACTGACCATTCTGGCAGAAGTTTATCAACGGGGCATGGCCGGATTTCATCGTTTTGAGGAAATCATGCACACAGAACCATCCATTCAGGATGTTCCTTCTCCCTTGCCGATTCAGCAGCTGAAAGGAGATATTGCTTTTGAGCATATGAGCTTCGGATACGATCCGAACCGACTCATTCTGAAGGATCTGAATTTTAAGATTCAGGAAGGGAAAACCGTGGCTTTTGTAGGGGAAACAGGAGCAGGGAAAAGTACACTGATCAGTCTTCTCCTCCGGTTCTATGAACCGAGTTCCGGAAGGATTACCGTCGGAGGTCATGATATTCAGTCTTTTGCTCAGCATGAGCTGCGGGAAAAAATCGGGCTTGTACAGCAGGATGTGTTCCTTTTCAGCGATTCAATCGCGGAAAATATTGCTTACGGCAGGGAAAATGCGGCACCTGAAGAAATCTTTCGGGCGGCTAAACTGGCTGCGGCGGACCGTTTCATTGCGGACCTTCCCAATGGGTACGATACAATGGTGGGCGAAAGAGGGGTAAAACTTTCCGGCGGACAAAAGCAGAGAATTTCCATAGCAAGAGTTTTTCTGAAAAATTCGCCCATTGTTATCTTTGATGAGGCAACCTCTGCTTTGGATACGGAAACAGAAACCCTGGTGCAGGAAACTCTGGACAAGCTGGCGAGGAATCGTACCACTATCATCATTGCCCATCGCCTTTCCACGATAAGAAATGTGGATTGCATTTTTGTTCTGGATCAGGGCCGATTGATTGAAAGCGGGACGCATGAAGAGCTTCTGTCCAGAAAGGGAAAGTATTACGATCTTTATGAAGCCCAAAAGAAAAAGAAAAAAACGGGCGAAGAGGGCAGAACCGAAGATAGGTAAACCTGATGACAAGTTTGTGTTTTTGAGAAATAATAAATTCGTCAGATGGCTGCTGCGGAAGTCTGTTTTAACAAGAAGTATACGGATCTTTTCATTGGAAAAGGTCAGATTGCCTGATATACAGGGCATCTGACCTTTTTGTTTTTTGTTCTTATTGTTTTGTCTGAATTTAACTTGATTTTCAAAAAATACCCGGGAATTACTGCTGAGTCCTGAGCAATTCTTCCAGGTAAGCCCGGAAGGCAGGCCCAAGGTCCTTTCTGCGCAGAGCAAATTCTACTGTTGCTTTCAAATAGCCAAGTTTATTTCCTGTGTCATAGCGTTTGCCGGTAAAATTATAGGCATACACATTTTTATTATTTCTGGCCATGACACGAAGTGCATCCGTCAGCTGAATTTCGCCGCCTTTTCCGGGATGTGTTTGTTCAAGTACGTCAAAGACCTCCGGAGTGATGACGTAGCGTCCCAGTGCCGCAAAACGGCTGGGCGCTTCTTCTACGGAAGGCTTTTCCACCATATCCAGAACCTGAAGAAGGTTTTCATCATCGGTGGGACTGCCCTTTACGATACCGTAAGAGGAAACCTGTTCCCGCGGTACAATCTGACATCCGATTACGGTACCGCCGGTTTTATCATATTGCTCGATCAGCTGCCTGAGTGCAGGTTCTCCGTCTCCGTTGTAAACAACGTCATCGCCGAGGATAACGCCGAAAGGTTCACCGTCCACAAAATCCTTGGCGCAGAGAATAGCATCCCCGAGACCGCGCATATACTGCTGGCGGGTATAATGGATTTTTATGGAAGCGACCTGGCGGATTTCCTTCAGCAAATCCATTTTGCCGGATTCATATAAATGCTGCTCCAATTCCGGGGAGGAATCGAAATGATCTTCAATGGCCCGCTTGGCGTGGCCGGAAATAATGAGAATCTGTTCAATACCGCTGGCTCTGACCTCCTCTACGATGTACTGAATAGTGGGTTTATCCACAATGGGGAGCATTTCCTTCGGCATAGCTTTTGTTTCCGGAAGAAATCTCGTGCCGAAGCCGGCAGCGGGAATAACAGCTTTTCTGATTTTCTGCATGATAATAACCTCTGGGAATTTTTACAATAAAAGAAATTTTACTGCCTGTATCCGGTGGGATGCGCCTGATGCCATTTCCAGGCGGAGGCAATGATTTCTTCTACAGATGACTGTTTGGGATGCCAATGAAGGAGATGCTGTGCTTTTTCTGAAGAAGCAATCAGGATGGCAGGGTCGCCCGGGCGGCGGTCTTCTTCCATGACTTTGAAGGGAACCTGTGTAATCTTTTTCGCTGCTTCAATCATTTCCCTTACACTGAAGCCATGCTGGCTGCCCAGGTTGAAAGCCTGACTTTCTCCGTCAGAAAGAAGATATTTCAGTGCCAGGATATGAGCATCAGCCAGGTCATTGACATGGATATAATCGCGAATGCAGGTTCCGTCAGGTGTAGGATAGTCGGTCCCGAAAATAGAAATATGATTGCGGATGCCCTGGGCCGTCTTTAAGATCAGAGGAATCAGGTGAGATTCCGGGTTATGATCTTCTCCGATGGTGCCGTCCGGAGAGGCTCCGGCTGCATTGAAATAGCGGAGTGCGGCATACTGCAGCCCATAGGCGGAAGAGAAATCTTTCATCATGTTTTCAATGACGAGTTTTGTTTTTCCATATACGTTGGTGGGATTGCAGGGGAAGTTCTCCTTAATGGGATATTCTTCCGGCTCCCCATAGACCGCAGCTGTAGAGGAAAAGACAATTTTACTGACTTCGGCTTTTTGAAGTGCCTGCAGAAGACGGAATGTGCCGACTACATTGTTTTCATAGTACTTGGCAGGGTCTGACATGGATTCTCCTACAAGGGAGAACGCGGCAAAGTGAATGACACCCTGTATATCATATTTACGGAGTACTTCGACGGTTGCTTCGACGTCGCGGATATCTCCGCGAATCAGAGGAACTTCCCGAGGAACGGATTCGGCATGGCCGGTTGACAGGTTATCATAAATAACCGGGCGGAAATCTTTCGAGGAAAGAAGAGCACGGACTGTATGAGAGCCGATGTATCCGGCACCTCCGGTAACAAGAATATTCATAAAATCCTCCCTGAATAGTTTTTATATTTAATATATTTATCTTAGTATATATCGCTTTATAACAGACGTCTACCGCTATCCGGAGATTACAGTCCGACGGAATTTTATGAAAAGAGAAGTATAGATTTTCAGTGGGTTCTTCTTCCGGTACAAAAGAAAAGGAATTCCGGGATAAAAAGGTCAATCAATTTGACTAGGCTGTATAAATATGCTAATATCTTGAATAAAAGAAAGGCGTGAAAAATATGAGTGAAGAAAAATCCATTATTTATGAAATAAAACACCTTCAGAAAAGCTTTGGGAAGCTGGAAGTTCTGAAGGATATCAATATGCAGATAGAAAACGGAGAAGTATGTACCATCATCGGACCGTCCGGTTCAGGGAAGAGTACATTGCTTCGCTGTCTGAATCTTCTGGAAAAGCCTACGGGCGGAGAGCTGTGGTTTGAAGGAAAGAAAATCAACGAAAAGACAGACGTGAAGATGCTTCGCCGTGATGTGGGCATGGTTTTCCAGTCCTTCAATCTTTTTCCTATGCTGACTGCGCTGGAAAATGTCATGTATGCCCCGATTCATATTAAAAAGCTTTCCCGGAATGAAGCCAAGGAAGAAGGCATGGAGCTGCTTTCCCGGGTGGGGCTGGCAGATCGGGCAGATTATTATCCCGGACAGCTTTCCGGCGGACAGCAGCAGCGTGTAGCTATTGCAAGAGCACTGGCTATGAAACCGAAAATGCTGCTTTTTGATGAACCAACTTCTGCACTGGATCCGGAATTGGTCGGTGATGTTTTGACTGTTATGAAAGAAGTTGCCCTGACCGGAATGACAATGGCTGTGGTTACGCATGAAATGCAGTTTGCAAGAAGTGTATCCAATCATGTTGTTTTCATGGATAAGGGATATATCGTGGAAGAAGGAAATCCGGAGGATATTTTTACCCATCCCCGGGAAGAAAGAACACAGACTTTCTTGAAACGGCTTCTTCACGAAGAAATATAAGGAGATGGGTTCATTATGGATATGGTTATTGATACGGCAGTCAAATATAATGACATATTTATGTCCGGTGTGAAGATAACGATTGTTATTTCGATAATATCTTGTTTCTTCGGCCTCCTTCTGGGCATTATTCTGGCTTTCATGAAGATTTCCGGAATCAAGATTCTCCAGGCAATTGCTTCCATCTATGTGGAAATTATCAGAGGCACACCTGTGCTGGTACAGATTTCTCTTGTATTCTTTGGCCTTCCTTTCCTGGGAATTCATTTTCCGAGTTTCCAGATTATGGGGGTTGATTTTGAACGTTTGTCCGCTGGTATATTGGCATTGATTATCAACTCTGGTGCTTATGAATGTGAAATCGTCCGTTCCGGAATTCAGTCTATTCCGAAGGGACAGCTGGAAGGAGCTATGTCTCTGGGATTTTCCAAGTGGGAATCCATGCTGCGCATTATTATTCCGCAGGCAGTCCGCAATATTCTTCCTGTAATCGGCAATGAATTCGTCACTTTGATTAAGGAATCTTCCCAGGTCTCTGTAATCGGTATGGCAGATCTTATGTATACGGCAACGACCATTCAGGGAATCAGCTTCCAGCCATTCCCGCCGTTGGTGATTATTGCAGTGTACTATTTCATTATGACATTCTTTGTATCTTTATGTCTCAAGGGACTGGAACGTCACATGAGTGCCAAAACTACGCGGTAAAAATACAATTCTGATGACAGCCTCCTTACGAATTACGGTAGGGAGGCATTTTTATAGGAAACAGCGGACAAAAGGGCCGGACAGAAGTTTTGAGGCTTTATTCACTGGGAAAAGCTTCGGAATTCTGTTTTTACGAATCGGAGCAGTAAAATGGATCAATTGGGAGAAATATTTAGGGAATGGAGCTTTGCTTCTGTTTGTTTCAGAATGTTTGTGGCAACAGTTGCAGGAATCCTGATAGGGATGGACCGGGAATATAAAAATAAGGGAGCGGGCATCAAAACTCATGCCCTGGTTTGTTTGGGCTCAGCTCTTTGTATGATAGTCAATGAATATGTGCTGTATACATTTCCGGGATCCAATACAGACATTACCAGAATCGGGGCACAGGTTATTAGCGGGATTGGATTTTTGGGCGTGGGTACCATTATCATAACAGGGAAAAATGAGGTAAAAGGGCTGACCACAGCAGCCGGGCTCTGGGTTTGTGCGGGAATCGGACTGGCAGCAGGAATCGGATTTTGGGAAGGAACTCTTTTTGCGATTGTTTTGTTTTTATGCATACTGAAGATTCTGAAACCTTTGGACATATATCTGCAAAAGAATGCAAGAGATCTGGATTTTTACGTTGAATTCAGTGACAGAGAGACAATCAAAAAGCTTTTGGAATATATCCGGGCATCCAAAGCGGAAGTTCATGATTTTAATGTATTGCCGGGAGAAAATAAATTACAAACGGTAGAGATTTTTATTTCTGTAAAGCTGAAGAAGAAGAAACAGAAAGAAGAATTTCTTTCCGGAATTCGAAAACTGGATGGGGTCCTTTTTGCAGAGGAGATTTAGTTTTTTCCCTTGACAAGACGGAAAAAGAGGAATATATTATTCACATCAAATGTGAGGAAAGAGACAAGATATAATCCGTTATTTCTTGCAGAGAGTCTGTGGCCGGTGAGAACAGACAGAAAGGGATTATGTTACCGCTCCGGAGCAGAAGGATAGAAATCTTTACGAGTCGCTTCGTTACAGGCGAAAGAGTGGAGCACAGCTCTATTTGGGTGGAATCGCGGAAGTTACTTTCGTCCCTTAGGGGACGGAAGTATTTTTTTTAGGAAAATTCCGGAAGCCGTTCCCAGCGGCGCGGGATTGAGAAAGTGAGGAAATCGTATGGTACAGATTCGTCTGAAGGACGGAAAAGAGAAAGAATTTGAAAGCAATGTTTCTCTTCTGGAAGCAGCGAAAGCAATTTCCAACAGCCTCGGTAAGGAAGCTGTTGTGGCAAAGGTAAACGGGGAGCTGACAGATCTTCGTGATCCGATCGTTAATCAGTCGGAAGTGGAATTTTTAACTAAGGAAGATCCGGAAGGACTGTTTACCTTGAGACATACTGCGGCCCATGTAATGGCACAGGCTATTCAGCATTTATTCCCCGGTGTTAAATTTGCAATCGGGCCGGCTATTGATGACGGATTCTACTATGATCTGGATTCAGACCACGTCTTCAGCCAGGATGATTTTGCTGCTATTGAAACAGAAATGGCTAAAATCATTAAGCAGAATATCCCGCTGACAAAGAAGGTTGTTTCCCGTAAGGAAGCGCTGGACTTTTTCCAGGAAAAGGGCCAGGATTACAAGGTTATGCTGATCAATGATCTTCCGGAAGATGCAGTGATTTCCTTGTATGAACAGGGAGATTTCACCGATCTCTGCGCAGGTCCGCATATGCGTTCTACCGGCAAGATCAAAGCATTCAAGCTGATGAGCGTAGCCGGTGCTTACTGGCGCGGTGATGAGCACAATAAGATGCTCCAGAGAATCTATGCAACTGCTTTCTATAAGAAGGAAGAGCTGGAACATTTCCTCTTTGTCAGAAGCGAAGCAGAGAAGAGAGATCATCGTAAGCTGGGCAAACAGCTGGATCTGTTCTCCTTCCATGAAGAAGGACCGGGATTCCCCTTCTTCCATCCCAAGGGAATGGTTTTGCGCAATCAGCTGATGGAATATGAAAGAGAACTGTTCAAGGAATTCGGCTATGTGGAAATCATGACACCGGTTATCCTTTCCAAGAGTCTCTGGATTCAGTCCGGTCATTGGGATCATTATAAGGAAAATATGTATTTCACCAAGATTGATGATGAAGATTATGCAATCAAGCCGATGAACTGCCCCGGCGGAATTCTTTATTACAAGACGCAGCAGCGTTCCTACAGAGACCTTCCGATGCGTGTAGGTGAATTCGGACTGGTTCATCGTCATGAACTGCATGGTGCACTGCATGGATTGTTCCGCGTCCGCTGCTTTACACAGGATGATGCACATATTTTCATGACCCCGGATCAGATGAAGGATGAGGTCATCAAGTGCATGGCAATGTATCAGAAGATGTACGGTGTATTCGGTCTGGAATATCATGTAGAACTTTCTACCCGTCCGGAAGATTCCATGGGTTCCGATGAACTTTGGGAAATTTCCACAAATGCTCTCCGCGAAGCAATCGAAAAGACCGGTGTTCCTTATCAGATCAATGAAGGCGACGGTGCATTCTACGGGCCGAAGCTGGATTTCCATGTTCAGGATTCTTTGGGACGTACCTGGCAGTGCGGCACGATTCAGATGGATATGCAGCTGCCGGAACGCTTTGATGTAAATTATGTAGGGGAAGACGGAGAAAAGCATCGTGCCGTTATGCTGCATCGTGCCGGCTACGGCTCTCTGGAACGCTTCATCGGTATTCTGATTGAACATTTCGGCGGAGCATTCCCCACCTGGATTGCTCCTGTACAGGCCAAGATTATTCCCGTTACGGAAAAGCATCTGGAATATGCAAAGACGATTGCTTCGGCTTTGGAAGAATCCAATATCCGCGTAGAAGTGGAAGAAGCCAATGAAACACTGGGATACAAGATCCGCAAAGCACAGATGGAAAAGGTTCCGTACATGCTGATTGTAGGGGATAAGGAAATGAAGACCCATACGGTATCCATCAGAAGCCGCAAGAACGGTGATGAAGGAGCAGCTCCGGTTGCCATGTTTGCTGCAAACCTGATTCGCGAAATCAAGAGCAAGGAATATTGATATGCGCAACGACTTTCAAAGTGCAGACGTTGCCCGGGCAGCGGTCCGCATGGCTCTGACAGAAACAAGAGCTGATGAGAACGCCTTGCGGGAACAGCTGCTGCAGGAGGGAATCCGGGCAGTTGGAGTCAATTTCGGCGGAAGGTTCCTGGATATACTTCCGAAGATTTTTGAGTCGGCCATTGTTGCCGCTCAGCGTCAGCATGTGATTTCCGATACGCACGTAGGAGACGGTTCCGTTATCGGGGCAATGGAATCTGCAGTGGATCAGATCAAACTGATGGCAATCGGAATGAATGTGGGCGGTAAGATCGGTATTGCCCGCTGGAAAGAACATCTTTGCGTAGCCATTTTTGTCGGAGTGGGAATTCTTCATTTCAACGAAGTTACGATCGGAATGGCCCATAGAGTTTTGAGAAATGACTTGACAGATTGAGCCAAATCATTTATCATAGTCCTTGTGATAATTGCAAGCAGAAGTCATCCGCTTCTCACCTTACACGGCGCAGGCTACTAAGGTTTACGTATGAACTCAAAGCGGACGGTGTATGCTGTCCGCTTTTCACTTGCAATGAATTTTATTCTGGAGGTGAAAACTATAAATAAGGAACTGAGTATCAATGAACAAATTCGTGCCAGAGAGGTACGCGTTGTCAGCGATACAAACGAACAATTGGGGATCATGTCCATTCGTGATGCAATTGCTGTTGCCGAAGAAAAAGGGCTGGATCTGGTAGAGGTAGCACCCAACGGTCGTCCTCCGGTTTGCCGGATTATGAATTACGGCAAATACAGATACGAACAGCAGAAACGTGATAAGGAAGCCAAAAAGAAGCAGAAAGTATTCCAGATTAAGGAAGTCAAGCTTCGCCCCAATATTGAGGATCACGATTTCTTTGTCAAACTGAAGAATGCCCAGCGTTTTCTCAGTGACGGCAATAAGGTGAAAGTAACGATTATGTTCCGCGGAAGAGAAATGACGCATCCGGAATTGGGACAGGAAGTACTTGATCGTTTTGCAAAAGAACTCGGCGATACAATTGTTCGAGAAAAGCCGCCGAAATTGGAGGGCCGCAATATGACGATGATTGTCGGCCCCAAAGGTTAATAAAGGAGAGAATAAAATGCCGAAAATGAAAACCCGCCGCGCTGCAGCTAAGCGCTTCACTGAAACCGGATCTGGTCAGTTTAAGAGAAACAAGGCTTTCAAGAGCCATATTCTTGAAAAGAAGTCTCCGAAGAGAAAGAGAAACTTCAGAAAAGCTGCACTTGTTTCCAAGTCTGACTATAAACGTGTTGCAAAATTGTTACCGAACGGCTAATAAGGAGGATTTAATAGAATGGCAAGAGTAAAAAGCGGCGTAACTGCCCATGCTAGACATAAGAAAATTTTGAAACTCGCCAAAGGTTACAGAGGCGCTCGTCATACCCAGTTCAGAAAAGCAAATGAACTGGTCATGAAGGCTCTTTACTATGCAAGAAGAGACCGCAGATCCAAGAAGAGAGAATTCCGTAAACTTTGGATCGTTCGTATCAATGCTGCAGCTCGTATGAACGGACTGACCTACAGCAGACTGATTGCAGGACTGACCAAGGCAGGAATCGAAGTCAACAGAAAGATGCTTTCCGATCTGGCTATCAGCGATCCTGCAGGATTTGCAAAGATCTGCGACGCAGTAAAGAACGCTTAATGATATCATAGGGAATTCCTCTGTAAGGCGGGACTCCTTAATGATTGAACAGAAGACCGTAAAACGGCAGAACTTCATGAAAAAGATTTTATGAGTTCTGCCGTTTTTTGACGGAAAGAAACGAATGAGAGCGTAAAGGGCAGAAAAAAACTGCAGGGAAATGGATGATCCATTTCCCTGCAGTTTTTTTCGAAATCAAATGGTATGAGCAGAACCCAGGACAGCTTCAATCTTGTGCATGACCATCTGCTTGACTGCTTCACGAGCAGGTTTCAGATAGCTTCTGGGATCGAAGTTTTCCGGATCCTTGCAGAGAGCTTCCCGGATAGCGCTGGTCATAGCCAGACGGATATCCGTGTCAATATTGATTTTGCAGACTGCCATGGTTGCTGCTTTTCTGAGCATATCTTCCGGCACGCCCTGAGCACCCAGAACTTTTCCGCCGTATGCATTGCATTTTTCCACGAATTCAGGAATGACCGTAGAAGCTCCGTGAAGGACAATAGGGTAATTCGGAAGAAGTTTTCCTACTTTTTCCAGGCGTTCGTAGTCCAGATAGGGATCTCCTTTATACTTGTATGCACCGTGACTGGTTCCGATAGCAATCGCCAGAGAATCGCAGCCAGTTAATTCTACGAATTCTGCAGCCTGTTCAGGATCAGTAAATATAGCATCCTTTTCGTCTACATGGACCAGATCTTCCACACCGGCAAGACGGCCCAGCTCAGCTTCCACGACAACTCCCTTATCGTGAGCATATTCTACAATCTGTTTTGTGATCTTTACATTCTCTTCGTAGGGATGTTTGGAGCCGTCATACATGACAGAAGTGAAACCGCCGTCAATGCAGGCTTTGCAGATCTCGTAAGAAGAGCCGTGATCTAAATGAAGCGCAGTCGGGATTTCGGGATAATCCTGAAGAGCTATTTTTACAAGGCCTACGATATATTCCTGACCGGCATAATTCCGGGCGCCTTCCGAGGCCTGAAGAATGACAGGGGACTCTTCTGCTTTGGCAGCTTCCATGATTCCCTGGATGATTTCCATGTTATTTACATTGAATGCACCGATTGCGTAATGGCCTTCGTAGGCCTTTTTGAACATTTCCTGTGTTCCTACCAGCGGCATAATTGAAACCTCCCTTTCGGTTATATAGGACAATGAGAATCTGTTTGTTCTGTATTATTTTCATTATACAAAATGGAGGAAAACATTTCCATATATTTCTGTCACGGCCGTAATCCGCATCGAATGTAATCAAGGAGAAATTCCTGAAAAGGAAGAGGCATATCTTTTCAAAATTCTGAATTCAATATTAAAATTTCTAATTTAAATATTAAAAATTTTATTTATGTGGAGGAATATGGTAAAATATTCCTTAGTAGTTTAATTTTTTCGAAATAGCTCTTGGATTGGGAGGTTCATATGGCACAGGAATATTCTTTTGACGTTGTCTGCCGTACAAATCTGCAGGAAGCAGCCAATGCGGTCAATCAGGCGGCAAAAGAAATACGTACTCGTTATGATTTTAAAGGGAGCAAAAGCTCCGTAACATTGGAAGAAGCGCAGATTACCCTGATCGGGGATGATAACTATAAGCTTCAGCTGGTGCGGGAGATTTTAAACGGAAAGCTTGTAAAGCGCGGAATTTCCTTAAAGAATCTGAAGGAGAAGAAAAAAGAAAATGCGGCAGGAGGAACTGTCCGGCAGGTCCTGGAACTGCAGAACGGGATTTCTTCCGAAGCGGCGAAGGATATCGTGAAGCGTGTTAAAGCATCCAAAATCAAGGTTTCCGCAAAGATTAACGGTGATGAAGTACGAATCAGCGGCAAGGACAAGGATGCATTGCAGGCGTGCATTTCTTTTTTGAAGCAGCAGGATTTGGATATGGACCTGCAGTTTGTAAATTACAGATGATTGGCTGATTTTATGAGTCCGGAAGAAATGATTGGAAAAGTGCTGCGGGAAGGGCACACGACCGGTGCCACCGCAGCGGGAGCAATGAAGGCAGCTGTTCTTGCCATGAAGGGAGAGTTTCCTCCTCGGGTTACGGTTCTTTCCCCGCAGCGGACACCGATTGTCATTCCTGTGGAAAGTGCGGAAGCCAATGAAAAAGGCGGAAGGGCTGTTTGCCTCAAAGACGCCGGTGATGATCTGGATTGCACCAATGGAACTCCGATTATCGCAGAAGTCGAAATTACAGAAAAGCCCGGATTGGAACTGCGTGCAGGAAAAGGTGTCGGAATCGTGACACGGCCCGGGCTGCAGGTGCCTGTCGGAAAACCTGCTATCAATCCGGGACCGCAGATCATGCTTCGCTATGTCTATGAGGAACTGATCGGGAAGGACAAGGGCTGTATCGTTACCATATCCATACCGCAGGGAGTGGAACTGGCTAAACAGACTCTGAATCCCACTCTGGGAGTAGAAGGAGGAATTTCTGTTCTTGGAACAACGGGAATTGTAAAGCCGATGAGTGAAGATGCTTATAAACGTTCCCTGACACCTCAGATTTCTGTTGTCAGAGCGGCCGGATTCCGTACGGCCGTGCTTTGTCCTGGGCGGATTGGAGAAAATGCGGCGAAAAAGATGGGAATTCCTGAAAGGGCAGTAATAGAGACAAGCAACTTCATCGGATTTATGATGGAGCAGTGCATTGCTGCCGATTTCCAAAAGATGCTTTTGATCGGTCATATGGGAAAGCTGGTCAAGGTAGCATCGGGGAGTTTTCATACGTATAACCGGAACAGCGACGGAAGAATGGAAACCATGGCAGCTTATGCAGCACTGAACGGTTCGTCTCCGGCAGTTGTACGGGAAATTCTGGAGTGCAATACAACAGACGGCGCAGCCATTATCATTCACCGGGAAGGTCTGGATAAAATTTATGAGCAAATGGCTGAAAGAGCTCAGGTAAGAAGCGAGCGGTACATATTCGGGAAAGCTCGGGTGGGTGTGATTTTTGCGGCCATGGACGGCTCCATCCAGGCGGTCAGCAGCCGGGCGAAGGAAATATTAGAGGAAGAACAATGGATCATAAATTGATTGTAGCGGGTATCGGCCCCGGAAACAGGGAATACATTATTCCAAAGGCTCTTACGGCCATTGAGAATGCTCATTTCCTGGTGGGAGGGCGAAGAGCGCTTTCCGATTATGCGAAGCCTGGACAGGAAACATATCCGGTGACAGGAAAACTCTCCGCTCTGGCGGAGTGGCTGGAGAAAGCTCTGCAGCAGGGGGATGTAGTGGTAATGGTCAGCGGGGATCCCGGCTATTACAGTCTGCTGCCCTGGCTGAAGAAGAAATTTTCCGATTATGCGCTGGAGGTCATTCCGGGAATTTCTTCCGTGCAAAGTGCTTTCTGTCTGCTGAGTGAACCCTGGCAGGGCGCCTTATGGCTCAGTTTCCACGGCCGTGTCCCGGAGGAGCCGGCATTGCGGTATGAGGAGGGGAAGAAATTGGCGTTCCTGACGGATTATGAGCACAATCCGGCTTATATTGCGAAATACCTGATAGAACGGGGATGGCCGGCGGAAACATCTGCGGCGGCGTGTGAGCATATTTCTTATACCAATGAACAGGTTGTCCGGGATACGCTTTTCGGAATGACATCCCTGGAAGGATTTGGTGAATCAGTTATGGTGGTGATGGGATAGTGCATATGTTTGGAATCAAAGATGAGGAATTTATCCGCGGGAAAGTGCCGATGACAAAAGCGGAAATCCGGGCCATGGTCATGGTGAAGGCATCCATTGTTCCGGAGGATACCGTGGCAGATATCGGGGCGGGAACCGGTTCAATTACGGTTGAGGCGGCTCTGTGTGCGGATCGGGGCAAGGTGTATGCCATCGAAAGGAATCCTGAGGGGATTGATTTGATTCGGCAAAATGCGGAAAAATTCGGCTGCAGCAATATTGTTCCGATTCAGGGAACGGCTCCGGATGCAATGAAGGAGCTGCCTCCGCTGGATGTCATAATCATAGGCGGAAGCGGAGGAAATTTACATGAGGTATTGGACTGCGCAGAATCGCTGCTCAGGACGAAAGGGAAAATCATTCTGACAGCGGTTACGGCGGAAACTACAGGAGAAATTATCCGGGAATTCAAGGGCCGTCCTTTTGAACTGGAAGGGTTTCAAATGCAGATCAACCGCCTGAGAAAATTGGGACATTATCACTTATACACCCCAATCAGTCCGGTATTTATTTTTACAGCAATTAAATTGTGAGGAGGATTTATTGTGGCTAAACTTTATTTCATCGGTGCAGGTCCCGGAGACCCGGAACTGATTACCATTAAGGGACAGAAAATTATCAGTGAAGCAGATGTTATTATCTATGCAGGCTCTTTGGTGAATCCGGCAATTCTGCAGTATGCGAAAAAGAGTGCAGAGATTTACAACAGTGCAACCATGAATCTGGATGAAGTGCTGGAAGTGGAGCTGAAGGCTCTGCAGCAGAACAAAATGGTTGCCCGTGTTCACACGGGAGATCCCGCTATTTACGGAGCTATCCAGGAACAGATGGACGGTCTGCGGAGTGCAGGGGTAAAAGAGGAAGATTTTGAAGTTATTCCCGGTGTAAGTTCTTTCCTGGCTACAGCAGCGGCACTGAAACAGGAGTATACGCTTCCCCGGATTTCTCAGACAGTCATCATTACACGAATGGAAGGACGTACTCCTGTTCCGGAAAAGGAAAAGCTTTCTTTGTTAGCCTCGCATCAGGCGACTATGTGCATTTTCCTTTCTGTGCATGCTATTGAGCAGGTAATGAGTACGCTGAAAGAAGGGGGATATCCGGGAGATACTCCTGTAGCTATTGTTTCCAAGGCAACATGGCCGGATCAGCAGATTTTCCGCGGAACCATTGATACCATTGCAGATATCCTGCATAAGGCAGGGGTAGTGAGACAGGCTATGATTGTAGTCGGCAAGGTTCTGGATACCGATTATGAACTGTCCAAGCTGTATGACAGTAAGTTCACAACTATGTTCCGTAAGGGAACAGACTGAAATGAAGTATGCGGTGATTTCGGTATCCTCCGAAGGGGCGAAACTGGGAGCTGCCGTGAAAAGATTGATTTCCGGAAATGGCGTGCTTTATGAACGCAAAGGCTCTGAGAGCGGGGAAGAAGCAAATTATTTTCTCCGAACTTTCAGCCTTGTAAAGGAAATTTTTTCACAGTATGATGGGATTCTTTTCATTATGGCATCCGGGATTGCAGTCAGAGCGATTGCTCCTTACATTGTCAGCAAGGTCTCCGATCCGGCGGTTCTGGTAATGGATGAATGCGGCAGACATTGCATTTCTCTGTTATCCGGCCATCTGGGAGGAGCCAATGCATGGGCACGGGAGGTTGCTCTTGCTGTAGGAGCCGATCCGGTGATTACGACGGCAACGGATGTACATCAGCGGCGGGCTCCTGATGATATTGCCCGGGAACTCATGATGAGAGTAGAGCCGGTACAGGCACTTAAGGCTGTGAACAGTGTCATTGCCGGAGGAAAAATTTTCATGTGGTTCCTGGATCCGGAAACTGAAGGGGCCGATTCGATCAGGAAACGGATGCAGGATAGGGGAATTCCTGTTCATGATATCAGGGAAGCAGGGCATTGCAGTTTTGATGCCTGTGCGGTTATAACGGAAAAGACATACAGTATGGGCAAGCCTTTTGTGTATCTTCGGCCGAAGAATCTTTATGTGGGAATCGGCTGCAAAAGAGGTACGGAGGAAGCCGTAATTGATGATGCACTGAAAAAAGCTTTGCAGATGGCGGGCGCTTATGAATACCAGATTGTTTCATTGGCCAGTGTGACGCTTAAAGCGGATGAAAAAGGCTTGCTGGCTTTTGCAAAGCATAAAAATCGGAACATTCATTTTTATACACCGGAGGAATTGAAGAAAGTGGAGGAAAAATATCATCTTCCCTCCTCCGAATTTGTACAGAAGACGATAGGAGTAGGAAATATATGTCAAACATCGGCGATCATGGAATCGAAGCAGGGAAAGACAATTTTGCCGAAAACAAAATTCACGGGAGTAACGATAGCCATAGCAATGGGATTATCCGTGTAATCGGAATCGGACCGGGACATAAGGAAGAAATGACTCCCAAAGCAGTTGAGGCTTTGAAAGACTGCGATATCATTGTCGGATACAATACTTATATTGCGTTGGTTAAAAATATTATTCAGGGCAAGGAAGTTGTCGGGAACGGAATGCGGCAGGAGGTGGACCGGTGCCAAAAAGCGGTTGACCTGGCTGTAGAAGGGCATAAAGTTGCAGTTATTTCTTCCGGAGATCCCGGCGTTTACGGAATGGCCGGCCTTGTGCTGGAACTGATTCAAAAGGTGGATAAGGTAAATCGTCCGTCCTGTGAAATTATTCCGGGGCTGACAGCAGCAAATACATCGGCAGCTGCACTGGGAGCACCCCTTATGCATGACTATGCGGTTATCAGCCTTTCCGACCTGATGACTCCCTGGGACCTGATTAAGAAAAGAGCTGAATTGGCTGCGCAGGGAGACTTTGTTATTGCGATTTACAATCCCAAGAGCCGCGGCAGAGCAACCTATCTGAATCAGATTCGGGATATTGTTATGAAGTATCGGAAACCGGAGACGCCCGTCGGCATTGTCAGAAAAGCAGGAAGACCGGGAATGAATCATACCATTTCGACTCTGGAAAAGTTGCCGGAAGAAGATGTGGATATGCAGTCTACGGTTATCATCGGAAACAGCAATACTTATGTAGCAGACGGGGTTATGATTACTCCCCGGGGGTATAAGCTGTGATCTGGATTATATCAGGAACACAGGACGGGAGAGAAATAGGCGCTGCACTGGCTGACCGGGAAAATGCAAAGCCGGAAGGAAGCCGCCGGAAGATCATGATGACAGTGGTCAGTCAGTACGGAAAAGTCCTGGCTGCGCACGAAGGGCTTGACATTCAGGTAGGCAGATTTACAAAGGAAGACATGGTCCGTGCTATCCGGGAGAAGAAAATCTCCCTGATTTTGGATGCGAGTCATCCTTATGCGGCCATTGTTTCGGAAACGGCATATGAAGCATCCAAAGAAACAGGAATTGATTATGTTCGGTATGAACGGGCAGAGATTCCGCTTCCTGCATATGATAAACTTCATCATGTTCCAAATGAGACAGAAGCAGCTGAATTGGCAGGGAAGCTGGGGAAGAGCATTCTTCTGACTACCGGTTCCAAGACACTGAAGACTTTCGTAGAGGCACCGGCTCTGCAGGGAAAGGAAATCTGGGCCAGAGTACTTCCGACCTCTTCTGTTATCAAAATGTGTGAGGATCTGGGGATGAAGGCTCGGTATATCCTTGCAGTTCAGGGACCGTTTTCTTATGAAATGAATCGGGCAATGATTCGTGATTATCATGCAGATGTACTGGTAACTAAAAACAGCGGATTGATCGGCGGCAGTGATACAAAGCTGGAAGCAGCCATGGCTGAGAAGATTCATGTCATTGTCATTGATAAACCGAAAAGCAAACTGGATGGAGCTGTAATCCTTGGTACAGTTCCGGAAGTGATTCGATATATGGAGGAAAATTATGGATTTTATCAAAAACCCCAGAGCAATTGAAGAAAAGAGTATGGATCTTATCAATCCCTTTATTAATGATATTGATCTGACTCCGGAGGAAGTGACCGTATATTCCCGGATGATTCATGCATCGGGCGATGTGGACTACGGTCATCTGATTTGCACCAGTGAAGGTGCAGTGGTAAAGGGGATTGAGGCTTTATCCAAAGGCTGCAATATTTATTGCGACGTAAATATGGTCAAGGCAGGGATCAATAAGAGAGCCCTGGCTGCATTGGGCGGAGATGTATTCTGTCGGGTAGCAGATCCGGAAATTGCACAGATTGCCCGGGAGAAAAATATTGCCCGTTCCATGGCAGCGATGAATTCCTTCGGCAAGGATCTGAATGGTTCCATCATTGCTGTGGGAAATGCACCGACTGCACTTTATGAGGCGATTCGTATGGTGGAAGAGGACGGAATCCGTCCGGCACTGATTATCGGGATCCCGGTCGGATTTGTAGGGGCTGCTGATTCGAAAGAACAGCTTCTCCGGAAGGCACCGTGCCCGTTCATTACTGTACGGGGAACAAAGGGGGGCAGCTCTATTGTAGCTTCCTGCGTTAATGCTCTGATGTACAACCTGATTCAAAGAGACAATATGCTTTACGTACAGGGCAAAAAGTAAAGACTTTTAGAGGACAGGCATGAATTCTGAAAATGATACTCAAAAAGGAAAGAGTAAGGGATTCCGGGTATTCTTCTTAATCATATTTACTGTCTTTACTGCTTTTTCCATGATTTACAGCCTGATGTTCGGATCCGCAGATATTCCCTTTTCCACTATTCTTCATGCTCTGGGAGGCAATACGGGAACTACGGATGAGATGGTTATCTGGAATATTCGTTTTCCGAGGAATCTGGTAGGAGCTTTGGTAGGAGCAAATCTGGCTGTTTCCGGAGCTATTTTGCAGGCGGTCATGAAGAATCCTTTGGCGGACCCGGGAATCGTAGGAGTTTCCAGCGGAGCAGGTCTGGCAGGTGTACTGATGCTGGTATTTTTTCCGCATGCTTCTCTTTTTCTGACCCCGGTTGCTTTTGTCGGGGCGATGCTTTCTGCGGCGGCTGTTTATGCGCTGGCCTGGAAGAACGGAATCCGTCCGAGCCGCATTATTTTGGCCGGTGTGGCAGTCAGCACCTTTCTGGGAAGCGGAATCTCAGCCATTCTTGTCTTCTATGCCGACAGAGTACAGGGCGCTTTGCTTTGGATGGTCGGCGGATTGTCTGCAAGAAGCTGGCCTCAGGTGGAGGCTTTGTTTCCTTATACCGTGTTGGGACTGATTTTAGCAATCGCCGGTTCCAAAGTTCTGACAATCCTCAGCCTTGGGGACGAAACGGCCCGGGGGCTGGGAGTTCCTGTTGAAAAAGTTCGTTTTATTATGACAGCTGTGGCAGCGCTCTTGGCTGCCGGAGCTGTGAGCATAGCCGGCCTGATCGGGTTTGTCGGGCTTGTGGTTCCCCATATTGTTCGATTAATTATCGGAACGGATTATAAATATGTAGTGCCGGGATCGGCTGTTCTGGGAGCAGGGGTACTTGTATTTTGCGATACACTGGGGAGAGTTGTATTTTCCCCCATAGAAATTCCGGCAGGAATCATTATGGCATTCCTGGGTGCTCCGTTTTTCCTGTATTTGCTGAGGAAGAATTCATGACAGATACCGATATTGCAATTAAAATTTCCAATATTCATGTTTCCTTTGGGACACATAAGGTCCTGCAGGGAGCAGATGGGATGATTCCGAAAGGGAAAATTGTGACCTTTCTGGGACGGAACGGCTGCGGAAAATCAACGCTTTTAAAGGTTGTGACGGGAAATTTGAGCCCGGAACAGGGCAGTATCGAAATTGAAGGGAAAAGACTTTCTGATTATTCCTCTAAGGAAATGGCCAGAGTGGTTGCTTTCCTTCCGCAGTTTCATGATATTCCCAAAGACATGACAGCCGGTGAGTTGGTGGCCTGTGGAAGATATCCTTATCAGCATTGGTGGACGGGCGTATCCGAAGAGGATCGGGAAGTAATCCAACGGGTCATGGTGAAAACGAATACGTATCATCTGAAGGATCAGCTGGCCTGCAGCCTTTCCGGCGGGGAGCGGCAGAGAGTCTGGATTGCTATGGCTTTGGCACAGGAACCGAAGATCCTGATCCTGGATGAACCGACAACATATCTGGATATTTGTCATCAATTGGAGGTTATGGAACTGATTGCCAGACTGAACCAGGAAGAAGGACTGACAGTCGTTATGGTTCTTCATGATATCAATCAGGCCATCCGCTATTCTACAGATATCCTGGTCTTGGAACATGGAAAAATTCGCCGTCAGGGGAGTCCTCTTGATGTTCTAACGCATCAGTCTATTGCGGAAATTTATGAAGTGGATGCTGATCTGGAGATGCGCAGGGGATATCCCAGTATCATTATTAACGGGCTGTTAAAAAAGAAGGAAGAAAAGTCCCATTGACAGCAATAAAAAAGGATGCTTTTTGTTTGGAAAAAGCATCCTTTTTGTTGTTTTCAGAAAACTGTTTACTTCGCCTTTATACGGAAAAAGAAATCATGACTTATTCGGATTTGTTGTCTGATGATGCCAGAGGGAAAGATGAAAACAAGTGCTGTTATTCCCCATATGCCAGCTCATACAGTTTTTCCAGTGCCTCCGGCGTCCGCAGGCCGGGATTCATCAGGAATAATTCATTTGGAAGGAAGTATACTTTGTCTTTCTGTACAGCCCTTAAATGGTTCCAGGCAGGATTGGAACGCATTTCTTCATTCAGCTTTTGGTTAATGGAATCTATTTTTCCCATGGTCACGATAAAGATAATGTCCGGATCATCTGCAGCAAGCTGTTCCAGTGAATAAGGAACGGTTTTGTCTTCCAGAGAAAGCTCCTTATGAGCGGTGATGACATTGTTCATTTTCAGCAATTCCGTCATGGAGGCGCAAATGGATTGAGGTGTTTCCGCAGTCACGGACTTTCCTGTAGCCCGCAGGACAGCCACTTTAGCAGGCGTATTTTGCGCAGCAGCTTTGTCTTCTATGGCCTGCAGATCAGTTTGGTATTTGTTGATGAGCGCTTTTGCCCGATCTTCCTTACCGTAAATCTGGCCGAGAAATTGGATAAGGGGAATATTATCGTTAATTCCATCATAGTTAATGAAAATATGAGGGATATGGTTGCTTTCCAGAAGATTCTCCAGCTTTTTGCTTTGGCTTTTTTCTCCAATGACCAGGTCCGGCTTCATGGAAATCAGCTGTTCTACATTGATATTTTGGACATGGCCGATTTGAGGCAGGCTTTCTGCTTCCGGCGGAATGGGAACGGTAGTAAAGGGCCGCGCTATTGAGTTTCCGCCGATGGCATATGCCATATTCAGCAGGGGAGAAGTTAAAGTCAGAATTCTTTTCGGTGTATTTTGAACGTCAATGGATTCATTTTTATAGGAATAATGAATAAGATTGGATTGCTCTGCGGTATTTTGTGAACTGCAGGCGGAAAGAGATAAGCAGAGTGCAGCTGCAGCAATTGCTTTCAACACTTTGTTCATGAAATAGACGGCCTCACTTTCTGTCTTATAATAAAAACCTTCGTCCGGAGATGGCGAAGGTTTTTATATTTTATATAAAGGGAATCATCTCTCCCTACATTATAAATGATATGGATTATTTCTGCAGAGCTTCAACGGCTTCCTGTGCACGCTGTACATACAGAGCCCGGATATTGGGATTTTCACCGAGTCCGTGAATATAAGTCTTTACATTAAATCCCGCCTTGGTGAGAATACTCTTATGGGAATCCGGTTCGTCACCGGCCATATCATTATTGGCATGATCTCCGGCAACCATCATGATAGGCATAAGTGTTACATTTTTATATCCGCTCTTCTTTAATTTCGGAATTACATCTTCCAGGTTCGGACGGCCTTCTACAGAATAAACGAATACGTTATTCATTCCCAGCTGGTGCAGGCGATCCTGGATGACGGAATAGTATGCATTGGCTGGATGCGGAGTGCCGTGTGCCATGATCAGAGTAGCGTCCTTCTTTCCCATTTTGGGGAGTTGGGAAGACAGTGCGTTCAGAAAATCAACAACCTGATCGGTTTCGCCTTCTGTTCCCTGGAAATACATCAGCGGGGTAGCGAGCGACAGCTTCTTGAAATTAGGAAGCTGCATTTTGGTTGCGATGGCATTGTAGTCATATTCCATTCCGGGGATAATATCAAGAGATACAACGGCAACGCGGGTATATCCTTCTGCTTTCAACTTTGCAAATGCCTCTTCCGGGGTTAATTTCTGGATGCCCTCCTTGGCTTTTACCCGGTCAATGATGATATGAGAGGTATATGCCTCAAAAACAGGAATATTCGGATTTTGTTTTTTGATTTCAGCTTCGACAGCATCAATAGTTTTGGCACGGGTATCGGTAAAAGTGGTACCAAATGTCATGACGAGGATTGCATCTTTATCAGGAGCATTTTTCATTGCCGGATTTTCCCCGGTCCAGACGCCAATCTTCGCTGCTTCGAGAAGAGCAGGAGTGGCAGTTTTAACTTCCGGACTTAATTCATACGCATCAGCCATAGTTCCAACTCCTAATACACATGCAGCAGCCAAGGAAGCAGACAGCATGTTTCTGAGAAATTTTTTCATTCATCTCACTCCTTTGAAAAATCGGTTGATATAACAGATTGTTCAAGGCATAGTAGGAACACTTTCCCTGATTCATTTGCTCCTGCTGTGCTTTCATGAACTTAAAAACACTGTAGCATGGCTTTATTAAAAAGTCAATAAAAATATGCTAATAAAAAGAAAAGGAAACATTATTTATTTACCAAAATAGGCAAAAGCAAAAAATATTATTGAAAAATTCATTATAAATTAATTTTAGAGAAGGAAAGACAAAGAAAATAGTTAAAATATGTAAGTCAAAATGAATTTTACTCCTGTGGTCAAGGTGAATTCATTTTGAAAAATATGATATAATAGACTGAATCCGTTAGAAAGGATGAGAAAAATGAGACCCTTTTCAGAAATGCTGAATTGTTTGGGGATTGATCTGGGATCTTCCTATGTTCATATATACTATCGCCGGAAGCCGGTGCTTGCAGAAGACAGTGTTGCAGCTGTTGAGCATACCGGCGGGCAGCTGCTTGGTTTTGGGACAAATGCACTGATTCTTTATCATAAGGACCCGGAAAATGTCCGTTTGATTCGGCCGATTCGCCATGGTGCCATTGCTAATTATGAAGCAACAAAATCTCTTCTCCGCTTTTTTATCAATAAAGCAATCCATCATTCGGTCAGTAAACCCAATATTGTGGTGTCTGTACCGAGCGGAATCAGTTCTGTCACACGGCACGCTTTGGCAGATGCATTGATGCATGCCGGTGCGCAGCGGGTTTTCCTGATGCCCGCTCCGGCGGCAGCAGCTATTGGGAGCAATAAGGATTTGACCATTCCATCCGCGTTGTTTTCGCTTGTTATCGGGAAGGATGTGAGCGATGCCGGAATTTATTCCTGCGGCGGGATTGTGGCACAGAAGCATATTGCCTGGGGAGGAAGGGACATCGATCTGGGAATTTGCCAATATATAAAGAATAAATATAATGTAGTTATTGTTCCCGATGCAGCGGAGAAAATCAAAAAGGAAAAGATTTCTTATCAAAGTACATCGGAAGAATCTTTTACCGTACGCGGACGGCGCATCAATGATGGTGTAGAAGTCATTATAGAATTAACTTTTCAGGAAATGAGCCTTCTGGTGCAGAGACTTTCCCATCCTCTGGTTGAACTGATTCGGTATGTTTTGCAAAGGGTTTCTCCGGAAATGGCGGGCGACTTGCTGACGAACGGAATTCTTCTTTCCGGGGGAAGTGCAGGTTTTCAGGGAATTCAGAATTGGCTTTCTTCTGTAAGCGGGATGCCGGTATTTATTGCGGATGATTTGGAAAATGTAATCGCAAAGGGATGTTTTCAGTCGTTTGAGAATCGAGATGCTTTAAGTCTGATCTTGGAAGACGGCGGAAAATATTACGGAGGAATAAAGTTTTGACATTTTTCTACAAGAAAAAAATAATGCTGATGTTCCTGATATTGTTTTTCTTGGGAATATCCGGATGGTTTTGGCGGCATAGAGAATATATTCCTTTTGTTTCTCAGCCGCTTTCGGTAGCTGCGGCTCCTTTTGAATATACTGTAAGTCGAAGTGCTGTTTTGGGAAGCAATACGCTGAGTTTGTTCCGGGAAGTCTGGGATAATTGGACGGAATTGGAAAAACTCCGAAGAGAAAATGAAAATTTACGGGCTGAGCAGTCGCAGTACAGTGAAGTCCTGGCGGAAAATATCCGGCTGAAAAATCTTTTGCAGTTTAAACAGACCAATAAACAGTATCAGCTGAGCGGCGCTTCGGTAATAGCTCAGGATTACAGCGGCTGGACCCATACTATTATCATTGATCGTGGGGAAGACAGCGGAATTCGGAAGTATATGCCGGTCATTGTTCCTACCGGTTTGGTGGGATTTGTAAGTGAAGTCTATCTGAATTCCTCCCGGGTGCAGCTTTTGTTTGATCCGCGTACATCAGTGGGAGGAATCGTACAGCGTCCTTCATCCCGGGTTGTTTCCATGGTTTCCGGAACGGGAAGCGGTGCAGAAACACTGCGTTTTGATGGGCTTCCCAAGGAATCGGATGTTATCAAAGGTGATGTTATTGTTACGTCTGGGTACGGCGGCGTATACCCCAAAGGGCTCGTTATCGGAACTGTTGAAAAGGTCAATGTGGATGCCCTGGGCGGAGTAGAAGAGGCAGAAATCAAACCTGCTGCCGATTTCGCTCATATGGAAGAGGTTTTCGTTATTATGGATCCTATCCAACAGGTAAAGCCGGAAAGTACACTTTCTCAGCCTCCGAAGGTAGAACCGCCGATGGATCCCAATAAAAAACAGGCAGGTGAGAACCGGTGAGTCCTTTGAATTTTGCAGTTGCCTGTGCTGTTCTGTTCTTTGTGCAGACTTCTTTTCTTCCTTATTTTTTATCAGGGCATTTATTTGACTTATGGCTTGTGGTGATTGCTATAGGGGCGGTCATTATTGCTCCTAAGGATGCTTTTTTACTGACTGCTGCAGGAGGATTCATTCAGGATATTGTGGCAGGAAACTTTTTCGGGATACATCTGGTTCCTTATTTAATAGTTACTTTTATTTATGTGAAACTGGGGAAAGAGAAATATAATAAGCATTGGTATATTTCACTGATTGCTGTGGTTATTGCGTCTGTTTTTGCCTTTTTGACGGAAGGAATGGTTCTGTATCTGTCGGGAAACAGCGTTTTTCTGACTTTTTCCGTAGTGGAAAGACTCTTTTCCTTTACTCTATGGAACGGGATATTTGCCCTTTTAATTCATAATATTTTATGGGCCGTGAAAAGGGAAGGTGAACCGCGTTGGTGAAAAAGAAGAATGTTCCGGGATTTTTGAAGGTCCTTCTGAAAAATAGGGAGGAATCCCGGTACGCCAATATGGTTTATGCCGCAGTATTTCTTTTAATGATTTTGACAGTCCGGCTTTTTTATATGCAGGTTATCCAAGGAGGATATTATAAATCAGAGGCGGATGGGAACCGCATCCGCCATCTGCCTGTACAGGCTGCCCGGGGTGTCATGTATGATCGAAACGGTGTTATCATGGCCGGCTCCCGTTCTGCTTACAGCGTTATTATGCCGCTGAACCGTAAGAGAAACAGTCTGGATGAAGAGGAATTAAACCGTTTGGCAGCATTGCTGAAGATTCCTGCTGCGGAAATCAAGCAGAAAATAGAAACAAATAAAACTGCGTTTGGCGCAATATACTTGGCTCATGATGTGGGAATCGATGTGGCGACGCTGATCTCGGAAAAAAAGGATGAGTTCCCGGGGATCGAAATAGAGGTGAATCCGCTGCGGGTATACCCTTATAAAGAGGCCGGCGCACAGGTTTTGGGATATGTCGGCGAGGCCGGAGCGGATGACAGAGATGCTGAGGGAAAACCTTATACGTCGGCCGCTCTGATCGGACGTGCAGGAATTGAAAGACAGTATAACCAGTATCTGGAAGGGAAAAACGGTTCAAGAGTGGTAGAAGTGAATGCTTCCGGACAGCCCGTGCGGGATGTAGGAGGGGATCCTTCTGTTTCGGGGAAAAGTATCCGTCTGACTCTGGATGCCACTTTGCAGAAAGCTGCGGAAGATGCTATTGCGGAACAGATTCGGTCTTTGGCCCATTCCGGAGTATTTCCGACAGGGGCATCGGCAATAGCAGTGGATCCGAACAGCGGTGCTATCCTTGCCATGGTCAGCTGGCCCAGCTTTGATCCGAATCTTTTCAGCAGAGGCATTTCTTCTGCTGAATGGGATTCGATTATTAATAATGCAAATCATCCTCTGCAGAATCGGACGATTTCTTCCATGTATCCCCCGGGGTCTCTGTTCAAGGTTATCACAGGAGCAGCGGCACTGGAAAGCAAGGTGACGACGCCGGATGAGATGATTTTTGACAGCGGGAAGCATTGGGTCGTTGATAAAAGAAATGCACAGGGAGAAGCTTTCGGGTGGATTAATTTTTATGACGCTCTGGAAAAGTCTGATAATGTTTACTTTTATGAAATGGGCCGCCGTCTGGGCATTGATAAGATCTCTGCGATGGCCCGCGAATTCGGTTTGGGAAAGGAGACCGGGATTGATCTGAGCGGAGAGTCAGAAGGCAATGTAGCCAGTGAAGAATATAAGAAAAAAGTTTTCGGACAGGACCAGGATTGGTATCTTGGAGAAACGATGGATGCGGCAATCGGACAAAGTTATACATTGGCTACGCCGATTCAGATGGCGATGGTTTACTCTGCTCTGGCCAACGGCGGGTTT
>ULUY01006403.1_pt1 | contig 57549 bp, 38 predicted proteins | sample 1959031 | NCBI WGS metagenome assembly ULUY01 (sample SAMEA4835774, study PRJEB28245) | human gut metagenome | biome: gut microbiome; material: fecal sample | place: Denmark | collected 2008
CTGATGAAACAGAACGGAGCTTCCGTTGAATTCATTGAGCAATGTACGGGCTTATCTGACGAGGAAATCGAGAGTTTATAAAGAGATGTAAGTAGAGGCGTAGCGTGCTGCGCCTCAAACGGTGTTGTTAAAAATACCGACATATATATATTAGGCACGGAACACGGTTAAAAAACGGTGGAATCTGTGCCTGATTTTCTGCTATGATAGGCTGGAGGCGCAGCACCTCCAATGAGATATATCCTCTATTGGTCGATAGAGGTCGTCTCTACTGATCGGTAGAGATTGGCTCTACTTCCCGATAGAGGTAACTTCTACTGTTCGATAGAGGTTGTCTCTATAGTTCAATAGAGATGAACGCTATAGAGGTTTATTCAAGAAAATGGGGATTACATACATGAAACAACCTTGTTTTGTCCTTTAATCACCTGATTTGGAAAAATAATATGAGTTTTTTCTTGTTGATTCGGAAATCCTCTTTATCTTTGCATCGAATCCGTAGCAGACAGCGGTCTGCAAGAAGCGGTTTCGTACATATTTAATGTAAGCATTTTACGAAGATTATTCCTACTCTAAAAATCTGGAAAATTTTTAAACACTGTGGAATAATAGACAGCAAAATGCTTGCGCTGACTACGTATATAGAAGCGTCTGCCTTTTTAGATGGGTGGATTGTATTATATCGTATAAGCGCGGGCTGTTGTTTTATTGTTACAGTGTGGGCGAATTTCCAGATGCCTTAGAGTAAGCAATAGACAACTAGCCCGCGTTTTTTTATGCCCGTTCATAATGATTCGCGGGGGTTGTATTAACTCCTTCGTAAAATTAATTGGTTGAATTATCCTTTTAATTAACTATTTAATTTATTCATTATGAACAAAAAAGTACTTACGCTTTGTGCGGCGATGCTGTTAACAGGATCGCTGACAACAGTTAATGCAGCGTCTGTAGCTTGGAAGTATTTTGATGAACAAAAATCAGAAGTAACAACAGCCACAGAAGGTCAATTAACTGTTATGAAATTAACAGGTGACGTCGAATTGAAGAATCAGAAAGATTATTTATTAATCGATCAAAACAACTTCGTTTTTGATGGTCAAGGTCATACCTTTAAAGGGCATATTGTAATTACAGGTTCGAATGTTACTATTAAGAATTTGAAACTGGATTATAAGAATGTATTTACAAAAGAAGAAAATGGTACTATCTCTGTAAATAAAACAGCAATTACAGTAATTTCTGATAAGGTTACTATTATAGAAAATGATATTACTTGTTCTTCCGATTATTGGGTAGCTAATGCTATTACGGTATTCCCAACAAAAGAAGATGCAACAATTACTATCAGCGATAATACGATTTCTGGTTGTAACTCAATTGTCTATAAAGGTGATGAATCACAAGAAACAGGCTCAACGGGAATTCAAGTTGTTGAAGAATACAATTTGGCAAATACGGGATTAGAAGGTAAGTTGGGATCCTCTGAATCTTTAAAGAATTTTGATGCTGTTGCTTCTATAGGCAATAATACTTTTAAGGATGCTTATACAGACTTTAGTTATGTTGATTGGACAACAAGTTCTGGAGACACTAAGGCTATTCAAGTTTCTGTATTAAAAGGTACAGATGGTAAAATTGAAAATACTAAAGCCATTAAGTCTTTGGTTACAGATGCTACAGATAAAGGTGATATCTCTAAATTCAATGGCACTCTTTATGAATTGGAAGTTGCTTTAAATGCAGCTTATGGTAAGCAAGAAATGCCGAATGTCGCTACTATCGAATGTAATGATGGTGTAAAGGAAATACAGAAAGGTGATGTTATAGTTGCCGGTATCCAGCCAGCTTCATGGGGTCAGTATGAATACTTCAAACCAGCAACTGATGCTTTGAAGAATGGTAGTGAAACTTTATTGGTTTTGCGTGGAGCTGTCGTTACAACAACTCATAAAGATGGTGTTTCTTCATATTATTTGAATCAATATAAACCAAGTGATCTTGAAAAAGATGATATTAAGAAATATACATTTACATTTGATGTTGTAGAAACTCAGCCGAATGCAGCTTGGGAAGTTCGTTTGAAAGATGGATATGGTAAGTACTTTACTTATAATAACCAATTTGTTACTGTAGATGTTAAGGTAAAAAAAGATGCTAAGAAAGGTTTCTTGTTTGATGATAAAGAATATTTACCAATTGAATTTGGATTGAAGGCGGGTGGCGAATATTTGGCATTTAATTGGGCTACAGCTGCGTGGAAAACTGTTTCAAATATTGTTGATGCACAAGCATTTGGCGCATCAACTGTCGGTCGTGCCTTCATGTATGCTGAAACACTGTTGAAACGTTACGGTGAATATTTCAAGTTGGCAATTACTTACGACAAAGATGGTAAGAATGAAACTGACCTGACGAGTATCTTCGCTGGTGAATTGACTCCGGTTAAGAATGTTTGGTATGATAATGGTAAAATATCATATGACTTGGCTGATCCGAAGGCACGTGAGTTTATGTTGATCAATGAAAAGAATCAGATCTTGGTTGTCAATACAGATCCTAAAACAGCTTGGTCAACTGGTTCTCAGATCCATGCTTTCAAACTGGAGTTGATAGATGCGAGAACTTACGTATTAGATCTAAAGAAAGATCAGAATTACAAGGCTACATTCTCTTTGGAATACAAGCCAAGTGCAGCAGGCATGGAAGGTTCTACTGATATCGTTGCTATTTATGTAGATGGCAGAGAAATCGGTTGTTATTTGGATAAACAAGTTCCGGTATTGGCAGCGACAGGTAATGTTGGAGAACTAATCGATGTGGATATTACATTGAATCCGTCTGCTCTTGTAAAAGCTGAAAGTTGGTTGACTGCTCCAGTTTATTACAACGTGACGGTTAAGAACCAGAACAAGAAAGCTAAACACTATGGTGAAGTATTAGGTTTGAGCGAAGAAGGAAGTGCTGATTTTGTAGATCCGGAAAATATTGACCAGACAATGCCTGAAGGTCAATTTGCTATAGAATGGGATGGTTCTCATTATGTATTCACTAACCGTGAGAAGAAGGACGCTAAGACTTACATATTAGGTTCTGATTTCTATGAAGTAGATAAGTCGAAGAACTTGTTTGCATACCGTGACTATCAATATAACTTGATGGATACATTGGAAATTGCTCCGATTTCTACTTATACAGATGCAGATGGTTTCAAACGTTTCACGACAGCTGATTTGAATAACAACACTTACACAGTTTCCATGAAATTATTGAACGGCGATTCGTTGAATATTGTTGAAAATCATAATGACAAACATCGTGTAGGTTTGGATGAAGACAAGGCTACAGAATGGCGTATCGAAATGTCTCAAGTAAGACTTGTAGATGCTACAAACGATTTCTTGCGTTATGTTCCTGATACAGTTACTGTAGAAGTTCCTATCAAGTATTATGTAGCAGGTAAGGGCTGGATGACAACGACAACTGATGCTGAAAAAGCAGAAAATAACAAGGCTGAATATGTTTACAATGCCAATGCTGCGTTGAAGATCTGTACTTACATCTTGAAGAATACTGATAACAATGAGTATTTACGAGGTGATAAATATCAAGAATCAAAAGGTAACCAATATTATGTTTGCGATAGATCAACAGAAGACGCAATTCGTATTGCCTTTAAGAAGATTGGCGATGAAACACTGAATTTGGTTCCGGCTTATACTGAATATGGTAGTGATTGGTGGGATATTAGAACTGTTCAGGAAGATAATTACAAATATTATGCAGAAAATTTAGGTTTGTCTTATAACAAGATCATCGGAGGAACAACATCTTTGACTGGTGTATTGAAAGATGAACAATATTTGTACAAAGCACCAACAAACGACTTGTTTGTAATCAATGTTGCAGAAGCTCCTACTTACAAGAAGATGGATCAGGGTTCTAAGATCATTATTTCTCGTTTAGCAAACAATGATGAAGTGATTTACGAAGCTGGTGAATTTGCAGGTATTAGCAATCGTGCTGCTTACAAAGATATTAAACCGACATTGTATGTAGATACAGCATACGTTAACCGTGCAGGTAACTTTGCTTATCAATATCTGTTAGGTGTTAATATTAATCGTATTGATACAACTTATGAATGTAATATCCCGGCTCATGGAATTCACAAAGAAGACACAACATATGGTCGTTTCTTGGTTAACATGGTAGATTCAGCAAAAGCTTGTAAAGATGTTCATAACAATAAGTTTGTTTATGATGGTGAATATAAACTTGCATTTGTCGAAGGTTATCGTACTAATGATACTTTGTTCTTTACAAATGAAGCAGACAAGGTTGTTTCTTCAATGAAGATTGGTGATGCAAATTCTAATATTGCGAAGTTTGCTTTCAAGATGATTGATGAAGAAGCAAATGAATTTGTAATCGAAACAGGTACAGGTTACATTAATAAAGAAGTTGTTAATGGAAATGGAACTGTAGAGGTTATTTCTGAAGCAACTGTTCCTGGTTACTTACGTTGGGTAAATGGTAACTTAGTTGTAACTACCAACATTGAAAAAGCAGAACGCTTCACAATGGAAGCTAGCGACAAAGAAGCTACTGCTAACGAAAACATCGTTGCTGGTAACGTAGTAGTTGCAGGCGTTAACGGTGCCGTAGTAGTTAAGGGTGCTGAAGGTAAGAACGTAATCGTATCAACTATCCTTGGTAAGGTAGTAGCTAACGAAGTAGTTTCTTCAGACAATGCTACCATCGCTGCTCCGGCTGGTATCGTAGTTGTATCAGTTGATGGCGAAAGCTTCAAGGTAGTAGTAAAATAATTGACAATTGACGATTGATAATTGACAATTATAAAATCAGTAGAGACGTGGCGTGCCGCGTCTCTCTGATAAAAAGAAATTCATAATAAATAAATTTTCCGCCGCCGGTTTTCCGGTCGAATAAGTATCCCGTGAGGGGGAAAGTGGAAGTTGTTAATAAATAGAGTTAATAGTCACAAGTCAACCAGAGCTCTGTCCTTCGGGGTAGAGGGAAAGGAATAGGCAAGTACCCTGCGAAGGCGAAAACGTGGCGTTAGTATTAATAATAGTGTAATATAAAGTTTATGTTCCGCTCGTAGTCTTGCGAAAGGTGAGCGCGGAATCTCAAAAAGAGGAAATCCCTGTCGTTCTATTTCGGATGGCAGGGATTTTTTATCTACCTTTGTCGGTATCAATTATAATATTTACCGGTCGTATCATGAAAAAGTATTTGATCCTTTTTATTTTGCTTATATCTGGTTGGCATATTGCCGTAAGGGCTGAATCAACTGGAGAAGTTATCCGTATATCAACCGACGAAACGGATTTGATTTATCGTCAGGCTCCGAATGGACGCTTGTATCAGGTCTATCTGGGACCTAAGTTAATGCATCAGACAGATTTGGAACATTTTTCTCCTTTTGCCAAAGGTGGATCGGATGGAAGTGCCGGACAACGGGGATGGGAGATTTATATGACTTCGGGTGCAGAAGATTTCTTTGAACCGGCCCTAGGTATCACGCATGCGGATGGGAACATGAGTACAATCCTCACGTATGTCTCTTCTGAACAGAAAGCAATTGACAGTAATGCGACGGAAACGATCATCCGTTTGAAAGATAATCAGTATCCTTTACAGGTGGTAATGCATTATGTCGCTTATAAGAAAGAAAATGTGATCAAGACCTGGACGGAAATCAGTCATCAGGAAAAGAAACCGATCCGGTTGAATCGCTACGCATCGTCAATTATTTATTTTGAGCGTCCGTCTTATTATCTGACGGAGTTCAATGGCGATTGGGCTAAGGAAATGAATATGACAACCCAGCAGTTGCAGTATGGCAAGAAGATTCTGGATACCAAATTAGGTACACGGGCAGCCATGCATGTGTATCCGTTTTTTGAACTGGGTTTCGGACAGCCGGCAGAAGAACATCGGGGAGAAGTGGTACTGGGAACAATCGGGTGGACCGGTAATTTCCGCTTTACTTTCGAAGTGGATAATGTCGGTAATCTGCGGGTTATTTCAGGAATCAATCCATACGCTTCGCATTATGAACTGAAGGCGGGAGAGACATTTACCACTCCTGAGTTTATCTTTACACGTAGTGATGAAGGAAAAGGAGATGCCAGCCGTAGTTTTCATCAGTGGGCCAGAAATTATCAGTTATATGATGGTAAAGGTGATCGGTTGACACTGTTGAATAACTGGGAGAATACGTATTTTAATTTTGATCAGGATAAACTCAGTACGCTGATGGTTGAGGCAAAATCATTGGGCGTCAATCTATTCCTTTTGGATGACGGTTGGTTTGGAAATGAATTTCCTCGTAACGATGATCATGCCGGTTTGGGAGATTGGCAGGTAATGAAGAGCAAACTGCCGGATGGTATTCCTTTTCTGGTAAAAGAAGCTAAAAAAGCGGGGGTTAAGTTTGGTATCTGGATTGAACCGGAGATGGTAAATCCGAAGAGTAACTTGGCGCAGAAACATCCGGACTGGATAATCCGTCTGCCGAATCGGGAGACTTATTATTATCGGAATCAGCTGGTACTCGACCTTACGAATCCGGAGGTTCAGGATTTTGTATTCGACGTAGTGGACAATCTGTTGACAGAGAATCCGGAAATTGCTTTCTTCAAATGGGATTGCAACAGTCCGATTACCAATATTTATTCTCCGTATTTGAAAGATAAGCAGGAACAACTGTATGTAGATTATGTACGGGGATTATATAAGGTGTTGGACCGTATCCGTGCCAAATATCCGGCTGTGCCGATGATGCTCTGCTCGGGTGGTGGAGCTCGCTGTGATTATGGAGCTCTGAAATATTTTACTGAATTCTGGGCAAGTGATAATACCGATCCGGTTGAGCGTTTGTTTATTCAGTGGGGCTTCTCGCAATTCTTCCCATCGAAGGCTATTTGTGCGCATGTAACCAGCTGGAATAAGAATACTTCTGTGAAGTTTCGTGTCGATGTAGCCATGATGTGTAAAATGGGCTTTGATATCGGTCTGAAAGATCTGAACGCAGATGAATTGACTTTCTGCCAGGAAGCCGTTGCTAATTATCACCGGTTGAAACCGATTATCCTCAATGGAGATTTCTATCGTCTGGTATCTCCGTATGATACAGAGCACATGGCTGTAATGCACGTAGGTGATAACCAGAAGAAAGCCATTCTGTATACGTATGATATTCATCCCCGTTATGCTGAAAGTACCTATCCGGTTCTGTTGCAAGGATTAGATCCTGCCAAGATGTATAAGGTGGAGGAAATCAATCTGATGCCGGATACGGAATCGGGGGCTGCCATTAACGGACAGACTTACTCGGGTGATTACCTGATGAAAGTAGGTGTACGGGTATTCTCTGCCCGGCATACAACCAGCCATATCTTTGAAATTACGGCGCTTGATTAAAACTTCTGATATGTAGTAGGGCGTGCCTGGTCAGGTGCGCCCTTTTTAGTTTATCGTCATTCCTATTGACAGCTGATACCTGTCCCTTAAATATCGAATCAATAGAACCTTACCTGCAGGAAACTTTTGCATTTCTTATCTTGTAACCGTTTTGTAATATCTGTGACATCTTATTGAAACAGACAATTAGGAATTTTGCAACCAGAATAATATACATTTAACACTTTATGGAAACATTCTATTTGTTTTTGGTCCTTTTCCTGGCAGTACTGGCGATTTTTGACTTGTCGGTCGGTGTCAGTAATGATGCGGTGAACTTCCTAAACGCTTCGATTGGTTCTAAGGCTGCATCTTTTCGTGTGATAATGATTGTAGCGGCTGTCGGTATTTTGGTCGGAGCAGCTCTGTCGAATGGTATGATGGATATTGCGCGGCATGGTATTTATCAGCCCCAGTATTTCTATTTCTCAGAGATTATGTGTATCCTGGTAGCGGTGATGTTGACTGATGTGGTGATTTTGGATATATTCAACTCTTTGGGAATGCCTACTTCTACAACTGTTTCATTGGTATTTGAATTGTTGGGAGGTACGGTTGCGTATTCTTTAATTAAGATCGCTAATGATACGGAAGGTATCCTTCAGATTGGTAATTTGATGAATACCGATAAAGCTTTGACCGTAATTTTGGCTATTTTTACTTCAGTAGCTATCGCTTTTATTTTCGGTGTACTGGTTCAATATATCTCTCGTCTGATTTTTACATTCAACTATCGTAAGACAGCTAAATATTTCATTGGATTGTTTGGTGGCTTGGCTGCTACTTCCATTGTCTATTTCATGTTGTTCAAAGGCTTGAAATCAAGTCCGTTTTTGGCTGGTCCGGTAGCTGATTATATCTTTAGCCATACGGCTGATCTGGTATTGTATTGTTTTATCGGTTTTACTATCCTGATGCAGGTATTGCATTGGTTGAAGGTAAATGTGTTCAAAGTAATTGTACTGATGGGTACTTTTGCGTTGGCATTGGCTTTTGCCGGTAATGACTTGGTCAACTTTATCGGTGTGCCATTGGCCGGTTATTCTGCTTATACTGATTTCTTGGCACAGAATGGAACAACCACTCCGGATACCTTCCTGATGACTTCTTTGCAGGGTTCAGCCAAGACGCCGTGGTATTTCTTGGTAGGTTCAGGAATTGTGATGGTGATTGCTTTGTTGACATCCAAGAAAGCTCATAATGTGGTTAAGACTTCTGTGGATTTGGCTCGTCAGTCAGATGGCGATGAGAATTTTGGAACCTCACCGGTTGCTCGTGTCTTGGTGCGTGTCTGCAGTAATGCTTCGGCAACAATCATGAATGTGGTTCCTGTCCCGGTTAAGAATTGGATTGACCGTCGTTTTAATAATCAGGAGATAATTTTGGAAGATCAGGCAAGTTTTGATTTGGTCAGAGCTTCCGTTAATGTGGTTCTTTCCGGTTTGTTGATTGCTATTGGTACTTCCTTGAAATTACCTTTGTCAACAACTTATGTTGCTTTCATGGTGGCAATGGGTTCATCTTTGGCGGACCGTGCTTGGGGACGTGAGAGTGCGGTATTCCGTATCACTGGTGTGTTGTCAGTGATTGGTGGTTGGTTCATCACAGCAGGAGCAGCTTTCTCTATCTGTTTCATTGTTACGATGATTATTTATTTAGGAGGTGCGCCTGCTATCATAGCCATGATTGCTTTGGCTGTTTACTCTTTGATAAAAAGTCAGATCATTTATAAGAAGAAAAAACACAAGGAAGCTATGCAGAGCGAGGTGAATACAACCGTAGCCAAATTGCGTATGGCTACTAATCCTATCGAAGCTTTGAATTTGTTCCGTCAGCATAGCCGTGAAGAATTGAAGGATGATCTGCAATTTGCTGCAGAAGCATTGAATGCTGCTGTAGAAGGATTCACGCACGAAAACTTGAAGGAACTGCGGCATGTGATGGCAGCCATCGAGGAGAAGAAAGAACACTTGAAGCAGGTTAAGCGTGTGGGAACATTGGGTGTGACTCAGCTGGATCGCGATATTGCTATCGATAAGGGATTGTATTACTATCAGAGTAACGACTTTGCCAGTGAGATCGTATATAGTATCCGTCGTTTGGTTGAACCATGCAAACAGCATATTGACAACAACTTCAATCCGTTGAATGATATTCAGAAAAATGACTTTACCGGTATGGATAATCGGGTAATCAGTTATCTGAACCGTTGTGCGGAAATGATCGACAAGAACAACTACGATATTATGCCTTCACTGGTAGATGAATCTAATCAGCTGGTAGTAGGCCTGACACAATTGAAGAAAGAAGAATTGAAACGTATTCAAGGGCAGTCAGGTAGTACAAAGGTCAGCATGGTTTATCTGAATATGTTGCATGAAACGATTAACGTTGTCAACTTCTCTTGTAATTTGATAAAGGTAAGCAAGAAGTTCCAGATGGAATAAGGGGGAACATCTTGTATCGTATTTTGGAATAAAAGGCAAGAGTCACGAAAGGGAACAGATTAAATGTTCATTTCGTGACTCTTTTGTTTATCTTGTAAAAAGTCTCTACAAGTTTTCTGCTTTTCTTTTCAGTTATATTTTAGCCGTGAAGAACCTTTTCCATATCGATTACGGGCCATGGCTGATAATCTTTCCAGGCACCACGGGTAAAATCCGGAATCACAACCGAACGGCTTTTGTTTAATACCGAACGTTCACTTAATTCCACAATCGACGACCAGGCAGCAGCATCATATACGGATTGATCTAATGGATAGCCATTACGTAAGCAGTAAATCAATCGCCAGTCCATGATAAAATCCATTCCTCCGTGTCCACCGATTTTCTTGGCTTTTTCGCCAATGTATTTGCTCAACGGATGTTCGAACTTTTTCAGGTATTCTTTCTGTTGTTCTTCTGTCATGAATTCATGCGATTGAATTGCAATCTTTTCTTCCGGATATTTCACGGCTACTCCCTTGGTCCCCTGTACCAAGTGGATACGAGAGTATGGTTGTGGAGTTGTTGTGTCGTGTTGGATAAGGATCGTCTTACCATTGGCTGTATGGATGAGGGTAGTGTTCATATCTCCCAGCATATAGCGTTCGGACAGTGTGATGCGTTCATCATCTTTCAGATTTTCTTTGGCCCACAAAGCCAATCCATACTGATTGGTGGACATGGAAGTCAGGTATTCCATTCGGTCACCTTGATTAATACCCATGATTTGGGCAATCGGGCCTAATCCGTGGGTTGGATAAGGATTTCCAGTATGATATTTGCTGTATTCCAATCGCCAGTGTTTATAATATCCATTGTATTTTTCGCCTGTCAGGGTATGGATATAAGCCCCTTCGGTATGGATAATTTCACCTAATTCTCCTTGACGGGCCATATTTAACGTTGCTAATTCGAAGAAGTCATAGCAACAGTTTTCCAGCATCATACAGTGCAATTGTTTTTCTTCAGCTTTATCTACCAAGGCCCAGCAGTCTTTTACGGTTAAAGCGGCAGGAACCTCGATAACGACATGTTTTCCATGGTCCATTGCATATAAAGCAATCGGTACGTGCAATGTCCAGGGAGTCGCATTATAGATGAGGTCTATATCGTCCCGTTCACACATTTTTTTCCAGTCTTCTTCACCGGTATAAATAGCCGGATCTTTTCTTCCGTTTTTCTTTAAGATCTGTCGGCAATTTTCAATTCTGTCTTTATTCAGGTCACATAGAGCAACAATTTCTGTACCTTCAATATGACTCATACGTTCTACGGCTCCGGCTCCACGACCTAATCCGACAATACCTAACCGGACTGTGGGGATAGGCTGACAGCGCAAGCCTAAAACAGATTTACCTTTTCGTTCAGGTACGGCATCAGTCATTAAATCAGGCGCGGGAGTTGGGGTTGGAGTTGCTTGTACTGGGATCTGATTCAAGGCGGTTACCGCTCCTCCAGCCAAGGATGCTTTTAGGAAATTTCTTCTGTTCATCATGTGAAATATAGATTATAAGTTAATAAAATGATTGACTAGATCTGCTTTTTCAAAGGTAAGTAAAAACGGAGTATGTATGGCAAAAAGATTTTAAAACCATCATATATTAACCTTTTTTATAGTCAAAACTATTGACAACTCTATTGACAATCTCTACTTTTGCACTGTGGTTTTTTCATAATAGTATTAGATTTAAGGTTAACAAAGTTGATTAGGGGTTGTCGTGAGACAGCCTTTAATTTTTTATATCAGTCTCATTCTTCAGTCTTCCTTTATATTCTTCCTATAATTCTCGTTGGTTTTGATGTTGATTCCCGTTACTTTTGTTTTCGAATCTCGTTTCTTTTGTTGACTTAGATGTTCAAATATCTTTTTGTATGGATTTTTGTAGAACAAGAAGGCTTTCCGGCCCCATGTTGAAAAGTAAATCTACGATACTGAGATTCGGAAGGAAACCCTGTTTTTCCTGGAATACCTGGTAATAGGGAACAGGCAGGAATGAGGGATCGTTTCCTTCGTGTTTAGGACGTATAATTTCTCTGAAGTCTGCTGTCACATCTGCTTGGTAGTCGGTTGTATAACGGATTTGGGGCTGGATGTCGATCAATTGGCAGACAACTTCACGCAGAGCCTCGTTGAAATCAAGCAGAAACTCATATTTCTTTTCGTAGAAAGGAGCAAAATCTTCTTCGTAATATTCGAAAAAAGGACTCATCCGATAGGCTGAGACCAAGGCATTCCAATGTAGATGACGCCAGTTTCCGTGATCGGATATGCGGATATCTTTGGTCAGGCATTTCAGTGTATCCGGCTTGACAATCGGAACCGTAAGCGCCTGAGGTCCATTTGCTGCTGCAATGATACATCGGTTGCGATAGGTCTGTTTCAGGTAATTCTCTTGCGTTTCCAGACAGATCTGGTCATAGGCAAGTAATTTAGTATATAGTTGGATAGGACCTAAATAGGCCGTTGAAATATAGGCTGTATTCATATTTATTTGTTTTATCAAGTTTGTACCGGATTATCTGATTATTTGATACGGGTAAACCGGTTATTTTTATCGGAACTGTACCAGCAAAAGAAAATATGTCCCAGAATATGGTCTTCCGGAATGATTCCCAAATGGCGGGAATCGATGGCTACATCTCTATAGTCTGATAAGAACCAATAATAATTCTGTCGGAAAAAGAAGAAATTGGTCTGCTTGCCATCCAGGAATAATTTCCCGTCTTTGAAGACTGCTTTTCCCTCCGTTTCATTTAATATGGCTTCACGACATGCCAAAAGCGAGAGGCTGTCTAACGCATACGTCCTGTCTTTTTGGGGGACAATAAACTGATAGTCTGGTGAGGAATACATCCGAAAATAAGACCGGAGATAAGCCGGAAGTTCCTCTTTGATCTGATAGGCCTCAAACGATGTCAGAACGCAGGTAATACCTCCATCGACCGCTTTCCACTCTCTTGATCGCTCTGGCAATTTCTTTAACAGACGGATGAATGCCTCTTTCCCGTGATTGGCCATGAAATAAGAGGCCTGGGCGTGTGGAGAATGCGGATATTCTTTTCCGTTGATGCGATAACCTGTATGAGTTACCCGTATCGTATCACCCGGTAAGGCAATACAACGGCTGACAAACACAGGTGGATGAACGGTGTCTTTTCGCAGCGGACTATAGAACATCATCGTCGCATTCCGTTTGGGTTGTTTTCCGAAAGGCGTTTTGTCGAGCAATACAAAATCTCCCTGATGTAATGATGTCTCCATGGAGTCGGTTGACAGATGGAGCGATTCAACCAGGAACAGACGGATTCCCATAACAAGAGCGGCCAGCAGTAAAACTCCTGCCAGCCACTTCAGATAGTATGTCCTGTTTTTCTTTTTGCGTTGCATACCGACATTCTATGATCATGTCTTATTTCATGCTGTCAACCCAGCGGAACAGACGGTTCCAACGAATACCTCCGTCAAACAGGCTGCGGTCTTTGTCCAAAGACAACCAGATCATGATTGGTTTTCCAACAATATGATCTTCCGGAACAAATCCCCACGAACGACTGTCGGCACTATTATGGCGGTTGTCACCCATCATCCAGTAATAATCGTATTGGAAGGTATACGTAGTAGCCTTTTCACCATTAATATAAACTACACCATCTTTTTCTTCCAGTTCATTATGCTCGTAGTTCTTGATACAACGGTGATAGAGTGCCAGATTTTCCGGTGTCAGTTCGATGGTAGCTCCTCGTTTCGGAATCCAAATCGGACCGTAATTATCGCGTGTCCATCCGTTATCGTAGTCAACCGGATAATACATGGTTCCTCCAATGATTTCAGGCTCGACGATCACCTTCTTGACAGATGGTAACTTCTTTACCTGTGCTACCATGGATTCTGTCATCGGGAAACGGTAAACCAGGTTATAAGCTCCATTCGCATTCGGTTGGAATCCGAGGAAAGAAAGGGTTTCCGGATCTGTTACCGTACAAGGTTGCCCGTAAGGCATATAATCGTCACGACTGACTCCCCAGTTGCGGAACATGGTTTCGGTAAGCGGTGTTTCCGTTTCCACGAAATAGTTCAGCTGCATATTCTTCGGGTTTTGAGCAGCCTTGCCGTTGATATAAACCTGATTATTACGGATACTCAGACTGTCACCCGGAAGACCTACGCAACGCTTTACGTAATTTTCCCGTTTGTCAACCGGCCGGTAAATGATCTCGCCGAACGATTGTTTGTTCATGTGTACAGCTTCACGTCCGTACATCTGAACCAATGTATAGTAATCCGGATTCTGTTGAAGAGTAGCTACCGTATCCCCAGCCGGGAAGTTAAATACGACAATATCGTTTCGCTGTATCTGTCCTAAACCAGCCACACGTTTGTAATCCCACGAAGGCCAGTCGAGATACGATTTGCAGTTAAATATCGGCAAGGTGTTCTGCACCAGCGGAAAAGATAATGGTGTATTCGGAACGCGAGGTCCGTAACTGACTTTGCTGACAAACAGATAATCACCTACCAACAAAGATTTTTCCAAGGATGAACTGGGAATCTGATAATTCTGGAAAATGAACAGATTGATGAAATAGACAGCCACTAGCGCGAAGATAATGTCGTCAATCCAGTCATAAATACTTTTCAGAGTCGGATTGTTTGTCTTCTTCCAGGCACCCCACGGAATGTATTTTGTCAGATAAATATCTGCCAGCAAAATATATCCCAATGCCAGCCATCCGTTTTGCATCCATAGGATAAACAATCCATACAGGACGGCAGCAATGGCAAATTTGATATATTGTTTTTTCTCTATTTTCTTCATACTTCTGATGATATTATGCTTTCAAAATCTCAGAAATGGAACAAGTCATTCATTCCTAAAAAGCCTTTCTTTCCAGCTGTAAATTCAGCGGCTACAACAGCTCCCAAAGCGAAACCGGCACGGCTCTTGGCATCATGTTTGATGCTGATTGTATCTACGTCTGATTCATAAATGATTTCATGAATACCCGGTACTTCTCCTTCGCGAATAGCGTGAATTGGCAAATCGGTCGGTTTCTCGGCTGTTTCCAAGGTCCAACGATCTTTCCGGTCCAGATTCTCAATGATTCCTTCTGCTAAGGTAATAGCAGTACCACTGGGCGCATCCAGTTTGTGAATGTGATGAACCTCTGTCATCCGGGCATCATAGTTCGGAAAATTATTCATGACCTTGGCCAGATATTTGTTTAAAGCAAAGAAAATATTCACGCCAATACTGAAATTAGAAGCATAGAAGAATGTTTTTCCTTCGTTTTCACACATCTGCTTTATTTCACCCAAGCGATCTAACCAGCCTGTTGTACCAGAAACAACTGGAACACCGGCTTCAAAACATTTCATATAATTGTTGAACGCTGTTGCAGGGGTAGTAAATTCGATGGCTACATCGGCACTTTTGAATGCATCCGACTGGAAATCTTCCGGGTTATTTATATCAATGATGGATACAATTTCATGACCTCTGCTCAAGGCAATCTGTTCGATGGTCTTCCCCATCTTTCCATAACCGACAAGTGCTATTTTCATATTTTTACTGTTTTTATGTTGCAAATCTTCATTTAATCTGTTGGAATCTTGGTACAAAAATACAAAAATAGCTGGAATATGCGAATAAAAAAGATGGTGTCAGATTATTTCCTATCTTTGCAAGGAGTTAGGTTGGTCTCATCATGGGACTGACGAACCTTGGTGTACCCTGTACTTTCGTTGAAAGGGATTATCCAAGGTGAAGAAAATCAGAAAATAAAAGGAATATGAAGATAGCAATTGTCGGAACTGGATATGTAGGTTTGGTCAGTGGTACCTGTTTCGCCGAAATGGGTACGGAAGTCTTTTGTGTGGATGTAAATGAGAAGAAAATAGCTGATTTGAATCAGGGTATTCTTCCTATTTACGAGCCCGGACTGGAAGAAATGGTAAACCGTAACCAGAAAGCCGGACGATTACATTTTGTGACAGATCTGGCTTCCTGCCTGAATGAGGTAGAAGTGGTGTTCAGTGCTGTAGGGACTCCACCCGATGAGGATGGAAGTGCCGACTTGAAATATGTATTGGAGGTAGCCCATACGGTAGGCCGTTACATGAATAAATACCTGACAGTTGTAACGAAAAGTACTGTACCCGTTGGAACAGCTAAGAAAGTTCGTCAGGCTATTCAGGAAGAACTGGATAAACGGGGTTCTGACCTGACCTTTGATGTGGCTTCTAATCCGGAATTTTTGAAGGAAGGAGCTGCCGTGAAAGATTTTTTGAGTCCGGACCGAATTGTGGTAGGTGTGGAATCTGAACGCTCAAAAGAACTGATGACCCGTTTATACCGTCCGTTCTTACTCAATAATTTCCGAGTTATTTTCATGGATGTACCTTCGGCTGAAATGACCAAATATGCAGCCAATGCCATGTTGGCAACCCGTATCAGCTTTATGAATGATATAGCCAATCTGTGCGAGATTGTTGGAGCAAATGTGAATATGGTACGTAAAGGTATTGGTACGGATGTTCGGATTGGTCACCGTTTTCTGTATCCCGGTTGTGGTTACGGTGGCTCCTGTTTCCCGAAAGATGTGAAAGCTTTGGTGAAGACGGCAGCTGATCATGGCTATCCGATGCGAATCCTGCAAGCCGTTGAGGAAGTCAATGAACAACAGAAATCTATTCTCTTCCGGAAGGTAGATAAATACTTCAAAGGTGATTTGAAAGGGAAGCGAGTAGCTATCTGGGGACTGGCTTTTAAACCGGAGACGGATGATATGCGTGAAGCTCCTTCTTTAGTCGTTATCCAGAAATTATTGGAAGCCGGCTGTGAAGTTTCGGCATACGATCCGGTAGCTATGGACGAGTCTCGCCGTCGGATAGGTAATACAATCCGTTACGCTAAAGATATTTATGATGCAGTGATGGATGCCGACGTGCTTCTGTTGATTACCGAATGGAAGGAATTTCGTATGCCGTCCTGGCAGGTAGTCAAGAAACTGATGGCAAATCCGTTGGTTATTGACGGACGAAACATCTATGATCCGGCAGAAATGGCTGAATATGGGTTCAATTACCATTGTATCGGACGATAATGAGGTACTAAGGAAAATACATGGCAGAAGAAACATTAAAGCAGAAAACGGCAAAAGGTCTTTTTTGGGGATTCATTAATAACGGAACCCAGCAATTGCTGAATCTCTTTTTCGGTATATTTCTGGCCCGATTGTTGACTCCGGCCGACTATGGAATGGTCGGTATGTTGACCATCTTTTCTCTGATAGCCGGTTCTCTGCAAGAAAGTGGTTTTATTGCAGCTTTGGCCAACAAAAAAGAAATCACCCACGATGATTATAATGCTGTGTTCTGGTTTTCAATCACCGTTAGTTTTTGTCTGTATTGGATACTGTTCTTCTGTGCCCCTCTGATCGCCGATTTTTATAACCAGCCTGAATTGATCCCACTGGCACGTTATTCCTTTTTGGGTTTCTTTATTGCCAGTCTGGGAGTAATTCCCGGAGCCTATGTTTTCCGAAACCTGATGGTAAAACAAAAGGCCTTGGCAACTGTTTTAGCCTTGATCTTTTCCGGTACGACCGGTGTCCTGCTGGCCTATAACGGATTTTCGTATTGGGGCATAGCTACGCAGAGCATTGTCTATATCAGTGTTTTAAATATCTATCTTTGGTATAAATGTCCGTGGCGTCCGACATGGAGATGGAACTTTACTCCGGTACGCGAAATGTTGGGATTCAGCAGTAAGCTGTTATTTACGAACATATTCAATCATGTCAATAACAATATCTTCTCGATTATTTTAGGACGCTATTATTCCGAAAAAGAAGTCGGACAATACAACCAGGCTAATAAATGGAATTACATGGGATTCTCGTTGATTTCCGGGATGGTAGGAAGCGTGGCACAACCCATTTTTGCTCAAATGACTGATGATTCCGAACGACAAGTAAGAGCCTTCCGCAAGATGCTCCGGTTTACTGCCTTCATCTCTTTTCCCTGCATGTTGGGATTGTCGTTAGTAGCTCCCGAATTAATTACAATAGCTATTACCGACAAATGGATAGACAGTGCTCGGATCTTACAGTTGTTAGCTATTTGGGGGGCTTTCTTCCCGATAGCCAATCTGTATTCCAACCTGTTGATCAGCCGGGGAAAATCCGACATATATCTTCGCAATACGGTTACTTTGGGAATTCTACAACTGATAGTCATCTACCTTTTGCGTTCCCACGGTATATTTTTCATGGTTTCGGCTTACGTCGGCATTAACATCTGTTGGTTACTGGTCTGGCATTATTTTGTTCAGAAAGAGATTGGCTTGCTTTTATCCTCAGCCCTAAAAGATGTTCTTCCCTATTTGGGGATAGCGGGTGGAGTGATGTGCTTCACTTACTATGTGACTGCCATTATCACTACGAATCTATATGGGGCCTTAGCCTTAAAAATAGTCATTGCAGCTGTCACCTTTGTGCTTATCATGTGGCTTAGCGGCTCTGTTACTTTTAAGGAAAGTATAGGGTATATATTTAGGAAGAGATGACGAATGTAATTCGACAGTCTAATTTCGAGAGTTTGCGGATCTTTAGTATCCTTTTGATAACATCTATGCATATTTTAGGTGTTGCGTTTCATACTGAAAATGTAATTAACAAGATACTGATTTTGATTGTTAATACATTGGGAAATACAGGTGTGACATTATTTATTCTGATTTCTGGGTATTGGGGTATACATTTTAAACTCTCGAAGTTGATAAGATTGATACTTATCGTATGGGGTTATTCTGTTGTTTCTTATTCCTTGGGTGTTTATTTAGGAAAAGAACCATTCTCTTTTTCTCAATTATTTATTTCTATATTCCCCGTACTTTGTAAAAAGTACTGGTTTATAACATGCTATGTAGTTATATATTGTTTTTCTTCTTATCTGAACAGCTTAATAAATACTTTATCGCGAGCACACTATAAACGCTTATTATTAATCTGGGGATTTTTTTTCTTATTGGCACCGACCTTATTGTTTGAAGAAATACAAAATGATTCAGGTAAAGGGCTTGTCAATCTTGTTTTCACTTATTTAGTAGGACAGTATTTCCAAAAATACGGATTCCCTATATCAATAAAAAAGCATACATATAGTATCTTAACAATCAGTCTACTATTGATATTTATATGCAATTCTATACTCTCATATCTTACGGGAAATATCGTATTGAGGTTTGCCAGAGATAATAATGTATTGATTTTATTGGCTTCATGTATTATTTTTTACATAGTGACTCAGAGAAAATATTATTCTCAATTAATCAATTATTTATCTGGCTTTGTATTTCCTTTATATTTACTTCAAGGTTCTATTATTTCATGGTTGCATCCGTGGATTGTCCCGCATATTCAAGATAACAATTTTACGTTGATTTTCATTGGAATACTTTTCTTTATTTGTTTCGTAACTGTTATTACGGAAGTTATTCGTAGACTTCTGTTCACTCCAATAGAAAACAAAATAGTCAATTTTGTGGAGAAGAAAATACTATTTTTTTATAATCGTCAACGGTATATCTCCTAATTGAGCAGCTAATTCAGAAAAGGAACTTTGAAATGAACCATATATTTTCTGAGTTCGAGCCAGTGCATATATATCTACAATACCACCTTGGATGCCGGTAATTGAACTACGATCCGCTTTGTCTTTCGCAAATATCAGGCGCTTTCCATAACGCTTTTGCAATTCTAGCTTTACAGATTCATCGTCTGTTGCCAAATAGATGGAAGCATCTGCATATAAATCGATTTCTTTATCGATGGCAGCAAAGAATAATTCTATTGGACTCTGTTCTATCGAGGCTGCATTATCTGTTCTTCGGATGTGTACACCGAGGGTATAAGAGGAGAATTGTTGGCACAAATGATCTATACGAGTTTGAATCGGCGGTAGAGGTATGAACAATTGGCGAAGCAGATCATAGGAATAGTCTAAAAAATTGGTGTATGAGGCCATATAGACATTTCCTTGTTGTATCCAATGCTCAAAGTCAAACTGCTGTTTGCATAAAGGAGTAATAGATTTTTCATAAAGACAGGTTTTGAATAATATCTTTTGAAAAAACAAGGGTATGTTCATGTTTCGTTTTCTTGGCCGATCGTACAAAATATGATCAGTAAGAGTAGCTTCGCGTAAATGAGTGTTTTGTATGTTTATTGGGCAGAACAGGGTCTTGAAAGGAGCATGTAATGCCCAATCTTGAAACCAGACAATATCAATAGTCGTATTTGTCTTTTGTGCTAACGTAACTGCAGATGAAACAGCTCTCATGCGATTGGCCAATCCGCCAACGGGTATAAACGTCATTTTATGCATATCCGATAAATTAGGTTGCAAATTTACGTAACTTCGTATGTGTTTTCATTAACTTTGCGAAAGTAAATTGTAGAATAAATATTTTTTCCATCATATTATGCAGGCGATTATTTTGGCAGCGGGTATGGGGAAGCGACTTGGTGAGCTTACTCGCGAAAATACCAAGTGTATGGTTCAGGTAAATGGAGTTTGTCTGATAGATCGACTACTTCGTCAGCTTTCTGAACTTGACTTGGAACGAATTATCTTGGTGATTGGTTATAAAGGAGAGAAACTACGCGAGCATGTAGGTGATATGTACCGGAATACACCGATTGAGTATATTTATAATCCGGTATATGATAAGACAAATAATATTTATTCACTTTATCTGGCAAAAGAGGAACTTCAGAAGCAGGATACGCTTTTAATAGAGTCTGATTTGATTTTTGAAGATTCTTTATTCCGAAAGATTATAGACAACCCATATCCTAACTTGGCATTAATTGCCAAATATGAACCTTGGATGGATGGGACAATGGTTTGTTTAAATGAGGAAGGTGATATTGTAGATTTTATTTCGAAAAAAGCTTTCCGGTATAATCAAATAGATACATATTATAAAACAGTTAATATTTATAAGTTCAGTAAAGCGTTTCTTTGTACCCATTATGTGCCATTTCTTGAAGCTTATAGTAAGGCTTTAGGTAATAATGAATATTATGAACAAGTCCTACGTGTAATCACATTGTTAGACAAATGTGAGTTGAAAGGTTTGCCGTTAGATGGTGAGCGCTGGTATGAGATAGATGATGTTCAGGATTTGGATATAGCAGAGACTATTTTTGCAGAGGACGAACAGCAGTTAAAGTTGTATCATAAGCGTTATGGTGGGTATTGGCGGTTCCCAAAGTTGAAAGATTTTTGTTATTTGGTAAATCCTTATTTCCCTCCGCAGCAAATGCGCGAAGAATTAAAGGCAAATTTCGATTCTTTGCTTACAGAATATCCCTCAGGGATGTATGTGAATACGCTGATAATGGCGAAGAACTTTGGAATTAAGCATGATTATGTGGTTGTAGGTAACGGAGCTGCTGAACTTATCAAAAGTTTAATGGAACATATTTCCGGGAAAATAGGCATTATCTATCCCACATTTGAGGAATATCCGAATCGGGTAAATCAGGAGATCGTGCCGTTTGTACCAAATAATTTAGATTTCCATTATACGGCAACTGATTTACAATCTTATTATGAGGATAAAGGATTATCGGCATTATTGCTGATTAATCCAGATAATCCTTCGGGAAATTTTATACCCAAAGAAGATCTGTTTAAGCTTTTAGATTGGACTTCTCAGCGACAGATCCGATTTATTGTTGATGAATCTTTTGTTGATTTCTCTGATGAAGGGTCGGCGAATACTTTATTGAGAGATGATATCCTAGAAAAGTATCCTTTGCTTATTGTTGTGAAGAGTATTTCTAAATCATATGGAGTTCCGGGTTTGCGATTAGGTTTAGCTGCTTCTGCAGATTGTACATTGATTGCAAATGTTCGAAAAGATGTAAGTATTTGGAATATAAATTCGTTTGCAGAGTTTTATTTACAGATATATAGCAAATATGATGCGGATTATATCATTGCCTGCCAGCGTTTTCGTGAAGAACGTGATTTGTTTTACCAAGAGCTTCAGACAGTTGATTATCTTCGTGTCATTCCTTCTCAAGCAAACTATTTCTTGTGTGAGATAAGAGATCGATTTACATCAACCGAACTGGCAACTATTTTATTGCATCGCTTCAATTTACTGATTAAAGATTGTGGTACTAAATCGGCTTTTGCCAATCAGGAACGGAATTATATTCGTTTGGCTATTCGCAATCGGGAGGATAATCATTTTTTGGTAACTAAGTTAAAAGAAATATAGAATAAGATATGAAGATCTGTATATGTGGGGGAGGTTCTTTGGGACATGTAATAGCAGGGAAAATTGCATCTATGGGAGAAAATGTGTCAATATTGACCCGTTGTCCTGAAAAATGGAATTCGGAGATTAAAATAGATGATTGTCTGGGTAAAACATTTACAGGAAAGTTCTCTTGTGTTACAGATCAAGCAGAAAAAATAATACCAGATGCGGATATTGTTTTATTGTGTCTTCCTGGATTTGCTATAGAGTCCGTATTGAAGCAAATTGCTCCCTATTTATCTGCGAACACTTATGTCGGTAGTGTTGTATGTTGTACGGGTTTCTTTTTTATTGCTTATAAAGTATTTGTTAATAATAAGACACAACCTTTATTTGGCTTTCAGCGAGCTCCTTATATTGCCCGAGTAGCAGAATATGGTTCAAGTGCGCATTTGTTAGGTTATAAAAAAGAACTACAAATAGCAACTGTTAATGTAGCAGATAATATGTTCTTACAAGCATATTGGCAGACCCACTTGGATACACCAGTACGAATGTTGGATCATTTTTTGGAAGCGAGTCTGACAAATAGTAATCCATTGTTGCATCCAGCCCGTTTATACGGATTATTTCATGCATGGAACAAAGATATTGTATATGAAGAGATCCCAGCCTTTTATAAAATATGGGATGATTATAGTTCAGAATTATTAATCTCTTGTGATGAGGAGTTTCATGCAGTATTATCAGCTCTTCCGGTAAAAATAGAACAGATCCCAACATTGTTAGATTATTATGAAAGTGTAGATGCTGAGTCATTGACTCGGAAAATTCAATCGATCACTGCATTTGAAGGTATATTTACTCCTATGAAACAGATGAATAATGGTTACATTCCTGATTTTAGTAGCCGATATTTTATTGAGGATATTCCTTTTGGATTATTAATTATTAAATCAATTGCTGAAATATTGAATGTTACAACTCCTACAATCGATAAAATATTACTTTGGGGACAGGAAATGATTGGTAAACAATATATGTTAGCCGGAAAATTGAATGGTAAGGATTTGCTTCATTCGGGATATGTATCCCCGGATTTATTTCATGAGTTAATAAAGAAATGAACAATGAATAATAATTTAAAACAAGAATTACGGAAACGCTTTAATCCTGAAGGATCTCTTCTTCGTCGCCAGCAACTTCGAATGTTAGAACTGTTAGAGGCTGTTGATTTGGTTTGTAAGAAACATGATATTCCATATTGGTTAAGTTCAGGAACATTAATTGGGGCTGCACGGCATCAGGGGTTTATTCCTTGGGATGATGATTTGGATATTGAAATGCTTCGTAAGGATTATCTTCGTCTTATGAAAGTATTACCAGGAGAACTCCCTGATAAGTTTGTTTTACAAACGCATGAAACAGATCCGAATTATATTTCGAACTATGCTAAAGTGCGTGATATGAATTCCTATTTGGAAGAAACAAATGCCTATGATCGCATTTGGAAATATCAGGGAATTTATATAGATATCTTTTCGCTGGAAAGGGTTCCTTTTTCGTTAGCTTGGATTGCTGGACATATGCAAGGTCAGATATATAATCAGTTGAATAACAAATCTCTTAAACAGGAAACTATGTTACGTAGGATTCGGTTGATATATCGATTTAATTCAAAGATTGGTTTCCCTATTTTAAGATTGTTGGCAAAATTTATCCCAGGAAAAGAATTACGGCATTCTTTTGGAACTGCTTATTTTAAACCACGTTACTTGGAAGATATATTTCCTTTGTCAGAAATGGAATTTGAAGGGAAAAAGTTTCCGGTTCCTCATAATACGGATGCGTTATTACGAAAAATTTATGGTGATTATATGAAATTACCAGATTTGGATTCTATTCATCCTCATTATTCTAAATTAGAAATCTATAAATAGAAGGATATACAATGAAACCTGCATTAGTTGATGTCGCTGTACTGATTTTGTTCTTCAACCGGCCGGAGCCTTTATCTCAGGTTTTTGAGCAGGCGAAGAAGGCACGTCCTTCTAAGTTGTTTTTATATCAGGACGGACCACGGAATGAAAAAGATATGCCCGGAATTTTAGCTTGTCGGGAAATTGTATCAGCTGTTGATTGGGAATGCGAAGTACATCAATGGTTTCAAGAAAAAAATCAGGGTTGTGATCCTTCAGAATATCTTTCTCAAAAATGGGCTTTTTCATTTGTTGATAAATGTATCGTATTAGAGGATGATGATGTACCTTCCTTGTCATTCTTCCCTTTTTGTAAGGAATTGTTGGATAGGTATGAGCATGACACTCGTATCTGCATGATTGCCGGATTTAATCCAGAGGAAGTTACTCCACATGTTACATCTGATTATTTCTTTTCAACAACATTTTCCATCTGGGGATGGGCAAGCTGGAGGCGTGTGATCGATCAGTGGGATGAGCAATATTCTTTTCTGGATGATCCGGAGAATATGGGATTGCTGAAAAATCTTATTGCCGCAAGAGATTATAGAGACGATTTTATTTATATGTGTCAACGGCATCGTGAACACGGGAAAGCTTACTATGAAACGATCTTTCAAGCAGCCAATTTCTTTCAGTCGGGCTTGAGTATCGTTCCTACAAAAAATATGATAAATAATTTGGGAGCAATAGCTGATTCAACTCATTTCAAAGGCTCTATCCAAACCATGCCGAAGGGATATCGGCGTATATTTACGATGGACCGTTATGAGGTTAATTTCCCATTGAAACATCCTCGTTATGTGATTGAGAATGTTGCTTACAAAGAAGCAGTGTATCGTATTATGGCTTGGAGACATCCTTGGATTAAAATAGGACGTTCATTTGAAGAACTTTATTTGAACCTACGTTATGGAAACTTTAGGTTAATATTAAAATCAATTCGTGATCGGATTGATAAATGGTTAGGAAAAGAAAAATGTAATTGATGAAATATGGGGAAATTATATATAATTGCTTATAGGAGTATTCCTTTTACTTACTTGTTTGGAGATGAGGAAAAACGGGAAAATATTGTTGTGATTGAGAATGGACTGGCTGCTCCTAAAAACCGTTTCCTTCAAATTACTCGTTTCCTATTTTGTGGAAAATGTTGGCTTCCTATCTGTATTTTGCAGTTATGGTTCAAAAAATCATTTTTGATGCAGCTGAAAGAAATAAAAGACGATGATACGTTATTACTTTTTGAAAGTATTAATTTGCGGGCTACGGGAATGTTGTATCATCTTTTACCTAAAAATTTAGTCAAATATAATTGGTTTGGAAATCCTATTTATCCACTTTTTAAAGGCAGAAATCCTCAACCATGTTTAGAAAAAATCAAAAAATTTGGATTCCAATTGGTAACTTTTGATCCGCAGGATGCTATTCGGTATGGAATGTCATATCATAATCAATTTTTGCGTTTCCCTAAGTCGGAAGAATTAGCATGTAGGGTTGATATTGATTTTTTCTTCGCGGGAATTCCTAAGGATCGAGAACCTTATTTGTTAAGAATTAAGGCCTTCTTGGAAAGTAAAGGATATAAATGCTATTTCGTAATACCTCATTCTAGTAGTGAATATATTTCTTATGAAGAAAATCTGAGATACGTTGCTAGGAGTAGATGTATTGTTGATATTTATCAGAAAGGTCAATCGGGTATTACAAGGAGGCCTGTGGAGGCATTATTTTATAATAAGAAACTTATCACAAATAATCCAGAAATTCGGAATTATGATTTCTTTCATTCGAATAATATCTTTATCCTAGAAGGAGAAGATTTTGAAGAAATTCCGACTTTTATGGAAAAACCTGTGTATGTACAGTCTGATTCTTTAAAAGAAAGGTATAGTGTAGAAAATTGGCTCTCTTTTTTCAAAGAAATGAAGAAATAGAATATTTTGTAAATATTATTCTAAGTAATGAAAATCCTCCTACTAAATACTTCTGCTCGGACTGGTGGGGCGGCGGTGGCTGCCAATCGTCTGAGAAAGGCTTTACAGAAGAAGGGAATAGACGTTTCGATGTTGGTACGTGACAAAGAAATAGCGGATGCTTCCATTTCTTCGGTGAGTACTACTGGGTGGAAGCGGAAAATGAACTTATTCCGTTTCTATTGGGAACGCCTGATTATCTTCTTGTGTAATCATTTGGATAAAAAAGAACTGTTTCGGGTATCGATTGCCAATACAGGAACGGATATCAGTAATCATCCATTGGTAAGACAGGCTGATATTATTCATTTGCATTGGATTAATCAAGGATTTTTGTCGCTATCAGATCTTCAGAAATTATTCCAATTAGGTAAACCGATCGTGTGGACGATGCATGATATGTGGCCTTGTACGGGGATTTGCCATCATGCGCGAGAATGTTCTGCTTATCATGAGCGGTGTGGGGCTTGTTTTTATTTGCATAGTACGCAGCATACAGATTTGTCTACTCGTGTGTTTTTACAGAAAAATAAAGTTTATCACTCTGTTCCCATCACATTTGTAGGATGTAGCCGATGGCTAACAGAACGGACCGCCCAAAGTGCTTTGTTGAAAGACAAGCAAGTTATAAATATTCCTAATCCTCTGGATCTTTCTCTTTTTACTCCTAAGAATGTTTCAGATAGCAGAAAGTTGTTACATTTACCGGCGGACAGACATTTGATTTTATTCGGAGCCTTGAATGTAACAGATACGCGTAAGGGGGTAGATTATCTGATTAAGGCATTGAGATTATTGTCTCGGAATGATATGGAATTGGTGGTATTTGGTCAGGTCAAACGGGAAATAAAGGATTTGGTTCCTGTTCCTATTCATTCGCTGGGATATTTGTCTGATGACAATCAGATTGTAGCATTATATAATGCCGTTGATTTGTTCGTGACTTCTTCATTGGACGAGAATCTCCCCAACACCATCATGGAGGCAATGGCTTGTGGAACTCCTTGTGTCGGGTTTCAGACGGGAGGAATACCGGAGATGATTGATCATCTGAAGAATGGGTATGTGGCCCGTTATCAAGATGCAGAGGATCTGGCGCAGGGAATTACGTGGGTTTTGGATCATTCTCATCCGCAACAATTGGCTGAGGCCTGTGTGGAGAAGGTAAAAACTCATTATTCGGAAGATGTTATTGCCGGAAAATATATAGCTTTGTATCAGAAGCTGATGGAGAAAAGCAAAAACTAGGATTCATATAATTTATGGAAATGGATTTGATTATGAATAAGGAGAATGTTTCCACTGAAACGCTTAAGCTTAGCCTTATGCAAATGATCTTACAGATGGATAATAAAGTGGCGTTAGAGCAAATATATGATTATTTAAATGTTCTTAAACATGAAGCATCTTCCTATGAATTACCGGAAGAACTAGTTGAAAAATGTGTGGAATATCATAAAGAGTGTCTTCATGCAGGAAATAACTATACAACTGAAGAAACTTTTAATATTATAAGAGACCGTTTAGGATGGAAGTAGTTTGGAGTGAATCCATGTTGTATAAAATTTTAAGTTCATTTCGTAATACATGAATCAGTCTGTCAAATTCACGATTATAACGATCACTTATAATGCGGCGCAGTGGCTGGAACGAACCATCTTGAGTATCTTGAGCCAGTCGTATGGGAATATTGAATATGTGATTATCGATGGGGCATCGACCGACGGAACCGTGGATATAATCCGTCAGTATGCTTCCGGGGTTTCTTTTTGGCTCAGTGAGCCGGACAAGGGACTGTATGATGCCATGAACAAGGGATTGCAGCATGCTACCGGTGATTATGTCTGGTTTATCAATGCCGGCGATACCCTGCCGAATGCGGATATTATACAACGGATTGTCCAGAAGATGGAAAAACGGAAACACCTGCCGGATGTTATCTACGGGGAGACGGCTATTGTAGATGCGCAGGGGAAGATGTTGGGCATGCGTCGTCTGCGTCCGCCTAAGAAGCTTTCGTGGAAGAGCTTCCGCATGGGAATGCTGGTCTGCCACCAGTCTTTTATTGCCCGGCGGGAAATCGCTCCCTTGTATGATCTGAATTACCGGTTGAGTGCGGATTACGACTGGTGTATCCGTTGCCTAAAGCAGGCTCGGTATGTGTACAATACGAATCTGATTCTCTCTAATTTCCTGGAAGCCGGGATGAGTACGCAACAAAGAAAAGCTTCTTTGAAGGAACGTTATGCCATCATGTGCAAATATTATGGTAAATTTGCCACCATACTATTGCATGGCTGGTTTGCCGTCCGTTTTTATACGGCCAAACTGTTCAAAGGAAGGGTATAGTTCAAATAAACGGAAATCGGAAATGATTCTCGTAGGAATCGTAAACGAAACCCTCGGGAAGTAAAATGGAAATTAATAACGAATGACGATATGCAGAAACTATTAAAAAATTGGGTAAAGCACATCGTGGCTATTCTGATCTTGCTGGTGGCTACGGTGGTTTATTTTTCTCCGTCGGTAATCGACGGGAAGGTTCTCCGACAGGGGGATGACATTAAGGCCTCCGGTATGGGAAACAGCCAGATGAAACAATATGAAGAAACAGCACAGCCGGGAGAATTCAGTGCCTGGTCGGATGCTATGTTCGGTGGTATGCCTTATGTGGCTACTTACGGAAATCCGGCTCCCGACCTGCCGCAATATAAGATTGTTGAGAAATTCTTTAAGTCGCTGAGTTATCGCGATGCTTCCATGGTCTTTACCGGACTGGTTTGTTTCTATCTGCTGATGTGTGTGATGGGCGCCAGCTGGTGGTTGGCTCTGGCAGGTGCGTTTGCCTTTGCTTTGGCTTCTTATAATCTGATTATCATCGAAGCCGGACATATCGTAAAGGGTTATGTGATAGCCTATATGCCAGTTACGTTGGCGGGTATGGCGCTTCTCTTTAAGCGGAAACATTTGTGGGGAGCGATTCTCTTCCTCTTGGGTGTTGCTTTATCGATTAGTAACAACCATATTCAGATTACGTATTATTTGTTTATTCTCTGCCTGTTTATCTACATCGGATTTCTGGTTTGGAAAATCAAGGAAAAAGATTGGACTGAATTGGGAAAGGTAACCGGAATTATGGTGGCATGCGCGGTATTGGCTGTCCTTCCGGGTGTTAAAGGGCTGTACAGTAACTGGGAACTCGGACAACAGTCTATTCGTGGGGCTTCTGAACTGACACCTAAGCCTAATGCTGATGGCACAGTCGAGAAGAAATCAACCGGATTGGATAAGGATTATGCGTTTGCCTGGAGCTATGGTAAGATGGAATTGCTGACAACCCTGATCCCGAATGCCTACGGTGGTGGTTCAGGTGGTATGTTGGGACAGGATTCTGAATTTTACAAGATGGCGAAAGCCGGAGGCATGAAGGTCGGAAAAGAGATACAGGCGCCTACGTATTGGGGTGATAAGAGTTTTACATCAGGTCCGGTTTATTTCGGAGCTGTTGTCTGCTTCCTTTTTGTCTTGGGTATGTTTGTGGTTCGGAATCCGATGAAATGGTGGTTATTTGCTGGAGGAGCCTTTATGACGTTACTGGCACTCGGACGGAATCTGGACTGGTTTAACGACTTCATGTTCCATTATCTGCCTATGTACAATAAATTCCGTACAGTCGAGATGGCCTTGGTTATTCCGGGACTGGTTGCTCCAATAATCGGAATCTGGGGACTGAAAGAAATTCTGCAGGAGAAGGCTTCGTATGAACAGGTGAAGAAAGGACTGATAGGAGCTCTGGTTATTACCGGCGGTCTTTCGCTGATTGTCTGGCTGATGCCGTCGTTGTTGCTTGATTTCCGTTCGGCTTACGATGCCCAGTATCAGTTGCCCGAACAGTTCTACAATGCCCTCTTGATGGACCGTGCGACCTTGGCTTCTGATGATGCCCTGCGTTCTTTGCTGTTTGTCCTGCTGAGTGCGGCTCTGGTGGCCTGGTTCATGGTGGCCAAGAACAAGAAAACAGTCGCTACCTGGGTGGGTATCGGTATGACCGTCCTGATCTTTGTCGATTTATGGACAGTCGACAAGCGTTATTTGAATGATAAGAATTTCTTCCCGAAGAAAGATATCCAGGCCACTTATCAGGAATCTGTATCCGATCAGGAAATTCTGAAGGATAAAGATAATTTCCGTGTATTGAATCTGAATAACCCTTTCCTCGAGACCAATACTTCCTATTATCATCATTCGATTGGCGGCTATCATGCAGCTAAGCTGAGAAGATACCAGGAATTGATCGACTATCGCTTGCAGAAGGAAATCAACTCCATCATCGCTTCGTTCCAGACAGCCAAGAGTGAGGCTGACTTCTGGATCGTTTTCCAGGCTTGTCCGACTTTGAATATGCTGAATACGCGCTATGTCGTTTACAATCCGGGACAGCCACCTTTGGTGAATCCTTCGGCCGATGGAAACGCTTGGTTTGTAAAGGATATCAAAATCGTAGCCAATGCGGATGAGGAAATGGCTGCTTTGGATGAGATTGATCCGAAGCAGACGGCTGTGGTAGATCAGCATTTCGCCTCTCAGGTGGATGGATTTACGCCGCAGGCTGATTCGACAGCAACCATTCAGTTACAATCCTATCGGCCGAATAAGCTGGTTTACCAGTCGAAAGCCGCTACTGATCAGTTGGCTGTCTTCTCAGAAATCTATTATCAGCCGGGATGGAAGGCTACGGTCGACGGAAAACCGGTTGAGCATTTACGTGCCGATTGGATCTTACGTGCTATGCGTGTACCGGCTGGAGAGCATGAAATCGTATTTGAATTCAAGCCAGAAGGTTATATAATCGCAGCCAATGTAGAAGCCTACAGCAGCTTCCTGATTTTAGTATTGCTGATCGTCGCTGTGGGTTATTCGTTATATACTTCTTATAAGAAAACGAAAGAAGAATGATGAATCAGATCCGATAAGGATAGTCTTATAATAAAGTGCTAAGGGCGGTACTTTTTACCTGGAGAGAGGTAAAAAGTATCGCCTTTTTTATTTATTGGAATTGTGTCAAAATATTCTTTTTTAAACGCTTTGTTTAATAAAATCTCCTTATATTTGCTCGTTCAATTACTAAAACACATGTTTAACGCCCGACTTACATATGTAATTCTTTTTCTTTCTGTATTTCTAATCGGTTTGCCTGCAGAGGCGTTACAGGCACAACACCGCAAGACGAGCGATCTTCCATTTAAAGAATTAATGCAACAGGCCCAGCAGAAGGATACACCTGCAGATTGGCAACGGGTGATTGAAAATGCCCGTAACCGCAGGGATACAGCTGACTTGGGTTTGGCTTATATATCCTATTATCAGTCGTATGCCAATCGGATTCCTTCGGGAAACTTGGTGAGGGAGACGGATTCGATCTTTTCTTTTTTCTCAAAGGCCAGGCAATATGACTACTATTTCATTTTGTACAATCTTTGTATCACACGCTGGTTTTCCAATCGGGAATATGATCAGGTAGAAAAGGCCATTACACGTATGTTCGAGAAAGCGCGTGAGTTTGGCCAGCCGATCGGTATGGCGATGGCTTTTCGGGTGCAGGGGCAAACCTATTATAAACTCCGGTTTTACGATAGAGCCTTTACTGCCTTTGAGAAGGGATTGCAGACCTGTCCTTCGTATAAAGAAAGTCTGAATGCTTTTTCGACAGTACAGAGTTTATGTGAGTGGCAGATGATGACTTGCCTGAAACAGGAAGCTTGGCAAGCACTGGAGGAACTCTCAGACTATTATGCAGAGATGGTCGATTATTGGTCAGCGCAAGGATGGAAAGACAACAGTGGTCATTTTATGGCAACCCGTTATGCCTTTCAGGCTATTTCCCGGCTGAAAGCAGGAGATATGAGTACTGCACAAACTTATTTACAACTGGCGGAAGCTTGTATTTTGCCTCATTTCCCAGCCCGTGCGTATGAGCATTTTTATGAAGCCCGTATTTTATATAACAAGCAGACAGGAGAATATGGGAAAGCTCTTTCGGATGTCAATATTCTGCTGGATGCCCATCAGGGTTATTTTCCTTTTTATCTGGATGATATATTGGCAAAAGCCGAAATTTTAGCATTAGGAGGACATGAGGAAGAAAGTGTATCATTTTATGAAAAATATATAGCCGCAGCAGATTCGATCGCTCATGAAGAAATTTCTTACCAGTTGGAAGAACTAAAAGTCCGTTATGAGGTAGAAAAGAGCCAATTGGAAAACCAACAAAAGACTCGCTTGCTTGGACTTTCCTGGGTAATTCTCCTGTTGATAACCCTCGCGTTGATTATTTATATCACTTACGCTTATAAGTTAAGGGCCAACAAACGCCTGTTGGTTGCTCGTTTGCAGGAATATGATAAATGGGCTAAGACTCCTCAGTTATGGGTCTCTACAGAGAATAAGAAAGTTCAAGAGAAGCGGAAAGAGAAAACTTCAGCCATTTCCAAAGATTCCGATTCAGAGGTGATTGAACGGTTGAAGAAATATATGATGGACGAGCGTCCTTTCTTGAATCCGGCTCTGCAGCGGAAAGATATAGCACAGTATTTACAAATAAATGAAAGAGTATTGGCTTCTATCATACGGGAAACATTTGATCAGAGTGTGTTGGAATACATAACCTCTTACCGGTTGGAGTATGCCTGTCATTTATTGTCTGCAAATGAGTCTGCCCCTCTTAAAGATATTGCTCAACAGTGCGGAATCGGTACACTGCGGACCTTCCAGCGTTTGTTCCGTGATCGGTACGGAATGCCTCCTTCCCAATACCGTGGATTTATTCGTAACAGGAAATAATCTTTTGTTTTATAGTTATTTATCAGGTTATAACTAAAATTGTCGCCTGCCGGGGCTAAAATTGTCGCTATGGATTTAAATTTCTTTATCAACAGCTAACTTAATTTTGTTACCTAATAAAACAACAAAACTAATTAGGGATGAATAAACATTTTACTTGGTTCATTTTTCACGTATGCTGCATTTGTGGATTATTGTTGACAGGATGTAGCGATGATGAAAGTGGTGGGGGAACGCTTGTACCTTCAGGCGAGGATTCTTTTGTTGGAGATAGTCGGATTGTCCGGCTGACAGAGGAGACAGAAGATTTCCGTAGTAATACGTTTAAGTGTGATATTCTGGCAGAGAACGGAACGATTATCACGCGTAGAGGTGATCATGTCCGTTTGGGACAAGAATCTACTTTGACATTTGAAACCGGACTGAAGCCGGGTATTTACCGTTTACTGTGTTTAAAGACGCCGGAAGTGGAAGACGGCGATACAACTTGGGTGGAATTTGGTTTGGGTTGCCGAGTTGAAATAACAGCTGCCGATTCAGCCAGAATACTGGATGTATATAGTAAGGCTATGAAGCTGTGTGGAAGCGGTACGGAAGAGGATCCGTTTATCATTTCCAGCTATGATCATTTCAAACGGCTTCGCGATGTGGCAAACGATCAGGTAAAAAATAATCTGCTTTTCTCGAATACACATTTCTTGCAGACGAACGACATTGATATGGATAGAGCTTCCTGGGACAGCGACCATGAAGCCGGTTGGTTACCGATTGGCAATTTGAGCAACAATCCTTTCCGGGGCATTTATGATGGTGACGGGCATAAAGTGAAAAACTTATGGTCGTTTCGTGGCAATTCGGCCGGTATCGGTCTTTTTGGGTTTGTAGAAAACTCTACTTTTAAGAATGTCAAGATGGAGAATACCCGGGTGGAAGGAAGCTTTGCAGTCGGAACTTTGTTGGGTAGTGCTGTATCCGCCGGAACACATCGGGGTAATTCGGGCCTGTTTTGTTGTGCAACGGACAATGGATATGTAAAAGGATGTAATGGTAGTGTTGGTGTTGGAGGCCTTGCCGGCGTTGTTGATCTTTACGGAGTTTTGGTTGTTGATAGTTGTATGAATAATAGTACAGCTATATCCGGTAGTTATGGTGTCGGTGGAATCTTGGGGGCTTCTTCTTTTTACTCTCAAACGTATGTTCAGCAGAGTAAAAATAAGGCAGATGTAACGTCTGAATATTCTTGCGCCGGTGGGATTGTAGGTTCTGCCGATACAATTATGGTGATAGGTTGTGCCAACGACGGAAAAATAACAGGTGCGACAGCCTATCAAATAGGAGATGAGGAAAACGGTGGCTATGGTGCTGGAGGAATTGTTGGTGGTGCCGGAATGTCTTTCCTTTATGCCTGTGACAATACAGGTGATATTGAAGGTTCTATCGGTGTAGGTGGAATCATTGGTAGTACACGTATCGGTTCTGAAGAGTTATTATTCAATAATGCGTTGGTGAAGTCGAGTTCCAATTCGGGGAAAATATCCGGTTATACGGCTGTGGGCGGTATTTGCGGGGAAGCCCAGTTCGGTTGTTATGCCGTGTATAATGCTGGAGAAATCTTATCCACGGGGCAAAATTCGTATATAGGAGGTATTGTGGGTAATACCTCTATCAGTGTCGTGCATAATGCGATGAACGTAGGGCGTGTCACAAGTAAAAACGCCGAGTGTGCCGGTGGTATTATTGGAAAAACAACTTGGGGAGCGATTTTTGCGAATCAGAATTATGGCGATATGGATGTAACAGCCAATTATGCCGGTGGAGTTGTCGGATTGGCCGGAAATTATACCATGGTCAATTATTGTGCCAATATGGGATATTTGTCTAATAAGGGAACTGGCCCGACAGGAGGTATTATCGGAGATATTGGCGATACGCGTGAATGGTCTACTGAAAATATAGTCAGCTGTGTTTTCGGTTCTATCGATTGTGTGCTGGGTATTTTGGGACCAGTGATCAGTGTTACAGGTGCTGCCGTTGAAGAATCGGCTAAGTTGCTTGAAAAGTGTGTACATGTATTACACATAGTAGAAGTAGGAGCAGATTTTTTTATGATTGCTGCAGAAAGTGTATATTGGAAAGTGGGTTTGTATGAAATGCTGACGGAAGAGGAAACGGAACTGCTGGAAGCTTCTTTAAATGAAACGGCAAGTAATCAAATTACTAAAGTAAGTCAGGAAATGGAGGCTATCCGTGGTTCGTATGCCTTGGAAACAGGTCTGCTATCCAGTAATTTGAAATCAGAGGTAGTTAATGACATCAACCAAAACGTGGCAAAGGTACTTACTTTTTATGAAGCTTCAGACGAAAATACAGAATTGATAAACTATAATCTCAATCATAAAAGAGAAGAACGGTACGAGGAACTTGAGCATGCTGCAAAAACAAAGGAAATTGTACAAAAGGTAATAGGAGGTGTTTGTATTTTGACTGCCTCTGTGGCCTCTGCAGCATCACTTGTTCTTACCGCAGGTGGAAGTGCGCCTGCTGTGGCGGCCATTGTTGGAGTATTTGGATCACTTGCTACTTTCGTTGGTGGTGTCAACGGTATTGTGGAAGGAGCGACCGATTTTAAAAATAATGCGGTAATTGTTTCTCAGTGTGTCAATATGGGGAAAATCAGTGGAAATGATGATTCATATATAGGTGGTATTGCTGGAAGCATTCAGCAACATGTTGAGTTAAATGATTGTCTGAATATGGGTCCAAGTACTAATTCCGATGCATACCTTTGGGGAGGCATTGCCTCTAATTGTGGTTACAGAAGTAAAATAAATCGTTCTTTGAATGTAGGAAAGAACTGGTCGCATCCAATCGCTTATTATCTGGGCTTGATAGCAGATAATTATTACTATGCAACAGATGATTATGTGATGGAGAATCATGGTTCTGGTTTGACGTTGGATGAGTTGAATGATCCTGACAGCTATGATAATTGGGATATCAATAGTGAGAATTCTATTTGGCAGGTGACCAAGGAAAAAGGGTTCTTTCCGCTTCCTGCCCGTTCGGAAATGGAGGATCCGGCAGAATAATATGTACTAAAAATTACGAATGAAAAACTTGATTTAATTATATGAAGAAAAAGATTTATATTTTTAGCTTGTTGCTGGCATGGGTTGCTTTCTCATGGACGGGTTGTAATGATGATGATATTTACAATTCGAATGAGATGGGTTCAACCCTCGAAGAAGTTGGCGATTATAAACTGAGTACGTTCTTCTTGGAGAAAGGTATTTGGGAAATTCCTGATTCCGTTACTCAGATTCGTGTCCAACTCCAGTCGCATACGGATGATACGGTGTTTGAATTCGATGCTTCTGTTCAGCACGATTCTCCGTCTTACAGCCTGTTTATACCGAAAGGTGAGTTACTCCCGGATAGTGACTATGACTTGACGGCCTATTTCCTGAATGGAAAACAGTTGGGCACGAAGTTGAAAGTAACCGTGCGTGATGAGATGCTTTATGCCATTATTGCCTCATCGATTGTTTTCAGCCTGAAAGGAGACGGAACGGAAGAGAATCCGTACCAGATTGGTTCGCAAGATGATTTCTCTATGTTTGAATATGGGCTTTATCGTGATTCTATCAGTCATGGTGCCGGATTATATTTTATCCAAACGGCTGATTTTACCGCACCGCCCCGGAGTGAAGTTTATGAGGGGCGTTTGTATGCCGGAGAAGTCTTTGCCGGTAATTATGACGGGCAGGAACACACGGTCAAAATCTCTTTTATTGGTTCTGGAAATACAGAAAAGGATGTTGAAATCGGTCTGTTCAAGCAACTGACAAATGGAGCAACGATACAGAATCTGTCATTGGATGTAGATCTGCAGAATGTTGCTAATTACGGAGGCGCGTTAGCCGGAAAAACTTCAGGAACAGTTTCTATCTCTAATATCGAAGTTAGCGGTACGATCAAAGCTACGGGTTCTTACATTGGTGGATTTATTGGTCATGCAGAAGGAACCTTGATTGCCAATTCCTGTTGTTTCCATGCGAATGTAAGTGGAAGTGACTATGTAGGTGGATTGTTAGGTCGTTTGGAGACTAACGGAGAGCTGAAGGTAAACGGTTTTACCAACTTTGAAACAGGGAATACGAATCCTTCTTTGTTTACGGTAAGTGGAGAGAATAAAGTAGGAGGTATGGTTGGTAGTATCTCTGAAGCTAAATGCGACATACAGAATGTTACTTTGCAACATCAGATTTCTGAGGAAGAGAAAGATTTGAATATCATCCATTCGAATGTGACTTGTGGCGGATTAGCCGGTGAAGCGGCTTTTAAGTCATCTACGGTCAGCAACATCTCCATTATGGCTCCGGTTAAAGGAGAAGGAAGTTCGATCGGCGGATTGTTTGGTTATTGTAAGGGAATGGAAGGAATGTCTACGTTTTCTTCTATAAAAGTTACTTCCTATGTGAGCGGTGCTCAACGTGTTGGTGGATTTATCGGAAGATTTGATCCAAATGGTCTCATTAAATTCACTGGTATGCCACGTGCTAACCGAATTGCCCAGGTTGATAACGGATACCTGGAGGTGGAAGGGAGTGAACGAGTTGGTGGCTTGTTCGGCGAAGTAACTGGTGATTTTCTTACGGATGCTGTTTTTCTGGTAAATGTAAATGTCAACTGTTCTTCCAATTATGCCGGTGGAGTAGTCGGACTGCTGGTTAAAGGAACGGTTGATTGTACGGACTTTTATCTGGATCCGAATATGCGTGTTACTGGTCCGGATGCTGTGGGCGGTATCGTTGGTTATGCTTCTGAGGCTACCGTTCGTGGTCCCATAACGAAAGATATTGACTTTTCTTCTATTCCGGAACCGAATGATGATCTGAGCTGTTATGCCGGAATTATTTCTTCTGGTGGAACAAGTGGCAATACCGGAACGTCAATGGGTGGTATTGTGGGTTATGCCGAGAATTCTACGTTGGAAGGACTGTATATGACCGGTCAGGTATTTGGAAATGCACGTGTCGGTGGAATCGTAGGACACATGCGCCTGTCAGAGAAGGGTGGAATTAAGAATTGTATGAATAACTCAACGGCTATAATAGGGGCTGGTGAAGAAACCGGTGGTATTGCCGGACGGATTGAACTGTGTAAAGGTACATTTGGCCGTTTAATCAATTATGCGGTGGTCAGCGGAGAAATTAATACCGGAGGTATTTTCGGACGGGTTGAATATACTACATCCAGTGCGGTAACTTTGGAATATCTGGTCAATACGGATTCCATAACGGGTGGACAAAGTACGGCAGGTGGTTGTATCGGACTTATCTATGATTCAGAACGTCGGGGAGATCACCGGGTTCGTTATTCGGCCAACTATGGTCCGGTTACAGCCGGCAGTGGTGAAGTCGGAGGTATTGTTGGGAATGGTAAATCGTCTCGTATGATTATCGAACGTTCTGCCAACCACGGGCGTATTGCCGGTGGAGCAAATGTGAGCCGTGTCGGTGGTATTGCCGGAAGTATGGGTCAGGATCCCGGAGGAATTACGTTGGGTGAGAATATGGAACTGGCTTATTGCTGTAATCGGGGAACGATTTCTTCGGGAAATTTTGAGTCTTTTGCAGGTGGATTATTAGGCTATCAGGAAGAAGGTAATCAGAGTGATAGCACCCATTGGATGACGCATGATTGCTATAATATGGGGTCTGTTACAACCGATCAGCATGAAGATAATGGTGGTATTATTGGTTGTGTAGATCATTATGCGGAAGTTCGGTATTGTATTAATGTGGGAAAAGTGGCAGATGGCAATGGCGTTGTCGGTACGCATAAAGATGCTTGTATCTGGTATGCACACGATTTGTATTACCTGAAAGATAGTGGAAAAGGCTGGAAGGCAAAAGAGTTCTTATCGAGTGAGGCAAAGAACAGCTCCACCTTCAATAACTTCGATTTCACAAATATATGGGTGATTGATTCAGATGGAAGTAAAAACGAAGGTTATCCATATCTGAAAGATTGTCCGTTCCAGTTTATCTACTGGGATAAATAAAAGAGGATTATAGCCACTCAATGAATAAACGGGCTGAAAAGGTATTCTTTTACCTTCATCAGCCCATTTTTATTATCTATTGTCAAATAGGATTAGAGTTTTACACGGAAAGGTCCGCTGACAGAGTTGAAGAGCAAATCTCCATTTTCCATGTATTGGATGATGGCGTAAGCTCCGTTCCCACGATTGTTTTTCCCGAATACAACGCGATGCTGGGTAGCTCCGCTATTCCAGTCAAGACCTTTAACATCCCAACCGTCGTTAGCATCATAACCATTAACAAATACCAGATTAGAAGAAGTACTAACAGCCGGAATCATACTTGTTGAAGAGACATCGCCCCGTGTCCAGACAGATTCCCAGCTGTTCTTTTCCGTATTCCATTGGAAGCGTTCTACTCCTGTGGGTTGTTCCAGGATCGGTCCGATGGATAATACACCTACCAGCTTGTCGTTAACGACAGCATCTGCAGCGATATTGTTTACAACGAAAGCCCCATAACCGGCGGTAACGACCGACTGTTCCGATTGAATCCATTCGGTTGTTTCCGGTAATCCGCAGTTCGCTTCTATTTCTCCGGCCAGTCTGGGGTTTTCCGGATCGACAGCAACGGCGTCTTCCGGAATTTCATCACGCCAGAACGCGGCCAGTTTCATCCGTTTGGCTCCGTCAGTAATGACTACCAGCTTATCTTCATCATCGCCGAAGCCCATCAATGTCGGTGTAGAACCTGAGCCAAAGCCCATTTTGATGGAAGGAGCTTCCGGTCCGCCGTCGTAAGTCGCTTGCCAGGCTCCGTCTGCTTCGTCGGTTGATAATTTACTGCCGTTCCAGACGATCTTCTGCATGATACCTTCTCCGTTGGCTGTCGTACTGCTACTTACTACGTAGATACCGTTATTTTCATCGACGGCAACCGAATTGGAAATTTTCTGGCCTTCGGGTAATACATAGAAGTCTTTAATCGTAGAGAGATCCCGGCTGATGATCAGGATTCCTTGTGATACAACAGCTACCAGATTCCCGTCGTAAGTCATAACCAGTCCTACCATCGTCTGGATGTTCGAGTTATAATCCTGCAAATTGATCTGTTTGTCAAGGACGATACCTTGTGTCGGATCTGAGGCATCTTTCAACTTATAGCGCACGACTCTGGTAACGGCATTGATATAAGCGTAATTGTCTTTGTCGCAGATGACATAATTCCCGCTCGACAAGACGAATTGTGGATACTCTCCCAAAAAAGGAGTGATGGCATTCCGCACTTCATCCACCGAATTATAGTCGGCAACTACTTTTCTCAGTTCTTCTTCCGTCTTTGTCTTCACGCCCGGTAGTGCTGCTTCACTGACGCGTGTAAAAGAACCGTCGCCTACATACACATACGCTACACGGTCGCTACTCATGTTCCACATGTAATCAGGATCTGTTGAGGAGAGAGTCATCAGATTGACAGGACCACTCCAGCTTCCTTCGCAATCATTAATGTCAACTTGGAATGTTCCGGATTTTACATTGTACGGAAATCCGTCCGTCTGTGCCGAGTTAAAGTGGGTAACACTGTAATGTTCTGCGGCTAAGTAAGGATTCGGTGCCGGTGTATTCGCCTCGGAGATAGGTGGTATTTCTGTTCCTGAATTGTTGTCGTCACCGGTGACGTCATCATCTGAGCAGGCAGCCATACCTATACATGTCATTCCTGCTACGAACCAAGTTTTCCAACCGAATGGCTGGAGAAAATTTTTCATTCTCATAAATTAAAAAATTAGTAATACTTATATATTGAATTTTGTGTTAAGAGTACTTTTGGACAGTGTGGAAGTGATGTGGATGACTTAGTTTCCACTAACAAAGTTAAGGAATAATATCCATAAATGGAAAGGGCCAGAATCGGGCTTCCTGGCTGATTCATTGAGAATAACAGACTGATTCCGGTGAAATGGACGGTTTTGATCAGGTATTGATGTATCGAGATGAAAATTATCGCTTCTGCGCGCCGAAATTGTCGCCTGTCAAGACCGAAATTATCGCCTCTGAATACCGAAATTATCGCTTGGAACGGAACGTGCGTAACCGTGGTTTCTGCTTTCGGACGGTATAAAAAGAAGCTCGACCCTTGAACGCGCAAAGGCCGAGCTGTATGAATTTTACCTGATCGGAAATAAATCCGGCCTGATAGGTCTTAATACCGATAATGATCGGCCTTGTACGGTCCTTCAACCGGTACACCGATGTAATCGGCTTGTTTTTGGGTCAGTTTAGACAGTTTCACGCCGATACGTTCCAGATGCAGGCGGGCTACTTCTTCATCCAGGTATTTCGGCAAGCGATATACGCCGATTTCGTAAGGCTTCTGCCAGAGATCCATCTGTGCCAGTACCTGGTTAGTGAATGAGTTACTCATCACGAAAGATGCATGTCCGGTAGCACATCCCAAATTAACCAGACGGCCTTCTGCCAGCAGGAAGATGGAATGTCCGTCGGGGAATGTATATTTGTCAACCTGCGGCTTGATGTTGAGGCGTTTGATGCCGGGGAAATTCACCAGCTTGTCTACCTGTATTTCGTTATCGAAGTGACCGATGTTGCAGACAATCGCCTGGTCTTTCATCTGCTGCATGTGCTCGATGGTGATGATATCGCAGTTACCGGTGGTTGTTACAAAGATGTTTCCTTCTTTCACGGCTTCTTCCATCGTAGTGACTTCAAAGCCTTCCATAGCTGCCTGCAGGGCACAGATCGGGTCGATTTCCGTTACCAGTACGCGGGCTCCGTATGAACGCATGGAGTGTGAACAGCCTTTTCCTACATCACCGTAACCGGCTACTACTACTACTTTCCCGGCAATCATTACATCGGTAGCCCGTTTGATACCGTCGGCCAACGATTCCCGGCAACCATACAGGTTATCGAATTTAGATTTCGTTACCGAATCGTTTACGTTGATGGCCGGAACCAACAGTTCGCCCCGTTCCATCATCTGGTACAACCGGTGAACACCTGTTGTCGTTTCTTCCGATACTCCTTTCATTTCAGCTACGGTACGATGCCAACGCTGCGGATCTTCTGCCAGGATACGGTTCAATGTATCCAGAATGCATTGTTCTTCGTGATTACTTCCCTTACGCTGGATGGTCGTCGGGTCGTTTTCAGCACGATAACCCATGTGTACCAACAGAGAAGCATCACCGCCATCGTCTACAATCAGATGCGGACCTTTACCGCCGGGGAAACGCAATGCCATTTCCGTACACCACCAGTATTCTTCCAATGATTCACCTTTCCAGGCAAAAACCGGTACACCGTCGGCAGCGATAGCGGCAGCGGCATGATCCTGAGTCGAGAAGATGTTACAGCTTGCCCAACGGACATCGGCACCCAAGGCTACCAGTGTCTCAATCAGAACGGCTGTCTGGATTGTCATGTGTAAAGAACCTGTGATCCGTGCTCCTTTCAATGGCTTCGAATCACCATATTTTTTACGGAGAGCCATCAGACCGGGCATTTCGTGTTCGGAAATCTCGATTTCCTTCCGTCCGAATTCCGCCAGGCTCATATCTGCTACCTTGTAAGGCAGATCTGTAGGAAATAATTGTGACATAATTGATACGTATAAATATTTTTCGCAAAGGTACGATAAAAATAAGACTACGAAAAATCTTATTTAATAGCTGAAGGCTTTTTCCTTCACATAGGCTTTATAGTCTTTGATCATACCCGGGAAACCTTCTTCTGCACGGGGCAAATACCGGAATCCTGAAATCTGTTGTTCTTCTTTCAGATCTATGACGAACTGATGCGGGAACTTGTCTCCCTGCCGGGTTTTCCAGTAGGTCGATTCCTGCAGGTCGTAGATTTTGTCTGCCGTGAAGTTGCCGTACTGCGTACTTTCGCTGCTGGCATAGGCTATGTTCCAGTCTTGTCGCGGCAGCGGTTTTCCGTTCTCATCCAACAGGTAGAGTTCGGCGATTGCGGCTTCGTCCTGACCATTTTGGGCGTTCAGTGCTTCCAGACAGAAGTAGCGGCCTTTGACAGGCTGGTTGAAACGGACTTCCTGCCAGCCGTTTCCGGGTGTCAGCGAACCCGTAGCGACAGGTCTTTCCTGCTTGAGATTCAGATTTTCTCCTTCTTTCCGGTGAGTCATGGGCGCTTCTGCTCGTAACATATCCAGTATAGGTTGCTTTAATCCTCTGACTGTGTTTTGTTTCGGACCTAACAGGTCCAGAATGATGATTTCGTTTTTCCCTTTTTTGAGCCAGCAACCCGGCATGAATAAGGTTTGCTGAGGACCGATTTCCCAAAAGCGACCGATCGACTTTCCATTTACCCAAACCATACCTTTTCCCCATGTCTGCATGTCGAGGAATACATCTCCTGTCTGTTTCAGATCAAAGGTTGCCCGATAATAAGCCGGACCATCGTATTTGTTTCCTTTCGCATACGATTTGTCTTGTACAAATGCATAATCTACGGGGAAACTATAAACTTTCCAGTCTTTCAGTTCCTGCGATCCGCTTTCGTTAACCAACTCAACCTTGTTGGTGATTCCTTTCCGGTCGTGGATAGCCACATCGAAATTGACACGTCCCATGGCTTCGACCAGAATATCCAATTGTGTACCTTGAGCTAGGGCAGGGAGCAAGAGGGTATTTTCTCCTCTTCGTCTGTCTAACCGGCCGATCAGTTTTCCGTCTGCGAATACTTGTGCCCAGTCGTGTACTTCGTCAATCAGCAGGGTTGTTCCTTCGGCTACCGCCGGCAGCTGAGTCCGGTACAGGATCGTTCCCCAGCCCTGGTCAAACTGTTCCATCGGCTGGATGTTCTCTGATTCCTGGAATTTGGGGAGGTTATCGAATAGCGGAGTAACTTCGTTGACTTCAAATTCCGGAATTTCTATGACCGGATAAGCTTCGGGTACTTCCGGAATGACTTGTCCTGAATCGGCATATTGCAATAACAGATTGCGCAGTTTGTGATATTTGGGTGTTGCCCAGCCAGCCTCACTGATAGGCGCATCGTAATCGTAGGAACTGCACATGGCTGAATAGGCCGGACTGTTCGCTCCTCCCCAATGTCCGAAGGTCGTTCCTCCATGAGCCATGTAGAGGGAGAAGGAGATATGTCGGTCTAACATATCCTTTATCCCGTTAACCATTACGGTCGCGTCGCGCGTTTCGTGCTTACGTCCCCAGTGGTCAAACCAGCCACTCCAGAACTCGCTGCACATCAGCGGAGCATCCGGACGGGCTTCTTTCAGCTTCTTGAATTGTTCGTCGATATTGGCTCCTGTTCCGAAGTTGATGGTCCAGACCAGATCATCCAGGCCATTCAGCTGGAAGGTCGAACTCCAGTCGCATTGGAACAAAGGTACGTCGGTAAAGCCAGCCTTTTTAACGATATCGCGGATGTTGGCAATATAGGCTTTGTCGGTTGCATAGGCTCCGTATTCATTTTCTACTTGTACCATGATGATGTTTCCCCCTCGTGATACTTGCAGATCCGCCAATTGCTTACCTATTTCATGCATGAATAACTGGGTCCGTTCCAAGAAGTAAGGATCGTTGGTACGGAGTTTGATATCTTTTTTCTTGAGCAACCACCAGGGTAATCCGCCCATTTCCCATTCCGAGCAGACATAAGGTCCGGGGCGTAGCATGATGTACATGCCGTGTTTTTGGGCCAACCGGCAAAAACGGGCAATATCATTCTGTCCTTCAAAATTGAATTCTCCGGGTTTCTGTTCGTGGATATTCCAAAAGGCATAAATACAGATGGTGTTCATGCCAAGAGCTTTACACATTTGGATACGATGTTCCCAATAATCGGCAGGGATTCGGGTATAGTGTATTTCTGCCGCTTTGATGACAAAAGGCTTTCCGTCGAGCAGGAAAGTGCCTTTCCCGATTGAAAAGTTGTGTTTCTCTCCATCCTTTGAGGTTGAACAGCCTGTTAGCAGCATGCAGACTGTCAGCCAGAAGGTCAAAACCAAGTTTACGTGTTTCATAAGGTAAGAATTAATAATACATAGATTTACAGGGAACAAAGGTACAACAAAAAAGTAAAATCGCCACCACACGTTAATTCCCGTATGATGGCGATTGAATATATAGGGTTTTAAATTATGCGAACAACGAAAGCAGATACGAAATGACCGGTACCAGAATGGCAGTCATAATACCCATCAGACCGATGGCCAGTCCGCTTAATGCGCCTTCTACGGCTCCCAGCTGGATGGCTGCTGCCGTACCGACTCCGTGTGACGAAGCGCCCAGGGCCAGTCCTTTGGCTATGCGACTTTCGATACCTAATACTTTCATAACGGCCGGACCGACAATGCTTCCGAAGATTCCAACGGCTACGACAATGACGGCTGTCAGCGAGGGAATGCCGCCGTTCTTCTCAGAAATACCCATGGCGATCGGTGTCGTGACCGACTTGGGTTGCAGGGTAGCAATCAGTGACTGGTCGGCACCCATCAGTTTTCCGATGACAATCACGCTGATAATTCCGACAATCGCTCCGACAAAGACCGAAGTCAGGATTGATACGACGTTCCCCTTCAGGTATTTCATCTGTTCGAACAAAACGTAACCCAGGGCAACGACCGAAGGGCCCAGCATGAAATGGATCAGATGACTGCCTTGCTGGAACGAAGCATATTCAACATCCAGAAACTCGAGAATGACGATGATCACGAAAATCGACGTGAGTAATGGATGAAGCACGCTCAGATGCGTTTTCTTATACAAGATGGTGGCGGCGATGTATGTACCGACCACCAACGCTAAATCGAATATCTCAGAATGAACCAACGAATGCATACCGGCTTACTTTTTTCGTTTTTCGAAATTCTGCTGCATAAGGGCAACCGAGGCAATGACCAGTATCGTACTGATCACACACGAGATCAGGATAACCGCCCAATAATGCGAAATCACACCGATAGAAGTCATCAGGCCCACACCGGCAGGCAGGAAGAACAAACCCATATTGTCTGTCAGTAACTTAGATATCTTATTGACATGACAAGGCTTTACAACTTTAAATGCCAGGGCTAAAAATAACAGAACCATCCCGATTACGCTTCCCGGGATAAACCCGTGGATAAAATGGCTGATACACTCTCCTACAAAGTAGAAAAACAAGATGTGAAAAACTTGCAATAACATAATCTTTTTGCCTAAACTAAATGCCTATTTATACACTATTTGATAACCGTTGCAAAGATAAGTTAGCAATATGTAATGATGTTCTACAACATACTTAATTAACAGAGTTTTTAACATTCATTGAAAAATGACCTGTTTCAAAACACGCCGGCTTTTTGTCAATTTACGCCGGCTTTTGATGAATATACGCCGGCTTTTCATCAAAACAAAGGGTATTTGAAAACAAAGCTCCCGAGCATCAAAAACGATTCCCGTATCATCCTTTTTCAAAACTCCCGACAATCGTCCGTGACTTATTTCCATACTTACCTTTCACTTTTCTTCTATCTGCTTGATAGTCTAATAAATGAGGTGATTCAAGCCTTTTCCGTATCCGGTTTTCTGCTGCGGAAAAGATCATACATTGTATAGATTCCATCATACACCTATTCAAAAAATAGAACATCGTGTTTTAATAAATAGAACAATAAACCTGTCTGCTAAAACCCATATATCATGCAATTCCAAACAGATAGCAAAAAGACGGGAAAGTCTGGATATAAAAAACAGAATACATTTTTCTACAAATTGACCTTGTGAGGCTTTGCGAATTGTTGTTCCTTTGCAACCGGAAAAAAAGAAATTAATTGTTATCAAGTCTGAATGGAAAATAAACTATTCTTTTGTATTAATAAGGCCTTTATATTGAGTCGCTTATTATGTTTTTGTTGTCTGTTCGTGGGGTTGTATTCGTGTCAGGAGGAAGACAACACGATATTGAATACCGGAAAACTAAGTTTTCAGATGGGGGTTGATACAACGTTGGTGGGATCTTCATCAACGAGAGCTTCTAATATCCTTGAGCTTTCCGGTTTTGATGATCCTGATAGTTATAAAGTAGTGATCTCTCAGGATTCGGGAGTCGTGGCAGAATACGCCAGATTTGATAAAATGCCGGCAGAGATTGAACTGGAAGCGGGTGCTTACAGTGTAGAAGTAAGTAAAGGAACCAAAACAGCCGCAGCTTTTAATTCTCCTTATTTTTCCGGAAAACAGGATTTTACGATTGTCAAGGATATGACAACTCCGGTAGAAGTTACGGCTTCGATGGAAAATAGTCGGGTAACGGTCGATTTTTCGGATGATTTCCTAGAAACGTATGAGGATTATACCTTGTCGTTTATGACGAATAAGATGACTTTGCCTTTGGTCTATGAAAAAGGGGAATATCGCCCGATGTATTTTAAGGCAGATGCCTCAGGTACGAAGCTGACGATTGGTATGGAACTGGTCAATGTGTATGGAAAGGATGTACAATATACGGCAACAACAACCATCAAGCAAAAGCAATGGACGAAGCTGACGGTTCGAACCGATGAAAAAGGTTTGAACGGAGTGGCTATTGATGTCGTACTGAATGATGAAACGAAAGAAACAGTGTATGTCAATATAGGTATTCCTGATTTTATGGAGAAGCTGAAAGGTGCACCGTATATTAGTAGTGAAGTGTTTCATTGGGATGATACGAATGAAAGTATGGAAGAACCTTCTGAATGCACGAAGGAAGAGTGTTCGTCTTCTGCGACTGTAGATGTAACTGCTGGAGGTAAGGTTAACCAAGTTTTGCTGACTCTTAAGGATGCTTCAAATACAGTTTTAATTAATCAATACGATTTAGTAAATCTGACAGATGAGCAGGCTAAGTACTTGAAAGATTCGTTTGGCTTTGAACTGTCTGAAGATGAATTGAAAAAAGGCTCTATGTCAGGTTTGATTGATTTGAAATCAATTATTTCTTCGTTGCCAGGTAAAATAGAAGATTCATATTATGAATTATCATTAACGGTTATAGATGCATTGCCGTCTCCTAATCAGACGAAAAAAATAGTGAAAATAAAAGTTCCGAAAGCAGGAGACAATTCAATAGTTTGGGGAGATTTTCCAAGTGGTGCTGAATATGAATATGGTTCTTTTAGTAAGGATCAGGTAGTAGAAATGACTGTCCCAGCAGGTATTAAAACAGCTACGATTTCTATTGATGGATTGGATATTAAAGAGCAAGATATAAATACACCAATAAATGGTATCTCTGTAAAAAAAGAGGTTGATAAAGTTAGTCTGACTTTTACCAAAGCCTGGTTCAATTCTTTATCGTTTAATGAGGATAAAACTCCTAAAAATTATACGATTACATTGAATGTAATTGATAACTTGAATCGTACAATCGAAGATAATTCAAGATCGTTTCGTGTGAAGGCTCCTGTTTTTGCATGGGCAGAAGGAAATGCCGTGGATGCTTTTGCTAAATACGTTTTCTTGAAGATTCAAACAAATCATCCGGAGAAAGTGACATTCTATGGTGGAGATGATCAACCAATCAATCCAGATGATACCGTCACGTTAGTGAATCCGGAAACACCGGGTGTTGTTACGTTTGTTTGGAAGAATTTGAATCCAACTACTTCTTATACGATTTCTGCGAAGTATAATAATGATGATAAGTTGGTATTGGAACCAAAGGAATTTACAACAGAGAAAGCTCAATTATTGGGTGAAATAGGTAAGTTGGAGAATTGGGAGGCTGAAGGTGGTGAAGGACATAATGATGTTGAAACATTAGCTGGCGTTGCTAGAAAATATAAGCATGCTCCATATAGGTCTTGGGAGAAATGGAATGTATCGGGTTGGGAAACTCTAAATGCTAAGACGACACAGTATGGAGGAGAAAATTCGGGAAGATTTTATTCTGCACCTTATAATTGGACTCGATATGTAGCAAATTCTGGAACAGTTCGGACTGAGGGCTTTAATGGATATGCAGCTTTAATCCGAACTGTTGGTTGGGGAGAAGGAAATACTGCCGCAGCTTTAAGTGGCATGGGTACCTGTGAAAATCTAACTCCTGGAGAACTTTATTTGGGAACTTATAATACTGGAACCCATTCAGCATCTTATGATGGATATTCACTAGAATCTAGGCCTTTTGCAGTATCATTTGCGTATAAATATATACCTAAAAATTCTGCAGATTGGGGGCTTGTTATAATTGAAGTAAAAGATGCAAGTGGAAAGAGTCTGGTTAAAGAAGAAAAGCAAATATTTGCCCAATCTAGTTATATTGTTGAAACTATTAAACTAAATTATGCTTTATCAGGTAAAGCTGATAAAATTTTGGTGTCGTTTAAATCTTCAGGCAATTCTGCTTGTTGGGAAAAGAATGAAGATAATTTAACTCCTCCTCCTGCTAGGAATTTATCAAATGGTGAATATGTCGGTAGTCAATTATACATTGACGAAGTAGAATTAATATATGATTATATAGAATAATATGAAGCACTTATTATACACAGTAGCCATCCTATTAATGGCAGCATCCTGTTCCAACGAAGAAATGGAACAGGTAACAGGGAGCGGAAAAGCAAAGATGCAATTCCGATTAAGTACAAGCGAATGTCCGGTACAGATTGTAACGCGGGCAACACCGGTTCCGGATGTGGATAAATTTGTTATCTGTATAACCAATAAAGAGACCGGGGAAGAAATCGAAAAAGATACATTACATATCTTAGAAGCCAATTCTCCGCTTTATTTACCGGCAGGAACTGAAGGCGTAACTTATACGGTGAAGGCTTATTCGAATGAGTTGGAAGATGTCGTGTTGGATAAACCCTGCTTTTATGCAGAGAAAGACACTTTGGTGTTACCCGATGAAACGGTAACAGTCAAACTGGAATGTAGTTTACAGCAATTTCAAGTATCCTTTGTTCCTAGTGCGGCCTTTATGAGTGCTTTCCGTTCGGATGATAAGGTTGATGAAGAAGCCGGACAGAAGAAATTCTCTATGACCGTTTCTGATGCCAATGGGAGATCGAAAGAATATAATTATACGAATTTGGATAAATCGGTTTATTTCGATGGCGACAAGACATCTTCCTATATTAAGATCCATGTGGAAGGAACGACCATCAAAGGTTTTCCGGTAGATTATACAGAAACGATAGAACCAGAGGATGGTTTGTTGACGGCTAAAGACCATCTGATTATTAACTTGGAGGTAGCAGAAAGCCAATCATTAAATATCAAAGCAACGCAGATTGAATTATGATACATTGGAGAAGAACGATAGGTTGCGGACTCTTGTCGGGTTTGTTGCTGGCAAGCTTTTCATCGTGTGAGATGAAAAATGAATTATGGGGGAAAGATCCGAATGAACTTTCTCCGGATGAATCCGGTATTTTGGACTTGCAATTATCCGTAAAAGAACCGGTTTATAATGGATTGGAAACGGAAACGCGTGCTTCCAACACTGATAAAATAATCGTACCGAAGGTCGAAGATTTGCAGGTGAAGATATTTAATGAAGCACAGGAACTGCATGACTATTTTGAGTCGTATGCCGATTATGAAAAGGTTTCGGAATATATGGTAAAAGCCGGGACTTATTACGTAGAAGTTTCGACAGGAGAGAATTACGAAGTGACTACCGATTATCCGTATTACGAGGCGATAGATACATGTGAGGTCCGTGTAAAGGAAGTGGCAACCGTGAATGCGGTTTGTCAGCTGCAAAGTGCCATTGTGTATCTGATACCGAGTGATGAGTTTCTGGAAGCTTGTCTAGACGATTATTCCATTACAATAACGAATGGTTCGGGTATTATTTCGATCGGGAAAGACGATCCGAAGATTGTATATGTGCGTCCGGGTATGGAAGCAACAGTTACCATCCGTGCTACGGAGAAAGAAACCCAGACTCCCGTGATCCGTACATTTGTATTAGCCGATAATGAAGGTCATGTGCATGCTCAGGATTTGTTCCGTGTCGAAATAAAAGATTTGGAAGAAGATATTATTCCGGATGAACCGGAACAACCTGATCCCGAACCCGATCCAGAGCCGGAACCTGAGCCCGATCCCGAACCGGAAGAACCAACAACCGGTAAATTTACGATTAAGGTAAATATGACGGTGAATGAAAATCCGGTGGATATTGTTGTTCCAAGTGCCGGTGGAAACGGTGGTAACATTGGTGGAGACGGCGATGAAGGAGACAGCGGTGATGATGGTGGTAGTGAGAGTGCTATTACTATTACAGGAAATGCCGTTAATACAGACTTGGTTGTAAATGCCCCGAATGGAATTAGCAGTTTTGTCGTACAGATTGATTCTCCTTTACTTCCTCCTGATGAATTAGAAGGAATCGGATTAAAGAGTGAGTTCGATTTGGTAAACCCGGGAAGTATGTCTGATGCATTAAGTGGTTTAGGTTTTCCTGTAAATATAGGAGGTGAAACATCTGTATCATTTAATATATCAAAATTTGTTCCTATGCTGAAAATTTTGGGTAGTGGAACCAGTAATTTTCATTTAACAGTTACTGATTCTAAAGGGAATACGCAATCGAAGACAATCACCGTAACAACTTAATTCAAGAAAAAGATGAACTTTAAATATATCATAAGTAGTCTATTCCTTTTGTTTTTGGCTTTTGGAGCCTGTACAGAGGATGAACGAGGTTTGGAAACACAAGGTTATTTGGAACTGGGTGTTTCTAAGAATGTAGAAGTTATAACACGAGGTTTTGATGTAGAAGACCAGTCGTTGGCGGTGGACATTTGTGCCGGATCGAATGATTCTATTGTGAAACATTTTTCCGATTATAATGATATGGCAGGCGATCGTGTTTTACTGGATGTAGGTACATATAAAGTCAAGGTAAGTTCGAACCCAACTTCCAAACTGGAGTTTGAACAACCTACTTTCTATGGAGAAAAGACAAATGTGGCCGTTACAGCCGGAAAAACAACGGCAGTTTCCGTTGAATGTTTTTTAAGCTGTGTGAAAGTAACAACCGAGTTTACCGAACCAGTTCAAAAAATGTTTGCGTCGGTAATAGCTCGCGTAAGCGATAAAAGTGGCTCTTACTTGGATTATGGCCTGAAAGAAACCCGTGCCGGGTATTTTCAGCCGGGATATATTTTGGTGGATTTGACCTTAACCAATATGGAAGGTTTGGAATTCAAGATGTCTAAATTGATTGACAAGACGGAAGCACGTGATCATTATCACTTGGTATTTGATATGATTGAAAGTGGTGATGATAATTCGGGTATGGACTTCGATATTACAATTGAAGACGATCCGACAAATGATGAAACTCATACAGTAACGATTCCGTTACCGGAAACCGGTTATGGACAAAAGCCGCCGGTCGTGAAGTTTGTGGATGGAGAAGGAAAGGAGATTGAGAATAATTCCATAAGTTTTCTCAAGGGTAGTGGAGCTCAGACAATGTTTGTAAAAACAGTATCGTCCAATATTGGATTACAATCGGTAACTTTACTTTCAGTTTCTTCTTTGTTTGAGAATAAGTCGATTCCTTCTTCTTTGGATTTGTTGAAATTATCTGAAGATGATAAAACTAAATTATCGGAAATAGGTTTAACTATCCCTACATTAGAAGATGCAAAAAAAGAGTTTACTGTTGATTTTTCAACATTACTTTCTGAACATCTTCCGGGTGGTACTCACAAGTTTACTATAGTTTCTCGTGATGTGATGGGACATGAGGAGGTTGAGACAATAACGGTAGTAGTAAAACTCTCAACGATGACGATGGATGTTGTTGAATTAGAAGTTTGGGCACATTATGCAACACTTCGTGGATTTGTAGAAGGTGCATCTGATTCAGAAAAAGAATCTTATAAGTTTCAGTATAAAAAGGAATCGGAGGGAGATGATGCATGGCAAAATGTGTCTGGTCAAGTTTCTGTTTTGTCAACTTCGGATAACGCTAATATTACTCAAGTAGTAACAGGCTTGGATGATGGTACAAAATACGTTTATCGTTTGGTAGTAGATGATAGTCCTGCAGATAATGTAGCTTATTTTACAACAGAAGTAGCAGAATCTTTAACAAATGGGGACTTTGAAGATTATGATAATGGTCCGTGGAATACAGGTAGCAGTTCTTATTGGAGTTCAGGGAATAACTCTATTACTTCTGAATTATGCGTAAAAAAAGAAGAAAACGGTAGTAGTATTGCTTATTTGAAATCTACTTTTGGTGCAATCCTTGGTATAGGTAAGTTTGCAGCGGGAAATGCTTTTACAGGAACATTTACTATGGACAAAACGAATGGTATAGTTACTTTAGGAAAGCCATTTTCTTCTCGTCCATCTCAATTTAGAGGTCGTTATAAATATAAACCTCAGACGGTTGGTGATGGTGGCGATAAAATAGCGAATGGTTCATTAGATCAATGTGCAATTTATATCATTCTTTTGACAGATAAAATAGAGTTGAAGACAAAAGAATCTGCAACATTAGATTGGAAGACTTATTATAAAGATAAGATTGTTGCTTTTGCAGAATTACCGACAGAAACGAATATGACAACAGATTGGACAACCCTCGATTTGAAGTTGGAATATCAGAAGCAAGATGTAAAGCCTAGCTATATTGGCGTTATGTGTACTTCCAGCAAATATGGAGATTACTTTCAGGGAGCCAGGGATAGTGAACTCTCTATTGATGACTTCGAGTTAGTTTATGCCCAACAACCAGACGCAAATGAATAAGTCAATGATGAAACGTATAATAGCAATAGTAATGGTATCATTCCTGATGATTGGAATGATACAAGCCCAAACAAAAATATTGGGTCGGAAAGTATTTGACAGAGGTATACAGAACCATACCTTTATTCCAAAAGGACAATGGATGGTAGGTTCAACCTTCTCGTATTCAGAACATGAAGATGGAAACTTTTCCTTTATGGGATTGTTGGAAGATATCGAAAGTACCGGTTATTCCTTTCGGGTAAGCCCATTCTTCGGATATTTCATCCGGGATAATGTGGCTATTGGTGGCCGCTTTGCCTACAAACGTTCTTATACCGATTTAGGTAATATCAGTCTGGACTTGGATGAAGACATGAACTTCGATATTTCCGATTTGAAATATTTGGAACATGAATTTTCAACGACAGGGTTTGTTCGTACTTATATGCCTATAGGAAGGAGTAAAGTGTTCGGCTTGTTTAATGAAGCACGTTTGACTTATAGTTACGGCCAGGGTAAAAACTCATCTGGAAAAATGGGTACGGCCGATTATTCCGGTACTTACCAGACGGTTAATAAGTTGCAGATCGGTATGTGTCCTGGTTTAACAGCTTTTATTACCAATTTTGCCGCTGTTGAAGTTTCGGTAGATGTATTAGGTTTTGATGTGAAATGGACGGATCAGGTAACCAATCAAGTAGAGACAGGCTCGCGTCGAAGCAGCTCGGCCGACTTTAAGATTGATTTGTTCTCGATCAATTTGGGTATGAACTTTTATTTTTAAGTACGGTCATGAATGTATTTCAGTTAAAATTTAAGAGTATTGCTTTGTTAGGCTGTTTGTTCTCATTCTTTTCTTGCATTGAGAATGATATACCTTATCCCTATCAAGAAGGAAATATTACGGATTTTGCAGTTGAAGGACAGATTGATAATTCATTATCCATTGATAAGGCAAAGGGAACGGTTGTTGTGGAAGTCAGTGATGCGGTAGATATCACCTCTTTGCAGATACAGAAATTACAGGTTAGTAACAATGCTCATGTGGCTATCGATTCAAGTCGGTGTGTTGATTATGAAAACTTCCCGACAGTAGGCTTTTCATCATTAGACAGTCTGCCGAAGTCTGCGGATACGCATGTTGATTTCACATCTCCGGTTTCGGTATTGTTGCAAACCTATCAGGATTATCCTTGGACGATAACGGTTAATCAGACGATTAACAGAACCGTTGTCGTAAGTAATCAGATCGGAGATCCGGTTATAGATGTGGCCAATAAGCAAGTGGTGGTTTATGTAGCGAAGAATCAGCCGTTGGATCAGATAGAAGTAACAGAAATGAAATTAGGTGGTTCGGTGGGTGTTGTTGTTCCGGATCCAACAACCATAACAGACTTTTCTCGTCCTCAAACATTTGAAGTAACCCGTTTTGGTGTAACGGAAACCTGGAAAGTGACTATTTTACATTCAGATGAAGAATCTGTAGCGACTGGTAATAGTTTCCCGATGGTTCATCAGATACGTGTTTCCGGAACGGTACAAGTAGGTAAAACTCCGATGATTGAATATAAGGAAAAGAGTGCATCCGATTGGCAAACGCTTTCAGAAAGTTCCATCACGGTAGAAGGTACAACTTATACAGCATTTATTACAGGCTTAAAAGCCAATGCAACGTATGTGTACCGGACAACAGTGGACGGAGTTGCTGGAAGCGAAGAGGAATGTACTACCGCATCTGAGGTCGCTCTGACAAATGGAAGTTTTGATGATTGGTATAAAGACGGGAATGTGTGGAATCCTTGGGCAGAAACAGGTGTCTCTTTTTGGGATACAGGAAACAAAGGAGCTGCAACATTAGGTGAAAGTAATACTGTACCGACAGATGATACCTGCAATGGAAGCGGTAAGGCTGTAAAGTTGGAATCTCGCTTTGTCGGTTTGCTGGGTATTGGTAAGTTTGCAGCAGGTAATATCTTTACCGGTTCCTATTTACGGACGGATGGAACCAATGGCGTATTGAGTTTTGGCCGTGATTTTGTAACTTATCCGACAGGATTGAAGTTCCAATACAAATATAAGTCGGAAACCATTAATAAAAGTGGTGATACAGACTATGAATATTTATTGAACCGCCCAGATTCAATGCATATTTATGTAGCCTTGACTGATATGTCTGAACCTTTGGAAATTCGGACCAAAAAGTCTGAAAGACAATTGTTCAATAAGAATGATAAGAGTATTATTGCTTATGGCGAATTTATCTCAGCCGAATCAGTAACATCTTATAAGGAATATACGATTCAATTGGATTATCGCAGTTATAGAAAACCTAAATATATCATTATTGTAGCTTCAGCAAGTAAATATGGTGATTTCTTTACCGGTGGTGAAGGAAGTACGCTTTATTTGGATGAAATGGAGTTACTTTATGAGTGATCAAATACATAATCTTCTGCCTGAAACGGAAGATTAACCCCATAAAAATTCCTCCAACAACTTCACAACCCAAAGATGAGGCGAAGCGGTTGGAGGAATTTTAGTTATTACTTGATCCATTTGATAGGATACGGGGAGTGGGACCACGGATACATCTTCTTGATTCGGTTGCGATGGTTGTGAGTCCATAGGAGATTACATCAAAAGGATAAGACTACTATTCAGGAATATAATCTTCCTTGATAAACGCATCGTACACCCGTTTCGGATGGTCGTTGGTCGAGAAACCAATATCACCGAAAGTCTGTTGGCGGAATTTCTTCAGCTTCAGGTTGTCCATGGCATATTCACGGAGCGGCTTGTGCATATCGCCCAATAAAGAGCTGCTTACAGGCTGATCGAGCAGATTCTCTTTCGGCGTTATGATAGGGAGAAGCTTTTGTTCCAGCAGTCCTCGATAAGCGCCTGTGTATTCGCACCAGCAAACATGGTTTACTTCATACAGACGGTAGGTATATTTTGACCATGCCGTCTTCAGCAGAATCTCATTCTCAGAAACCTCGGCTGTCGCTTCTTGCGGATATGCAAAATCTCTGATCTTGATAAGTTTCCTTTTGTCATCAATCTCTTCCACTTCTGTAATCCAGAAGTCAGAATGTAACAGCTGGTCGAGTATGCCAGCTAACGTCTCTTTGATCTCAAACTGAATTTTCATGATATTTGCCTTCTGTCAAGGACTTCGTTTGATTACTATATAAATAATAACAAGCAAACTGCATAAAAAGTTCATAAGATCTTTAAATCTGTTGATCCGAAGCAAAATGTTACTACAAAAAGAACACAATTGAGGACAAATAAAACAGGCACGGATTCTTTTTCTTCCGTGCCTGTTCCTGATGAAGCAGATTGCTTATTCGATAATATACTCAACCGGTGTCTTTACACAGCGTAAGGTACGCGTCTTGGTGGAGTTTTGTCCGGCAAACTTATACCAGTTTCCGGTTCCTGTAGCTCGTGCACTACCTTCAATCAGCCAGGTTGAGCCACTGTTTCCGTATGTACCAAATATAATAAACATCTTGGCAATGTTTCCGATATCTACACTATATTGATGCCCTAATCCACAGAGAACGAAATGGGTATCATTGTAGTTGAAGTCATAGAAATTGACCGGTCCGTACGAAGCTCCGAGGAAAGTCGCATCACGTTCCACAATATCAAATGTCAGGCGCTGACCCAAGTTGTTGTTAACCCAAGTTTGATAGCCAAAAAAATTTTTAGTTATTTT
>ULUY01056448.1_pt1 | contig 47679 bp, 27 predicted proteins | sample 1959031 | NCBI WGS metagenome assembly ULUY01 (sample SAMEA4835774, study PRJEB28245) | human gut metagenome | biome: gut microbiome; material: fecal sample | place: Denmark | collected 2008
AAGGTGGAGCAGAAATCTCCACCGAATTAGAGTCTTTCTCAATGATTTGCAATGTTTTGCGTATCAAGAAAACGTGGTCGGTTTCCTACTTTTATCCAAACTATACGGCTTATGACACGCGGAAACAATCTATAAAGACATTCTGCCTGACGTCCCTGCATCTTTATTTTCTGTATAAAACTTATTCATATCAAGATATTTTGTGTATATTGCGCTCGGAAGGAATGACGCGACACTCCATCCGGCACCCTCCACGACTCTTATTATTTTACCCTACCTCCAAAAGATGAAGATATGGATATGAAAAAAACACTACTGACGCTTGCTGCCATGATGTTCGCAACAAGCGCAATGGGACAGCTTCAATACGACATGACTCCGGACACAGGGCCGGTGAAAGGCGGAGCAAACAAAGTGGTCACGGAAGTATTTACCGTAGAAAAGAAAAACGGCAAATGGGTCAGAGCCGGAAAGCCCGACCCCTGGGGCGAAATGGGTGTCTATCCGGAAGAAAGCGAATGCACCTACGACCGAAACGGAAAACTGACAAGCAAGACAACCGTATTTGAAGGCACTAAAACCGAATATGCCTACCAATATACAACCGACGGAAAACTGGCCGAAACCAAAAAGACGGAAAACGGCAAACTGACCTCCGTCATGCGTTACCGATATACGGCCGGCAAACTGACCGGGACGTCGGAAGACACATTCTACAACGGGCAAAAAAGTACGCAGGACTCACCCATCACCACCGGCAAGACCGAGACCGACGCTGCCGGAAACGTTACGGAACACGGCGACCAGCCCAGTGACTACGTTAAGCGGGACAAACAGGGCCGGCTGCTGGAATTTTCCATCAACAATGAGATGGACGGCTACGTGGACTCACGCAAATATACCTACGACGAGGAAGGACGTGTCGTAAAAATTGAAGTCAGCGACGGCGACACGCTGACCTACCACTATGTCAAACAGGACGAAAAGGGAAACTGGACCGGCCTGCTCATCGTATCGGGCGAAACTCCCATAGGAGCCGTTGACCGCAAAATCATATACTATTAGGCTCCACTCCCCGTTTTCTGCATATTGGCATACATGGCATATCCGCTCCAAGGCTGATATGCCATGTATGTTTCTTGCTCTTCCGCTCATTCATGCAGGACTTCGCTTTTTTTGCAAAAAAAGCACTTGCCTGATGTAGTTTTTTGCCTCTCTCGTGCATCTAACGGGCAGAAACGAACCGATAAGATACGGATATTATGGACGAATCAACTTTTACAAAAGCCATTGAGGCCCATCAGAGCACCATCTATACCGTGTGCTTCATGTTCTCTCACGATAACGACGAGGTCAACGACCTGTTTCAGGAAGTACTCATCAACCTTTGGCGGGGCATCGACTCCTTTCGACAACTCAGCCAGATTGACACGTGGATCTGGAAAGTCAGTTTCAATACCTGCCTCACCTGGCAGCGCAAAAAGCGACGACATCCCAGCGTTCCGATCCCCGAGCACCCCAACCTCTTCACCGATTCGGACGAAGACTCCCGCCAAATCCGCCAGCTCTATCAACGTATCCACCGTCTGCGCCCCTTTGACCGCGCCATCGTGCTGCTCTGGCTTGAAAATATGAGCTATGAAGAAATAGGCGCCATTGTGGGCATCTCTGCCAAAAACGTGTCGGTGCGTCTCTACCGTATCAAGGAATCGTTGAAAAAGATGTCTAACCTCCAATAAAAAAGTTTTCCGTCATGAACGACTCTATGACTTCCACCCCCGTTCCCGAACAGGCTACATTCGACGAAATGCGCCGGCAAATTATGCTGCTCAAACAAAAGCTCAACCAAACCTGCCTTGTCAACGAAAAACTCATCAAACAGTCGGCCCGAAACAAGCTGAACGACCTGCAGCGCAAAAGACGCAGAATAAACTGTATTATCATTTTCGGCCTGCTCTATTGCAACGGCATGTTCTCTTTTCTGGACTATTCGTTCATTCTCATGGTACTCACTACGTGTTTCCTGCTTGCAGCTTATGTGTACCAGCACTTCAGTTCCAAAGGAATTCGCCCGTCCGACATGGCCCGCTGCAGCCTCGTCGAAATCAGCCACTCACTGCTGCGCATGGACCGTCTTAACCAACGCTGGCTCTATTTCAGCATCCCCTTTGTCATCGGATGGTTTGCCCTGTTTCTCTACGAGAGCTACACCAAATCAGGAGGTCCATACATCTGCTGCGGCGGAGCGGTAGGATTTGTTATCGGTGCCGTTCTCGGTATCATTCATTTTCGCCACGTACGCCGAAAGACCCGCGAAGCTGTTCGCGAAATCGAAGACTTTATCCACGGCCAATAACTCCCCTGCCCAAGCCCACAGCCCTACCGACACCATACGGCAGGGCTTTTTTCATGTCATGCAGACGAAATCCGCAAGATTCATGACTCTATCCGCTACTTTTTCCATAAATTTGTTGTCGGACGGACGCAAGAGCCGCGTCACCCGGCCAAAAACAACCTTTAAATCGCCTTATCCTGTTATGAAAAAATTACTACTACCTTTTGTACTGGCCGGTTGTTGCTTGAGTCCGACCATGCGTCTGCAGGCCGAATACATTAAATATAAAGACCCCTCGGTCAGTATCCCCGAACGGGTTGACGACCTGATGTCGCGTATGACGCCGGAAGAGAAAACGGCCCAGCTCATGCAAATGGGCAGCCACATGATTCTTGACAACGGAAAGCTCAATCCGCAAAAACTGCATGCCGTATGCCGTGACGCCGGCATCGGATTTTTCGAGGGCATCACCATGACCGGCCCCCAGGCTTTCCAAATCATGAACGATGTTCAGCGCTATATGATTGACAGCACGCGTCTGGGCATTCCCGTATTCACGCTGAGCGAGTCGCTCCACGGTGCCGTGAACGACGGCTGTACCATCTATCCGCAGGCCATTGTCCTGGGCAGTACGTTCAATACGGACCTCTCCTACCGCATGGCCTCTGCCGTAGCCGAGGAGCTGAAGACCCTGGGCATTACCCAGACTCTCAGCCCCGTAGTCGACGTATGCCGCGACTTGCGCTGGGGGCGTGTGGAGGAATGTTTTGGCGAAGACCCGCTACTGGCCAGCCGGATGGGAGCCATGCAGGTCCGGGGCTATCTGGACCACGGCATCTCACCCATGCTCAAACACTTCGGCCCCCACGGCGCACCCACCGGCGGACTGAACCTCTCGTCAGTTTCGTGCGGCCAGCGCGAGCTGCTTTCCGTATTCATGAAACCGTTTGAATATATCGTACGCACACAGCAGCCGTGGGCCGTCATGTCGTCCTATAATTCCTGGGACGGCGTGCCCAATTCCGGCTCGCCCTATCTGCTGACCACCCTGCTGCGCGACACGTGGGGATTCAAGGGGTATGTCTACTCCGACTGGGGGTCAATTGACATGCTCAGCTATTTCCACCACACGGCACGCAACAATCAGGAAGCCGCCCTGCAGGCCTTCGGCGCCGGACTCGACGTGGAGGCCGACATCAACTGCTACCGCCACCTGCAAACCCTTGCCGACCAGGGCAAACTGAGCCAGGCCGACATCGACAGGGCCGTGCGCCGCGTACTGACGGCCAAGTTTGCCATGGGGCTGTTTGAATACCAGTTTTCTACGAAAAAGTCGTTCCGGAAAAACATACACACCCCGCAACAGCAGGCCCTGGCCCGTCAGATTGCGGAAGAATCCGTCGTACTGCTGCAAAACAACGGGCAACTGCTTCCGCTCGACCTGAGGAAACTGAAGTCGGTAGCCCTTATCGGGCCGAATGCCGACCAGGTGCAGTTTGGCGACTACACCTGGAGCCGCAGCAACCACGACGGCGTTACCCTGCTCGAAGCGTTCAGAGAAAAGGCCGGAAAGGACTTGCGCATTGAATACGCCAAGGGCTGCGACCTCCACACCGACTCCGCCGACGGCATCAGCCAGGCCGTGGCTGCAGCCCGGCGATGCGACGTGAGCATCGTTGTCGTAGGGTCAGCCAGTGCTTCGCTGGCCCGCGACTATACCAACGCCACCTGCGGCGAGGGATATGACCTCTCGGACATGAGCCTGACGGGCCGTCAGCAGGAACTGATTGAGCAGGTGCAGGCCACCGGAAAGCCCGTCATCGTAGTCCTGCTTGCCGGAAAACCGTTTGCCATGCCGTGGGTCAAGCGCCATGTTCCGGCCATTCTGGTACAATGGTATCCCGGCGAGCAGGGAGGCTATGCCCTCTACGACATTCTGTTCGGGAAAGTCAATCCCTCGGGCAAGCTCAACTATTCCTTCCCGCAAAGCACGGGCAACATGCCCTGCTACTACAACCCCCTGCCCACCGACCGCGGCTTCTATCACCAGCCGGGTCAGCCCAACCGGCCGGGCCGCGACTACGTGTTTGAAACACCCGGACCGCTATGGGCTTTCGGCCACGGACTGAGCTACTCCAAGTTTGAATACAGCAATCTGCTCACGGACAAGACCGACTACGCTCCCACCGACACCATACATCTGAGCGTCAGCGTACGCAACAGCAGCCCGACCGACGGCAAGGAAGTGGTGCAGGTGTACGTTCGCGACCTCGTGTCCAGCGTAGTGACCCCCGTTCAGGAGCTGAAAGCCTTTGCCAAAGTCATGATTCCGGCCGGTCAGGAAAAAAAGGTACAGCTGGACGTACCCGTACAGGACCTGGGACTCTACAATGCCCAAATGGAATATACCGTTGAGCCCGGCCAGTTCGAGCTGCAGGTAGGCACGGTTTCCGACCAGATAGCCCTGCGCCGCACCATCGGCGTTGACCTCAGCCACGAGCAGCACATCACGTCCGGACCCGCTGCGGCAACCTCAGGCACCACAATCAAGGAAGCGCCCATCAGCGTTTCCGGATACGTTCGCGACGTGCAGGCCAACCCCGTTGAAAATGCCGTAATCGAAAGTGCGGGACAAACCGTACGTACCGACAAACACGGTTTTTTCAGCCTCCGCACACTCACTACCGAAGTGCTCCACGTCAGCGGCAAGCGTCTGGAAGCAAAAACCGTGCCCGTCAACGGCCAGAAGAGTCTCAACATTGTTGTAATCCGTAAATAAACCGACACATGAAAACCTGCTTATCCTGCCTTCTCCTGCTGTTCTGCCTCTGCTCCGCTCAGGCCAAGACCCGCAAGGCCGTTTACATCGTACTGGACGGCATTCCGGCCGACTACATCGAACGGGTCCGTCCCACCCATATTTTCGACATTGCCCGCCAGGGCGGCTATGCCCGCGCCTACACCGGCGGTGAAGTGGGCGGCTACTCACAAACGCCTACCATATCGGCCATCGGCTACATGAACATCCTGACCGGTACGTGGATGAACAAGCATCGGGCAAACGGCAATTCAAACCTGAAACCCAACTACAACTACTGGTCAATCTTCCGTCTGGCCAAAGCCCAGAAAAAGCCTTGTAAAACGGCCCTCTTCTCCAGCTGGACCGACAATTGCACCGTACTAATCGGAGCGGGAAAGCCCGAAACCGGCAACCTGACCGTCGACTACGTTTACGACGGTTACGAGCTCGACGAAACGCGTTTTCCGCCACGCCCCGACCAGCTGCACATTTTCAGCATCGACTCCGTTGTCAGCCACCAGGCCGCCCAATGTATCCGGCGTGATGCCCCCGACCTCAGCTGGGTTTATCTGTGGTACACCGACTCCGGCTTCCATCTCTTCGGCGACGGTGCTTACATGGACCGCTACGTCCGCAAGACCGACGAGCTGGTGGGCCTCATCTGGCAGGCCGTACAATATCGCGAAGCCCATTTCGACGAGGAGTGGATGGTTATCGTAACTACCGACCACGGCCGCAACGAAAGCGGACACGACCACGGCGGACAGCTCAACCGCGAACGCAGCGTATGGATTTCCACCAACATCAGGCAGCTCAACCGCCATTTCACCCATGCTTCGCTCTCGCTGGTTGACATCCAGCCCACCCTGAGCCGCTTCATGGGCTTCGAGGTGCCGCAGGAAGTGGCCTTCGAGCGCGACGGAATCTCCTTTTTCGGCCCTACCGACATCTACGACCTCGCCTCACATCCCTACGACCACACGGTTGTTCTGAGCTGGAAATCCGAAAAGACCTCGGCCGATGCCACCACCTACATGGCCACCACCAACCACTTTGCCTCCGGCGGAACTGACGAATGGAAGGTCGTCGGAAAGGTCAAGGCCCGTTCCGGCCGCTATGTTGTCGACCTGAGCCAGTATCCACCCTCCAAATTCTACAAATTTGCTGTCGCCACCCCGTGTAATGTCCTCACCCGGTGGGTATATAAATAAAAACAGCCGGTCACGTCCGTGCTGAAGCGTCCCCGCCGTTCAGCCCTTTTCCGTTAAGGTGCTGAACGACGGGGACGCTTCCGTATGTCATGCAAACCGCTTTCCGCTCAATGTCGGGGCCTCAGCCACGGCTGCCGCAAAAACAGGCGATACACCCACGGCAGCCTGAAGCCGGCGGCCGCCAGCCTGTGGCGCCGTTTGTAAATCATCTTCCGGTTGCGCAGCAGGCCAAACACGCCGTGCCGCTCCATCAGATCCACGTAGTGCATCTTCTCCACCATGCTCAGGTCGCTCTCCCACAAAAAGAGCAGTAGCATGTACGCCTTGTCGCCCATCACCGGTCCCAGACATCCCGCCTGCCGCTCGTGCTCCTGCAGACGGTCCAGCACCTTCAGCCAGCACGCCAGCCGGTAGGTGTAAAAGTCCGGCGTCTTCCGTTTGCTGATGCCCGCCATGTTGTGGCGGTAGTAGTAGCACACCCGGCTTTCCGAAGCCACCCTCCGGCTGTACATCAGCAGGTGCGGCGCAAATTCCAGGTCCTCCAGCGTGATGCCCTCCATCAGGCGCACCCCGTGCGTCACGGCCACCTCGCGCCTGAACAGCAGACACCAGCACGCCATCTCCACCTCGCAGTGCAGCAGGTAGGTCCGTCCCGTCACCACGCCCGGCAGCTTGTGCGCCACGTTGCTCACCGCGCCCCGGTGCGTCTCGTCGGTATAGTCCTGCACGCCCAGCGTCAGCACGTCCAGCTCTTCCCGCTCCATGCGTTCCAGCAGGCGCGGGGCGCAGCGGGGCACGAGCAGGTCGTCGGCGTCCACCATCCACACGTACTCTCCCTGCGCCACCTCCAGCCCCCGGTTGCGGGCACACGAGGCGCCGCCGTGTTTTTCCTGCAAGGCGCGGAAAAATTTTTTCCTCCCTTCCCATTTTTGCAGCGTCTGCCACGAGCCGTCGGTGCTGCCGTCGTCCACGCACACCACCTCATACTCCCCCTCCTTCAGGCCCTGCTCCTCCAGCGAGCGCAGGCACGGCTCCAGGTACGGCCCGGCGTTGTACACCGGTATTACGAAACTCAAACGTATATGGTCCATCATTCCTTCTCCTCTCCGTTAAGTCTGTCCGTGCGCCGCCAGCGCGCCAGCCGCCCGGCCGCCACTTCACACACGTAGCGACGCTCCTTGCGGTTCAGCCCCAGCACGTATGTCCACAATGCCGTCGAGGCCACACACGTCGTCACCACTACGGCGCAGGCCGCCAGCTCCGGCAAATGAGCGTGTGCCCACGGGTAGGCCATGGCCGGCAGCATCCACACCACCACGCCCACCTTGACAATGGGCCACATCACCTTGGTGTAATACTGCGCCACGCGCAGCCCAATCATCGGATACACCAGCCACACCCTCACCAGCTGCGTCAGCACCTCAATGCCCAGGTAAGCCAGCAGCACCTGGTTGGCACTCACATGCCCCACGCGCAGCAGCACGTACCCCACCGGCACCACCGTCAGCAGCAGCGTGCCCTCCACCAGCTGGAAGCGGCGGATGCGCCCCGTGGCGTGCACCGCCATCACCGTCGGCCCCACCAGCGTGGTGTTCAGCCCCACCAGCAGGAAAATCCGCACAAAGTCCACCGCGTGCTCCGGCACCTGCCCCAGCCACAGCCTCAGCAGGTACGGCGCCTCCCACATCAGCGGCAGCGCCACCACCAGCATCAGGTAGGCCGACAGGCGCGACACCGACAGCACCAGCCGGTGCATATAGTCCAGGTCACCCTGCGCGTAGCTCTTCGTAATCTGCGGATTGGCCGCCGTCTGGAATCCGGCAAACAGCTGGTTGGCCGCCGTCAGCACCTGCATCGCAATGCCCTGCGCCGCGTTCACCAGCGGTCCGAAAAACAGGTTCAGCAGTACGTTCAGGCCCTGCGTACACCCCACCACCGCCAGGTTGCCGTTCAGCACCCATCCGGCGTAGGCAAAGATGGCCCGCATCCGTTCCCGGTCCCACGTCCATCGCCAACGGCTCTCGGCAAAGGTACGCCGGCAATAGCCCGCATACACCATCCTCACCGCCACCTGCACCGCCACTGTCAGCAGCGCGTACCACACCAGCCTGTCGCCCGGCAGCACGAACAGCAGCCCCACCACGCCCAGCCGTGCCAGCGTCTCGAACACCGAAATACAAGCAAAGGCCCGCATCCGCTCGTGAGCAATAATCAGCGCGTTGTACGGCGCCGACGCCAGCATCACCACGCTGGCCACCACCGCCCCCTGGTACACCCAGAAGGCCGCCTCCGTGCGGTCGGGCGGAATCACCAGCTTGTGCCACGCGAACCACAGCCCCACCGTCTCGGCCAGCAGCAACACCAGTCCCGCCATCGCGTAGTGTATGCCCACCACGCAGCTGAACTCCTGCTTCAGGTCCGCCTCGTCACCGCGCCCCAGCGCAAACGTGATAAACCGCGACGAAGCGCTGCCCAGCGACCCCTCGATAAATCCGAACAGGGCCACCACGCCGCCCACCACGTTATACACGCCGTAGTCCGTCACGCCCAGCGCCTGCAGTATCAGGCGCCCCGTCAGCAGCGCCACCAGCATCATCAGCACCATCCTCACGTACAGCATCATCGTGTTGCGTGCCAGTCGCCGGCTTCGCGTTGTAGTTTCCGCAGTATCCATGTATTTGTTCTGTTTTTCCGTTTCGTCCTGCCGCCGCTCCCTCCCGGGCCGGCCGCAGTCTTACAAAGATAACCCTTTTCGCCTTACCGCCACCCCTTTCCGCCCGAAAATCGCGCCTCCGCCTCACGACACAAAAAACGGAAGCCTCCGCCCGCTGCGAATCACTCCCGTCATCTGTCTTGTCCATCCATATAAGTATTGTCCACGGCCTAATAGCCGTGATATTTCCGCCAGCACGTATGCCATACCTTAAACAATGGAATCGAAAACACTTCTCTCGGATAACCTCGCCAAAATCGTAAATTACGTTTTACTCGCCGTACAAAATGATCGGCCCTCGTTTCCTTGTCCTTACGCAAAAGCCGCGAATCGAAATGCCCGAAATTACCGGCCAACAGCACTTCCTTCAATAAGAATTTTCCTTCCCGCTTATCCGGACACAACAGACAATTTTTCTCATCCATTCCAAATACTTGGCAAAGAATATACATTACGGCTCCCGTAAAGCGTTCAAGTCCCATTTTTTTTATCATTTTGACGACTTCATCCCTTTCTTTCCCCGTTATACCGTTTCTTAATACATAATAATAATCCATCAATTGCCGAAGACCTATTCCTTCATCAAAAAAGTGTCTATAAATATGCAACAACAAAAACAATGCATTAAATTCATTGGTCGGCACTGCCACTAAATTGGGCTCACTCCCCCAATTCACCTTATGAGACATCTGTTCATCGGTGTGCATTTTAAAAAAACGCTGCAAACGCATATTTCTAAACGGATCACTCATCCACGATGGCATAAAATGCACCTCCACCATTGCCGGCTTAAAATATTGGAATTCAGCATGTAGATAATATAAGGAAATGTGTTCCTCATACTGACGTAACAAATTCAATATATCATCACGCGATGCATCTACCCATATGTCTATGTCCCCCGGCATTCGCAACCAAGGCTGTGGATAATAACGAGCCACGCCCTGTCCTTTCAGAATTACCGATCGCCAACCGGCAGCCGCAAAAAAGCGGACGACCTGTGGTACAATTTTATCTAATTGCACATTGAAGCGTTTTATCTGCTGTACATTCACATACCAGGGTAACAATACCTCTTTAGGCGGTTGCTGTTCAACAGGAAGTTGTTCCACGGCAGAATATAACACGCCCACGAGTGCCTGCCGCTTTGCCTCTTTGTAAAGTTTCTTCCACTCCTCAGCAGTAGGATTTACTGACAATTTTCCTTGCTGCTGCACGGCCACTCTAATTAGCTCAAAAAACAAGCTCATATTAACGGCGCAGTAAATTCTTGTAGACCCATAGGTGCAGATTATTCGGCATAAGTCGCACTATTACCCGAATCGTCGTATATTGCAAAAATTCCGCAAAGTTCAGAAATCCCAGACGATAAAAGCCCCATTGCGATTTCACGTCATTTTTGGCATATTTCCATCCGCCGCGCCGTTTCAACACATCAGGCGAAAAGCGAAACCAAAGTAAGCTCTCCTGTATATTATAAAAACGGGCCCCATCAATTATCATCTTCACCCACAAATAAGAATCTTCCGGAAATCCCTGATAACCTCCAACATGCAAGACTTTGCTTTTCTTATACATGACAGCCGGATGATTAATGGGAGAACGCCCCTTGGCATATCGTACAATTTCTTCATGCGTTTCCGGCAAACAACGCTTGGAACGCACATTTTTAATATCACCTACAAACTCATCCATCCACGATGAACAGACATCAATCTCCGGATGAGCCTGAAAAACGGCCAACTGCCGTTCAAAACGATAGGGCTTGCAAATATCGTCCGTATCCATTCTGGCAATCAGCTCATTCGTGCAATGTTTCATGCCCTCATTCAAGGCCAAGCCCAAACCTCGATTCTGAGGTAATTTTATAACTTTCAGTTCTGGATATTTCGCCTCATACTCTTCTACTACACGGTCCAAATCAGGCGTTAACGGACCATCCTCCACCAATACCACTTCACTGGCCCGTACGGTCTGCCCGAATACACTATCCAGACTATCTCTCAAATAAGCAGGATTTTCTTTCCAATAAACTGACAAAAGTACAGAAAAAGATACCCTCATAAACTCTTGCTTTAAAAACTCGATACATTTCCTCTATTTATCGTATGCGTCATGACATAATTTCTGATAATGTGTTTCCAGGGCCTTTACTTCTTTAGGCAAATCATAACCAGCAGTCTGCAACACTTGGGAATAATCCCTTCTCGAATCCAACTTAATCCGTTCCAACTCTTTTACCCACAAAGCTTCTACTCCTTCATGAATGGGTAGGAAATGTACCAAATCCGTAATGGCGACCTCTCGTGTTATGGTATCAGAAACCAAGCAAGGCAGTCCGGTACATTGCGCCTCCATCAACGATACAGGAAATCCTTCAAATAGAGAAGGAAATAAGAAAACATCCAATGCCATTAAGATATCTGCTACGTCATCCCGCTGTCCTAAAAAACGTACGGAATCTTCCAATCCTAATTGATTGACTTTTTCCTGAAGGTCATCGCGTAAAGCACCATCTCCCACAAGCAATAATACAGCGTTTGAATATCGCTTTTTTATTGAAACAAAGACATCAATAAGGAATGAATGATTTTTCAATTTAAACATATTTCCAACATGGCCAAAAACCAAGTTACCAGACAAGTTCAAATCCTTTCGTTTATTTCTTCTTCTATCTACAGAAAACTGGAATATAGAAGTATCTATCGCATTGTGAAAAATGTAAGTATTTGATAAGTTGTGTTTACCAAATAAAAAGTTTGCAGCATCATTTCCACAAGCAAAACGATCTGTAACAAATATTTTCATTAGACAAATGAGTAAATAATTACAGATACCTTTTAACCAATTATCAGAATAACAAGTATTATGAGAATGGGCAATTCTAATTTTAATGCCAAACTTCCAAGCAAAAAATAAATGGATAAAAGCCACATTGGGAGTATGTACATGAACTGCTACAATATCTCCTGCGTTCTGCAGGTAATAGCGATAAACAGTTATGACATATTTCAAAATATTGCTCAAAGAATTTAGTTTGGGCAACACACATACATTATACCCTCTATCTTTCATGAAATGATCAAAAGAGCACTCTTTATAATCTTCCGAAAAAAGAAAAGAATATTGAAACTGACTAGAACTACTATATGTCACAATATTTTTTAATACAGCCCCAATACCCCCATGCGGTCTATTAGTTATTACATGTACGATCTTTCTCATTAATAAAAGCTTTGCATTTCGATACTAATTGCTCCTTAAACGACTTATAATTTAATTTATTCTCCCAAGTCGTATTTTCATCAATTTTTTTGGGAAAACCTTCCGGCATAAAAGGTTTATCTCTAAAAACATTTAAGACATGGAAGAAACTCTCCAAACCCTGAAAACGGCACAAACTCTTCGGAGTATCATTTTTACTTTTGATAAACAAAACTGGAGTTTCCAAGCCTAAACACGGAAGGGCGCAATGTATTCTAGAAGTGATAACCATCTTCGCTTTTGCATACATCTTAATTAATTCTTCCGCTCTTCTAAAACGTTCTTCATCAGTTGGTAATTCTTTATTATCATATATATGAGTTATAAAATGTGCTTTTTTGAGCAAACTACGATCAATACATTTACGCATATATACATAAGAACGCCCCCACAACAAATATTGTCCTATACCAACTTTTGAAAAACCAAATCTTATAGGATTATCACGTTTCATTTTCTTAAACATCATCCTAACCGGCCTTATATAATAAATCATATACAGAAGCGTCAGAATAACTTGTTTAATAGAATTATTATCTGGCAAATATGACAATGGATCTACTATGTAAATATCATCTCCTCGCTCTTTAGAATGATACGTCTCTCCCAATGTTAAAGTCAAACAACCTGAAAAATAAGCATCAATACCATGCTCTTTCATCACATGAACCGTATCCATGTCCCTACAACCAATTGGCTCATGTTGTTTCATATACTCAATAGCTTTCGGCGTAAAAAAATTTGAGCGACAAGTTTCATTTAAGTGGAATGCTACAAACAAAGGCTGGATATTTCTATGGGGAGGCCAATTCTCTGGCTTATAAGTAAACCAGCCATTTAATATTACCTTTGAAGGCTCATTTAATGAAATAGTATTTAGTTCATCTCTTTCTGCTAATAAAATGTCTCCCCATTTAGGCAAATATTGTTTAGCAGCAAGACTCTGTATGTAATCTCCAATATTGATTAATGGATGTGTTTGGTATGTCAATAATAAAAATTTCATATTCAATAATATTTTCAAGGCACCTAAACTTATAATCTTTTCTTATTGATTTTCATCTGCACAAATTACATAAGCCAGCCAAAAAGGTAAATATGGCATCACCCAAATAGTCATTGCCTGTAAACTCAGACTTAATAATAAACCAAATTTCACTTTATCTGTTCTCCATGAACTAAGTCCTACTTTTGCTAGCATAATCATAAATATAAAAAAAGCAAACACTCCCTGTTCAAAAAAGACAGCCACATATGTATTGTGAATTCTATGTGTATTATTATATTTATATGGTAGTATATATCCTCTGCCTGAAGTGTAATCCAAGGCTTTTCCTGTAACGCCAAAACCTCCTCCCAAAACTAAAGTTAAAGGATAATCTTCAATTGCAGAAAAGGCTGAATTTATTTCTTTCAAACGAGAATCAGCACTTGACCTATCACTTTCTTTCTCACCAGAAAACCTACTAACAATGTTATCTATATTCTCTGCATATTGAAGATAAATACTTGATGCACTAAACATAAGAATTATTAAAGAAGATATAACTATAATCTTATTACTTTTATAATATCGTAATATTATAAACACGCATATACATAATAATGCTATTATACCTCCACGCGATTGAGTAAACATAATCGTGTATATAGCATATACTATTGCAACAAGACTTACAACTTTTATAACAATAGGAGTTTTACTAAAATTCTGACTACAAAAATATATACCTACAACCAAAGATGTACATAAATAATTAGGATCATTATACATACCTTGAAAGCGAAAATTTGCATTTTCCCAATTTGCATACACAAAAGAAAAATATATCGCAACAATGAATAAAAATGGAAAAAGACGATAAATAAACGTCTTATTCATTCCCCACAAAGGGAATAAAGCCAGAATGATTATGGACAAATTAATACTGTTATTAATGGCTTCCACTCCTCCAATAATTGCAGAAATAAAAGACAATATCAAAAAGGCAAAAAGCAATCGAAGTATATATATTGATTTTAGTTTCTTCAAATAAAATAGGCCTATACAAGCTAAAAGTAAAACAGGAAAATACCATAACTTTACACCACCTACTTCCATTGTATTCATTATGTGAAGGGGTAGGAGCAGTGCATACAAGACCGACAAATATAATGTTGAAGACTTTTGAAAAATATTCACCATATTACTTATGACCAATAAGTTTATATATACGATACAAGATACTAAATCGAAAGATAGACAACCATACTAAATCTTTAAATTTGACAATGTCACGAAAATGTATAGTCGATAATATGGATTTTACAAAAGAATAATTCTTATCATATTCACCAGAAACAGCAACATGCTTCATTATATTAAGAAAAAAGGCTTTACAGTTTCTATCACTTTCAGGAAAGGCGTGTTGCTTTAAAGTTTCCACTACCAATGAATATACTTTCTCTCCATACGCAAGTGAATATGCAAAAGTATGACTTATTGATGCTTGATTTTTACGATACACATATACAATATCCGGAATAGTGATCACGACTTTGCAATTAAAAGCCAAACGTACATTAGTCACCAAATCCTCAGCATAGACAATATCTCTAGGCATTCTAAAAAAAGAAGACTCTATACACTCCTTACGGATTAATTTTGCAACTGGACCAGAATGATATTTTCCATTCAATAACCCTCTTAACCAATCAATATTATTGATATGTCTAGAATGTATATTTTTAAAACTTATCTTACCAAATTCATCAGCAATATTACCCAAAACAATATCCGCATCTTCACGCCGTGAATACAAGCATTCGATAGCGTTTCTCGGCAAATAATCATCAGCATCTACAAATAAGACCCATTTACCCTGTGCTCGTTCTAAACCATATTGTCTCGCTGAACTTACCCCCCCATTATTTTTATGAAATACACGAACACGACTATCCTTCTCGGAATATTTATCGCAAATTAAAGCACTTCCATCAGAACTGCCATCATCCACTAATAAAACTTCAATATTTTCCAAAGACTGACTTAATACACTACTTAAACAAGCAGACAAATATTGATCTACATTATAAACAGGTATAATAATAGATATTTTAGGATTCCTTTCCATATTTCTACGCCAAGATACATTGCAAATAATTTAAAGACTTCTGCTTCCACTCCTCCCTTTGTATATTGACTACCGACCAATCTACGTTTCGCAATATCGTATTATAAATTAATTCTACATCATGTTTCACCACTAATCTATCCTGCAATTTAAATATTCTCAACAATGAATTAAAACGAGATTGCCCCCGTCCATCATTTCCCAAAACGACAAAAGGTCGATTAAAAATAATAGAAAATACACAACCATGGAAAGAATCTGTCAAAATAAAATCAGCCTCCATAAATTCCTGCAGCCAAATCTTGGGACTAGGACATACACGTTCCTCAGACGGAGAAATAGTAAAACATTCACAATGCAATTGCTCTGCTAATTCTTGACGTAAGTTTCTTAAATGCAGACTATCGTCCAAAATATAACAAAAAATTTTTTTCTTTCTCTTATTAGTGATAGTCTTTGTACCTACGAGATGTTCGTAATCAACCTTATCCAATAATAAAGTTGGGTCAAGTACTTGCAAAACATCATTTCTTCCTAAATGACTATTGCATAAATCTATTGCACTATCTTCACGCACAGATACACCTTTAAAATTTTGCAATAAAACTTTGCATTGTCGTGACAACTTATCAGAATATTCCCATCTTTCAGTACCAAATGAAGCAGCATAAGCCAAACGGATAACAGATTCATCCGTTGGAAGGAAGCCTAAATAATAATCACTTTGACAAGGAGAATATACAGGACGCCACACCTGATCACTGCCTACTACATAAGCGTCATAATGCTGATGCTTATAATCTTCATATAAACCATCCGAAGAAAATATTTTAGGCGTTCGTGGAATAATTGTTCTATTAATAAAATTCTGCATGTTTACATACGTAGCGTTTTCTTGTTTTCGAGAATACCATTTTACTCTCTTACGCCCTAAAACATATTTAATACTATTAGTAAGATGTGTTCTTAACCATTTGTAAAAACTATGTGAATTCTGGCTACGTTGCACAAGCCAAGCCTCATGCCCCAATCTTTTCAATGTCAACTGAAGAGCATAAGCCTGCAAAATTCCTCCATAATTTTTCAATAAAGGCTGTGTCAAAATTCCTATTTTCATAAATTAAATATACAAAAAATTAATGCGACAACAAGCAAAGGACTTTTCTTCTTATTTTTGTCCACACACTAATATGCGTCAATTGAAGAACCACTTCTGATATCTTACGCTGATTTAGTAGCTCAAAAAAGAGAAAACGTTTCGTTGGTTCTTGAGCTGATTTTATTAAAGCTGGATTACACTTTACCACTTTCTCAAAAGTAGATTCATACAATGAGACTTGTTGCACAGCTTGTAATATCGCTGCTCCTTTATCTGTATTCACCAAAACTGCACTCACGCCCTTATCATCATCCAGTCCCGGATGCGCCTGTTGGATACCCCAATAATCTCCAATGGTCAGATCACTACCGCTCTTACATTGCTTTACCGGACAATGATAGCAACTTGGTCGCAAATACAAATCAGTCAAAAAGCCTCGCATAAAAAGATTTTTAGCAGATAACATACGGTGTAAATGTACCCCATCCGCATCCTCTTGTAAATAAGAAAAGCTATAGTTTTTCCACCCCGAGGTTTTGTCACGAAAAGAGATGGACTTTAACTGAGTATGAGGAGTAGCAACCTCTTCCTCCAGAAACCTTTTCCACACCATTGGCGATGGTACGCCATGGCAAAACAGATCCACAGTAATCAAATTATCATAATCTTTCCGTAAGAACATTTTTAAACCAGCAATTTGGCAAGGCAATCCGGAAAACAAAACCTGTCGGCCTTGTCTTAAGAAAGTTTCAGCCTGCAAGAAACAAAGCCCAATTCTGCTCTGCACATATTTAGCTCCACGAAAAGCCGACAAGCCTTCAACAGTTTCTACATAATCATGAACCACATTCCAAGACTCATCAAACCGTGCGCCGAAAACAACTCCTCCCTGTGCAATTACCTGTTCCGCCAAAGCCGTAAAAACTCCTCCCGAGGAACTGCTTAGCCGAACAGATTCATCCTGATTCTTGGCAGCATAAGCCACCAAAGGTTTAAGTGGTTCTCCCTGATTAATCACCGGGCAAACCCGTTCACATAATCCGCAATCAATACAAATAGACTCATCTACTAACGGATACAAAAAGCCCTCTTGATCACGATGCAAAGAGATACAACGCTTGGGGCAGCGCTGTACGCAAGCCTCACACCCACAACAATCCGATTTATGTTTAATCCGTATCATTGTTCTTTACGGAATAAATTTGCACATTGTTTCAAGAAAGAACGTAATATACTTGAACTCAAATGCCCATATATTATGCGAGGAATGGCCCTTACTTTGGTTTGCCAATGAATCTGATGCTTAAAATAAGGATATAATTCCATATAATTTTCATTATGCAAACTACGCTGTATGCATAAAGTCTTAAAATAAGACTGCTTATGAGACAAATAATAGTCTACATCAAATACATCACGATATTTATCCAATGCCCCCAAAGCATCAAGAGCCAAAAGTGTACGCGTACATTTTTCACACCGTCCACAATTTTTTGCCGTAGAAATACATACGTTCAGATACTTATAAGAAGGTGAATAAGTTACCACTTTACGGGTCTTTTCCAATCTACTTAAAGTTCCTCCTTCAGAATAAATTCGTAACTGATCAGTTGAAAAAGCCTCTGCCAACAACAAATCATAGTACGAACAATCCAAGCTGGTATCTGTCAAAGAAAAAGCTGAAAATGGCCGACCTGACGCATAATAATATACACGATACAACTTTTGGAGGGCAAATACTGCAAACATACTGGTAAAGGTATGTGTCATAAAATGACTTTGAGGAAAAACATCCATGATATTTGAATTCACCTCCACCAATTCAAACCCATAATCTTGGCAAAAACATTCAGCCATACGTTTCCGTTCTGCAAAAAGCCTTTTAGCTCGCTCGCCCTCGCCATGCGACCCTACATTAAAAAATGTCAAATGCGTTGGTTTGTGATGCGTCAAACTACTACCGGATAATGCAGCCAACACATGCAAGGAATCAATTCCACAAGATATACCCGTTCCGACTTTCCCCCCACAGGGTAAATCATTTTGATCCACATCGGCCGTTATCTTAATGTTATGCATTAAAGGACTGCCTTTGGCTATGGCATCAATTAAATAAGTCGTAATCTGATAATACAGATACTCGCCCATCGGCACTTCACAAATTATATCGTGATTATGCGACATGGCATAATGCAAAAACCCGATGACAAAAGCATCTGCACGCTCTGTACATAAATAGGGTTCGTATTTTTTATCTACTTCAATCCAAACAGTCTTGACACATTTATTCTCTACGATATCCGTAATCATGCGAACATTACGTTCACTTCGTTCTATTCTTGGTTGTTTAATTGTTAACATAATGGATATTCCTTTTTGATTTCTTCATATGAATAGCCTACGAATCGTTTCATCACTTCCTGTCCATCGTGGATCAACTCTTTTTTCTTTATATAATCGGATTCTTTATTGATCAGGTCATACAATAAGAAAGTTTGTGACAAATCGCCATCTCGGACATTTTTGATTATTGAGAAACCTAAATGAGAAATCTTTCTACTCTCCGTATCCACATATACATTTAATAAAATAGAATAATCTGCCAAAACCCCATCTATATACCACCCGTCTCTAGGCGTAAACGTAAAATTACCCAACGAATAGACAAATAAACGCTTATCATGCATGATTCCTGGCAAAACACAATGTGGATGGTTACCTATCACCAAATCTACAGGCTCATTTTTCAACAATTGATGAATATAAGATGTATATTGTCCTATTTCATTATTATACTGCCCTCCACAATGCAAACAAACAACAACAAGATCGGCCATATCACGGGCTTTTTGAATTTTGTCATGCAAACGATTAAGGTAACAAAGATTGTCTTCATTATTAATCTCACTTGCATCAACATTATCCAGTACCCCTGCAGAAAAAGTAATATCTCTTTTAGGCCGCAAAATGGATTTTATGCATGAAGGGATGCAATTCGCGACCAATCTTCGAATACGGGATTTTACAGACAATTTTCTCTTTACATAAGGAGCCTGCCTTTTCAATATATCCACCATAAATTCTTTTTCAGGAGCCAATAATTTGCCATGATATTCAGAATTCATGCCATAGGTATAAGAAAGAAAAGCGATTTTCACGCCATCCAATGTCTTAACAAACACATTCTCTGCGTCCTCTTTGCAGTTGTAACATCCCGTAAAATCAAAATGTGCCTTTTTCAAAGCTGATAAAGTTCGAGTAATACCCTCTTCACCTCTATCCATAATATGATTATTGGCTATAGAAAAGAAATGAAATCCTGCGTTCTTCAAAGCCGACAGGAAACTTTCCGGTGTATTAAAAGAATCCATGGTTTGGGTATACCCCAAATCTTCTCCAGCAATTGTAGTCTCAAGGTTACCACATACATAATCACTTTTTTTCAATTCATCACGAATTCCATCAAAAATAACATCATAAGAGTGGTATTTCTTTCGTACAGTTTCGTTTTGCAATTTACTGCACATTATATCTCCTGTAAAAGATAACTTCAATATCATTTTTATTTCTTTAGAAGTTGTACTTTAATCAAACGAATATCAGCCACATTCAAAATCCAAGCCAACGATAGGAACATCAACAAAAAAACGCCAACACCTACCATCAACTGTAAAACAGGTATAGTAAAAAAGGATATTACCCAATAAGCTATACTACCTGTAATTATTGACAGGAGAAATACCCCTTTCAAATCCTTTATCAGATTAAATATACTATAACCTATATACTTGTTAACGTATATAGAGCCTATGCCTAACATGATATATACAATTACAATCTGACAAATAATTAACATGGTAATATCAGCCCATACTGCCAACAAACACACTACCATAATAGCAATAGCATGCGTATATAACTGCACTTTCAGAAAAACATCAGAACGTCCTATCACATTCAAGACATTCAAATTCAAGGTTGTGACGGGAAACAACATACCCCGAAAACATAACAATTGCAGCATCCACACTACTCCAAGCCATTTATCGGTTAAAACAATTCGAATCAAAGGCTCACTAATAGCTGCAAAAAGCATCATCAAAGGAAACACAATAAGAGCTGAAGCCTTTAAAGACTTTCTATAAGCACTTATCAAATGCTCTTTATCATCACGTATCTGACACAAAGCCGGGAAATATACCCGCTTCAAAATTTCACAAATATTGGAAGATGGGAAAGAATAAAACTGATCAGCTCGTGTATAACACCCCAAGTCATTGGCCTTAAACTTTTTGCCTATAATTAAGATATACAACTGCCCATACAAAGTATAGACCAAGCCAGAAATTAATATATTAACTCCAAACTTAAACAATTTTCTTAACCGATCAAATGAAAAATACCAGAACGGATGCCATTTGGAAAAGACATGTAACAAGATGCTATTTATTATAGCGGAAATAAGCGTTTGCACAACGAGTGCCCAAACGCCCAATCCATAATAAGCCAAACATATAGCAACGGCGCCAGATATAATCGCAGCCGTAAATGAAGCTCTTGACTGTGTCTTAAAATCAATTTTTATAGTTAGAATCGTTCTCTGTACGACAGCAAAAGAATTAATAATCAACGTCAATCCTGATATTCGAAGAATATCCTTCAACAAAGGCTGATGGTAAAAATGGGCAATAAAAGGAGCAGCAGCATATAGAATCCAATAAAGTACTATACTTACCACCACATTAAAATAAAAAACGGTAGAGAAGTCTTTATTGGAAGCATTCTTTTTCTGAATCAATGCTGTAGAAAATCCACTGTCTATAAAACTTTGAGATATAGACAAAAAGACCACCAGCATTCCGACCAATCCATAATCCTTCGGCACTAACAGACGAGCCAATACAATCTGTACAACAAATGATATACCCTGCACAGAAAATCGTTCGAAAGCGCTCCAAAATGTACCTTTTACAACTTTACTTGGCATTACAAAAATACAATAACTATTTATATATTATTCTGCGTTTTCACGAACCTGCCGCCGTCTAATCATTTTTGACAGCCAAATGTGCATCAGCGTCCACAGCACCACATCGAGCAGAAGGATGAAGTTGACGTTAATCAGGGAAGTCAGCCCCAGGTTGAGCAGGGCAAAAAAGGCGGAAACGAAGAGAATGGTGACCATGGCCGTGCGGTGGCTCATGCCCAGGGCCAGGAACTTGTGGTGAATGTGGGTCTTGTCGGGCATGAAGGGATTCTGATGGCGCCGGATGCGGCCGAACATCACGCGTACCACATCGAGACACGGCACCATGAGCAGCGAAAAGACCACTACCAGCGGATTGAAGGCAAGAGCGCCGATGCTGCTGTCGTACACGCAGAAACGGACGGCCAGCAAACCGAGAATCAGACCGATGGTCTGGCTGCCGCAATCGCCCATAAAGATTTTACGCCCCACCTCGGCGCGTCCGAACACGTTGTAGATGAAGAAGGGCACGAGGGTGCCGAGCGTGGCAAACGAGAGGACGGCATAGGTCCAGTTGCCGCAAAAACCGTAGAGGCAGCCCAGAAAGAACAGGGCTATCATGGAGAGGCCGGAGGCCAGACCGTCGATGCCGTCAATCAGGTTGACGGCGTTGATGATAAACACCAGCAACACGGCGGTAAGGGGCATACCCACCCAGGGCGAAAGCTCGTACACACCGAAAAGGCCGTGCAGGTTGTTGAGCCATACGCCGGTACAGATAATCATGACGGCGCAGATGAGCTGGGTGAGGAACTTGGCCTTGTAGCCCACGCCGATGAGGTCGTCGGTCACGCCTTCCATATAGAGGATGACCAGCGCCGAGAGGCCGAGGGCCAGATGGGCGCTGTGGGCCACGTAGGACATGCTGGTGCGGGGCGGGGAGACGAGTGTGAGCAGACCAACCACCAGAGCCAGCGTAATGGTAATGACGGGGGTAAAGGCCACGCCCCCCAAACGGGGCACAATGCCTTTGTGGACCTTGCGTTCGTCGGCAAAGTCAAAAAGTTTCTTCTTGTAGGATATCAAGATGATTTTAGGAATCACAAAAGCCGTAAGCACGGCACTCACTAAGAAAGTGAACAACAAAGTAAGCTGTGGCATAAACATTTGCTTTTCCACTGGCCTGCCGCGCACCCGTTACCGAACGCGGGAAACGCTCCTTGCAGGACCGGCTGATTATTTACAAGGGTTAAAAAATAAGACACATTTCATAATCCTGCCGGCATGTTCATCACAGGCCGACCGTCAATTTTCCAAGAGTCATGCATCATATATACCCTTAACTATCCGCATGTTACAACAGTTCTCATTACGCTGCAAAGCGTACATAATTAAAAAGCATTAATGAAGCACAACCCAAAGAAAAAAGCGTCCAACTGCCAAAAAATGGAAAAAATCCGGCAGAAATGACCCGAAAAAGTCATCCGGACACTAAAAGAAACGATGCAACGGGGCAAGGATTGCACGTCTTGAACCATTTTAACATTTCGGGCAGATTATCCTGCTTTTTAACAAAATGCGCCGGATACAAAAGGCTTCCCGACCGGTACCGGAAGGGCGCTACGCCCCCGGCGGTACGAAACCGGCGGAAAAAGGCGGGAGAAAAATGAAAAAAGGCGGGAGGAAAAAATTTTTCGGCGGCGATGAAAAAGAAAAAGGTGCCGACTTTCTTTGCCTTCATGCCCCGAAAGGGGGAACTGAACTGCGGGCACACCAAGACTTCCGGATACGCTCTACGGACATGGCCGGCCCAGCATAGAAAAAAGCCTTCACCTCCTCCCCTACCCGCAGGCAGAGAGGAGGCGAAGGCCGGATGTGGAATTTCCCCAAGGGGAATACGGATTACAGGGCTTGGGCAGCCTCGGCGGGCCAGGCAATGGGCTGTCCGGTAGACCGGAGCACGGGGCGCTGGGCCCGGCAGGCTTGGAGCGAGTCGGTCAGCTCCTGCGCCAGACGGCGCACCAGCTTGGGTTTGCTGGCGGCCAGGTCGGTGGCCTCGCCAATGTCCTTGCGCACGTTGTAGAGGCGGAGCTGGCGGGTTTCCCAGGTGTAGATGAGGTGGTAGTCGCCCTTCATGATGGCCGAATAGGCGCCGTAGCCCTCGGCCTTGTCCTGACTCTCGCCCCAGAGGTTGGGGAAATGCCAGATGGTGACGCGGTCGCGACGGCGGCGGGGATGCTTCAACAGGTCCACAAAACTGCGCCCGTCGACCGTCTGCACGGTATGGTAGCGGGTCACGCCGGCCATGTCGAGTATGGTGGGAAAGAAGTCCTCAATCATTACACGGTTGTCGTTGGTCGTGCCGCCGCGGGTCACGCCGGGCCAGTAGACCATCATCGGCTCGTGTACGCCGCCCTCGAAGGCCGAGCCCTTGCCGCCGCGGGCGGGATAGTTCTGGTCGCGGTCGGTGCGGCCCTGACGTACGCTGACACCCTGTCCGCCGTTGTCGGACATGAACAGGACGATGGTGTTGCGGGCCACATCGGGGTGCTGCTCCAGATAGTTGAGGATGTCGCCCAGACTCTTGTCCATGCCCTCCACCAGGGCAGCGTGGTTGATTTCCTGGCGGTTGAGCGGTGCCCGGAGCAGGGAGTCATAAACGCCCTGGCCGTCGGCCGTCTGGTAGTGGGGCGTAAAGCGCTTGTCGGCATCATAGGGGGCATGAATGGCATAGTGCGACATGTAGAGATAGAAGGGCTGTTTGCGCGCAATGGGCACCTCGATGGCCTTGAGGGCCTCGAGCGTGAGGGCCTCGGTCAGGAACGTGCCCTTCTGATAATACTGCTCCAGACCGGAAACGTGGAAAGAGCCCGTGCCATACTCGTTTTCGGCCAGATAACTGCCGGGAGCGCCGTTGGCCGCACCGGCTATGTTGACGTTGAACCCGAAGTTCAGCGGATCCTCACCCGCCGTGCCACGGGCGGCAAAGTGGGCCTTGCCGCAATGGATGGTGTAGTAGCCGTTGTCCTGCAGGAGCTGGGGCAGCGAGGTGATGGCGGTGCTGTTTTTCAGGTCGCGCTCCGAGGCCTTGCCGGCCGGCTGGATGCCGTTGTAGTTCCAGTCGGGCAGGGTAATGACGGAGCTGGGCGCGTCGGTCTTGGTGTTGTACTCCAGCGTCCAGTTGGTCACGCGGTGGCGGGCGGCATTCATGCCCGACATCAGGCTGCAGCGTGAGGGCGAGGATATGGCACAGGCATAGGCCTGCGTAAACTTGACACCCATGCGCGCCATGCGCTCCATGTTGGGGGTGCGGTAGCGGTCGTTGAGCGGGGTGCGCTCACGATAGAAGGGAACCGACGTTTCCTGCCAGCCCATGTCGTCAACCAGAAACAGAATGATATTGGGACGGTCCTGCGCCGCAGCCGACGGCCCCATCAGTGCGCCCGCCAGGAGCAGGCCTCGGGTAAGTGTGTTAGTCATCGATGGTAGAAATGTATATATGAATATGAAAAAAAGACGGCCGCCCCTGCGGGACTACCGACTACAAAGTTAGGGATTATTACACACACGGCAAGCCGGAGGGGTGCTTTTTTCGGTAGAAACGGCAGGAAAAAATTCGGCTACCGTATTTTAAGGGTACATGCGCAAGCAGCTGACAGTCTATGCGTAGCACGACATAAAGGCGGCAGAATTGTTTAAATGAGAGTATAAATTGACGCATTGCGACATTTTGACCACCGGCAAGAGGGGCAGGTATGAAAGCGGCTTGCTATCTTTGCCATACAGAAAATACAGAAAACACACACAAACGACAAGAACTTTTACACCCTACATCAGGACCTGCACGCGCCGCAGGTCAAGGCTGAATGCCGGAACGGTAACGGCCGGGAGTCATCCCCATGATTTTCTTGAAGGCGCGATGAAAGGTAGCCATTGAGTTAAAACCGCTTACTTGTGCAATGTGCTCCAACGTGTACTCCGGATGCTGCATCATCAGGGGTACACATTTTTTCTGTATGCGCAAACCGTTGATATAGTCATAGAACATGACATGGCGCACGTTGCAGAAGTAGTTGCTCAGATAGGTGCGGTTGGTGCCCACACGGGCGGCCAGGGCGGCCAGCGTCAGGTTGGGGTCGAGATAAAGGCACTCCTTTTCCACCAGCTCCTCAAGGCGGCCGGCGAAAAAATAGTTGCGGTCGGGGGTATCGGCCGGTCCGGCTTCGGGAACCGCGTCGGCCACGGGCACGGGACGGAGGGTATGAATGTAGTACAGCGAGAGATGCCACATCACCACCGTGAAGAGATAGTAAACGCAATCAATGAGCGGCGCATTGACCAGCGAAATCACAAGCCAGAGCCACATGTTCAGGAAGCCCAGCAGATAGATATTCTTGAGCCAGGAAATATCCATGCTCGACACGTTGGAATAGTTGCTGTAAATATACGCCGTGTACTTGCGTTTCCAGCAGTAGCCCACCAAAAGCATGGTCACGCCATAGACCGCCAGAAGAACCACATAGGCCCAGGTGACGGGCGGCACGGGCCAGATGCAGTAGGCCACGGTAAAGAGCAGGAACGGCACACACTGCCACGCCACGCGCCTGAACGTGACCCAGCCGGGATTGGTCAGTTCAAAAAGAAAACACAGATAGGTTACGGCCGACCATCCGTCGAGCATGAGCACATGGTCGAGCATGGTCTCGGTATAACAGCCCGGACCGGCCAGCACAATGTCCTTGAGACACTCAAAGCCCCAGAAGAGAAAAATCCACCCCGTCACGCGCAGAATACGCGTAGAGGAACGGCGCTTGAGAATGAGATAGGAAAAAATAAAGAAATAGGCGGTGGCAAAGCCATCGCAAAACACGGAAAAATGATGATAGTCTGACATAGGACGACTGCAATTTTTTTTCTGACCCGAATCATGCCTCACCGGGCGGCCGGACCTTTTTTTTAAAAAAGACGTTTCGTAAATGACGCCGGAACATCCGGACACATAAATATCTGCACAAATATCACATCCGGCTTACGCAATGGGCCGGAAAGGAAGAGCTGCCCCGCCCGGATGCCAAAAGCAGGCGAATCGGCAGCTACGTCGTGCAAAACTATGAAAATAAGTGCAAACGGCCGTGTTTTTTCCTGTTTTTTTCAGTACGGCCCGCCGACCGGCCGAAAAAAAACGACAAGATCCCGCTGCGGGAAGCAACGCTGCACAAAAAACAAAAGAAAAACAGGAAAAAGACACGGCTACATCAGCCGCAAACGGTAAATTTGCAACCGATACAAACGGTGGGCAAAAGACGGGACACCGGACAGACGCGCCCGCACCTTACAGCCCCCGAGAAAAACCGGCAGAAAACCGGAAATACCTACACAAGAAAAAAACGCACGGACATGAAAAGAAATATCATTATCGGCACCCTCACGGCAGCCGTCGTACTGACACTGGTATTCACCTGCCCGGACAAAAAGGCCCATCAGGCAGCCATCAGAGACCTCATTACCGAAACCCTGGACGAAGAGCCGCCCGAAATCATCCCGCAGGAACTGCTGCCCGTATGGAACGTGCTGGGCAGCCTGGCCGCCGGACAGCTGATTGACGTACTGCTGGATTCGCAACTGGAAGTCAGAAACTACGCCATCTTCAGCATCGGACGCATCCAGCTGCCCGACGAAAAGAAGACCGTATCGTTCGGCATTCTGGGCAAGATATATACTTTTGACAAGGAAGACATACAGAAATCGTGGAGGAAAATCAATCAATCGGGATACTGACCCCCTCGCCGGGACTCCGGCACCTCCGGCCGCAACGCCCCCCGAGGCATACACAAAAAAAGCGCAGCCGACTTTCAGAAAAGAAAGAATGGCTGCGCCTGGGTGATTCGCTTGGGGTTCGAACCCAAGACCCCAACATTAAAAGTGTTGTGCTCTACCAGCTGAGCTAGCGAATCAAACCTTTTTGCCGTTAAGCGAGTGCAAAGGTAGGAATAATAATTGAAACCGCCAAGAAAAAAATTAAAAAAATTACTAACCGGCACATTCAGCCTACCGTTTATGCAGAACAGAATGCGGGATAAAAAGCCCGGCCGGTACCATTGCCGCAACGGACAAAAGAGAATTACAACCGGCAAAAGTCCTGAAAAAGAATGGTTCACGCTCAAAAAAAAAGTGTTTTGTTTGTTGGATATAAAAATAATCTGTAATTTTGCACTTCGCTGATAGTATGCATATTAAGTAATAACAAAAATAACAACAAAACAAAATGATCGTAGTACAAGTAAAAGAAGGCGAAAACATTGAACGCGCCCTCAAAAAATTCAAGAGAAAATTCGAAAAAACCGGTGTTGTAAAAGAACTTCGCGCCCGTCAGCAGTTCAACAAGCCCTCCGTACTGAAACGTTTGGCTAAAGAACACGCCGTTTACGTACAGAAGTTGCACCGCAACGACGACTAATTGAATTTTTCATTTTACCCTAAACATAAAAAGCAAGCCTTCTTTTTCCGAAAGGCTTGCTTTTTTGTATTTTCATACCCTACTTTTCCTGAATCTTTGTAACTTTAGGGCAAAATGACCAAATTTGCTCAAACCATGAACACAACCATAAATGAGCGCGTAGCCCAACTGCGCGCATGGATGGAAAGCCACCATCTGGCCGCCGTCCTGTTTTCGTCGGCTGACGACCACGCTTCGGAATACGTAGCGCCTCACTTCCAGTGCCGGCAATGGATTTCCGGCTTCGACGGCTCGGCAGGCACGGCCGTAGTAACCCTGACCGACGCGGCCCTATGGACCGACTCACGCTACTTTCTGGCCGCCACGCAACAACTGGAAGGCACGCCCTTCAGTCTGATGCGCGAGGGAGAACCCGACACACCTACGCCGGCCCAATGGCTCATCAGCCAGCTGCACGAGGGCGACTGCGTAGGCACTGACGGACGGACACTGACCATTGACGAAGCCAGAATCCTGCAGGACGAACTGCAGGCGGCAGGCATCGGTCTGACACTGGACACCGACGCAGCCGCCGACCTGTGGACCGAACGGCCACCCATGCCGCACGAACCCATTACGGTGCAGCCGCTGGAATATGCCGGGACAGGGGCCGAACAGAAAATACGACAGCTGCTGCACGAAGCCCACAAGCATCACTGCAACGCCCTGCTGCTGACGGCACTCGACGAAATTGCCTGGACGCTCAATCTGCGCGGCAGCGACGTGGAATGCAATCCCGTATTCTATGCCTACCTGCTGCTGGAAGGCGAACAGAAAGCCACCCTCTTTACCCGGGCCGACCGCCTGAACGACGAGGCCGCCGAGCAGCTCCACCTGCGCCGCATTGACGTGCGCCCCTATGCCGACGTTGCAAAGACACTGCGTTCCGTGCAAGGCCGGCTGTGGATACCGTCGGATGCCAATGCCTGCCTCATGGCCCAGGCCGAGGGACTGCCCTGCTACGTAGCTCCCTCGCCGGTCCAAATGGCCAAGGCCGTCAAGAACGAAGTGGAGCAGGAAGGATTCCGTCGGGCCATGGCACGCGACGGCGCCGCTCTGGTGCGCATGCTCTGCCGCCTGAAGGACCAGGTAGCCGCCGGAGGCATGACGGAACTGGCCGTCGACCGACAACTCACGGCCTACCGCGCCGAAAGCCCCCTTTACCGTGGTCTGAGTTTTGCCACCATCTCGGCTTACCAGGAGCACGGCGCCATCGTCCACTACGAGCCGACCCAGGCCACCGATGCCCCGCTTCGTCCCGAGGGCCTGCTGCTGCTCGACACGGGCGCACAATATCAGGACGGCACCACCGACATTACCCGCACACTGGCGCTGGGCCCCGTAAGCGAGGAAATGCGCCGCGTGTACACGCTGGTGCTCAAGGGCCACATCGCCCTGGCACGGGCCCGCTTCCCGCAAGGCACCACCGGCCTCAATCTCGATTTGGCCGCCCGCTACGCCATGTGGCAACACGGCTACGACTTCGGACACGGCACAGGACACGGCGTAGGCAGCTACCTCTGTGTACACGAAGGGCCGCAGCAAATACGCAAGAACCACCGGGCCTGTACGCAGGTTCCCCTGCTGCCGGGCATGACCGTCACCGACGAGCCGGGCATCTACCTCGAAGGAAAATTCGGCGTGCGCATCGAGAACGTACTGCTCGTCACGCCGCCCGAAGAAGAGGCCTGCGGCCAATTCATGGGCTTTGAAGTCCTGACCCTCTGCCCCTACGACTTTGCCGCCATCGACTGCCGCCTGCTGCGCAGCGACGAAATGCACTGGATTGATGCCTACCATGCCCGCGTACGCAACCGCCTCATGCCGCTGCTCACGCACGACGCCGAAGCCCGCAAGTGGCTTGTTGAGGCCACACGGCCACGTTTCAGCTAAACGCCTTTTTCACTCGGAAACAACTAAATAAACCTCAAAAAATACAATTCAGAAAAACTATGCACAACATCTACCGCAAACTACTGGCCGCGCTCTGCTGTATAGGGCTCGGCTGGCCGGCGCAGATACTGGCCGTGGCTTTTGAAAGCTCAACGGCCGATGCGCCCAAGTGGTTCCGGCTTTTCACCCCGAACCGCGAAAACCGTACCCTCACCAGTGCTGGCACGGCCACCTACCTGAGCGGTGCAGCCTCATTCACGTATACCGACGACCAGCTCTGGCGCGTGGAACTGCGCACCGACGGCACCTACAACCTTGTCTGCCGCTCGGGAGGCGTCTACATCGACCCCTCTCGCACGCAGGTAATTGGCATCAATCCCGCCTTCTATCCCGTCAGTACCGAGCCGCAAACGGGCTGGCAAATCAAGGCCATCAACGGCCAGAACGACCTCTACATCATCGTCTCCGGCACGAAGCAGCTCCACCAGGGCGGCTCGGGCGACGATTACCGCGTCATCAGCTACGGCGGGGGCAGCAACACCTCCGACCCCGGCTGCCAGTTCCGCTTTGAAAGCTGCGACCTGAACACCCCCGTCAGCATCCAGTCGGCCAACGCCGTACAGGGTTTCCTCACCATGGCGCCGGGCAATACCGACCGCATTGTCATGCGTGCCGACCTGCAGGTAGGCGGATTCCAGGGCAGCACGTCCGTAAGCGGCATGACCATTGACCTGAGCGGCTCTACCGACGCTGCCGCCGACCTGGCCTGCATCAAGGTTTACCGCTCTACTTCCAACCTTTTCTACGGCACACTGAAAGCACAGGCCACCCTGCTCGACTCCGTAACCGTCAGCGGCAACACCGTGCAGCTGCAATTCAGCGAACCGCAAAAACTGGAAGCCGGCAGCACCTGCTTCTTCATCACTGCCGACCTCAAACCGACGGCTACACCCGACCACGAGATTGACGCTACCCTCAAGAGCATCCAGCAGCCCGACGGCGAGTTGGACATCAACAGCAACCCCACCGGAAAGGCACGCATCTTCAAGTCGCACACCATGCTCTTCAACCCCTACGACGACGGTTCACACTACTGGCGCATCCCGGCCATGCTGGTATTGCGCCACCAAAAGGACGACGCCCTCAACGGCCGCATCGTCACCGTAACCGACAAACGCTACAACAGCAACGGCGACCTGCCCAACTACATTGACCTCATCACACGCCACTCCGACGACAACGGACTGACCTGGTCCGAAGGCAAGCTCATTGCCGGCGACCCGGCCGTATCGCCCGACTACGGTTACGGCGACGCTGCCCTGGTTGAAACGGCCCACGGCCGCATCATCTGCCTCATGGCGGCCGACAAGCAGTTCCAGGGCTCGTCCTACAGCAGCCCCATACGCTACTACATGACCTACTCCGACGACGGCGGACAGACCTGGAGCAAGCCCGAAGACCTGACCACGCAGCTCTATGCCCACCAGTATGTTCAGGGCCAGCTGCAGGGTGGCTTCACCACCTCCGGCCGCGGCATTCTGCTGCAGCACCAGCAGGACGCCTCACGCAACGGTCGCGTCATGTTTGCCATGGTCTGCAAGTTCAGCAGCGGCAACTACCAGAACTATACGCTCTATTCTGACGACGAGGGCCTGACCTGGAACGTATCCGCCACCTCAGCCTACGATGGCGGCGACGAGGCCAAAGTGGCCGAATTGCCCGACGGCACCGTCATGCTCTCCACCCGCCGCAGCGGCAACCGCGGTTTCAACCTCTCCACCGACGGCGGCGAAACCTGGGGCCAGCAGTACGAAAACAGCCAGATTTGGGGTGCTTCGTGCAACGCCGACATCCTTGTCTACTCCGACGACATCATCCTGCACACCATCTGTAATTCCGGTTCCCGCCAGAACGTCACGCTCTACGCCAGCATTGACGGCGGAAAGACCTATCCGTATAAAAAGGTCATCTGCGAGCTGGGCTCGGCCTACTCCACCATCGAGCGCCTGGCCAACGGCGACGTAGCCGTTTACTACGAAGACAACAGCATGGGCGACGATGCTTACAGCATGAACTTCGTCACCCTGCCCATCAGCTGGCTGGTGAGCGGTAACCCCGGACTCGAGAATTTCAAGAACCTCGTAAACCAGGCCCGCCAGATGGCTGAAGCCGACACCTACGACGAGGCTCAAATCAGTACCGCCAAGGCCGGCAAATACGAGCAGAATGCCATTGAAGCCCTCCGCAAAGTCATTCCTACCGACGAGCAAATCGAGCAGATGAGCAGCTACACCGAAGCTACACAGGCCATCGAAGCAGCCATGGAGGCTGCCCGGGCCACCTGCATCACCGTCGACGGATACTCGCCCGACACGTACTTTACCATTTCGAGCCTGGAAAACATCGGCGATGCCGGCGCGCCTTTTTTTATCTCGGGCGACGGTAAGGCCTACGCCGAGAGCAATACCCTCGCCCAGAAATGGCTCATCCGCGCAGCCGAAACCCAGGGCCGCGTCACCCTTCAGAACGCCGACAACCAGCGCTACCTCTACCGCAGCGGCAACACTGTGGCCCTGCAGGAGCAGCCGGCTGAATGGGGACTGGAAAAGAGCGGGTCAAACTACCTGCTCCATGCCTACACCGGCAACAACGGCTACGTGGTCATCAACAAAGGCACCGGCGCCCTCGACTTCTGGAACTCGGCTTCCGGCAATGACACCTGGCGCACCACCTTCGTGCTGACGGCCAGCGGCGCCATTGAGGACGGCATCAGCCAGACTCTCCTGCCCGACGGCATACGCATCAGCCACAAGGCCATCTATGCCGACGGACCCGCCCGCGCCTACAACCTGAGCGGACAGCGGGTACCCCTGGGCCAGCCGCTGCCCACCGGCACCTACATCATCCAGTCGGGACAAAAAAACTGCCGCGTGCTGATTCAATAAAACACGGCACCGCCAGACAAACGCATACATAGAGAGAGGCCGGACGCAGTGTAGCGTCCGGCCTCTCCTTTTTTTGCACCGCGCCCCCTTAAACCTCAAAGCCCCGGAAGCAAAGAGCGCTCCCGGGGCTGCTTAACCTAAGTAGAGAAAACAGTGGTGAGGTCAGGCTACAACCACTTTTCCATAATAGCTCTTCTTTCCCTTCACGGCCTTCACGATGTAGAGCCCGCGGGTCATGTCCTGCGTACTGACTGACACGGCCTTGCCCTGAATACGGCGGGCCAGTACACCATTGGCGGCATAAACCTCCACGCTCTCCGGCTCCACGCCGTCAATGACAATGGTGCGGGCCTCGTTGTCGGCATAAATCCTTACATCCGGAGCAGTCACGCTGGTCATACCCTCGGTCGTCTTGTCCTCCTTGATTACCTTGAAGGAGTCGAACAGCGAAGGTGTGCCGGCATCATCGACGGTATAGGTGCTGATAAAGATGGTATCGGCCGTAACCGTCACGTTGCTGAACGTAGGCTCGCCGGTCTGTCCGAACTTGCCGGAAAAGAGCCCCCAGTAATTTTCCACCTGATGGTCGGCATAGGCGTCAATCATGGCCTGCTCGTTGCGCGGCTCATACTTTTTCTTTCCGGCCGAATTGTTGAGGAAGTAAAGCGTACCCTCCTTCACGTTGAACACGCCACCCTGCTTGCCGGTCATGTTTTCGCGCACACCGCCGGGCTCTACGGTCTCCACCTCTTCCACGGCTCCTTCGACCAGGGTTTTCCGGCTGTTGTTGACCGGGCCTATCACCTCATAAATGTGGTCGTGTCCCTGCAGGGCCAGGTCAATGTCCAACTCGTCAAACACGGGCAGCATGTTCTCACGCACCAGGCGTCCGTCGCTGTCGCTCTGGTGCGACTTGCTGCCGGTAAACATGTTTTTGTGGAAGGTGGCAATACGCCATTTCACGTTTTTATGAGCCTCCACCTGCTTGCGCATCCAGTCGGCCAGGGCCTGGAAGTAACCCTCCTTCTTGTAGTCCTCGTAGTTGATGACCATAAACAGGGCGTCGCCGTAAACAAACGAATATACCGTTCCGTCCATGGTTGTTGTAACGGCCGAAGTCTGGTTGAAACTGGTGTCCGTATTAAAGTGCCACGTAAAGTTACTGTTCGAGCTGGTGTCGTGATTGCCCTGCGCCACTACCAGCGGGTAGTTCATCCAGATGTCCTGCATCGTGCCGAACCACTGCTCATATTCCCACTCCGAATTGTTGGCGCCCGAAGTCTCCACCAAATCACCGTTGACCAGCACGAACTGTGCCTCAGGTACCAACTGCTGGGCGGCGTGCGCCGTTTTCTGCGACACGTCGAACATTTCGTCATTCTGTGCCTGCGTGTCGGTCATATAGATAAAAGAATACCCCTTTTCAGCGCTGTACGAATCGGAAGCAGTGGTAAAATGGCCGATTTCGCTCCAGCCCTGCTCCGTGCCTACGCGGAAGGAATAGGTGGTACCGGCCTTCAGCGTGGTGGCCAGGGCCTTGTGGCTGGTGTACGAGCGCTTGGCGTTGGCCTCAATGCCGTCCACGTAATTCTTGGCCGTCACGTAGTTCAGGTCCTTCACATCGGCCGAAGTGGCGTCAAGAATCAGGTCGGGATTGGCAAAATCCTCGGCCGTGGCGTCGGCCTTGGCCACAATCTGCACCTTTCCGCTCTTCACCTCCGGGTTCGTAAACCAGGCAAAGCCCATCTGCGTGCGGGGGTCGCCGTTGACGGTCATGTTGATGCTGTAAGGCTGCGAGGCATCCTGCATCTCAGCCATCAGGCGGGTCAGGCGCGTCCATGAAGGCGTGGTAAAGTTTTTGGAATCGAGGGTAAATTCCTGCGATAGGGCAGGCTCTGCGCTTGCCGAAAGCAACGCCCGCCGGTTTTCATAAATCCTTTCAATCTCATAGATCTCAAATTTAAATGAAACTATCGTTTGTTTTCGCAGGCAAAATTACGGCCCTGATGTGTCGATTTGTTTACCCCAAGGTAACGATGGGGTAACAATCGTATTACGGTTTTTTCCCTTACGCCGACACGGAAAAACAAAACGGTTTCCCGGAAAAACGAGGTGCCGCCCCGCAGAAACAGGACGGCACCTTGTAAAAACTTTCCTGCCACACCGGCCGGAAGCTACCCTACGAAGAGCGGCGCGACCGGCTGCCCGGAGGCAGGACGGAGCACGCCGCTCTTTATGGAAACGAGATGCGGGTGCACAACCCGCGGGTGTACTGCAACTAAGGCACCATGAGCTTGCTGACGGCACGCTTGGTGCCACCCTCACGCACCTCAACAACATGTACGCCGCGCTGCAGGCGGAAGACACACTGGCTCTCGGTGGCCACGTGCTTCCACTCGAGCTGACCGCCCACGCTGTAGGCCTGTATGCGCTGGCCGGGCTCAAGGCCGCTCACGCAGATGCTGCCGTCGTCCTGCAGCCTGATGCGGATGCCGCCGTCAGCTCCCTCGTCATCCAGCGTGCGGAAGCGGAGCGTGAAGCGCTGGTCGATACAGGTGTCGGCCGGAAGCGTAAAGGTGTAGGGAGCGGCGGTGAGGTCAACGGTGCGCCCCGTCAAATGGTCGGTCAGTTCCACCGTTTCGTAACCCTCGTTGCCGGCAATGCCCAGCTGATAAACGCCGGCCTTCGGCGCCGTAACGCCCAGTGCCGTCTCGCCCTCCTCGCTCACGGCTGAGAGGAGCGAATAGCGATTGCCGCTGCGTACGGCGTAGAGCTGCGGCACATCGGCCGTGCTCATCCACTTCACACCGTCGGCACCGAGGTCAAAGTCCTGACGGGCCTCGTCGGCCGGCACGGCATTCAGCTGCAGCACATCGGCCGCTGAAGCCCCGTCGACCGTAGCGCGGGTGGCCTCGGCCGGACTCAGCGTGAGCTGCAGGCGGGCGGCTGACGCATAGGCCGTGCCCAGCTGGCTGGCTGAAGTACCCACCGTAAAGGTCTCGTTTTCCTTCAGCGTAGCCGTCTGCGTAAATACGGCGTCGCCGGCCGGGATGAAGCCCTGAGCAGTTGTTTCGGCCGCCGTATTGACCGTCTGATAGGTTCTGTTTACATAACCGTAAAGCACACGGCCATACTCCATATCGCCATAGTACATGGCGCAGAGGTAAGGCGAGCCAAAGAGGTTCCAGCTCATGTTCTCCTTATGCGTAAAGCGGTTGCCACCGGTAGAGGTAGAGTTCCACGGCTCGTTGAAGTTATACTTCATCAGCACGACGCTCTTGTCCTCGCCACCCTCGGTATAGGATGTTCCGCTGAAGCGAACCTTTATATCGTGGGCCGAAGTATCTTCAATCAGGAAGCCTTCGGTTTCTCCTCTATTTGCAAAATCTTGGTCAGTCCATGCCATACCGTCAGTCCATGCGTTACCATTCGTACTGTCGAAAGTATAGTCATAAGCTGCACGCGTACTGCCGTTGTAACGCTTCAGGCTGTAGCCCGCATCCGGAGTAACAGTAACATCCGTTACTTTAAACGGCATGACGGCCAAATCATTGCCAGCCAAATCATTGCCAGCCAAATCTTTACCGCCGGCCGCTACGTTGCGCTCAACGGCAAAGTTGTTCAGGCTGATGTAATTGCCATTGCCGCGCAAACCGGCCTGATGCTCCAGCAGCAGATAGCCGGGGATGAAGTTCTGGCCCTCGGGATATACTCCCTCAGCCATTGACAACTCCTTGCCCTGACGCACGTAAACCACCGACTGACCCACAGGTTTGTCGGTCGCCGTAATCTGAGCATCCTCGGTGATGTTCCAAGTCTCGAAGCAACCGTTGTCCACCGCATTGCGGATACGCTGGTTACCAATCAGGTCACGGCTGTGACCTACCTTAGCCATATAATCAGTGATATCCATACGGGCACCCGTCGGGTCAATATCTGACGAGGTTTCCATCAGCTGATATTTCCAGTAGTCAGCCGTTACATAGCTATTCGTTTCAGTTACAGAAGCGCGGTTGTTGCCGCCTGCTGCAATCGTACCCGTAGCCGTTACATTAACGGCCGTTACGCCACTGACATTTCCCGGATGCTCCGCCGTGCCATCACCCAACACCAGTGAGTTGTAAAGCACGCCCGGAGTAGCACCGCTACCGCTAACATCATTCTTCACTACCGAAGTAGAGAGCACGCCGTTATTCACCGCAGCCGTACCGTTCACCACGAAGCCGTCCACTACGACATCGGTTCCAAGGGTCACGTCCTGCAACAACGAGCGACCGGTGGACTCCAGCATACCCTTGCGCTGGGTAAGCAGGTCGGACACGATACCGCTTACATCCGTTGCAGCAGAGGTCTCGTCGTTCATGCCGCCATATACCTTTACGCCCGGCATCGACAGGTTGAGCAGTCCGGCGTCGCGGTAGTTGTTGTGTACAAATACGTAAGCATGCTCGCCCGGATTTCCGTTCACGTAGATACCGGCCAGGTCGACGGCACCCTGCAGGTCGCCCAGGGCGGTGGTCCAGCTGTTACCGTCGGCCGTACCGGTCAGGTCGGCCTTTACGTAGACAATGGGTTTCAGGGTAGCTTCGTACTCATAAGCCCCTACATCTATCTCATCACCCGTCAGACGGGCATTGTTGGCCAGGTCTTTCTCGTCAGCCGGAATTGCAGCATCTGCTGCCGTCAATCCCAAAGCATAATCCGTATAATGCTTCTTGTTACCCTTGTTCAGCAGCAACAGGTTGGGACGGATGCGGTAGTCGCGGTTCATCACGTCGGCGTTGTCGGGGTCTACAAAGTTGGGACCCTCCAGCACATTATCGTTGTCTACCGTATCGGGAATAGCCACATTCTTTTTCTCAGTATCAGTAGTCAGATTTTGCGTGCCATTCTTCCAGGCCACACTATTATATATGCCTTTCGGCATGACGGTCAGGTCAGTGACGTTCTGGGCAAAGGTGGCATTGACCACCGTGGTCCGCTCGTCGGCAGCCAGACCCGTACCGCCGTCGGCAAAGAGCGTATTGTATATCAATACCGGACCGCTGTTTCCTTCTACATTCAATCCGACAGGGTTCTGACGGAATCCGCAATTCTTCAACGTCAGTGAACCACTGGGCTGGACACTAACCTCCATGCCCTTGGCAGCTTTAGACGCAGAATGATTGGCAAACGTGAAACCTTCGAAAACAACATCCTTGCCATTGGCTGTTACGGACATCAGAATGGGAGTTTCCACATCATTGCGAACGACTGTGGGTTTGCTGAAATCCTGCTGCACGCCACTACCCGTACAAGAGCCTTTCAAGGTCAGGCTCTTACTTAAATCATTTCCTGACATATTTAATATATAGGCAGAACCTGCGGACAGACGGCTCCAGGAATAATTTCCGTCACGCACGTAAATCACTCTGTCGCCATCAGTTTGTGTAGGATTGGCTGCACCAACAATGGCACCGCGCAAGTCGTCGGTAGCATTGGCCCAGCTACCGCCCGAACCGTTCCCAGCAGAAAGTGTAGCCACGTAAATAGAAGGCATTGTTGAGAAGTTGGACACATACTGGTACTCGTAAAGGCCAATATCTATTGGCTTGCACAACTCATTGTTATTCTCATTACGCGGACCTGAATAACGAACATACGTACCGTCTACATTAGTCATATAAGCCACTGTTACACCTGCATTATCCGTAAACCATTGCTGATAAGCGCCGGTAACATTTCCTTCAGACTTATGTTCAGCATCTGTCTCATCAGGATTTTTAGTAGCTGTATGCTCCGTTCCGTCGCCCGCATCCGTCACAACAGATATTGCTACCGGATTCCACAAGCTCGAAGAAGAGTTGCCTGCCTCACCGGCTTCCGTAGTAGGATTGGCAAAACGCGGACCTTTGTCCCCCATATTGTCGATAGACAACAAAATATTATTGTTCGAGTTTCCTGTAGCAAACTTGCCGATATAATCCACGTCGCTGGCGCAATGAGAAACATCATAAATATTTGACAAGTCAGTAAGATCTTGATAAGTTTCTCCAACATTACCCCATATCAAAGTGTTCACAAGCTCGCTCTTGGCATTGTGATTATACAACACTGGATTCGTCGTAGCCTTATTCCTTACAAACGTATTATTCATAATGTAAAGAAGCGGATCATGTTGAGAGGATATTCCTTCCGCATAATTCGTACCGATGGCACCGCCCTCTTCTGCCGACTCGTTATTTGCCCACAAAGTGTTTACCGCACGCAAATTAACTTCTTTAGATATGCCAGACACGTATGCAGCACCGCCTCTGCTCGTCAAATTATAAGTAGTTTCCTTAGCGTCATTATAAACAGTCTTGTTTCCGGCCAAAATGCAACCCGAAAGGTTCAGGTCGGCATCACGGACAAAGACGGCGCCACCACGCACGGCTGTATTGTTCAGCAGACGGCAGCGACTGATGGTATAGGTTACGCCATTGCTGTAGATTCCTCCGCCTCGGCCCTGCTCATTCTCATCTGTACTGATAGACAATTGATTGTCAGTCTCGCCGTTCATCACGGTCAAGCCGTCCAATACGACGACAGGATTGGCAGTCGTAGCGTTTCCCTTATTCGTAAATACTACATGGTAAGCATTCTGCGCTGTACTGGAAGCATTAATCTGCCCCGAAAGGATGGTTTGATTAGCCAGCTCCCACGGCTCGTTGATGCCGTTCTGATTGAAGTCGGAATAGTCGCGCTTAGAAAGAATTGTGGTGATGTCACCCATATTGGAAACGACTTTTTCACCACCCTCCGCAGGTATAGAATTAACACCCCCAGAAGAATAATCTTCGTCTCCCCTGAATCCACCATAAATGCTGACATTCTGCGGTACGTCAAACGAGTACAGACGCTGGTCATGCGTAACGGGAGCGGTAGTAGTGCGCTCATTAGACGGCTTATAGGTTCCGCCGGCTACCAAAATCTCGAAGTTATCGTTATGACCTTCATCACGCATCGAGCGGATATATCCCAGCGCATCCTCCAAAGTAGAGAAAGAGGTATAGAACGAACGGCCCAAATATTTGTTCATATCCTCATTATCAGGCAATGTTACATTGGTTGTCTGCGACACGAAAATACGCGTAAACAGATCTTCCGGCAAAATACCGCCCTCATAGGCAAAGGCACCGGCATCCAAGCGCTCAGCACCATTTCCTGTCTGCACGCGTACAATATTCTGCATATCGCTTTTCGCAACATTGAAGGTGGTCACCAAGCTGGGATCTGCCTGCGTCTCTTTTTCCTGATACTTATTTTTCAAGCCGTGCTTGATGAGCAGTGAGTAGTCCTTCAGCTGATAGAAGTCGCCCGTGAAATAGAGCGTGGAATCGCTCTCCAGTCTCGTATTCTCGAAATCGGACGGCATTTCCTGCGTCTCCACGAAGCAGTCGTTGAACGGATAGAAATTCGTCTTGCCATCAATTCCGTACACCGAACTCAGCTTGTTGTCAGCAAACTGCGTATTGATAACACCGCTCACGTTCTTGTCCGAACCGGCCGTGTTGCCAAAAATCACGGTGTTGACATTCATCACGGCACCGTCCTCCATATACAAGCCGCCACCACTGGTAAAAGCCGTGTTGCCGGCAATGGTAGAGGAGAGGATGTGCGCACGGCTGTCGGCCTTGACATTAGTACTGTCAGCATAAACACCACCGCCATTCTCCGCGCTGTTGTTCATGATCAGCGTACCGCTCACCGTGGCCCCCGGCATAAGGTAGAGGCCGCCGCCCTCAGTGGCCGCACAGTTGCGCACCACGCAGTTGCGTACATGGGCACCACTCGGCACGATGGCACCACCACCGCGCGTATTCGGATTGCCGGCACCGGCCAACGAAGTGGCGCTACCATCCTCCAGCCATACGCCATCAATCATGGCAGACTTGGTCAAAGCCGCCGTTCCGGGCCAAGCGCCGAAAGTCACCGTGTGATAACCGTTCACTTCCTGCGTAATTGTCGAACCCTGAGAAGGCTTGGCTATCGCACTCAACACGGTTCGGAACTTCATCGGATTACGCATATTGTCACCTGTGGCGTCATCCCATCCACTGCCTTCTTCATAATCACCATCGTTATAATTACCATCATAATATCCTCCCATAAGAGTAACTCCTTCGGGAATGACATAAGTATAACTCTGCGGATCAATTGCTGAAGCCAAAGTATTGGCATTGTAAACAAACGAAGCATCTTCATAACCAGCAACCTTGACAACAGCAGGAAGACCTTTTTTTGCACGCTCGCCCGCCGCATTCAGAACTTCTTGCAATTTCATGGCACAAGCCACATTGGTTGGAGAACTTCCATTTGCAGTACCTGCACCATTTTGATTTACATAATAATAACCATTTGCATCTGGTTCAACGTTATCTTGATTATCACGTTCATAGGCACCTATATCTATCGTACAATCCTTAATACGATTGGTATAATTCATATCTGTAGAAGGCAACGTAACAACATTCCCTTCATTGTATAAATTATCTGATTTTCCAGCATTAATACACGGAGATTCTGCTGACAGTTCATAATTATCAGCATCAGGATTAACTAATTTTGGATCGGATGTAATCCTCCCATCTATCTTCAAATTATTTTGATCTGCTTCTGCTGTGTTATACACATATGTTCCATAACCAGACTCAGAATCTTTAACTATCTTTACAGAACCTTCTGGAATACAACAATTAGTTATTGATAATTCAGCTATACTTCCTTGATTCAATCGCCCAATCTGAACAGTATTTGCATAAGCACTTCCATTATAAGCAGGATGTGTATTATTATAAATAATGCAATTAATCAGATTCAAATGACTCTCTTGAAAATATTTACCAATACCTAAGGCTATACTTCCAGAATTATCAGCAACTGTATTATTATAAAAATTGCCATACTCTATATATATTGCACTACCCAGATCGCAACCTGAATAAATATCTGTGTCCGCTAATTTGTTTTTTACATAAACACAATTATAGGTCGTCCCATAGCGTAAATATATTCCACCCCCAAAAATAGTTTTGGTTCCACTAAGACGAACAAGTTGATTTTCTTCAATTCTACAATTTATCAATGTTCCACCATTACAGAATATACCACCACCACGGCCTGAACTTATGACGGAATTAATATTATCCTTAATTACACAATTCTCTAAAACTGAGTTTTGACGCAATGCAACACCAGCTCCTCCTTCACGTTGATGATTAATATGTGTTCTACCTCCTGTAATGACAAAACCATTCCACGTAGTTTTAGCTTTAAAACCAGTAACTTCTTTATTTGTTCTTTCTACGTCAAGTCCATTCTCTCCAAAACCATAATATGGCATCGGCTGAGTCAAAACTCGACGGGTTTTATTAGCATTTTCATATGATTCATTCAAATCATAATAAGCCATACTACTATCTCCATCTCCATTACCTTTTAATTTAGGTCCTTCTTTTCCTGCTTTTAATATAGTTTGATTATTATTGGGATTTCTATCACTTTCTCCAGGATTTCCCGTACTAGGAAATCCTCCATACACATCCACTCCATCACGCATAAATAGACCTGTATTACTTACATATTCTCCAGCTCCTACCCAGACTTCAATACGCTGATTATACTTTTCGCCACCATTCTGATATACTTCATCTAAGATTGGATAGCTAACTTTTTTTCTATTTGTTCCACTTTTATTTCCAGGAACTTCTGCAGACTGATAAGATATGTCATTTTTTTCATCACGTTTCACCATCTTTAAATACGCTTGATTAACAGCGTATTGTAAACCTGTAATATAAAAATTATTTGCATCTGTATAAACATTTAAGTCTGTAATATCATCATGTTCGATACCGTCTTCTCTTCCATAATTTGCACGACCATTTATTGCATTAGACCATGAAGAGCCATCGCGACCATCGGTAGAAAGATCATTTACTCCATAATCACGAACATAAATAACCATACCTGCTTTCGGTAAATCTGCCTCATACGCACCGAGGTCAGGAACACCACCGAGGTTGCGTTCATTGTTCATTATGTCGTTAGACAATCCGTCTACAGGATTAACAACCTTGTTAATAATAAGATTAGCAGCAACATCTGAACTTGTCAATGGACGGAAGGAGGAATAACCACCGAAGTAGGTGTCGAAGCCGAGAGTTGCGCCTGCGGTGTTAGTCGGGTTAGCAAAATTCTTCGCACCGTCTGCCCCTTTCGTTGCCAACTCTGTATCAATAGAATTTTTACTTGTATTCCCTTTTGAGAACGAAGTTCCTGAAAGAATACTTTCATCTACAACAGCAGCACCAATGTTATTTACAATCGTAACATGATGCATTGTCGTCTTACCCAAATCGCTATTAATAACTGCCGATGTATTTTCTGTGTTGGTGTTGTTGTTCACCACGCAGTTCTCCATCGTCAGCGTAGCCTCGCGGGCATCGATGGCCGCACCTTCCTGCGCGGTGTTGTTCTCAAAGATACAGTTACGCACGGTAACTTCCGAACCGGCATGGGCCAGCAAACCGGCGCCATACTGACGGCTGGCCTCGCCGGCGGCATAACCGTTGATGACATGGAAGCCGTCGAGCACGAGCTTGGCCCCTCTCTCTACCGTGATGCAATGATAGAGGCCCTGCGTAATGTCCTTGCCTTCGGTGTTGCCATTGATGATAGAGCGGTAGGTCAGCGGGTCACGAATCACGGTGTTGTTGTCCGTCGTACGGTGATAACCGCCATACAAATAAACAGGCTGTCCGCTTGTCGTAACCGGAACGGTGATGGTTGCCGTTTTCGGGTCGTTGTTGGTAAAGGCATAACGCGGCCAGATGTCGCCCTCGAGCACACGCACCACCAGTTTTTTCGTTCCCACGGTATCTGCGTCCAGCCCGGCCAGATAGCTGATGGCATTGTTGAGCGAGCGGAAACCCTTAGCCCATGAACTTCCGTCGTGGTCGGGTTCCGTACAGTTCACGTCGACATACACCACCAGCAAGTCGCCCACGGTAGCATGCTTTATGCCGGGCGCACCTACACTGAAGGCGCCCACGGCCGGCTTCTGCGCGTAGACCTTGCCTTCGATGTCCAGCTCGGGAGAGAGCACCACTTCACTCGGCAGCTGACCGAGCGCCATACCACGTGCCCAAAGGTTTGAGCCGCTTATGGGTTTCCAGTAATAGCTGATGAGGCCGTCTTTCCATTCGTCCTGTACGCCATAATCCGTATTAAGGGAAAAATTCATATCGGCAGCAGGCTCCGTAAATCGCGGTCCGATGCTGGTGCCGTCGTCCTGCTTTCCGGCATTCTCATCCACCAGCGAGAGCGTCTGCTCCTGCAGCGTATTGTTCCACACGGCATTGTTCACGCCCGAAATGGCGTTGTAAAGGAACCGCACCTTCGCAGCCGACGGATTACGGGCATACATCGGAATGTTGATTCCGCTGCCCTGCATCTGGTTGTTCCACAGCACGGAGTTCAGCACCAGCGCGTACTCATCGACATAGATGCCACCCGTTTGCGAAGCATTCACATCGGTGGCGTCGGTAGCCGTCACACACTCGTTGTTGGTGATGGTGTTCTGCATCAGCACGCCGCCCTTGTCGCAGTACACGGCACCGTTGCCCCTTACGGTGTTGTTGGACACGACGCAGGTGGACAGAATCAGGTATTCCGGATGGTCGGGGTCGTCCGAACTGGCCTCCGCACCGTTATACAGGTACACACCGGCCCCATTGAGCGCCGAGTTGTTGGTCAGCATCGAGCGGTAAACCAGGCCGCGGTTTTCCACGTACACGGCACCACCGTCGGCGTCGGCATTGTTATTGTAAATCAGCGACGTCTGCACACGGCCATTTTTCAGGTACACACCGCCGCCATTGCCGGTGGCATAATTTTCCCGGACAATACAGTTGGACAGGTAGGCATTGGCGCCGTCCATATATACGCCGGCACCGCGGTCGGTCAGGAAGTCGTCAAGCCCCGTATTGCCCTGCGCATATCCGCCCTGAACGGTAACGCCGTCAAGCGTGGTGATGCGCGTAAAGTCCGACTCGCCCGACATGGGAGCGAACCACACCACGTGGCGCGAATCGCTGCCCACGGTCCATTTTGAATTGGTCCATGCCAGCTTACTCTCATAATAGGCCGCCTCGAGTACGGTTACGTTTGTAAAGTCCCAGGGCATGGTGCCTTTGGCACGCTCCTGCTTGGAAGTTTCGTCGCCTTCAAAACCGCCGTACACGCTGATTCCGTCGCGCATACGGAAGGATGCCGAATAGTTCATACCGCTGATGAGCTGCGACTGCGGCTTGTAGGTTCCGGCAGCCACCCACACCTCGCCGGCCTGCTGTGAGACATTGTTGTCGGCCAGCTCGTCAATCATCTTCTGCAGGTCGCCCGAGGCGTTGTCCCACGACGAGCCGTCGCCCGTGCCGGTAGCTGTGGGCTTCACGTAGCGGATGCGCGTGGCGGGCAGATACTGATACTCATAAGCCCCCACACTGATACGGTCGCCGCTGATACGGGGATTGCCGGCCATGTCTTCACTGCCGTAAACATTCTGGTCATAATATTTATTATGACCCTTGTCAATCATGACCGAACCTTCAAGCACGTTCCACGACCAGAGCGGATAGGCCGACTCGCGCCAGTTGAAGTCGCGGTCGTAGCTCGTCTTGACAGACGGCGCGTCAAACATCGGTCCGGCCGCTGCATCGCGGTTTTCCTTGGCCACGTAAATGTTGCCGTTTTCGTCCGGTGTTGCAGGGTCACTGCTGACCACCTCATGGTATGCCGAATTTCGGAATCCCGGGTCATTCTGCAAATACAGCTGCGTGTTGCCCCAGATAATGGAGTTATACACATGGGCGTCACCCGAACCGCCGGCCGTCATGTCCACACCCGCACCCGTGTTGCGGGCAATGGTGGCGTTGACCACCTTACTGCCGGAGGAGAGGCGCACGCCGCCGTTCCCGTTATTAAAAATGGAGGTGTTCACCACCGTGGCCTCACCGGCCAGATAGATTCCGCCGGCCTGGTTCTCCACCGCGGCACGCTCGCCGGCCGCATTGTTAAAGACGACGCTCTGGTTGATAAGCGACGTTTCGCCATTCACACTCTTTACCGAAGCATCCACGTAAACGGCACCACCCTGCGTGGCATAGTTGCTGATCAGGAAGCAGCGTTCGATGCGAAAAACGCCGCCCTTGCTGTTGTCGCCATAAACGTAAATACCGCCGCCTTTTCCGGCGTCACCGGTGCCGGCTGCCTGACCGTTGCCAATGGAAAAACCGTTGATTACGGTGGGGTACGTATTGTTGTTGCCCGAAGCCTGCGTCGGATCCAGATTTACGCTCAACACGTGGGTGGCATTGTCCGAGCGGGTCCCGTTGGCCGGGAAAATCAGGTCAACACTGCCCACCGTGTCGTTCTTCTGGATGTCGCCCGAGAGCACGGAGCGGTACTTCAGCTGATAGGGCTTGCCCAGCGTGACGCGCTGGCTCAACCGGCTTTCCGTGCCGGCAAAGCCGCCGTAGAGCTGCACGCCCGACTTCACCGCAAAGCCCTTCTTGGGCGCCACGTAAAGATTGTTGCCGGTCAGCGTCTCAAAGCCCTGCACCCAAATCTGGTCGCCGGCCACAGCCTTATTCAAGGCATCGGAAAGCGTCGTCGCATTGGCCCACGACGAGCCGTCGCCGGTATCCGTAGCCTGCGAACTGACGTAATAAATTTTGCTCTGCGCCGCTGCCGTTCCGGCCAGGAAGAAGGCCAGAAACATCACCGGAAGTCGTAATAATATGTTTCGCATCTTTGTTTTCATGGTAAGGTGTCTGTTTTTGTATTTTCGGTTGATGCGCCCGTTCCGTTAAGAAGAAGCGGGGCGCTGTAATCGTCATTTAATTAAAGATACTGATTGAGGTATTCGTGCCGGCCGTCATGCCCCTGACGGTGGCGTTGACCTTATACCACGTGGCCGTCTGCAGCGCCGACTGGAAGGCCATGGTGTAGTTGCCGCTGATGTTGCCGCTGATGTCGGTCGTACCGTCCTGCTTTCCCGAAATGTTAAAGGTAATTGTCGGGCGGGTCTGTCCGTCGGTAAACGTGTAGTGATACTGCCGCCCGTTGCGCTGGCTGACGGGCGTGGTGTTGGTAAACGTCCACGTCTGGTCGGCGCCGGGCATAAAGCTGCTTACGCTCACATCCGGAAACAGTCGGCCACGGGTCTTGCCGTGAAAACTGAAGTCGGTCAGGCGGATGTCCGTATAACCCTTGTCAACGGCGTCGGCCACGTCCCACTGCACGTCGATTTTCGTGGCCAGGCGGGTAAGCGTCATGGTGGGAATGGTGCCCACCGCCCCCGTACCGCCGGGCTGTATCACGAAGTCGGCCGGAGTATCGCCCCCGGCCTTATAGTAACCCGTAGCCACACTCACAAACTTGGCCGCATCGCCCTGTGCATAATAGTTGGATATGGTCAGGGCCTGCACGTCGGCAGCCAAGCGGCAGGCCTCAATATCCCCGGCAAGCGTGTCGGCTCCGCGTACCCCGCTGCTGTACGTCACACCGTAAATCCTGACCGTGCCGGGCTGAGCCTCAATGGAGAAGAGCTTGATTCCGGCATTTCCGTTGTACGCCGGCAATTTGTCGAAATCGGCTTTCGTAATCGTCGTCTTCATCACCTGGCTGTCGTCGGTATAAGCCATTATCACGGTCAGGCGGTCCCAGTCGGCCGCCTCGGGCACGGCTTCGCCGGGGTCGCCCATGCGGTGCTGGCTGGCAGCCGCCGTCTGCGCGGGCACACTCCCCAGCAGCCTCACCGTC
>ULUY01102953.1_pt1 | contig 46779 bp, 36 predicted proteins | sample 1959031 | NCBI WGS metagenome assembly ULUY01 (sample SAMEA4835774, study PRJEB28245) | human gut metagenome | biome: gut microbiome; material: fecal sample | place: Denmark | collected 2008
GTGAGATGCTTGCTGATGATAGAGCCGTTGAACGCAAACCAATCGAAAGTTTCATGCTCAAAAAGGTTACGATAAGTCTGTTCTGAGAAACAGCCATATCTGCCCAATTGAAGGAAATTTATACGATCTGGGATGGCCATGAATAATTTCATGGTGTCCATGAATGCTTTTTCAAAAGGTTTGTGTATATTCGCTACTGATTTGAGAGCCGACAGGCACTCGGATTGGTATTGCATAAGGAGTGTTTCTTTAGTCATAATCAGAAGAGTTCAGAGACTTCTAAATTAACGTGAGTTCGACGAATTCAGAACAATGCAAGCTGTGTGTCAACCGTTCGTGAAACATTTATACATGGCTTCTTTGGAAAGCAACAATATGCAGCAATACCAGAAAGAAGGTTGACGATAAAGTTATCAAAGGCTCTATGCCTTGAATGTTCCACTTGTGCTATATTTTTGAGTTCGTCATTGACGGTTTCGATAATGGCTCGTTTCCTGAGGAGTAGTTTGTCTGAAAGTGGTATCAATGATCCTTTCATATTGCTTTTCAGTTTGGTTATAAGTTGTATGCCGTCAACGAATAGTCTTTCAAATAGATTCTTGCCGATGTATCCTTTATCACCAACAAGCTTCCCATAAATAAATTCCACAAAAGACTTGTATTCAAGAGATTTACGGTCATCCACATCTCCGGGAGTAATCATGAAGTTCAGAAGCTCTCCACACTCGTTGCATATCAGATGCAGTTTGAATCCGAAGAACCAGCCCATGGAACATTTTCCTCTTTGTGCTATTCCCTTGAACGTTTTATGGATATGGATTCTCTGGTTCTTGCATACCCGTAAGGGGGTACTGTCAACAAAACTGATGCCTGTGCACTTGCCCAAAAGTACCTTCTTGATAAACAGAGCCAGAGGGATAGCCACCTCTTTTTCCAGTTCAACAAAACGGTTATAAGAAACAACATTTGGAAAAAGATGCCGCATATGCTTGCAAACCTTTTCCAGATAGAAATGCTTCAGACAACGGTATCCCGAATCATGAAAAAGAATCAAGATGAGCATGATTTCCGCCTTGGACATGGTGGAGTTACGGTGATATTTGCGTTTTGTTGCAGGCTTAAGCGTATATTTTGTCATCATGGCATCAAAAAACTTGCAGAACTCATCTGCCATACAAAATAATTCTATAACTTTGCTCTCGGTGATCATAGCGATTATTTAAAACGATTTAAATCAAATACCAATGAAAGCTAGAATTTATATAGTGTTATTTACGGTCTTTTTTTGTATACCTGCATTGGGTTTACAATCAAAGCTGCAAAATGTATATTCCAGGAATATTACAAGCCTCAACGGCTATTGGCAGACTATAGTTGATCCATTGGATGTTGGTTATTATGACTACCGCATGAATTTCAATAAATATGGTTATTTTAAAAATCAGCAGGCTAAGAGTCCCCTTGATTTGATACAATATGATTTCAGTACAGAGGAGCAGCTTGTGGTACCTGGAGACTGGAACACGCAGAAAAAGGAATTCTTTTTCTATGAAGGCAGTATCTGGTATAAGAAAGATTTCACGTATCAAAAAAAGGAAGACACCAGATTGTATCTTTATTTTGGGGCAGCGAATTATGAAGCAAATGTTTTTCTGAACGGAGAACACCTGGGAAGCCATATCGGTGGATTCACTCCATTCAATTATGATATAACTGATAAGGTGAAGGAAGGTAATAATTTTGTTGTAGTCAGGGTAAACAACAAACTTAAACCGGATGATGTTCCTACCTCAAATACAGACTGGTGGAATTATGGAGGGATTACAAGGGATGTGCTTCTGGTAGAAACTCCGTCAGTTTCAGTGGATGACTATTTAGTGCAGCTTGAAAAAGGAAGATATGACCGGATACAGGGCTTTGTTAAATTGAATACTCGACAGGCAGGGGTTAAGATAAAGCTGGAAATTCCGGAATTGAAGGTGAAAGCTCAGTTGACTACCGATACCGAAGGGAAAGCAGACTTCCACATTAAATCTACCCCCAAATGCTGGAGCCCTGAGTCTCCCCAATTATATGATGTGATTATTACCAATGGTACAGAACAAATAAAAGACCGTATTGGTTTCCGGCAGATTGAAACAAAAGGCAAGAATATTCTACTGAATGGAAAGAAAGTGTTTTTCCGAGGAATATGCATTCACGAAGAAGCCCCTTACAGGCAAGGACGGGTACATTCCCGTGAGGAAGCTGAAATTCTACTGAAGTGGGCAAAAGAACTGAATTGTAATTTTGTTCGCTTGGCACATTATCCACATAGTGAACACATGGTACGTGCTGCCGAAGAGATGGGGCTGATGGTCTGGGATGAGATTCCTGTATATTGGACAATTGCTTTTGGGAATAAAGAAACCTACCAGAATGCTTCTCAACAGTTGATTGATATGATGGAACGGGATAAGAATCGTTGTGCGGTGGTAGTATGGTCTTTAGCAAACGAAACACCTGAAAGTGAGGATCGTAATACATTTTTGGCAAACTTATCCAAACAAGCGAAACAGATGGATAACACTCGTTTAATAAGTATGGCAATGGAAGTAGGAGGTACTCGCGACAACGTGACGAGCATTCAGGATGGCATGAACAAATACGTGGACATCATTAGCTTCAATAACTATCTTGGCTGGTATGGTGGCCGTATTGACGACTGCAAGACACGCAAATGGAATATTCCTTACGACAAACCTGTTTTTATCAGCGAATGGGGTGGTGGAGCATTGCAAGGCTATCACGCAGATAAAAACACTAGATGGTCTGAGGAATTTCTGGCGGAGTTATATCGTCAGAGCATAGCCATGTATGACCGCTTGGAAGGATTTGCAGGGATGTCTCCGTGGATATTGGTGGATTTTCGTTCAGCACGTCGACAGCATCATACATATCAGAATTTCTTTAATCGGAAAGGGCTGATTTCTGAGAATGGCATTAAAAAACAAGCTTTTTATGTTCTCAGAGATTTTTATGCGAAAAAGAAAATGGAATATGAACAGTGATAGCTTTTCTTTTTAATTTATATTTAAAAAGTATATTTATTGTGCAATGGTGCATTAGATAAGGTTTTCTAGGTTTAGTATAAATATTTAGATTCCTATTTTTATATAACTCCGAGACTCATATCGAGTTTCGGAGTTTTTTAGTCTGCATCGTCATGGAGTTGATGATAAAAATGATATGACAACCCTAAATTTTGGATAATGCTGCTATATTAAATCATCGATTTCCTCCTATAATCTTACATTTTTATCCTATTTTTTTCGCTTAATTTCCCATCTATATTTGTAAAAGGAATTATGTGATTTTATAAAAATAGGAATAGATATGAATCAATTTATAATGTTAGGTTGTTTGTGGGTGGGGGTTTGTGCGATGGCTTTTTCCCAGCAACAGACTAATGGGGTGAATTATCAGTTAGGACCGATACCGTCAGTACATAAACCGTTGGCGGAAAATTCTGTTCCGATGGGGAATATTCAGACTTTTGAAGAGGTAAAATTAGATTTGCCGATAACTTCCGGACCGTATGAACCTACGTGGAAGTCGATTGAGGCAAATTATCCGGGTACACCGGAATGGTTGCGGGATTCCAAATTCGGAATCTGGATACACTTTGGACCGCAGTCGGCAGGAGAAAGTGGCGGACTGGTATGCCCGAAAAATGTACGTGGAGGGGACACCGGCGTATGAAAATCATCTGAAAAATTATGGACATCCCTCGGAAGTGGGATACAAGGAGGTATTGCGCGACTGGAATCCGAAGAAGTTTAACCCGCAGTGTGTATCATGACCAGTTTGATATGTGGGATTCTAAATATCAACCTTGGAACTCTACGCGTCTAGGCCCGAAGCGTGATTTGATTGGTGAGTGGGAGAAAGCTGCAAGAAAGGCAGGAATCCGTTTTGGGCTTACCTTCCATCATGAGTATTCCTGGTGGTGGCAAACTGCTTTTCAAAGTGATACAAAAGGTGATAAGAAAGGAGTGCCATACGACGGAAACCTGACACTGGCCGACGGCAAAGGTAAATGGTGGGAAGGATTAGACCCTAAATATCTCTATGGGATTAATTTGAGGGAGTATGAAACGGTGGCTGAGGCGGCTAACTCAAGATGGTCTCCTCCTCAAGCCGGTATCTTTAGCGACCATCTGGAGTATGCCGAATGGTATGCCAAATGGTGGGCGTTGAGAATGATGGATGCCGTAGATAAATACAATCCGGATTTCATTTATACAGACGGTACGGACCAGCAACCTTTTAGTGGCTCAGGAACAGGTACTGGATACAAATGTGATACCATGCAACGAGTGATAGCGGATTTCTATAATAAAACGCTGGATCGACGGGGAAAGCTTCTATACCACCGATTTTCGTTTTACAGTAGGCAAAGATGGGGCCATATCTATGCTTGGTGTATGACTGTGCCAAAGGCTGGTGATAAACTGAAAATCGTCTTTTTAGGAAGTGATGCGGGTACAGGACAAAAGCAGGTGACTTCTGTGGAATTATTGGGAGAGAAGAATAAGATAGAATGGAAGCAAGAGGCTGATGGATTGAGTATTGTTTATCCTGATTCAGCTCATCTGAAAACGGCTGTAGGATTCCGAATCGTATGTAAGTAAACAGATTGAGAATGTGTAACAAAAAATGCGGAACGTATGTCCCGCATTTTTTGTTCTATTGAGTTTAGTCTTACAATTTATACCCCCACTGATCCAAGGCGAACGACCAGTTCTTTTCCACCAGTTCTACCGTCTCAGGCTTGTATTGGTATTTGTTTTTCTTGTAACCTTTCTTTTTGTTGACGTAAGCTTCGATGTCGGCACGAGCGTCCTCAAAGCCTGGAATCTGCAGTTTTTGGTAGATTTCCTGCGTCATGTCAAATGCATTGGTTTCGTAGTCTTCAAAGCGGACTTCTACCAGGTTGCCTTCTGGAATGAACTTCTTGTCGGCTTCGTACTTATGGTACAATTTGGCATAAACCGAAAGAATGTTCTCTTGCAGTTCTTCGTTGCTGATGTCCTGCAATTTCAGCGGTTGGATGGTGTTGGTGAAGAAGCTGCGTGTAGATTCAAATACGGTGTACGGGTTACGCATCAGGTAGATGAATTTAGCATTGGGGAACATCTTCACCAGCTCTTTCACACGTCCGGTATGCGGCGGGTTTTTGCTGAGGAACTGTGTGCCGTGAGTATTCCACAAGGAAATCTTGATGAGTTTGGTAAAGGTTTCTTCAAACACTTTCAATTCGGCCTCGCTGATGTCATCGAACAACAGGTACTTGTCGGCATATTCCTGCATGTGTTTAGGAAGGAACCAGAAGTTATAGTACGTGTAGGGCATCATGTTAGCCAAGGCAAATTCTTCTTCTTGTGGAAGGTCTACGGCCAGTTCCATGTTATCGGTCGGGCGTTTGTCCGGCATCAGCCAGCTCATGTTCTTCTTGAAGAAAGGCTGTCCCCACATCATCAGGTGTGGGAATACTGTTTGATAGGTAGTATTATAGCCGAAGTGCTTGTCGCAAGAGAATACGTTGTGCATGAACGTGGTTCCACTGCGCCAGTGCCCGAGGATAAATACAGGATCGTGTTCCAGTGGCTTGTCGGCCAACAGCTTTTCGTAACGTTTGTCCTGCAGAGGAGCCAGCGTAGATAACAGGCGGCATACAGCCTTGGTCAGGCGGTATTTTCCTTTATACGCAGGATCAATGGTACGACCGGCGGTTATCTGGTTGAAGGTCTTCCAGTCGGCTCCCACTAAAGTATTGATGGGGAGTTTGTTGAATTCAAGTAATCCCATTTCTTTTAATTGATAATTAATAATTGGCAATTGACGGTTGAATAACTCAACTTGTCAATTAAACTTTTAATTCAATTGCGATACCTTGACGTTCCAGTTCTTTTACGGCACGTTTAATGGCATCGTAGTGTTCTGGAGCAATTCCCAGTTTCGGCAGATTGAGGACAGGCAGCTCCATCTGGTTGTGCATGTCTTTGTCGGCCACCTGATTGATAATCATACCTACTGCACTGGTGTTGTTGGTAATCGGATCAATCAGGATGAAGGCACCGGTAGCTTTGTTCTTGGTATATGGGTCGAAGAACAGCTCCTTGGAAGAAGTCAGTACCACATGGGCAATCTGGTTGAGTTGCATAGGAACATCTTCCTTGGACAGGCGTCCGTTTTCTACAGACAGGTGTTCCATGGTGTTGATATCTACCTTGTACTTGATGCTGTCGATACGGGTGCGGCTGGTATTGGTGGTCTGTTTCAGGAAGAAAGATTTTTCCATGTCCATCTTTTCTTCGTCCATCCACACGAGCATGGCTTCGAAGTTACGTCCAATCAGCGGCATGTTGTCCGGGTGTACCAGCATTTCGCCACGGGATACGTCGATTTCGTCTTCCAGTGTCAGGGTTACAGACATAGGCGGGAAGGCATAGTCGAGTTCGCCGTCGTAGGTCACGATGCTTTTTACATGCGAACGTTTGCCGGAAGGAAGAGCTACTACCTCATCACCTTTACGGATAACGCCGGAAGCTACCTTTCCACAGAAACCGCGGAAGTCGAGGTTCGGACGGAGTACATACTGTACCGGATAGCGGAAGTCGTTCAGATTATGGTCGTTACCGATATGTACGGTTTCAAGGAATTCCAGCAAGGCCGGACCTTCATACCATGGAGTGCGGTCGGTTTTTTCTACTACATTGTCACCTTCAAGGGCTGAAAGTGGAATGCACTGTACGTCGGGGATTCCTAACGGGGAGATGAAAGCGGTATATTCGGCTACAATCTTGTCGAATACTTCTTTTGAGTAGTCAACCAGGTCCATCTTGTTGACAGCCAATACCACATGCTTGATACCTAACAGAGATACCAGATAAGTGTGGCGGCGGGTCTGCGTGATGACACCGGTACGGGCATCGACCAGAATGACTGCCAAGTTGGCGGTAGAACCACCGGTAATCATGTTACGAGTGTATTGTTCGTGTCCCGGAGTGTCGGCAATGATGAACTTACGGTTGTTGGTAGAGAAATAACGGTAAGCTACGTCGATAGTGATACCTTGTTCACGTTCAGCTTTCAGTCCGTCGAGCAGCAGGGCATAGTCGATGTGTTCACCGGCATTTCCCATACGCTTGCTGTCGCGTTCCAAAGCATCGAGCTGGTCTTCATACAATTTCTTACTGTCGAACAGCAGACGACCGATCAGTGTAGATTTACCGTCGTCTACTGAACCTGCGGTCAGGAAACGGAGCAGGTCTTTTTGTTCATCTTTTGCCAGGAATTCTTCGATGGACATCTTGCCTCTGGCTTCTCCTTCCATCGGGTTGCCTGATTTGCTTTTATCTAATTGTTCCATGTTGTTGCGTAATTAAAAATATCCTTCACGTTTCTTTTGTTCCATACTGGCTTCCTGGTCGAAGTCGATGACACGGGTAGTACGTTCACTCTTGGTGGTGGTCATCATTTCCTCTACAATCTTTTCGATGGTGTCGGCTTCGCTTTCAATGGCGCCTGTCAGCGGCCAGCATCCTAAGGTGCGGAAACGGATTTTCTTCATTTCAATCTTGTCGCGGTATTTTTCCGGCAGACGGTCGTCATCGGGCATAATCAGCTGTCCGTCGATGTTGACCACCGGACGTACCTTTGCGAAATACAACGGTACGATGGGGATATTTTCCAGACGGATGTACTGCCAGATGTCCAGTTCGGTCCAGTTACTCAATGGGAACACACGGATGCTTTCTCCTTTGCGGATGCGGGCATTGTAGATGTCCCAAAGTTCCGGACGCTGGTTCTTGGGGTCCCACTGGTGGAACTCGTTACGGAAAGAGAAGATACGTTCCTTGGCACGTGATTTCTCCTCGTCACGGCGTGCACCTCCGAAGGCCGCATCGAATTTGTATTTGTCGAGGGCGTGCAGCAGGGCCTGAGTTTTCATCAGGTCGGTGTGTACCTTACTTCCGTGAGTGAAGGGGCCTACGCCTGCCTTGAAAGCTTCCATGTTGCTTTCTACAATCAGGTTCCAGCCGTATTTCTTGGCATATTCATCGCGGAACTGAATCATTTCCTTGAATTTCCATTTGGAGTCGATGTGCATCAGTGGGAAAGGTACTTTTCCCGGAGCGAAGGCTTTTTCAGCCAGACGGACCATGACGGATGAGTCTTTTCCGATACTGTAGAGCATCACCGGATTCTCAAATTCGGCAGCCACCTCACGGATGATATGAATGGACTCGGCTTCGAGTTCTTTTAAGTGGCTTAATTTGTATTCTTCTTGCATGGCTATATAATGTTTATTTTTTAGTGACTTTGGGAAGAATCAGGTCGAGCAGCTGGTCGACGGATTCTTTGAGTGACAGCTTGGAGGTGTCGAGCGAAAGGGCGGGATGAGCCGGAGCTTCGAACGGAGCAGAGATACCGGTGAAGTTCTTGATTTCTCCACGGCGTGCCTTGGCGTACAAGCCTTTTACGTCACGACGTTCGCATTCTTCTAACGGCGTGCTGACGTAGATTTCTAAGAAATCTTCTTTTCCGATAATTCCGGCAGCCATTTCACGTATCTCATTGTTGGGACTGATAAAAGCGGCCAGAGTGATGATACCGGTATCGACAAACAGCTTGCCGACTTCTGCAATGCGGCGAATGTTTTCTACACGGTCTTCTGCCGAGAATCCTAAGTTGTTGTTGATGCCGCTGCGGATGTTATCGCCATCCAGGATACGGCATAGCAGGCCGCGTTGCTGCAGTTCACGTTCCAGAGCAATGGCGATGGTACTTTTTCCGGAACCGCTCAGTCCGGTAAACCAGATCATGAGTCCGTGTTGTTTCAGCAATTCTTCTTTGTCGGCACGCCCTAACATGCGGTCGAATATCGGATAAATATGATTTGTTTCTTGGTTGTTCATATTTTAAAGCGTATTTAAATCAGTTTTAAAACGGCCATATCAGCGGGATGAGGAAAACGGAAATCAGGAACGTGATGATGTTCAGCGGCAATCCGATGCGGACGAAGTCGGTGAACTTGTAATTTCCGATACCTTGTACAATCAGGTTGGTCTGATAGCCGATGGGAGTGGAGAAGCTGGCTGAGGCTGCCATGCAGATGACCACGAAGAACGGCATGGGATTGATGCCCAGCTGGGTGGACAATGACAAGGCAATGGGGAAAGACAGTGCTGCCGCTGCATTGTTGGTAATCAGCTCCGTAAAGATGTTTGTAATGATGAACAGCACGGCCAGCAATACGTAGGGACTGTAATTATGTCCCAGGTTGATGATGTATCCGGCCAGCAAATCGGCCACCCCGGAATTTTCCATGGCCTTGCTGATGGCAAAAGCGCAGGCAATGGTAATCAGAATATCCCATGAAATATATTTGGTGTATTTCTGTGGAGGGAATATTTTGCTCCATGCCATGATGACCGTAGTGATGGAAACGAAAAAGAACATATCCAGCTTGATGCCTTCTGGAAGGTATTTTTCAATACCCGGCAGTTCGCCCACGGTGGCCCCTACAATCATGAACAGGAGCAGGAAAAGGGTAAACCAGCGTTTCTTTTTGCCGGCAGGTTCGTATTCTTTTCCGTTGGCCAGCATCAGGAAGACGGATGATTCTCCCCATGTCTGGATGAAACTGTCATCAGTCAGCACCACCAGTGTGTCACCCTCCCGGAAACTGACCTCGCTCAGATTCTTATAGGTGCGTCCGCTGCGGCGAAGTTCTTTTACTTCAGCTCCGTAATGGCGCTTGAAATCAAATTCGCTGACCGTCTTGTTGATTCCCGGGAACCGGGGGCCGATTACGGCTTCTACCAGGTGCAATGAAGAATCGCCATCTTCTTCGCTGGTGGTTTCCGGACGGTCGGAAGGCAAGAGCTTTTTAGAGAACAGAAGCAGGTAGATGATGCCGGCCAGGGCGATAAAGACTCCCACTTTTCCGAGTTCGAACATGCTGAACCCTTTCAGTCCTGCGTCAAGAATCATGCTGTGGACTACCAGGTTGGTAGAAGTGCCAATCAGGGTGCAGATGCCTCCGAGAATGGTCACATACGAAAGGGGAATCAGGAAATAAGTGGCCGGAAGTTTGACGTAGCCGGCCCACCGTTTGATGATAGGGGCAAAAATGACTACTATCGGGGTATTGTTCAGGAAAGCGGAAATGAAGGCAATGCTGGGCAGCATGCGTATTTGTGCCCGGAAGACCGAAGTGGTCTGCTGTGGCAGCAGTTTTTTGATAAGCTGTGACAAGGCATTGCTCTGACGGACGCCCTCGCTTATCAGAAACAGCATGGCTACGGTAATCATGCCTTTGTTGCTGAAGCCTTCCAGCATTTCTTTAGGGGTAAGGATACCCGTGCAAAGAAAAATCACCACCACCGAGAACAAAATCATTCCCGGTCGCATCTTGTCCATAATCAGTGCGGCCAGCATGGCCACGAGTGAAAGAAGTACGATGATAATCTCAGTAGACATAAATTGGGGGTTATTCTGCAATGAACCAGGGGTTCAGCAGGTCTGTTTTATTATATTGTAGCGGTTCTGTTTTTCCAGCCTGATAGACTTCCTTTCCGGCAGCACGGATAATGGCATGTCCGGCTGCAGTATCCCACTCCATAGTAGGAGCAAAGCGAGGGTATACGTCGGCATTCCCTTCGGCAATGAGACACAGCTTTAACGAACTTCCCTTGGAAATTGTTTCCACGTGTGCATGTTTTTGCTGCATTTCATGGATGTAGGCTTCCGTTTCGGGAGTCAGGTGTGAACGTGAAGCCACGATGATGAACGTATCGTCTGTCCGGTTGGCATACGGCAGACGTTCGGCTTGCTCTATCAGTGCATCCAGCGACGGATAAGCTTCTGTATCGGTAATATCTTTGATTTTGTAGGCTCCCAGTTCAATGTCGGCAAAATAGAGTTCCTGCTTTACCGGAATGTAAATGACTCCCGCTTCAGGACAACCATTCTTTACATAGGCAATGTTTACGGTAAATTCTCCGTTACGCTTGATGAATTCCTTGGTGCCGTCTAGTGGGTCGACTACCCACAGCTCTTTCCATTGTTGTCTTTCTTCTGGAGCGATTTTAGCCCCTTCTTCGCTCAAAACGGGGTAAGGAGTCGCAATCAGTGCTTGGGCTATAATTGCATGCGACTTGCAGTCGGCAATGGTCAGCGGAGAATTGTCCGCTTTCTTTTCTATTTCAAAATCTGCTTTCGGGTCTGTATAGACAGACATAATTTCTGCTCCCGCAGCAAGGGCGGCCTGAATAGCCGTGTACAATATATTCTTATCCATAATAGTATAAATCGCTGTAAAATAACAGCTTTTTTATATGTTGGTTGTGGTTTATTATTCGTTTTTTCTGTTCCTGACGATTTTTTATAACTTCTTTTAAGAAACCTTGGTCCGATTGTGCGGATGTTTCCAGATTCGCCACATGTAAAAAGCGCAGTGTGTGAAGGCAAACACGAAAGAGATGGTTAGCAGGGTCTTGTCTGCATCCCATCCTACGGTTTGCTGATGCCATAGTCCGGTAATCACACTTAGAATAGACAAAATAAGTCCGGTCAGGTTTAATACAATATCTCCTTTACGGTGCTTTTGACCGTATTCCAGTTTGCTGTGATGGATTCCGTATGAAGCATAGACATCCAGTCCGATAAGCATCCACAGCACCAGACGTATCCACGTATCTGCCGGAAGGAAACTCATCATGCACAGGCAGGTAAGGATTCCCATGATGGGAACAAAGGGTACGAAAGGAGTCTTGAAAGCACGGGGCACGTCGGGCATGGTCTTGCGTACAATCAGGATGGCTGCGCAGACCAAGGTGAATGCCAGGAGTGTGCCGATACTGGTCATTTCACCGGCTACTTGTGCCGGGATAAATCCGGCCAACAGGCTGACGAGTACCATAAACAGACAATTGCTGTGTACCGGTGTACGGAAACGCTGGTTGATTTTGGAAAAGAACGGTGGCAAAAGACCGTCGCGGCTCATGCTCAGGAATACACGGCTTTGTCCGAGTAGGGTGACCATGATTACCGAGCAGTATCCGAACAGAATAGCTAGGATGATGGCCTTGTTCAACCATGGATAAGCGGGTTGTATGACACCTGCAGCATCGGGATGCCCCATCTTTTCAATGGCTACAGCTACCGGAGCAATTCCCACCTGTCCGCTGAAATCGGTATAGTGGGCTACTCCTGTCATGACATGGGCAAAGAGAATATATAAGATGGTGCAGACCAGCAAGGATACTAGAATACCAATGGGCATGTCCCGTTTCGGATTTTTGGTTTCCTGTGCTGCTGTACTTACCGCATCGAATCCTAAAAAGGCGAAAAAGACAATCGCTGCTCCACGGAAAATACCGGAAACACCGAATTCTCCCAATGTACCGGTATTAGCTGGAATGTAAGGAGTATAGTTGTCATTTTGAATAAACTGCCAACCAAGTACTACGAAAATCAGAATGACTGCTATTTTCAGAAAGACAATCAGTCCGTTAAAGAAAGAACTTCCTGCGGTGCCTCGCATCAGAATCAAGCTCATGAGGACCACAATTATCATGGCTGGAATGTTGACAATACCTCCATCCCATGGACATGCTGTAAATGCATGGGGTAGCTCAATGCCTACTCCTTGCAGGAATACGGTCATATAGCGGCTCCAGCTGATACTGACAGTCGTGGCTGCTACGGTATATTCCAATACTAAGTCCCATCCGATAATCCAGGCGATAAGTTCTCCCATGGTGGCATAGGAGTAGGTATAGGCACTCCCGGATACCGGAATCATGGAAGCAAATTCTGCATAACAGAGTCCGGCAAAACAACAGCCGATGGCTGCAATGATAAAGGAAAGTGTGATAGCTGGTCCGGTATACGATGCAGCTACGGTTCCGGTAATGGAAAATAATCCGGCTCCGATAATAACACCTACTCCGAGGGCTACCAGGCTGACAGGGCCCAGCACTCGTTTAAGGGTACCACTTCCAGTTTCTTTGGCTTCTGCTTGTAAAGCCTCTATACTTTTTCGAATAAAAAGCCCCATTTCTTTGTCTGTTTTTTATTGTCCGACAAAGGTAGGAAAAATTACTGAATATCTTATTTCAGATATTGTGTAACCTTTCCGCTGAGCTGCAGTAAAGAGATTTCGCACATCTTGGTATCGTATTCGGCAGAAAGAATTCGTTCTTCGGCATCGAGCAGACTTTTTTGTGCTTCACGCATTTCAATACCCGATAAGTCGCCCAGTAGGTAGCGTTCTTTGGCGATTTCATGGTTTTCCTTGGCAGAAACCAGGTTTTGACGTTCCAGTTCCAGCAGGCGAAGGTTGTTTCGGTAAGCCTGCCACAGGTTGCTCAGGTCGGCCCGTAAACTTTGTTCCAGTTCATCGCGGGCAAATTGTGCATTGCGGATAGCCAGACTGGCATTTCGTTTTTCCCGTTTCCGGTTACCGTCGAAAATATTGAATCCAATAGTGACGCCTCCGCTGAATCCCCAGTTGCTTCGTTGGCGTGTGGCATTTACGTCGTATTTGTTGAGGGTGTATCCGTAACCTGCATTCAGTCGTACGTACGGATAATTGCGCGACAAAACCTTTTTATAATCCAACTGAGCCAATACGGTGTTTTGGTCGGCTTGTAATAAGGAGGCATTGGTCTGAAGAGCCCCTTCCCACAAATCATTGAATTCCAGGCTTTCGTTTACGTCAATCACAGAATCTTTTACACTGAGCGGGCGGTCCATGTCTTTGGCGGCCATCAGCTCATTGAGATTGATGCGTGAAGTGTGCACCAGTTCCCTTTGTTTGATATACTGTGCCCGGTCAGCATTAAAGTCGACGGTGGCCTGCTGATAGTCCAGTCGGGAGAAATTCCCGATATGATAACGTTCTTCTACGATACGCAGGCGTTCTCTGGACAGCGACACGGCATAGCGGAAGTTTTTCAAACGGATTTCCTGCTGGATGTAATTATAATATTCCGCAGTAAGACTGGCAATGAAATCTTCAATGGCAATTCGGGTATTGGTGGCACCTTGACGTTCCAGTTCTTTCAGTTGCTTGTAAGTGGTGCTGATATTGAAGCCGTCAAAGATGGTCCAGTTCAAATCTACGCCAGCATCCAGGGTCTGGTCGTACACACCGCGCAGCTTGGTGGTTTCACCCGTTGCCCGTGCCTTCGTATTGCTGTTGTCCGCATTTCCGGTATACCCGGCAGTCAAATCTACCGTGGGCAAGTAGCCGGCATTCCCTAACGTCGCATTGTTTTTACTTATCTGCTCCTCGTTGCGGGTGATGCGGAGTGAATAGTTGTTTGCCAGTCCCTCTTCCAGGCACTGTTTTAGCGTATAGGTGTACTGGGCTTGTGCGGTTATTCCGCCTCCCAGCAGACATATCATGAAATAAATAGCCCGTTTTTTCATTTTCTTTCTTTTTTAGCACGGTTTGTCGAAATATACGAATAGATGGCAGGCACAATGTACATGGTCAGGAAGGTAGATACCAGCATACCACCTACTACAGCTACTCCCATGGCAATGCGCTGATTGGCTCCTTCTCCCGAGGCAAAAGCCAATGGAAGCAAGCCCAGGATGGTAGAAGCACTGGTCATCAGGATGGGGCGTAAACGCTGAAGGGCAGCATCGCGGATGGCCTGCATCTTGTCTTCTCCTGCTTCTTGTTTTTGGTTGGCAAACTCTACAATCAAAATACCGTTCTTGGCTACCAGACCAATCAGCATGATGATACCAATCTGACTGAAAATGTTCATGGTAATATCCCCAAAATACATGAAGACCAACGCTCCGGCAATGGCCAGAGGAACAGTCAGCATGATAATGAACGGGTCCTTGAAACTTTCAAACTGCGCGGAAAGTATCAGGTAAATCAGAACAAGTGCCAGAATAAAGGCAAACATCAGACTGGAGGAACTTTCACGGTATTCCTTTGAGTCGCCCGACAAAGCCGTACGGAAGGTATCATCCAGTACGTTGGCTGCAATCTTGTCCATTTCGTCCAGACCGTCACCAATGGTTTTTCCTTCAGCCAGTCCGGCAGAAATCGTAGCTGAGATAAAACGGTTGTAGTGATACAGTTTGGGAGGCGCTACGGCTTCTATGAATTCCACCAAGTTGTCCAGTTGAATCATTTCTCCCTTGTCGCTGCGGATATAGATGGATTTGATATTGGCAGGCTGGTTGCGTTGCTGTCGGTTAATCTGACCGAGAATTTCATATTGTTTTCCGTTCATATAGAAATACCCCATACGCTGTCCGCTCAATCCGTATTGTAAGGTTTCTCCAATGTCGCGCACGCTTACTCCCATGGTACCTGCCTTGTCGCGGTTAATGGTGACACGCATTTCCGGACTGCTGAACTTTAAGTCTACATCGGCCATCTGGAAAGTCGGATTGTCATATACTTGTGCCAGAAACTCCGGTAGTACCTCCTGTAGCTTTTCAATGCTGACGGCCTGCAATACATACTGGACCGGCATGCTTGATCTTCGTCCGCCGAAGGAGGATTGCTGTTGTACGAAAGAACGTGCCTTGGTATGGGTGCGGATAGCCTGTGAAATTTGTTCGGCTACTTGCATCTGAGTATAATCACGTTCCTTAATGTCTTTCAGCGTTACCTGAATGTTTCCGCTTCCACTGGATACACGGGCGGTAACAAAGGCGGCATCCGGTACGATGGAGTCTACCAGCATGTTGATTTCTTCCGTATAGTCCCGTATGTACTCATAGCTGGCGCCTTCTGCCGCACGGGTCCGGATATTGATTTGTGAACGGTCTTCCAGAGGAGCCATTTCAGCAGGGATTTCTCCCCATAAATAGCCGATGATTGCCAGTGTAATCAGGGTAAACGGAATGGCAATGACCCGTTTCCGGAGAAAAGCATTGAGCGAACGGGAATAGATACGGTTCATTCCTTCGAAGAAAGGTTCTGTTTTCCGGTAAAACCAGTTCTGTTTCTCCCGGTGCTTTAATAGCTTGGTTGCGAGCATCGGGGTAAAAGTCAGTGCGGCAAAAGCGGAGATGATGACTGAACCGGCTACCACGAAACTGAATTCCCTGAACAGGCGTCCACTGGTTCCTTCCATGAACACAATCGGGATAAATACAGCCGCCAACGTAATGGTGGTAGAGATGACGGCAAAGAAAATTTCCTTGGCTCCTTCAATACCGGCTTCAAAAGGTTTCATTCCCCGTTCGATGCGGATATAGATGTTCTCTGTCATGACAATGGCATCATCCACAACCAGTCCCACGGACAAGACGACAGCCAGCATCGTAAGCACGTTGATGGAGAATCCTGCCACGTACATCACAAAGAACGCTCCAATCAGAGAGACCGGGATTACGATACAAGGAATCAGTGTCACGCGCCAGTCGCGCAGGAAAAGGAAAATGATGATGATAACCAGTACAAAAGCTTCGTATACCGTACTCTCTACTTCCGCAATGGAAGCACGGATAAAGCGAGTATTATCGAAACCGTAGGTATATTCTACGTCGTCAGGCAAGTCCTTCTGCATCTGCTCCATACGCTCGTATACGGCATCTGCAATATCAATGTGGTTGGCACCCGGCTGAGGGATGACTACCACACCGACCATGGGCACACCGTTCATCTTCATGTAGCTTTTGATGTCGGCCGGCCCTAGCTCGGCATACCCGATGTCGCTGAAACGTACCACCTGCCCGTTCTGTTCCTTCAGGATAATGCCGTTGAATTCTTTGGCTGTGTGCATCTGCCCCATGGTACGCAGGGTAAGCTCCATGGTATTTCCTTCAATACTTCCCGAAGGAAGTTCCAGGTTTTGGTCGTTGATGGCATTCTTGACGTCTACAGGCGTGATTCCGTAACCAGCCATTTTTACCGGGTCCAGCCACAGACGCATGGAGTAACGTTTTTCTCCCCAGATGGATACACTGCTGACATCCGGAATGGTCTGCAACTGCTCCTTGACCGTTAAATCGGCTATTTCACTCAGCTCCAGCAGCGAACGGGTATTGCTTTGGATGGCTACCATCAGGATGGGGCTGGCATCTGCATCGGCTTTGGAAACGGTAGGAGGGTCACAGTCGCGTGGCAGGTAACGCTGCGCACGTGATACCTTGTCACGCACGTCGTTGGCAGCTGTTTCCAAATCCACAGACAACTCAAACTCTACCGTAATACGGCATTGTCCTTGCTGGCTGGTACTCGACAGCGAACGGATACCCGGAATACCGTTGATGTTCTGTTCCAAAGGTTCCGTAATCTGGTTTTCAATAACTTCTGCATTTGCTCCCGGATAACTGCAGGTCACAGAGATAATCGGGTTATCCACCGACGGATATTCACGTACTCCCAAAGTCGTATAACCAATCAGTCCGAATAGCAGGATAATGATGGTGAGTACGGTGGCCAGTACCGGTCTTCGTATACTAAGTTCGGATATGTTCATACGGCAGAAGGTTAGTTGATTTGGTCAAGAATTACCGGCATGCCGGTACGTAACTGCAGGGTGCCGGAAGTCAGTATGGTATCTCCCGCAGACAAGCCTTTCAATATTTGCACTTCTGCTTCCGTGCGGATACCTATCTCTACATCTACCGGTTCTGCCACTCCCGAACGATACAAGAATACCTTGTTCTTTCCCATTTCCGGCACGATGGCTTCCGAGGGGATAGCAATGGCATCTTGAATTTCCTGTTGTTTCAGCGCGATGTCCGCATAACGTCCGGGGAGCAATTCTCCGTTCCGGTTCGGATAGAGAGCACGTACGGTCAGGGTATGTGTTTCCTCGTTGATGCGCGATTCAGTGGCATATACTTGCGAATTGAAGGTTTCCAGTCGGCCTTCAATTTTAAAGGTCAGGTTGGTACCTTTCTGAATCTGTCGGGCATAACGTTCCGGTACGGCAAACTCTACTTTTAACGGAGTGATTTTAGTCAGTTTGGCAATGACTGTAGTCGGAGAGGCGTAGGCTCCCAAGCTGACCTGTCGTAACCCGATGATGCCGTCGAATGGGGCGCGGAGTTCCGTCATAGCAATATTGGCCTTTACATTTTCGATGTCGGCATTGAGGGTAGCCAGTTCCGTTTTTACCTGTTCGTAGGCTTCCTTACTGACCGCATCGCGTTGCAGCAAGGCATTCTGACGGAACACGCGGTCTTCGGCCAATGGCATCTGAGCTTCCAGGCGTTTCAACTGAGCCTGTAACTGGCTGTCGTTCACCTTGGCCAGCAACTGTCCCTTTGATACGAAACTACCTTCCGTAAATTCGATGCTGGTAATCTTTCCGGAGGTTTCAAATGACAGGTCTACCTCTTCGTCCGGCATCAGCTTTCCGCTTACGAATAGCTGGTCCGTAAGCAGATGAGGCTTGATAATCTTTGCATTAACATTCAGCGCCTTATTTTTGTCGACTGGCGATTTCTTCTCGGCAGCAGCCAGTTCCTTGTTCTCTCCGGGAGTAAATGTATGAATGCCCAAGGCGGTCAGCCCTGCACCTACCAAAACGATAATTCCCCATTTAATTCGTTTGTCCATGTGTTTTTCGTAATCTTTTTGTTAATATGCGGAACGGTATTTCCCTTCTTCTTTATCTTCTAAGATATTCAGGTAAGAAGTATATCTTGATTCACTGATGTAGTGATTTTCTACGGCTTCACGTACGGCACATCCAGGTTCATGGCGGTGGGTACAGTTGCCATATTTGCATTGGGCAGAGAATTCAAAGATTTCCTTGAAATAGTGTCCCACCTCTTCGTCTTTCATGTCGAACGTACCAAATCCCTTGATACCCGGTGTGTCAATGATGTATCCGTCGCCTGCCACCGGAAACATTTCTGAGAATGTGGTGGTGTGCATACCTTTGTTATGTGCGGTGGAGATTTCTCCTGTCTTGACATTCTGTTCGGGCAGGATGGCATTGATGAGAGTGGACTTTCCCACACCGGAATGGCCGGAAAATAAGGTTACTTTTCCTTCTAATGCCTGTTTGATTTCGTCTACTCCCGTACCGTCCAAGGCGGAAATCCGGTAACACGGGTAGCCGATGTGCGTGTATAAGTTTGTCAAGCCATCCAGGTAATGCAGTTCTTCTTCCGTATAGCGGTCTACCTTGTTGAATACCAGGCAGACTGGCACACGATAGGCTTCTGCAGAGGCCAGAAAGCGGTCAATGAAGACTGTCGAAGTCTCCGGATAGTTCACTGTAACCACCAGCATACACTGGTCCAGATTGGCTGCAATGATGTGTGACTGTTTGGAAAGATTGGAAGAACGGCGGATGATGTAATTTTTCCGGTCTTCAATTTCAGTAATGAATGCGGTTCCCTCCGCATTGACATTGATTTGTACACGGTCGCCCACCGCAATGGGGTTCGTGCTGCGTATTCCTTTCAGGCGGAAATTTCCTTTTATCTTACATTCAATCAGCTTTCCCTCGTCCGTCTTGACCAGGTACCAGCTTCCCGTATTTTTAATGACCAGACCTTTTTCCAAAATGAATATGTGCAAAATTAAAAAGAGGAGGGAAGAGACCATAAGGACTCCTCTCTCCTCGTGTATGGTGAATAAGATTATACTGTCATGATTTCTTTGTCCTTGGCAGCCAGCATGTCGTCAATCTGCTTGATGTACTTGTCGTGTACTTTCTGCAGTTTGGCTTCCGAGTTTTTCTGTTCATCTTCCGGCATACCATCTTTCACAGCCTTTTTCAGAGCGTCGATGGCATCGCGGCGTGCGTTGCGCACACTTACTTTTGCAGTTTCACCTTCACCCTTGCACTGCTTGCTCAACTGTTTACGGCGTTCCTCTGTCAACGGCGGGATACCGATACGGATGATTTCACCGTTGTTTTCCGGCATGATACCCAGTTCAGAGTCGATGATAGCCTTTTCAATTACGCGAAACATGCTCTTGTCCCACGGCTTGATGGCGATGCTGCGCGCATCAGGAGTAGTTACTGCCGCTACATTGTTGATGGGTACCATGCTTCCGTAAGAATCTACGCGGATACCGTCCAACAAACGTACGTCAGCCTTTCCGGCACGGATGTGAGCCAGTGACTCATCCAGGTACATGACTGCCATATCCATTTTCTCTTCAGCTTCGCTGATAATTGTTTTAGAATCTGCCATATATTTCTTGCATTTATAGGTTTTATATTCGTTGATAAGTATTTATGTGAACAAAAATAAGCTATTTTTTATTTCCTTGCAATACTTCTGAAAATAAGTTTGTGTCTTCCGGTTTCGGAAATATCCTGAAAAACTTCTTATCTTTGTTTTATCACATAAAACAGCACGGTTGTATGATTACACTTTATTTGGCGCGCCACGGGCAGACGGTGGAAAACCTGAGCCGTATTTTTCAGGGGCACTTGCCCGGTACATTGACAGAAGAAGGAAAAAAGCAGGCGATGGAATTAGGAGAGTCCCTGCGGGATATTGCATTGGATGCAGTGGTCAGCAGTGATCTGCAACGGGTAGTGGATACCGTGCAACTGGCTGTTGGGAGTCGGCAGCTGCCTTGGCAGCAGACTACGTTGTTGAGAGAAATAGATTGGGGACCTTGGACCGGGCTGTCCGTGGGGAGTGTCGATTTAAGTAATCCTCCCTCTGGAGTGGAGACTCGCCAGATGATGTACGATCGGGCCGGTGCTTTCTTGGACTATCTGTGGCAGCATTATGACGGGAAGCGTGTGTTGGTAGTGGCACACGGACAAATCAACCGTTACCTGGAAGCCCGTATTACAGGCGTCCCGCTGGAGGAACTGCGTACGGTTCCACTGATGAAAAATGCAGAACTTCACCGTTACGAACTGACACGTGAATAAACAAAAACGGCAAGACCAGGATGCCTTTCCAGTCTTGCCGTATATTTTTTGATTCAAATGAATAATCAGTTGTGTACCAGTGTACCGATGTTTTCGCCAGACATTACCTTTTTCAGGTTGCCCACTGTATCCATGTCGAATACAATAATCGGCAGTTTGTTTTCCTTACACATACAAGTAGCGGTCAGGTCCATTACTTTCAGCCCTCTTGCCAGTACTTCATCGTAAGTGATGTCATCGAACTTGGTGGCAGTCGGGTCTTTTTCCGGGTCGGCCGTATAGATACCGTCCACGCGCGTACCCTTCAGCATCACGTCAGCTTCAATTTCAATACCTCTCAAAGAAGAACCAGTGTCTGTAGTAAAGAACGGATTACCTGTTCCGGCCGACATGATTACTACTTCTCCGTTTTCCATGGCTTCAATGGCTTTCCATTTGGTGTAAAACTCGCCGATGGGTTCCATGCGGATGGCTGTCAGTACGCGGGCCTTTACACCGGCTGCTACCAAGGCAGAACTTAATCCCAGGCTGTTGATAACCGTAGCCAGCATACCCATCTGGTCACCTTTCACACGGTCGAATCCTTTTCCGGCTCCAGACAATCCGCGGAAGATGTTACCGCCACCAATCACGATACCAATCTGTACCCCCATGTCGTGGATTTCCTTGATTTGCTGTGCATATTCGCCCAGACGTTTTTCGTCAATACCGTATTTCTTTTCTCCCATCAGGCTTTCGCCGCTGAGTTTTAACAGGATGCGTTTGAATTTTGCCATAATCGTATTTGTTTTTAGATTGCTACAAAGTTAGTAATAATTTGCATATATCCCGAGGCTTGTCGTTAAAACTATACCTGTCGGTTGAGGTTGGTGTGTGGCATCCGGTAGAGTATTCCTCCCTGCACAACACCTCGTAATGCCAGGTACACGATAAAAGCCATCCACAAGGCATGATTTCCTAACGAGGCATGGAATCCATAATAGAGTAAGAAGAAGCTGACCGAAGCCACTAACATGGAGCGGAGCATTACGCGGGTAGCCGTGGCACCGATACAGATTCCATCGAGCAGAAAGGCCGAGAATCCTGCCAGTGGAATGGCCAGTACCCAATAGATATATTCCTCAGAAGCCGAAATGACAGAGGTGTCGTTGGTGAGCAAGCCGAGAAAGCTTTTTCCTCCTGCTCCGTAGAGTAACGTGAACAGCAGTGACAAGGCGATTCCCCACTTGAAGAGGTGCCGTATGGTCAGTCTTAGCGACTGATTGTCTTTGGCCCCGATGTATTTTCCGGTCAGCGCCTCTCCTGCGTAGGCAAATCCATCCATGAAATAAGAAAAGAGGGTGAATAGCTGCATCAGCAGGGCATTTACGGCTAATACCACATCCCCGTAAGCCGCACCAGTGGAAGTGAAGAAGACGGTAACTGCAATCAGGCAGAGCGTGCGGATAAAAATATCCCGGTTTACCTGGAAGAAACGCTTCATTTCCGTACGGTCGAACAGGGCTTTCTGGCGGAGGTATTTCCGGAGCGGACGGTAGTAAGCCAGCCAGAGCAGGCAGGCCATGGCCAGTCCGGCATATTGTGCCACGAGCGTGCCTAATGCCACGCCTTCTACCTTCATCTTCAGTACGAATACAAAGAACAGGCTGGCCGCAATATTGACAATGTTCTGGGTGATGGCGATGAACATCGGAAAGCGGGAATTCTGCATGCCGATGTACCACCCCGTGAAGCCATAGAGGCCTAAAGTGGCCGGTGCCCCCCAGATACAGATGTGGAAATACAATGTAGCTAATTGCCGGACTTCCTCACTGGTGTCCATGCACATAAATGCGATATTTCGTATCGGATATTGCAGTAACAGCAAGGCCAGCGCCAGTAACAGACTGATGCTCAGTGAACGAAGCAGGATGCGCGTCACTTCCTCCAGGTCATGTCTGCCGTAGGCCTGTGCGGTCAATCCTCCGGTTCCCATGCGGAGGAAACCGAACAACCAGTAAATCATATTGAACAGCATGCCTCCCACTGCAATAGCTCCAATGTAGGATGCGGCTCCCAAGTGTCCTACAATGCTGACATCAATCAGGCCTAACAGGGGAACTGTGATATTGGAAACGATGGAAGGAAGGGCGATGTGAAGAATCTGTCGGTCAGTACGTGTCATAAGATGTATTCCACTTCCTTAAATAAATACCCCCTTGTCTGTCCGTCCTCGTCTTCCAGTATCAGTCGTCCGTTCGGTTCAATGTCGGCAATGCGTGCCCGGAAGTCCCCGTTTTTATCGCGGAACAGATGTAATCCTTCTTTTCGGTAAAGCGCCTCCTTGTAGCGTGTTTCCAGCACCTCTGTCCGGTTCTCTTTCAAAAGTTGATAGTACTCCGTCACTTTTTCCATAATCTGTTCCAGTATCTCCCGCGGGTTATATTGGTTGCCCGTAATCTGGCATAACGATACCGGGTTAGGCGCATCGCTGAGGAAACGTTCTTGATTCAGGTTTACGCCGGTACCCGAAATGGAACGGCTGATATGGATGCCTGTCAGGTCATTTTCAATCAGTGTACCGCAAATCTTTTTGTCTTTCCAGTAAATATCGTTAGGCCATTTGATGGAAATACCCTCTGTGTAAGAGGACAATACATCATGCAGTGCCAAGGCAGTCACCTGTGAAAGGTAGAACTGACGGTGTGCCTCCAGAAACTCCGGATAAACTACAAAACTGAAGAGCAGGTTTTTCCCGGCTTCCGACTCCCAGCTGTTGCCGCGCTGGCCGCGTCCTGCTGACTGGAAAGATGAATACACGGTGGTCAGTTCCGCACACGCTTCTTTCTGGCAGAGTGCCGCCAGATATGTGTTGGTAGAAGTCGTTTCTGCCAATACAATAGGTTCAGGATATGTCATTGTTCTTTTCTGTTTCAAAGTTAGTTCCACACGGGCGGGAAAAAGGCGTCCTCAATGTGTGCTATGTGGAAGGGAGGACGGTTTCCTACTACCGTGATAATATCAAAGCGAACCGGAAGGTCAATGGCGAACTTTCGGACGTACGCATCCGTCGAGGCCACAATGCTTCTTATCTTACGCCTGTCCACCGCATCCTCCGGCTGTCCGAAACAGGCATCGCTTCGCGTCTTTACCTCCACAATGACCAGCTCACCGTCTTTCTGTGCCACGATATCCAGGTCACGGTGTCCGGAGTGCCAGTCTCGGTGCCTGATTTCATATCCTTTTTCCAGCAGGTACTTCACGGCCGCATTTTCTCCTTCTTTTCCCAGTTCATTATGTGATGCCATTTTTCCGCTTTTTCGCAAAAATACGCATTTTTATGCTTCCATTTTAACAGAATACGCTAATTTTGCACCGAAGATGGTAAATAGCGGAAAAAAAAGAAAAAAAGTACCAGTCAGTGATCCTCCCCGCCGCCAGCGGATGGTTTGTCTGATGAGCGAAGAAGAGGTGCGGATTGTGAACCGTTATCTGGAGAAATACCAGATAACCAACAAGGCACGCTGGCTTCGCGAGACCGTATTGGCTTTTATCCATCAGAATATGGAGGAAGATTATCCTACACTTTTCAAGGAACACGATATGCGCAGATAAGTTATGGCAGATGATTCTTTTTACATGAAACAGGCGCTGACTGAGGCCGCACGGGCAGCAGAAAGAGGAGAGGTTCCGGTGGGAGCCGTGGTGGTCTGTCGTGACCGTATTCTGGCACGTGCGCATAACCTGACCGAAACACTGCACGACGTGACAGCGCATGCCGAGATGCAGGCACTTACTGCCGCTGCCAATTCGTTAGGGGCAAAATATTTGACTGATTGCACGCTCTACGTTACGGTGGAGCCTTGTGTGATGTGTGCCGGTGCCATTGCCTGGTCACAGGTCGGTCGGCTCGTTTTCGGTGCGGAAGACGAGAAAAGAGGTTACCAGCGCTATGCACCTCAAGCCCTGCATCCGAAGACCGTGGTCGTGAAAGGAGTGCTGGCCGATGAATGTGCCGGACTGATGAAAGATTTCTTCCGGAAGAAAAGATAAGGATTCTTAGTTGATTTCTTCGAATTCCACGTATTCCCCTTCGTCTTTATCGAAAATCTTTTTACGTTGACGCACAGGCACATCTCCTTGTGTGGAGTAAGAATCTGTTGTCTCTTCCTGACGAGGGTTCGACTGATAGTTTTGAGAAGAGTAAGTTGTTCTTTGACCCGAATTTTGACCTTGCATACGACGCTTGAATCTGAATACCATGCCGATGACTTTGGAAAGAATGAGCAATCCAATCACCAGAACAACCAGTATGATAAAAAATAGAAAGCCTAAAATATGGAACATTGTCTTTTGTTTTTAATGTGAGATATGCAAAAAATGTGCCATACGATTTCTCAGCTATTTCTTATATGTCAGTAATGACAGAATGATATACCAGACGATGACAGCCGCGAATCCGCTCAGTTGGAAAATGATTAACAGAGGAATGCTGACTATCAGGAATATATAGCTTACCTTGTTATGTCCCCATGACAGGTCTTTGAACTTCAGGGAGAACATCGGGAGTTCTGCCACCAGTAGCAATGACATGACTACTACCAGGATGAACAAGTATAAAGCGTTGAAATGGTCGGACACCAAAAAACTGTGTGCACCTACGGTCAGTGAGCCCCAGAATAATGCGTTAGCCGGAGTAGGCATTCCGATAAAGGAAGAGGTCTGCCGTTCATCCAGGTTAAACTTGGCCAGTCGCAGGGCAGAGAAGACTGCTATCAGGAAAGCCGTATAAGGCATGATTCCTGACAACGGCTGAAGAAAATCCGGGTAATGTACCTCTTTGAACAAGGAAAAAGCAATGGCAGCCGGTGCCAGTCCGAACGTGATGTCGTCTGCCAAAGAGTCAAGTTCTTTTCCGATGGGAGAAGAGACATGTAGCAGGCGGGCGGTCATTCCGTCGAAGAAGTCGAACGTAGCCCCCAGCACGATAAAAAGCAAGGCCAGTTCATAGTTGCCATGAAAAGCCATGTAGCTGGCTATGCATCCGCAAAACAAGTTGCAGCTCGTAATCGTATTGGGAATATTCCGGGTTATCACATTAGCCATATCCTATATATAAAAAGGTATAAATATAATAAGGTGTAAATATTGTATTGCAGGATTAAGGCAAGCGGGCTATTACCGTTTCGTTACCGGTTGTCTTTTGCCCCATGCTGACGCAAACTTCCGTACCTAACGGCAGGTACACATCCACTCGCGAACCAAATTTAATGAATCCCATGTGTTCGTCAATGTAACAGTCTTCACCCGGTACGGCGTATGTTACAATGCGTCTTGCCACCGCACCTGCAATCTGCCGTGCCATAACCGTATGACCCTCAGGCGTTTCAATTACCACCATGGAACGTTCGTTTTCCGTACTGGCTTTAGGAAGCCACGCCTTCATGAACCGTCCGTTATGATGGTCTACATGTTTTACCACCCCGTCTACAGGATACCAGTTGGCGTGTACATTGGTGATGTCCATAAAGATGGAAATCATCAGCCGCCGGTCGTGGAAATATTCATGCTCGTCCACTTCCTCTATCACGACTATGCGTCCGTCTGCCGGAGCTACCACGGTTTTCTCCGTGTCTCCTTTGAACAACCGAATCGGGCAGCGGAAGAAATTGACCATCAGCAAGTAGACTACGACACTTACGGCTGCCACGATATAAAAAGGTATCCGGCACTCTATCCCCCAGTATAAAGCCGCGTTGATAAGCAGCAGCAGGACTGCACTGGTAATCAGGATGTGGGTTCCTTCATGGTGGAGGCGGATTTTTTTTAGTTTCTTTATTCTGTTCATCCGGGTCATAAAAAGTTGAATGTTTTTATCATGCGAAGATAGGGCTAATTTGAAAACTCTGCAAATAATAGAAACAGAAAAACGATTCCGAATACGTATTTCCTCTTTTAAAAGAGGAAAAAAAGATGATTTTTGGTATCTTTTGAAAACGCAAGTGCGTTTGGATTAAAACGTCCTTGTGTTTGAAGTCAAACGCACTTGCGTTTTAACTAAAACGTACTTGCGTTTTGGACTAAACGTCGAAGCGTTTTTTGAAGGGTGAAATTAGTGGCGTTTAATAGATGTTCTTTATCATATTGCATTTTGTATGTTGCTGTGAATCATTTGGTTATGAATTTACTCTTTGGGGTGTATTTTAGGTAATGAATATTTTTGTACCCTTAAATGAACTATTTTGTCACCTCTTTCTATAATTAAACTGTACATTTGTGACGAAAACTTTAAAATCTAAATTTAATCTAAATTCTTGTATGCAAACCGAATTCCGAACTATTCTATGGAGAAGGGGATTGAGCATGATGTTGTTCGTCTTGTTCTCTGTAACTGTGGCTATGGCCCAGGTACTCGTGAGGGGTACTGTGGTTGACCAGACGGGCGAAAGCGTTATTGGTGCCAGTATCCAGGTGAAAGGTACTACTCAGGGAACCATTACTGATATTGATGGTAAGTTCTCATTGGGTGTACCCAACAAAAAATCTATTATTGTAATTTCTTTTATTGGGTATGCCACAAAAGAACTGCAGGTGGATACCTCTAAGCCGATGTCTATCGTACTGGAAGAAGATACGAAGGTGTTGGATGAAGTAGTAGTAGTAGGTTACCAGGAAGTGAAGAAAAGTGATTTGACTGGTGCTGTTGCTAAAGTAGATATGGATAATTTGTTGAATACTCCTTCTTCGTCTTTTGACCAGACATTGGGAGGACGTATTGCGGGTGTGAATGTAAGTTCTGGTGAGGGAACGCCTGGTGGAACCATGAATATTGTGATTCGTGGTAACAACTCATTGACTCAGGATAACTCTCCGTTGTATGTAGTGGATGGTTTTCCTGTGGAAGACCCGGCTATTGCTTCGACAATTAATCCGTCAGATATAGAATCAATTGACGTGCTGAAAGATGCTTCTGCAACTTCAATTTATGGTGCTCGTGGTGCCAATGGTGTAGTTATTATTTCTACTAAGAAAGGAAAAATTGGAAAGCCGCAGTTAAAATATGAAGGAAGTTTTGGTGTGCAGCATATCACAAAAACAATTCCTTTGATGGATGCTTATGAATTTATCAGACTTCAGAATGAATTGTATCCAGAAGATACCAAGCGGTATTATTTGATGCAGTATGACGAGAATAAGCAACCTGTTTTAGACGAAAATGGGAACAACCTTTATTATGATTTGGATTATTATCGGAATGTTCCTCAATATGCGTGGCAGGATGAGATTTTTAGAACTGCTTGGCAGCAAAGCCATGCTGTAAGTTTGATGGGAGGTTCTGAAGGAGTACGTTATAATGCTTCTGTTTCTTATTTTGATCAGGACGGTGTAATTTTATGTTCAAATTACAAGCGTTTTCAAACGCGTTTAAATACAGTGGTTCGCCACGGTAAATGGGATGCGAGCATTACAGCTAACTACTCTCGTAGCATTCAGACCGGAAGTTCTACTTCTTTGTATTCATCAAGTGGTATGAATAACTTGTTTTATAGTGTTTGGGGTTATCGTCCGGTGAATCATACTAGTAAGTCCTTGGAAGGCTTAAAGGAAAATGCAATTGATGATGCATTGGATATGACAAATGACTATCGTTTTAATCCGTATATGGATTTATTGAACTCTTATCGTAAAAACTATATTAATAACTTGCAGTTGAATGGCTATGTGGCGTATGAATTTATCAAAGGGTTAAAGCTGAAGGTCTCTGGAGGTTATACACAAGACTCTCGTAGCAATGATGCATTTAATAACTCTAAGTCGCGTTATGGAAGTCCAATTTCTAATGATAAAGTTAATGCGACAGTTACTCGTAGTCAACGTTTGACCTGGTTAAATGAGAATGTGCTGACTTATCAGACACGAGTAAAGAAACATCATGCATTCAATAACTTGTTGGGTGTCACATTCCAGAATTCAGATTATGAAAGTTATTCTTTTAAAACAACAAATATTCCGAATGAATCATTGGGAATGGCAGGAATGAACGAAGGTATTCCTAGTACCACTACATCTCTGAAGTCTTCCTGGTCTATGATGTCTTTCCTGGCAAGTGTAAAATACGATTATAAATCAAAATATTATGCTACTGCCTCATTCCGTGCCGATGGTTCTTCTAAGTTTAGTAAGAAAAATCGTTTTGGTTACTTCCCCTCAGCTTCAGCTGCGTGGAGTTTCAGTAAGGAAAATTTCTTGAAACCTTTATCAAAAGTTTTGTCAAACGGTAAGCTTCGTGCTAGTTGGGGTTTGACAGGTAATAACCGTGTAGGTGAATATGATTATTATGCATTATTATCTATGCTTAAATCCAAAACGGGAACTTATATTTCAAATGGTAGTAATTCTTCAACTGTGTATCCGTTTGAAAATAATCTGAATAGTATTGGTGTGGCACCTATTTCTATTTTAAATGAGGATTTGAAATGGGAAACGACGGAACAATGGAATGTTGGTTTGGATTTAGGTTTCTTTGACGAACGTATTTCAATGAATTTTGACTGGTATTGGAAAACAACCCGTGACTTATTGTTGGATGCTACACTACCTCAGACAACAGGGTTCTTCAGTGCGATGAAAAATATTGGAAAAGTGCGTAATTCAGGTATTGAATTGACCTTGAATACTGTGAATATCGATCGTGCAGGGTTTAAGTGGTCTACTAATTTTAATATTGCATTTAATAAAAATAAGGTATTGGAATTGGCTGAGAACCAGAATACATTGTTGACAGCTGCTTATTTTGATCAAAATTATAACTCTCAGCCGACTTACATTGCCAAGGTAGGATATTCAATGGGTATGATGTACGGCTACGTGTATGAAGGTACCTATAAGTACGATGATTTTTATTCTTCTGGTGGAGTCTATACTTTACGTCCTGGAGTCCCGGCTTTCTCTGGAGAAACCAATACACAGCCGGGTATGCCTAAATATAAAGATATCAATGGTGATGGAGTTATTGATTCCAGCGACCGTACGTTCATTGGCCGTGGACTTCCTATCCATACAGGTGGTTTTACCAATGATTTCTCTTATAAGGGCTTTGACTTAAGTATTTTCTTTCAGTGGTCATACGGAAATGATGTTTTGAATGCGAATCGTTTATTCTTTGAAAACCCGAATGGTAAGAAGGACTTAAATCAGTTTGCAAGCTATGCCGACCGTTGGACACCAGATAATCCGGAAAGTGATATTCCGGCAGCTTTCCGTTCTAGCTCTAATCAAGTCGTGTCTACTCGTGTTATTGAAGATGCTTCTTTCCTTCGACTCAAGACATTAACATTAGGTTATACTATACCTGCTAAATTGTTAAAGAACTGGAAAATTTCAAGTGCACGTGTATATGTAGCTGGACAAAATTTATGGACAATATCAGGATATTCAGGATATGATCCTGAAGTATCCATCCGTACGGGAGCATTAACTCCAGGGTTGGATTATTCAGCTTATCCACGTGCTTATGCCGTGAACTTTGGTGTGAGTTTGGGATTTTAATATTTACACATTATACGATTAAGCATATATGAAAAAGATAAAATATACATTCCTTTCATTGATAATGGCATCGGTCGTGGCTTCCTGTAACTTTTTAGATAAGGAACCTTATGAGATTGTGCCTGAAAACTATTTTCAGAATGAAAATGAGGCTAGTTCTGTGTTGACAGGAATTTATGCGATTCTTGGTCAGTCTACTTTTTATGGAGGAGACTATTATTTATTGGCTGGTGGTGATGACTTAAGTTGTTATGGCGGTTCTACTGGCCGTGTGTCGAATACTGGATTAATTTGCAATCTTGCTACCACAAGCGACCCTGCAGTTACAGGGCTTTGGTTTACTTTATATAATGGTATTGAAAGAGCTAATTATTTCTTGGAGCAGCTTGATAAGGTGAAAGACATTACAGATGCAAAGCGTCTTCAGTTTAGAGATGAAGCTCGCTTCCTTCGTGCGTTCTATTACTTTAATTTGGTGCAGAATTGGGGAGACGTACCGTTCAAGACACAATCTACTTCTTCTTCTGAAAGTTTGTCGGGGAAGGATCTTCCTCGTACGCCCAAAGATGAGATTTATCAGTTTATAGTGAAAGAAATGGAAGAAGCTGCAAATACAGAAACAGGTGGTTTGCTTTCGGCTGCAGCTTTGGATTATTTGCCAGGGCGTATTTCTAAATCAGCGGCATGGGGTATTCTTGCCAGAGTGTATTTGTTCTGGGCTGGTGAACACTATCGTGATAATCTACCTGCGCCAGCTGAAACTCGTGAACGTTTTGAAAAGGCTGCTTTTTTTGCTAAGAAAGTAGTTTCTGAAGGTGGACATGAGTTGTCAGGTAAGTACTGGGATATTTTTATTGATATGTGTTCTGATAAGTATGATACAAGTAATAAACATGAGAGTATTTGGGAGGCTGAATTTGCCGGAGACGGTACGGGTGATGTTCGGGCAGAAGGCCGTGTTGGAAATACTATCGGAATTCAGTGTTCGGACTTTTCTTCTCTGACCAACGTAGTGGGAAAAGCTGATCCAGGTTATGCTTATGCATTTATATGGGCTACTCCTAAATTGTATGAACTATTTGGGTATGTGGGGCCTACAACTAAAGAGGAAGTTTCTGCAGATTTTGAGAAAGATGAACGTTTCATTTGGAATATAGCTCCATTTACATACCGTGCATCTAAAATCAGTAAAGATAAAGGAATTGTAGGTCGTACTTTCCAGGATGATTATTTATATGCTTGGGTAATGTCGGCAGACGGTTATGGAAGCGTGTCTTATGACTATGGGCTTTGTTCAGAACCGGAGTATGATTCAAGTATAGAACAGATTGGAGATGTATATACGAAGCGGCCTACTAACCGTGATAATACACGCAAAGATTTATGTTGTGCGAAATTCCGTCGTGAATACGAGCCGGCTACCAAGAAAAATAAGAACATGACTTCCATTAATTTCCCAATTCTGAAATATTCAGATGTGCTGTTGATGCTTGCTGAGGCAGAGAATGAGGTGAATGGACCTGCTGCGGCTTATACTTATATCAATGAGGTACGGAGAAGAGCTGGAATCAGTGATTTGCCGGAAGGACTTTCACAAGATGAATTCCGTGATGCGATTAAGGATGAACGTGCTAAAGAAATGTGTTTTGAATTGATACGTCGTTATGACCTGATACGTTGGGGAGATTATATTCAGAGTATGAATGAACAGGTTAGTCGAGCTAATAGTGGACGAAATTGGAATCAGGGTTCTCAGGTTGCTTCGTTCTTTGCAATTCCGGAACGTTATAATTATTTCCCGATTCCAGACAGTGAGAAAGCAGTAAACAAATTGATAACAGGAAATAATCCTGGATGGTAACTATTTGTCGTTTCTATAAAAGAATTTGCGTAACATGAAGATATATAAATTATTGGCATCAGCCTTTTTGATTGTTGGCTTTGCTTCTTGTCAGCAGACTTTGTTTGAAGATTTGGAAGGAGCAAGTGTGAATGTAGTGGCAGATGATAATGTGAGCTATGACGGTAAAGTCATTACGGTGAAGAAAAATTGTCCGGTAACCTTCGGTTTGGAAGGTGAGCCCGATGTGATTACCTTCTTCAGTGGAGAATTGGGACATCAGTATGCTTACCGTAACCGTACGGAGATTCCTTTGGAAGATATTGTGTCAGCGGAACTGAAGTTTAAGATTTGGGCGCAGTATGGTATATTCAGAACAGATCCGGAGAATTCTTGCAAAAATCAGATGGATGTACTGTTCGTAACAGAAAACGAAAATGGTGAGCCTGTATTTCCAGGATTGAGCCGTGATTTTGAAGCCGATTCTGTGATGCTGGAAGAGCAAGTCAACTGGCAACAATTGGTGGAACGTAGTGAAATGCCAGATAAGTCAACTGATGCTTATAATGCCAAGCAGATTAAAAAAGATTTGACTCCTTATATTGGCAAGAAAATGACATTGGCCTTTGTGTTGAATAGAGATAAGAAAGTTGCGCCTCAGAATTCAACAACTCCTAAAGAAACAATTTTGCAATCGACCTTTCATTTTGAAGATATATGCATTGAAACCAAGTTGAAAGATAATCGGACAATGATTATTTCTGCAGATGCATTTGGACTGACTCCTGTTAATATGAAGAATAAAACTAAATTTGATGAACATAAAGATAATGAGCTTGATATGCCGTCTGATATGGAGTATGGAGCGGTAAAGAGTGGTGTAGAAGGATATTGGAACTTTGCTAATCTATCTTCTGGGAATATTGATATAGCGGGCTGTCCGGCTAATGGTGTGTGGAAATATTCATGGTTAGTGTCGGATTATATTAACTGGCAGCTGACTGATGATGTTGATACAGGGATTAAGATTAAGGAAATCAATCTACCTATGTCTGATTATACATACACTTATAGCAATGTGGGAACCTATCGGGCTACTTTTGTCCTGAATAATTCAAACTACGAAGAATCTCAACAGAAATTGTGTGAGTTCATTGTGAATGTCGTTGAATAACTTTAAATTACTTATTCTATGAAATATATTAAATCGTATATTTTTCTCACGCTGATGGTAGTGTCTTTGGTGGAATGTAAAGTAGACGACCTGAAAGATGATGTGAACGACCTGAAGGATCGGGTGACGTTGATGGAAGAACAGGTCAAGATTCTGAATGACAATGTGGAGGTGATGGCCTACGTGCTGGATACTCAGCAAAAGACCATCAGTAAAGTAGAACCATCAGCGGATAAGTCTCAATTTACCATTACATTGAGTGATGGATATACCATGACTTTGACTGTAGGTAAGGCAGGAACTGTGGTGCAGCCTACAATCTCTGTTAATTCCGATGGCTATTGGGTTGTAAATGGTTTTTCTACAGGTGTGAAAGCGGTAGGAGAAAATGGTGATAATGGTGAAGGCTATCCGGAATTTCGGGTGTATGAAGGAAGATGGCAGGTTCGTTTCGGGGATGGTGAATGGTCTGACGTGGCTGGGGGTGATTTAGGTCCGGAAACCAGCCTGGGCGACCAGTTCTTCGAATCAGCTTCGCTTAGTGACGATGGTACTGTTTTTACAATAGTGGGCACGGAGGGCCAGGTATATACATTTCCCGTAGTGGCAAGCCTGGTGTGCGAAATAAATAGGAATGAAACTGTCGTAGAATTTGATTATGACAGTGTGCAGGAGTTTGATGTGAAAATTTCTGGCGGCGAGCCTTTGGCACCGATTTATCCGGCAGGCTGGCGGGCAGAGCTTACGAAAAAAGAGGCTGATAACGCAGATGAATATAATTATACTTTGACAGTATATGCGATGTTGTCCTCCCGGGCTGCTACGGCTGATAACACATCTGATATCGTTGTGCGTGTAAATAATGGAACCTTGTGGGCGGTAGACAAGCTTCAGGTAAAAATGAAGCCTTAAGAATGCATGTTCAGTGAAGAACTTAATAAAAAAGAATCATTATGAAAAAACATATATTACTATTTCTAAGCATATTTTCCCTCGTCATGTTCTCTGGGTGTGACGACCGGGACGAGATACGTGATGACATTAATGCCTTATCCGCACGTTTGGATGCGTTACAGGTGGAGTTTGACAAGCTGAACAGCAATATCAATACTTTCTACAATCTGACGAACGGGAAGATTTATTTCACAAGTTATACGCAGAATGAGAATGGAGATTATACCCTGGCATTGAGTAACGGAATTTCCTGGACGGTGTATGGAGGAATGCCGGAAGGAGAACTCCCGGTAGTGACCATCAGTGAGGAAGGAAAGTGGGTGTTCAGCTATAATGGTGAAGTGATTGAACTGAAAGATGAGGCGGGAAATCCGGCTACTGCCAATCCCGTGGATGGAAAGTCCGGCTCGACTCCTAAAATGTCTGTTGACGAAGAGGGCTACTGGTGCTATCAGATTGGAGATGGAGCAGTGCAACGGGTGCCCGGACCTTATAATGTGGCCGAGGTGGATAAGATAAACCCCAGCATCTTCGAAGAGGTAAAGGTGAAAGAGGACAATAATAATAACGTGTTGCAGTTTAAACTCTACGATTCAGATGATTATATAAATGTTGCCGTGTTGGGTGGAATGGATATGACATTTCGTGAACAGAATCCTACCATTACAAAAGGAGGGAATATAACGCTTACGGCAACTTTAACAGAAGTGGATAAGGTAGTAATAAGTCCTACACCTTTAAAGGTAGTAATAAGTCCTACACCTTTAGAAGTGGAATTGACGGATGCACAGACTTATAATCTCACAATAAAAGCTCCAGCTACGGTAAGCGCCGGGGAATATACTGTTTACTTTGAGATATATAACGCGGATGGCTATCGCTTGGTGAAGTCTTTGACTGTAACTGTAACAGCATAATTAAAACTGTAAACTTATGAAACTATATAAATCATTATTGTTCGGCTTGTTGGTGTGTGGAATGGCTGCATGCGACACGACCGATTTGGAAAGAGACATAAATTCGCTGAAAGACCGTGTGGAGGATTACGAAGCACAAGTACAGAAGCTGAATGACGATATGAACATCATCCGTGTGCTGCTGGACGGAAACAAAACCATCACCAGCTATTCATTCGATGGGGCGAACTATACCCTGACATTGAGTAACGGAGAGACGCTGACGCTCACTCAGGGCGTGGTAGGAGCCAACTACCCGTCCATTACGATTGGCGAAAACGGTAACTGGGTGATTGCCGGTACGGATTCGGGTATAAGGGCAGAGGCAAAAGACGGTGAAGATGCGCCTTATACTCCGCAGTTCAAGATTGAAAATGAAAACTGGTGCGTGAGTCTGGACGGAGGCGCCACATGGCAGAACCTTGGGGTAAAGGCTACGGGTACGGCATCCGGCACCAGCCCGATTTCCAGCGTGACGCCTGCAACTGATGGCAATTCTATCAAGATAACCCTTGCTGAAGGCAATGCCTATACCATTCCAGTAGTCAAGGATTTGGTATGTGAAATTACAAATCCGGAACTTGCCGACGGCGAGATGTGGTATATTGGTTGTGGAGCTACTGAAAAGTTGGAAGTCAACGTAAATATTCAGTCGGGGGATATTATTCGTCCGGTAGTTCCTGCAGATTGGAAAGCAAAAATAAAAACTGATTATTCTAGTTTGTCGGGTCCACAAACTTTGGAGGTAGAGGTGACAGCTCCGACTACTGCAAGTAAGTGTGTGGTAACCATGGAGGTGAACCGTGGTGCCAACACCGTTACGGACGAGATTGTGGCGAGAACGGAAACTACTAGCTATTATGCTGATTTTATGGCTGGACTGGATATTGAGATTGATGGGCTGAAAATAAATAAGACTATGTTTACAGATGCAACCCTTGTGGAATCTAATGCTAATATAGAAGATGCAAAAGCTTATGGATTGTATTTTGTTAAGCCGGGTGTTACGTTGACCTATTCTGTTTCGAATTCTGTTAGCCCTAAACATTTGATAGTGATAGGTGATGAGGTGAATGATAATACAGCTTGTTTTAAATTGTCTCAAAGAATTCAGACAAATATGACTACATCTCCTACTAATATAGATGGATATTATGTTTGGAATAATATAAAATTTGATGCTTCGGCATTAACTTCTGCTGTTTTTATTGCTTATCGTAAAGAGGCTCAAGACAAGAGAATAATATTTGACGATTGTGATATGATTCTGCCGGCAAAGAATTTCTTTGAACTGACTAGTGATGGAAGATACTTTAACGATTTCTCTTTAAAGAATTCTAGAATTAAATTATCCGGTGATATGTTTCTGGTACATTTAAATGAAAATAAATCAACGGACTTTGGCAAATTGACAATAGAGAATAATGTGTTTTATACAGCTTCTATCGACCAGAAAGTGACTAATTTTAAGCTTGTTAATGCAAAAAGTGCTGAAGCATCACTTAATACACTGATAATAAAACAGAATACATTTATCAATGTTAGCCCGAACTGGAGTGGTATGTATTATACCTTAAAGTTAGATAATGTCGAATTGCAAAATAACTTATTCTGGAATGCTGTTGCATTGGCTGCGAATGGTATTATATTAAGACCGGGCAATGTTCCATCTTCAGTGGTCTGTGCTAATAATGTTGGATTTAGTTTGTCGAATGATGGCAATTTTAGATGGATTGCTGCGTATGGTGGTATAGATAAATGGAATGCTTCTACGGAGGATATTACTAATTTATTTAGTAACTCTTTAGAGGATGAAAATAATCCTTTCCATGGAGGAGAAATGGATTTTGAGACAGGTAAGTTTATACCTAATGCAGAGTATTCTTTGTATGGGGCAAGACAAAACTAATATTTTATGTGAGTTCGTATGGATTACTAACCTATATAAAATCGACTAATAATATAAACGGAGAATTATATTAGATTAAATATAATATCATGAAAAAACTGAATTTTGGAATCACTCTTTTGGCCTCTCTGTTCTGGCTTTCCTGCTCGGATGAGGAAGTGACAGAACCGGTTGTCATTCCTGAACAGCCGGAAGAGGTGGCGAATCTGTTACAGCAATATAACACGGATGTGGCCGCACTGCAATTGATGGCAGAAGGTGGTGCGAAGGTGGTTTCCTATACGGAAAACGGGACGTCAGGCTATAAAGTAATGCTGGATAATGGATGGACTGTCAATGCGTCTGCTTCTGCCGAAGTGGATAACGATATTCCTTTGATGGGCATTAATGAGGCCGGATATTGGGTTTGTCAGTTGAACGGCACGCAGACCGAGTTGACGGACCTGAGCGGCAATGCGGTTCCGGCCCTGAAAAAGACCGGAAAGGGAGTGTTCACTCCGCAGATTGCGCTGGGCGAAGACGGATGCTGGAAAATGTCTTTGAACGGTGTGCAGTGGAAGAATCTCTCTACCGACATTGTGCCTTCGCTGGAAGAAAAAACAACGGCCAGCTATTCACTGTTCAAGTCGGCTTCGGTGACGGAAACCGGGGCATTCTCATTACAGACCGCAGTAGGCGAACTTGCCTTGAACCTGGATGTAGAAGCTGCTGCTGCGGATGCGGAAGCGTGGAAGAAGTTTATGATGCAGGCGGACGACAATGTGTTGCTGGACTTTTCGTATGCAGGATATATGCATGGCGAAGTAGCTCCTCCTGATGTCCGGATAGATTTTGATACTCCGCTTACTGATGCCAATGGTAATAAATATTATAACGGTTACATCACCGGTGGGGCACAGGGAAGTGCCATATATAAGGTATATAATGTGGAAGACTACGGAGCCAATGGAAATGATGAGATTTCTGACCGTCCGGCATTGATTAAGATTTTGAAAGAGGTAATGAAGTGTACGGAACAATCAGCGGATAAAGGTAAGACATTTAGATATTATATTGGAGGAAATAATGCCAATGCAATTATCTATTTCCCTGTAGGAAAGTATATTTTACGTGGAGGGAATGATGCGGAAACTGTAGAAACCTTGCGGCTGACTATGGGAAATATTATTTTCAAAGGAGCAGGCCGGAATAAGACTACTATTGAAATGGCAGTTAATAATAATGCAACAGATTCAAGTAAAATGTGGTCGACTCCTAATATGCTGGACTTTAAGCATAATTCAGATTTGAAAAAGTTGACAACTGTGACGGGAGATGCGGAGAAAGGAACATTTTCAATAGAAGGCGCTTCTACTTCAGGGATTAATGTGGGTGACTGGGTTTGCGTGTCATTGGTGAATAATGATCCGGCACTTGTGGCTGAAGAATTGGCTCCTCATGCAACTTCTTCTAATTGGACGGAACTTAATGATAATGGAGTGCAAATCTATGATTATCATCAGGTAAAGCAAATTTCGGGCAATACGTTGACTTTCTATGAACCGATTATGCGTAAGATTGAGGCTAAATGGGAATGGAAGGTTTATCAATATCCGCATTATGAGAATGTGGGAGTGGAAGACCTGACATTCTTGGGTCACTCTAAAGATGACTTTAAACACCATGGCAGCGCGGACGATGACGGTGCCTTCAAGCCCATACAGATGATTCGCCTGACAAACTCCTGGATGCGACGGGTGAATTTTGAGAGCGTGAGCGAGGCACATTCGTTCGTATCATGTGCCAATGTATCAGCTTATGATATAGAAATCTCAGGTAACAGAGGACACTCTGCTATTCGTTCACAGGCTTCTTCGCGCGTGTTCATCGGCAAGGTGTACGACCATAGCGACGGATTTATCGCGACCAATGCGGGCGGCAACCAGTTAGGTGAACGTATGGAAGGTGCAGGCCAGTATCATGGATGCGGGGTATCAAAGCAAAGCATGGGAGCCGTTATATGGAACGTGAGATGGGGAGATGATTCCTGCTTTGAATCGCATGCCACCCAGCCGCGTGCGACCTTGATTGATATTTGCCAAGGTGGTTTTGTGGCTTGGAGAGAAGGGGGTGATGAGGCTCAGCTGCCGAATCACTTGAATGACCTGACGATATGGAACATGACGGCTACCAGAGTGAAATGTGATGATGGTTGGAACAATAAATGGATCTGGTGGGATGACAATAACCAATGGTGGAAAAACATGCCGCCAATCATTGTGGGCTGGAATGGTATATCTGTTCCGTTTGATACTTCTGAAAACCAGATTAAGTATTACGAAAGTCTGGATGCACCGGTGTCACCAAATTCTCTTTATGAAGCACAATTGAAACGACGCCTGGGTTATGTACCGGGCTGGCTTAGTGCCTTGAAATAAGGTTGGTAGTGCATTGTCTTTGTGCTCTTGGGAAGGCTTGGAGTGCAAAGACAATGTCGTATATGCGAGTAGAATATTTTGTAAAAACACGAAATTTAAAAATCGAGTATCATGAACTTAACACGAAATCTTTATTTGCTTTTTTTGTGTGGAATGTGTATTCCGGCTGTGTATGCAGCCGGTAACATAACGGCAGATGAGACAGTACAGCAGACGGTGAATCAGGATGCGAACGAAACGAAGCTGAAAGAACTTGCAGAGTTTCGTAAGAAATATAAGTTTCCAGAACCGAAGGCTTCTGAGAGTGAGCTGAAGGCCGCACAGATGGGGCTAAAGATGTTGATGCTGCAGCGTACGGGAGATTATACTGTGACAGGAGCTGATTTATGGGGCGAGAAAGTGATGAACCAGCATCTGAGGGATGTGGCAAAAACGGTGCGTGCGCTGTCATACGGAGTGCAGAAATACGGTAAATCAGCCAAAGGCGATTTGGATTTATATCTGGATTATCTGTTTACACACAATTTTTTCCTTCGAATGCCTAAGCTGGTATATAGCAACTATAGTGATGTACGAAAGATTCCTACTGATTTGATGAGTGCCATTCCGGTATGTGATGAGGTACGTAAGGCTAAAATGATTGCAGCCGTACAGAAATTACTGGAAGTGGATGTGATTCGCCAAGGAGATAAGGCTATCTTGAACTGGATTAGTTCGGACTATATTTTCAATATTGTGCCATACGTGTTTAATCTGGCACTGGCTAACCCGAACGACCAGCAGGCTGTGCAGGACTTGCAGTTGCTCTCCGGCTTCCTGCGGGTATGTACGCGCTATAATGTGGGCAATAAGGACATCCTGAAGCCAGACGGTACAGGTTTCCACCACAATGCGCATTATAACGGATACATGTATTCTTACAAAACGTGGGTGGAATACTTCTATCGTTTCAAGGGGACTTCCTTCAAGATTGACCCTAAATCGTACGAAAGACTGAAAAAGGCTGTCGTAACGATTTACATGACTGCTGTGCGTGCAGAAGGTGACAAAAACCGGATTTATGCCAACAGTATGGCAGGACGCCATCCTTTCTATAGTATTGAAGTACCCTTTACGCAAAAGCTGTTCGAACAGTTGATTGAGATTGGAGCGGATGCCACAGGTACGGATTTAGATAAGGAACTGGCTGCTTATTATAATTACTTCTTTAAGACAGATAAGTATCCGGTACCGGCTGCTGATGCCAACGGATTCTATCAGTATAACTACAGCTCGGCAGGAGTGTATCGCCAGCCGGGATGGGTGGCTGTGATGAAATCGCCTACAGCTATGTTGTGGGGAAGTGAAATCTATAACAAGACCAATCGTTTCGGACGTTACCAGAGCCACGGTACACTGGAAATTCTGTACGATGGGGGACTGGTTCCTACAGGTTATCCTTCTAACAATGAGAATAAGGGTGCCGGATGGGACTGGAACATGATGCCGGGAAGTACGACAGTACATTATACCGACTGGGCGGAAATGATGCCTTATAAGAACGATAAGGATCGTTTTGACCAGAAGGCCAGAACGAGCAATTTTGCCGGGGCTGTATCGATGAAGGATTACGGATTCTTTGCTACCGCTTTTGATCAGGATGACCGTTGGGGAAGCCAGCGATTTACTCCTACCAATTTGACTTTCTGTAAGTCGGTGTTGGCTATTGACGGTATGTTGTTCAGTATTGGGAATGGTATTTCTGCAAAGGGTGATTATGCGGACAACATGATTACGGCTACGAACTTATTCCAGTCGGTAGTAAGTAAGCAGTACAATAAGTTGACTGTGAACGGACAGGAGGTAACACAGGGAAATCGCCAGAATTATGCTTCTTCAGAACCTGTGACGATGATTAATCCTGTTTCAACCGGCTTCTTTGTTCCGGCAGGTCACGATGAACTTACGGTGATTTATGACGAACAGGAGACGCCTTCTTCTGTAGGAATGGCTGGCAAACCGGCTAAAGAAGTGGTGGCAAAAGCGTATATGAACCACGGGGTGAAACCGGAGAAGAAGTCTTATTCTTTTGTGGTAGTTCCGGCAGCAGATGAAGCTAAGATGAAGAATGTGGCCGACCGTCAGACAAAAGGAGAATTATTCTCGGTAGTGGAAATGCAGGATTCCTTGCACATCATTAAATATGCACCGAAGAATGTGCTGGCTTATTCATTCTTTACTCCTGCGAAGGGATTGACAGCCGGTGAGGTAGTTTCTTCGGCTACGGAACTGTTGCTGATAGAACAAAAGAATACGGATGGTAGTCTGTCGTTGGGTATGGCCAATCCGAACTTGCGTCCTAAAATGCTGGACAAGAAGAACTGGAAGGAGATTCCTACCCCTGCATTTATTGAACTGAAAGGTATCTGGCAGATGGATGGAAATGTGCCTGGTGTGTTCTTAAAGACAATGGAGAATGGAAATACGGAAGTGTCTTGTTTGTTGCGAAACGGACTTCCTGTGTATATGAAACTGGTGAAACAGAAATAAATTCTGATAGGGTACTGGCAGGAAAACTCTGTCAGTGCTCTATGATAATTTGGTGTGTTATAAAGATTGCTCTTTTGTACAAAAATAGCACATTTTTGAAACAAAAGAAGTATAGTCTTTATAACGCAAATTTCGTATTTTTGTAGTGGTTCAAGCTGCGCAATAATCAAGAAAAACACATTGCTTGCTAAACATTTTATGGCAACGAGACAATCAATTATAACCTAAATAAATTCATAATAGCATGATAAACAAAAGGAATTATCTCTGGGCGCTGTCTCTGGCGTTTTTGCTGGCAGCGTGTGGAAAAGACGATGGACCTACTGCTGTGTATGAGAATGCCTTTCCGTTGGTAGTGACGGCTCAGAATGTGGGCTTTGAAGCCGATAAGGCTGCGCAGCTTTATGCAAAAGGGGAGAACATTGGCGTTTCTATGTTGGAAGAGGGTACAGATAATCTGGTAGAACCCTATTTTAATGTCGGTTTTAATTCAGGAGGTATCGGAAGTTATTTTACAGCTAACCAAAGTGACTCTGTTCCTGTGTTTCCTTCCAATGGAGATAAAAGGGACTTAGCTGCATATTATCCGCGTATGGCTGAAGTCACCGATAACCAGTTAAACGTGGATTTGACTACGGAGCAGGAATTGGCTTTCAATCTTCAGTTTGACAGAGTGAGCGGGTTGAACAAAGATAACCGTGAGGCTGCTTTTAAACTGAAGCATGTGTTTGCTATGGTTTCTGCAGACATTACTCCGGAAGTATCCTATTCTAGCATGAAGGTAGAAGTTAAAAATACGGCCTTGAAAGGTAGTCTGAATGTGTTGAACGGAACGTTGACAGAATCGGAAACTGGTACGCTGATATTGGCGGACGCAAGTACTGCGGGACGTTCCAGAGCTACAACTACTACAAGTAATACGTTTAGAGCTATGTTGTTCCCTGTTCAGTCACAAGAACAAGACGGGAACGAAGGGGAAGGTGCAACTGAAACACCGGCAGCTACGGTGTCGCCTGTTATTGTGATTACTTTACTGGATGAAAACAACGTACAGATTGCCGACCCCATCGAGGTGAAAGTGACGGATTATATCGCTACGGTACCTAGTGCCATCAATACAAAATTTGAGATAAAAATTGATGTGAACTTCGTTCCGACCGTGAAAGTAACCAGCTATCCGATTACGGTGGAAGACTGGGAAATAAGTGGTGAAATTGGAGTGGAAGGAAATGAACAACCGGAATAATAATAACCTTAATAATATAACTTTATGAAAATGTATTTCAAAAGCTTGATATTTGCCCTTACTGGTGCATTAATGATAACTGCTTGTTCGAATGAAATAGAAGAGCAGCTGGCTGAGAATGGCAAGAACGGACAAAATGTGAAGTTTAGTATTGGCGTGGAAAATTTGTCACGTACTGCTATTGCGGATGGAACGTTGGTAACTAGTTTTGAACAAAATGATGAGATTGGTATTTTTGCTTATGATGGAGAAAAACTGGTTTCTTCAAATGTGAAATATACTTACAAGGGTTCTGAGTGGACATCGGAAAATGCCATTGCAGCACAGGATGGTGTAAAGTTAAGCTATTATGCTTATTATCCTTATGATGCATCTGTAACTGATCCTGCGTCAATTAAAGATACGGTAAGTGCAGACCAGACTGCTGGATTTGGTAAAAATGATATGCTGTCAGCCCGTAATACAGAGGCTGCTGCTGGAGCAACAAACATTTCATTGAACTTTGCGCATGCTATGGCCATGGTACAGGTCTCATTAATGGAAGGTACTACGAGTGATGCCAATGCAACAGTTACTCTCCAGAGTATTTTACCTGTTACATCAGTGAATGCGAAAGATGGATCCGTTACTGCTGCTAGTGGTGCGTCTGTAGGTGTAGCGATGAAAAAAGCAGCAGAGTCATTGACTTATCGTGCTGTGGTACCGGAACAGACAATCAAAGCTGGTAGTAAATTGCTGACAATCGTAGCCGGTGGAAAAACATTTGATGTGACTTTTAGTGAAAATGTAAGCTATGAACGTGGTAAATTGTTGCAAATTAAGGTTGAAGCATTAAATGGATTGCCAGAAGGTGCTACGGTAACAATTAGTGGAGAGGCGATTGACGGCTGGATTCCAGGAGAAGAACCGGAAGGTGGTGAAACGGAAGAGATTCCTTTGATTCAGAAAGTGAATGATTTTCCTGAGGTTTCGATGGATACACGAGAATTTACACAAGAATCTTGGTTTCAGTTAAGGAACAGTGATGGGGAAAATTATGCTATATTTGACGTTGTTGATGATAATTCAACAACCTGGGGTAAAGCTATTAAATTAACTTATGATGAAACAACTGCTGCTAATAGTTGGTTTAAGGGAGCAATAGGCTATCATCATACTGAACCAATGTATGTGAAGGATACTTATATATATAAAGTTACAGCTAAAATAAAGGCGGAGACTTGTGATGATGCGGGAAAAATTGTGTCAAAGCTTGCGTTTACATGTAAATCAAAAGATCTCGAAACGACTGATCGTTATAAATGGTCGTTTGCAATGGGAGCATCTCCCGATGTATGTACAGCTACAGCTTTTGGCGTGACTCCAAAAGAAGCCGGAACGTGGGAATCCTGTACTTTTTATATTGATTTTAGTCGGATTGCATCGAATGTGAGTCCTGATGCGGCTAAGGTGACACTTTCAGAGACTACAGAAAAGGATTATAACGGCTTTGATTTAAGAGTTTATACAAATAACAATGGGAAAAAGCCTGTGATTTATATAAGTGATGTGACAATGGAACCTTATCAAGGGCAATAATAAAAATCTTAATAATATGAAAGCATTGAATAAAATCTTTATTGCAGCTATTGCGGCAACAGCCATGACTGCATGTAACAATGAATTGAGTGAACAACTTGCGTCTAACCAAGGTGGAGATGTAAAGTTTACAATGGGTATAGAAGGAACTTCCGCTTCCAGAGTTGCAATGGAAGACGGATCCTATCAAGCCTCTTTTGAGAGTACAAATGCTGTTGGTATTTTTGTAAAAGAGGTAGACTCTTATTCTAATCTGGAATATACGTATAATGGAAATGCCTGGACAGGTGCTACTGTGAATGTACCTGCGGATGGAGTGTATACATATTACGCATACTATCCCTATGCTGCGTCTGCAACCAGTACAGCCATTGCTGCCGAGGTTAGCGCAGATCAGGAAACGAGTGGTTATTTAGCTAATGATTATTTGATGGCTAACTTAACAGCTGATGCAGGACAGACAAATGTAGACTTGCAGTTTACTCATGCGCTTTCTTTGGTAGAAGTGACTCTTTCAGGACCGAATGCGGCAGAAGATGCAGTGGTCACATTGAGTAATATGACTACGGATGCTACGATAAATCTGGAGGCAGATGATGTGACACCGGGAGAAAAGAAAGCCAATGTAACCATGGATAATCTGACGGCTACCATGAAGTATCGTGCCATTGTGCCGGAACAGACCGTTACAAAGGGAACCGCATTGATGACTATCGCATCAAAAGGAAGAACTTACAAAGTTTCTTACAAGGAGTCTGACGTGAAATTCGAAAAAGGCAAATACATCAGCCTGAATGTGGAACTGGGCTCTTCTTCTTCCGCAGAAGATGTAACGGTTACTATTACTTCACAAGGTATTACTGATTGGGGGAAAGGTACACCTGTTACTGGTGATGCAACAGTAGATGAGATACCGTTGATATTGCCATTAGGTGATGAACTTACACAAGTTATCAAAACATTTGATTTGACTTCTGATACTTGGGTTAAATTTTTAGATAGTGAGAATTATAATGATGTGGCTAATTTTGAAATAGGAGTAGATGAATCTTGTAGTTGGAAGAAATATGCATCTTTGGAATATACATCAAAATACGAGGATGCTAATGCAGCAAATAGTTATTATAAAGCGGCATTGTCATATTTTCATTCTTCACCATTAGATGTTTCTCAAACAAAAATTTATAAGTTATCGATGAAGATTAAAACTGAATTAAGTCAGAGCGCAACACTTGATGGAGAACTTTCTGAAAATGGAGCTTCTAAACTTGTAATAACCTGTAGGAATGCTGATAATAGTTCATCATTTGCGACTTCTACTAATCAGACTTTTTCGGCAACCACTGTTTCTAAAACACCAGGTAATAGAAATTGGATGGATTTTACTATTTATATTAATTTAGCTCAAAAGAGTAAGACTGTTGGAACTGTAATTACAGATGAATTAGATGAAAATTATAAAGAAGAGAATGATTGGAAAAATACATCTACGAGTGATTATGCTAAATTTGATTTGAGATTCTATACGAATAATAATGCATCAAAGGATACTCAGAAGGTTGTGTCAAAAATATATATCAGCGATTTAGTGATGGAACCTTATGTAGCAGAATAATGAAATTCTTATTATAGAGAAAAGACCGTTTCAGATAAATTTGAGACGGTCTTTTTGTTATGTAAGCGTTATTAAAATTCTTTCTTCTGTTTTTCAAGTAAGCATTCGATAAACTACAAGTTTTAAACCTTTATAT
>ULUY01019414.1_pt1 | contig 45766 bp, 40 predicted proteins | sample 1959031 | NCBI WGS metagenome assembly ULUY01 (sample SAMEA4835774, study PRJEB28245) | human gut metagenome | biome: gut microbiome; material: fecal sample | place: Denmark | collected 2008
TATGGATAAGAACGCACCCGGAAATCCCGGGTGCGTTTTTGATTGGCCAGGAAAAGAAATATTCTCTTATATATACAGAATTTGAATAAGGAATTTTATTACCCTGATTTGTGACGCCCGGTGCAGCTAAATGCCTGGAAGAAAATCAGGCGCGGAGGCAGGATAACTGCATATTTCCATAAAAGGCAGCAGCCGCATGGATCGGTAAAGCCTGGTGCTTCTTGTTTTCTCTGCTGCTGACAGGATATATTCCGTGGTTCGCCCGGCTCCGCAGAAAAGGATGTTTTCGAAATATCATTCTGCTGTTTGTGGGCCGTTGGATGATAAAAAGGAAGGTTACCGGGCTAAGAATCCGGACGGGGTCTTCCGGAAGTTTTTGGGACGGCAGCAGAGCCGGGAAAAGGGGCTTTCTGACGGAGACTCTCTGCCGGAAATTTTTTATTCAGGGATACGGAGAAAAGCGGATTTTCCAATAAAAAAGAATCCTTCGATAGGGAAGGATTCCTTGTGTCCGATGGAGAGTGCTTATCTTTCCGGAGGAAGACCGGCGTATTCTCTGGCAAAGTCGGAGAAATTGTCGATGATGTAGGCTTTCAGAAGTTCTGCCGGGGGAGAGAGCTGTTCGCCCTTCTTCCAGGAGAGACTGATGTAGCGCTGGCAGGACGGAGAGGCAATGGGGACGAGAGCAACATGGTCGCCGCCTACGCCGTGCCAGGTAATGCGGGGGGCAAAGGATACGCCCAGGCCGGCACGGATGAATTCCCGTACGGTCATGGGGCTGTCGCTTTCCAGGACCACATGGGGAACGAATCCGGCCATGCGGCAGTAGAAATCGGTAATGGTGCGCAGACTGGAGCCCGCTTCCAGGGAAATGAATCCGGCCTTTTCAAATTCGTCCAGGTTGACCGATGCTTTTTTTGCGTGCGGATCGGTGTCCGGCATGGCCAGCATGATGTCTTCCTTCAGGAGCGTTACGGAATGGTCGCTCTCAATGGGGTTGATGGAGGAGGACAGGAAAAGGTCTACATGGTTCTGCGAGGAGTGGCTCGCCTTGCTGTGCTGCTGCAGGATTTCAAAGCGGATATCCGGGTGTTCCTGACGGAAGCGGGTGAGGAAAGCCGGGATAATCATGGACGCAGCGAAAAGGGAAATGGTAACGGTCAGCTTTTGCGCTTCTTTCGTATCCGCCAGTTCCTTCTGTGCGTCATGAAGTTCCTGCATGATGCGGTTTGTATGACGGAGAAGAATCTCACCATACCGGGTCAGGACAATATTTCGTCCGCTGCGGGAAAAGAGGGGAACACCGAGCTCTGTTTCCAGGACCTTGATCGTATGGGACAGAGAAGGCTGGGAAATATGAAGCGCCTCCGCGGCACGGGTCAGATGCTGCAGTTCTGCGGTTTTTTGAAAGTAGCTAAGACCCAGAAGAGTGAGTTTCATAGATACCTCCTTATCAATAGGAATGAAAGAGAAAAAGAAAATAAAAAAGTGTACTTTTCACACAAATTATACAATATTGTCTATCGGTTTTCAATTATGAAGTCGGAGAAACGGATGAATCAGATAAATATAATAAATCGCGGAAAAGTATAAAGAAATTATAAATACAAGGGAAATATAAAGAAAGGGAGCAGTTTCTTCGGATTCATGACAGGCTGGGGATTTTTTCAGCAATGTATGATAGGAAAAATTGATTTTTCGGGAACCGCAGAATTCCGGCGGGCAGGAAGGGCAGGACGGCTGCGGGGAAAATTGACAATTTCTCCAATTGGTGCAAAAATGGTATACGCAATATCTTATTAACAAAGGAGAATCATTATGGAATTTTTCATTGATACCGCCGATGTAGAAGCAATCCGCAAAGCCAATGACATGGGTTTTATTTCCGGAGTCACCACGAATCCGTCTCTGATTGCAAAGGAAGGCAAGGACTTCCATGCTACGATTAAGGAAATTGCTTCCATTGTGGACGGCCCGATTTCCGCAGAAGTTCTGGCAGACGATGCAGAAGGCATGGTAGCAGAAGGAAAGGTTTTGGCCGGACTGGATCCTCATGTAGTGGTTAAGATCCCCATGACGCCGGAAGGCATGAAGGCTGTCAAGCAGCTTCATGCAGCAGGCATCCGCACCAATGTAACGCTCGTTTTCTCTGCCAACCAGGCTCTCCTGGCTGCCCGTGCCGGTGCCACCTATGTCAGTCCTTTTGTAGGCCGTATCGATGATATCGGCTGGGACGGCGTGGATCTGATCCGCACCATTGCAGAAATCTTCGAACTTCACGGCATTGAAACGAAGATCATTGCCGCTTCTATCCGGAAACCGCAGCACATCACGGAATGTGCTCTTGCCGGAGCCGACATTGCCACCGTTCCTTTCCAGGTTCTGATGGATGCCTTCAAGCACCCGCTTACAGACAACGGGATTGCCCGTTTCAAGGCAGACTGGGCTGCAGCAAAGATGAAATAAATGCGGAAAGGCAAGCCTTCGGGCTTGTCTTTTTTTATGCAGTGAAATCGGAATGGGATTTTTCTGCTTGCCCGGATTCCCCGGTATTATATAATGAATAAAACAGAAGAAATGTCCAAAGGCGGACCGGCGGTGCAGACCGAAGAAAATTCTGCCCGGGCGTCTCTTCGTTTTCACCGGATTCATCCGGCCGGATGATTTGAAGTCATGGACTTTTCAGATATCCATAGAGAAAACAGATAAAAAGGCGCTGTTTTCCTGTCTTTCTGACGGGGATTTCTCAGACGGTTCGGAGGAAGGAAAGCAGGACGTATTGGTATTTCAAAGGGGGATTTCTATGAATCTGCAGGGACATTATCGATATCCGTCAAGAAGAAGCGTTGTTTTCGGCTCCCGCGGCATGGTGTGCACGGCATCGCAGCTGGCTGCTCAGGCCGGGCTTTCCATGCTGAAAAAGGGCGGGAATGCGGTGGATGCCGCATTGGCCTGTGCGATTTGTCTGACCGTGGTGGAGCCTGTATCGAACGGTCTGGGAAGTGATGCCTTTGCCATCGTGTGGATGAAGGATCGGCTGTACGGGCTGAATTCCTCCGGCTGGTCTCCGGCAGGACTGACTGCGGAAGAAGTGCGGCGCCGGGGGTATAAGGACATGCCCATGCGGGGCTGGCTTCCCGTGACCGTACCGGGAGCACCGGCGGCATGGCGGACGCTGTCCCGGCAGTTCGGCAGACTGCCTTTCCGGGATTTGTTTGAACCGGCTATTGATTATGCGAGAAACGGATATCCGGTTTCTCCTTTTGTGGCAGGGGAATGGGCCAAGGAAGAGGCGGAGCTCCGGGCTTATGAAAAGGAGGATGCCTTCTCCGGATGGTTTGAAACTTTCCTGTCCCGGGGCAGAGCGCCGAAGGCGGGGGAAATGGTGTACCTGCCGGATCATGCCCGTTCTCTGGAGGAAATCGCCGAAACAGAAGCAGCAGCCTTTTATGAGGAACGGCTGGCGGAGGAAATGGAACGATTTGCACGGGCTACGGGCGGATTCCTTCGGAAGGAAGATCTGGCGCAGTGGCACAATCTGTGGGCGGACCCGATTTCCGTCCGTTACCGGGGCTATGATGTGTACGAGCTTCCGCCGAACGGACACGGTCTGGTGCCGCTCATGGCGCTTCAGATTCTGAAGCAGTTCTCCTTTGCGGAAAGAGATTCCCTGGAAACTCTGCACCGTCAGTTCGAGGCAATGAAGCTGGCCTATGCGGACGGCATGACCTATATCACGGATCCGGAATACATGAAAGCAGAGGTTTCCGCTTTGCTGTCCGAGGAATATGCCCGGAAGAGAGCGGGAGAAATCGGAGAAACAGCGAAAGAGCCGCAGGCCGGAGATCCCTATGCGGGCGGTACGGTATATCTCTGTGCTGCTGACGGGGAAGGAAATATGATTTCCTATATTCAGAGCAATTACAACCATTTCGGGAGCGGCATTGTCATTCCGGGAACAGGAATTGCCCTGCAGGACCGGGGGGCCAATTTCAGCCTGGACCCGCATCATGTAAACTGCCTGGCTCCGAGAAAACGGACATATCATACCATCATCCCGGGCTTCCTCATGAAGGACGGACAGCCGGTAGGCCCCTTCGGCGTCATGGGCGGCTTCATGCAGCCCCAGGGCCATGTACAGGTTATGATGAATATGATTGATTTTGACATGAATCCCCAGGAAGCGCTGGACGCACCGCGCTGGCAGTGGGTGGGAGGAAAGAAATTCATGGTGGAGAATACCATGGACCCCTCGCTCGTGGAAGGCCTGCGGGAAAAAGGACATGAAATCGAGGTATCGGATGATCTGCAGGGATTCGGCCGGGGCGAAATCATCCGGAGAAATGAGGAAGGAGTTCTCATGGGTGCCACCGAGCCCCGGGCGGACGGAACGGCGGCAGCCTGGTAGGAGCGGCATATGAAAAAGAAAACAGTCCGGAAAATGAAGAGGAGGGAGCGCATTGCGGCGGCGGTCCGGGGAGAAGTGATCGACCGGGTGCCGTATGCTCTGTGGCTCCGGCCGGCTTCCTCCGTTCTGGATCCGGAGGAAAGTGCGGAGCGGGCCTGGTCCTTTTATGAAGCCTGCGGGACGGATATCGTGAAGACAATGAACGGCAGGCTGTATTCCGCAGAGGATTTCTTAAACGGAACGGGAGGTCCGGACCGGCCGGTATCGGTCAATGCGGGGGCCCTGGCACGGGAGCAGGAAGGACTGAAGCTTCTCCTGGAAAAGACAAAGGGAGAAGTGCCGGCGGTCTTCACGGTCTTTTCTCCGCTGGCTACGGCAGAGGTGCTTTGCCCCGGCATACCGGAGCGGATCGGAAACGGAGAAAAGGAAAAGATCCGGCAGGTTCTGACCGCCGTGACAGAGACAACCTGTGAGCTGGTGCGGCGGGTGATCGAGCTGGGCGCTGACGGTATTTTTCTGGAGGTGCCGGCCGCATCGTATGATTCCTTCGGAGAGGAACTGTACCGGGAGTACGGAATGCCTTACGATCTGGCCGTCCTGTCCGCATCCGGCGGGTGGTGCAATATTCTCCATGCTTCCGGGACCAATATCCTGTTTCCCCTTCTGCGGAAATATCCGGTGCAGATTTTCAGCTGGAATGCAGGAAAGTCCCTGCCGGAAATCGGAGAGGCGAAAGCGCTTACCGGACGGTGCATCATGACCGGTCTGGACGGAAGCGCGGCCGCTTTCGGGAAACGGAACGAGATCGAGCGGGACATTTACAATACGCTGCGGCAGACCGGAGGAAGGGGCATCATCCTTTCTCCCGGCTGTGCGCTTCCGGAGATACCGGCGGCGGAGGATATTTCCTTCCTGAGAAGAAGCATGAAGGAAATTGAAAGGAAAATGGCAGGGCGGTAATCCCCGTTCTGCGGCGGTGCAGGAAAAAATAATAGACGCCGTCTTATTTTTGTAATATACTAAATTATATATCCCCTTTAAGGGCTTTTTATCATGCCCTTAAACTAGTAAAGAAAAGAGGCAAATTGTTATGGCAGAAATGCAGCGCACCCTGGTTACCAAAGAAGGTCTTGAAAGGATGCAGAAAGAACTGGACGAACTTCGCTCTACAAAGCGTGCGGAAGTTGCCCAGCGTTTGAAGGAAGCCATCGCAATGGGCGACCTTTCGGAAAACTCCGAATACGATGAAGCCAAGAATGCCCAGGCATTCCTGGAAGGCCGCATTCTGGAACTGGAACAGCAGATCCGGACGGCCCAGGTTATTGAAAAGGGCAAAAAGAACCGCGTGGATGTAGGCTCTACGGTCCTCATCGAAGATATGGAAGACCATCTGCAGGAAAAGGTCACCATCGTAGGCTCCACGGAATCCAATCCTTTTGAAGGACTGATTTCCAACGAATCCCCCGTAGGCAGAGCACTGGTTGGGGCGAAAGAGGGAGATGTGGTCGAAGCAGAGGCTCCCACAAGCGTATTGAAATATAAGGTTATCAAGATCGAAGGATAAGCTGCAGGACGGACGAAGCCGCAGTGACAGATCTGAGTTTTTTTGGAGAAATGAATTTTATGGCAGAAGAAAACAAAGCAAAGAAAGTACAGACATCGGAACCGAAGCTGAATGATCAGATGCTGATCCGCCGGGAGAAGCTGGATAAGATCCGCGCACTGGGCTTCGAACCCTACGGCCAGCGTTTTGACTGGGATCATCATGCGGCAGATATCCGGAAACAGGCAGAAGAACTGGAAAAGAGCGAAGCAGCCGTTAAGATTGCCGGACGTCTCATGATCCGCCGCGGACAGGGCAAGACCGCTTTCTGCGTCCTCCGCGATGAAACCGGCGATATCCAGCTCTATTTCAGAAGAGATGAGCTTCCCGAAAATGAATGGGCGCTCTTCAAGCTGGTGGATATCGGCGATATCCTGGGCATTGAAGGCACCGTATTCACCACGCATACCGGCGAACTGACCGTTCGCGTGGCGCACTTTACCATGCTGTCCAAGTCCCTCCGTCCGCTGCCGGAAAAATGGCACGGTCTGACCGATAAGGAACAGCGCTATCGCCAGAGATATCTGGACCTGATCGTGAATCCGGACGTACGGGAAACCTTCCGGAAGCGCGCAGCCATGATGGCAGCAATCCGCAAGTGGTATACCGACAACGGATTCCTGGAAGTGGAAACCCCGGTTCTGCAGCCTCTGTACGGCGGAGCCAATGCAAAGCCCTTTACCACTCACTTCAATGCACTGGACATGACCATGTACCTGCGCATTGCACCGGAACTTTATCTGAAGCGCCTTCTCGTCGGCGGCTATGAACGGATTTTCGAAATCACCCGCAACTTCCGCAACGAAGGCATGGATACCCGTCACAATCCGGAATTCACCGCCATCGAAACCTACCAGGCTTACGGGGATATCGAAGACGTCATCAATCAGACGGAACAGGTCGTGGCAGCCTGCGCTATGGCTTCTTACGGCTCCACCAAGTTCACTTATGAGGATACGGAAATCGACGTAACACCGCCGTGGCCGAGACTGACCATGGCAGAAGCCGTGAAGAAATATGCCGGCGTAGACTTCAATGCCTGCGAAACCGTGGAAGAAGCGAGAGCTCTGGCAGACAAGATCCATGTGGAATACGGAGAATTTGACGGCTTCGGCAAGATCCTGGCAGCCTGCTTCGATGCATATGTGGAAGAACATCTGATTCAGCCGGTTCACATCACCAGCCATCCGATCGAAGTCTCCCCGCTGTCCAAGCTGGACCCGAAGGATCCCCGCTACACCATTCGTTTCGAATCCTACATTTACGGACGGGAGCTGGCAAACGGCTTCTCGGAATTGAATGACCCCATCGATCAGCGTCACCGCTTCGAAATGCAGGTGGAAGAAAGAAAGCACGGCGATGATGAAGCGCATCCGATCGATGAAGATTTCCTGACAGCTCTGGAATACGGTATGCCTCCTACAGGCGGCCTGGGAATCGGCCTGGACCGTTTGTTCATGCTGATGACAGACTCCGCCAGCATTCGTGATGTTCTCCTTTTCCCGGCTATGAAGCCTCAGGAATAAGAGAACGTTTCTGAAAAGATAAAGAAAATCCGCCTTCGGGCGGATTTTTTTGATGCTGTTTCCGAGACTTCCGAAAGACCGTTTCTTGCGCCGATTCATCTTTTATGATAAAGTGAAAGCATAAAATACGATGTGGATTTTTTCAGATTTCTGTTTTCGCCGCACAGCCTGTGCGGCCTTTTTATTTGGGAGGAAGTATGCGTCACGGGTTTTATGCATTTCTTGTCTTTGCAGCGGGAGCATCCTACGGAGTCCTGTCCACCTTTGTGAAGCTGGCCTACGGGGATGGCTTCACGGTAAGCAACGTGTCGGGCGGTCCCTGTTTCCTGGGAGCGGTTCTCCTGTGGGTGCTGGCGCTGATGAAGAAATTTTCCCGTCCCGGAGGGAAGGTGCTTCTTTTCCTGGCTGCTTCGGGATGTCTCATGGCAGGGACGACCATGTTCTACTACCAGGCTCTGACGACCCTTTCCGCCTCTCTGGCGGTGGTGTTCCTGTTTCAGAGCATCTGGATCGGTACCGTGCTTGATGCGTTTCTGAAACGGGAATTTCCTTCGCCGTGGCGGCTTTTCTCCATTGTAATGGCTCTGGGAGGAACGATTCTTGCTTCCGGGGCGCTGGCGGAGGCGGATTTTCACTTTTCTTCGGGCATGATCTGGGGATTTCTGGCGGCGTGCTCCTATGCTTCCTTTATCACGGTAAGCACCATCCGCATCGAGGGCATTACACCCATCGCGAAGTCGGCCTTCATGACTTCAGCAGACATGATAGTGACCTTTCTGATCCTTCCGCCGCTGTTTCTGACGGATGCGGCATACTTCCTGGATTTCCTGCCCTGGGCGGCATTCCTGAGCCTCTTCGGCATTGTCCTTCCGCCGATCCTGCTTTCCTGGGGGATGCCGCATATCGGGCCGGGGCTGGGGAGCCTTCTCACGGCGGCAGAGCTTCCCACGGCGCTGCTTATGTCTTCCCTTGTTCTGGGAGAATCCATGGAGCTTTTCCAGTGGCTGGGCATCCTCTGTATCTTCGGGGGAATCCTTGCAGGAAATCTGGAAGAAATCCGGAAAAGGAAAAACAGCGGAGAATGAAAAGCCGCTGTCTGCAGGGGGAAAAAGGCGGAAGATTTTCTCTGAAGAATCCTCTGACGGGCGGAGACAGAAAAAATTTCCTTTTGCAAAAAAGGGGCTCCGCTTGCGTTTGCGGACACATTTTCGGCGATTTAGGGAAATCTGGGGCTGTTTGGGGGGATTTCGGCCCGTTTGGGGAGATTTAGGAAATCTTAAAAAATCGGTGCATGAATAATATTTAATTAATTTTGCAAAAATATACAGTATTTCAGGAGGGAAAAGAGTGAGGAAAACCTGAAAATGCCCACATTGCGGGCATTCCGGGGTTTCCTCATTTTAATTTGGATAGATCGGGATACAATATGATATACCATGCCAATCCATGCCAATCCATGATGGCAATCAAATTTCGCTGTTTTTCGCCGTTTTTCTTCAAAGTCCTCAAAAGTCCATATGAGTTCGTGGGAAAATTTTTTTGAAAAAATTTGAAAAAAGGTCTTGTACCCGGGGTTCATTTATGATATATTCACGGTAAATAAAAATGTATTGCGCCCTGAGCAAGCGCAGCGGGCGTAATCACGCTTCGATGAAGCGTCCGGTTTTCTTTTTGCCCTGTTTCTTTCACCTGGTTATGAAAGCAAATGGGGCGCCGTTATGCCTGAATTTTCAGGCTTCCGGTGCGATTCCGGGACAGTTCCTCCGGCGCTATGAGCTTCGCCGGCATATGTTGAAGAAAGAAGGGAATGACCTTGACAAAGAACAAAAAAATGGGAGTGGTGCAGCTCACAACTGTTACAGCCATCAATATGATGGGTTCCGGAATTATCCTCCTCCCTGCGACACTGGCTGAAATCGGGACGATTTCTATTTTCTCCTGGATCCTTGCATCCATCGGAGCGACTCTTCTGGCTTATGCGTTTGCAAAATGCGGCATGTATACGAAGAAGGTCGGCGGCATGGGCGGCTATGCGGAATATCGTTTCGGCAGAGCAGGCAATTTCCTGTCCAATTTCTGCTACACGATTTCTCTGATCATTGCCAACGTGGCCATTGCCAGCGGTGTCGTCAGCTACGGTTCTTATGTATTTAACTTCCAGCTGGATCCGGTGGAGGTATGCCTTGCCACCATCGGAGTCCTCATGGTAGCTGCCACCATTTCTCTGGTAGGACCGAAGCGCTTTGGCAAGTTCTCTTCTCTCGGCGTGCTCTGCGTGGTAACGCCTGTTATCGGTCTGCTTCTCTTCGGCGGCTTCTTCTTCCAGCCCGATGTTTACCGGGAAGCATGGAATCCGGGAAATGCATCTTTCCTGGACTGCATGAAGAATTCCATTGCGGTTATCATCTGGGCATTCCTCGGACTGGAAACGGCATGCGCCAACTCCCAGACTGTTGAAAATCCGGAAAAGAATGTGCCGATTGCCGTTCTGGCAGGTACACTTCTGGCCGGTGCATGCTACACCACTTCTACCGCAATCATCGGCGGCCTGGTTCCCTATCAGGATCTGATGACAGCCAATGCTCCTTTCGGCCTTGCTTATGCCACCATGTTCGGCGAAACCGCAGGCTACATCGTTTCCTGCATGCTCGTATGCTCCTGCTTCGTATCTCTCACTGCATGGCAGTTTACCGTATCGGAAGTGGCAAGAGAAGCTTCCTCCATCGGCCTCTTCCCGCAGTTCCTGTCCAAGGTTAACCGTTTCTCCTCTCCTTATGTAGCCATCGGCACCCTGGTTGCCATTCAGGCAGTCATGACGCTGTCCACAATGAGCCCGACTCTGTTGAAGCAGTTCAATGTACTCATCAACCTGGCCGTCATGATCAATCTGATCCCTTATCTCCTGGCTATGGCGGCTGTATCCGATCTGCAGAGAATAGAGGGCATTACCGGACAGAAAGCCAAATGGGCGAATATGGCAGCGGTAGCCGGCGGAATTTACAGCGTATATGCCGTATACGGATGCGGCTGGACCGTTATCCTGGAAGGCGCTTTTGTAACAGCGATGGGTCTGGTCATCTACGGACTGGTATCCTCTCATCTCCGCTATAATGCAGGGACTACGATGTCTTCCCTGAAAAGAAATATGTAATCCGGAATCACGGAATAAAAAGAGTCTGCTTCGGCAGGCTCTTTTCTTTTGGCCAGAAGAAATTCTGCAGTGCACTTTTTTTATCGGGGAATCCCGGGTAAACTGTATGGGAAGGGAGGCATGGATTTGAAAAAGATTTTCGGAGGAATTTTCAGCCTGTTCATATGGCTGACAGTATCCGTTCTGCCGGTTTCCGCAGCGCAGACAGATGTCATTCCGCGGTGGACAGCCATGGATACGGCCCGGCAGACGCTGATTATGCATTCTGTGGACGGAGAAGCCTATACGGTATTCCTGATCGGCAGCGGGGAGAGAATGGGGAACGGAACGGGCTGGGCTCAGCCCGGAGAACCGGTTTATTCGGGGAAATATCATGTGTATATTTCGCCGATGGGTTCTTCCCGTGCTTTTCAGCAGCCGGTCCGGATATTCCGGACCTTATTTAAGAATACGGGAACAGAGGAGGGAATCATTCGCCCGTATGAGCCTCACCGGAGCGGAGTCTATGTCGTGGCCGGAAAAATAGGCGCACCGGATATCCTTGTGTCTGTTCAGCAGGATACAGGATCAGGCTTTTATACCATCAATCTTTTTGCTATCAAGGATGGATTGCTGCAGCATGTCGATTTTCTGAATCCTGATCACCGTGTATTCAGAAATTATGTGGTAGGCTGCAAGCCGGTCCGTTATCTGGAAGACGGTACACTGGCGGTGTACTGGTGGTGGCGGAAAATGCCGCAGTTTCATATCTCCGTATATATGGTGGATAAAACCAATCTGCTGGCGTCCTTTGCATACAGCATGGAAGATGCGGAAGGTTACTGAGGAAACTGTCTCAGGCATATAAAACGGATGATAAACGCAAAAAAGGAATGAACCGATCGGTTCATTCCTTTTTGTTTTACATGAATCAGAATGTGGGGGTTACAGCGCCGCCGTATTTCTTGTTGATGAAGTCTTTGACGGTCTGGCTGTGGAGGGCATCCATGAGCTTCTTGAGTTCCGGACGGTTTTCATCGCCTTCACGGACAACGACAACATTGACATAGGGGGAGTCCGCACTTTCCGTATAAATAGCCGTATTCGGGTCCAGCTTGGCTTCCAGAGCGAAGTTGGAGTTAATGATGGCGATATCCGCATCGTTCAGGGAACGGGGGAGCTGCGGGGCTTCCAGTTCGGAGAACTGCAGGTTCTTCGGGTTTTCCGCTACATCCTGCGGGGTGGCCGTGATGGGTGCTCCTTCGCGGAGCTTGATCAGGCCTGCGGACTGGAGGAGAAGAAGTGCGCGGCCGCCGTTGGTGGGATCGTTCGGGATAGCGACATGGGCGTTATCGGGGAGATCCTTCAGATCTTTCAGCTTGGCAGAGTATACCTTCATCGGTTCCAGATGAACAGAGCCGATGGAAACAAGCTTGGTGCCTCTCTGCTTGTTGAATTCATCCAGATAGGGCTTATGCTGGAAATAGTTGGCATCGAGATTCTTGTCGTTCAGAGCCAGGTTCGGCTGTACGTAGTCGGTAAATTCCACGATTTCCAGGTTGACTCCCTCTTTGGCGAGCTGGTCCTTGACCTGATTGAGGATTTCTCCGTGGGGAACGGCAGTGGCGCCGATTTTCAGGGTGACCGCTTTTCCGGAAGAGGACTGAGCCGGTGCGGATTTCTGGTCTCCGCAGCCTGCGATGAAGCCGGCAGCAGCCAGAGCGGCGAGAGAAGCGATGACAGTTTTCTTGAAGTTCATAATGATTCCTCCTTAGATTCCGGGCCGAGGTGTACGGCCCTGTCTTCCCCGCAGGGAAGAGATTTTCATACAAAAAGCTCCTTCATCCTTAAAGGGACGAAGGAGCTTGTATTCGCGGTACCACCCAATTTCATCCTTCCGTTGCCGGAAAGACCTCACAGAGTACGACGGCCTGTCAGCCTGGATACTCTTCTTCTGTAACGGGAATTCCCGGACCGCTTCACTGTTCGGCGGTGCAAGCTCGGAGGCCATCTTCGGAAAATCGCGCTGCACTCCTTTTCACCGGCCGGAGCTCTCTTTGGCTTTGCTTTTTTCTTACTCTTCTCTTCACAGCTTGTATGAAATTAATATTAGTGTAGCAAACAGGAAAGGAAACGTCAAGACAGGCGGGACAGATTTCCTGTTTGGATTCAGGCTTTGGCGAGTACGTCCTTCATAACGGAAATGGCTTTTTTCAGCTGGTCTTCCGGAATCGTGAGAGCCGGGAGGAGACGGATCTTTGTCTTTGCGGTAAGAACAACGACGCCTTCCTTCAGGAGCTCATTGACAATGTCGGACAGATTTCCTTCCGGTTCAATGCCCCACATGAGGCCCATGCCGACAATGGATTTGACGCCCTTGGCACCGGTGAAGGCTTCCTTGAGAATTTCGCCTTTCTTTACTACCTCTGCCAGGAACTGGTCATCCAGCTTGGACAGGATGTAGCAGGCACCGGCTGCAGCAATGGGGTTTCCGCCGAAGGTGGAGCCGTGGCTGCCCGCATCAAGCACGTCCTGCGTCTTTTCATTGAACAGGCAGGCGCCGATGGGAAGGCCGCCGCCGAGGCCCTTTGCGGTGGAAACAATATCGGGCTGTACATCGTAGTTCATGTAGCCGTAGAGCTTGCCGGTACGGCCGTTGCCGGTCTGGACTTCATCCACCACGAGAAGAATGTCATGGGCTTTGGCATACTGGTAAACGCCTTCAAAGAAATCCTTCTGCAGCGGATGTACGCCCCCTTCGCCCTGAATGGGTTCCATCATGACGGCGCAGATGGTGGGATCGTTTTCACAGAGCTGAATGAAAGCGTCCAGATCGTTGGCCGGGGTGTACTTGAAGCCTTCCGTAAGAGGGAAGAAGTTCTGATGGAATACATCCTGGCCGGTGGCTGCCAGCGTCGTGACGGTGCGGCCGTGGAAGCTGTTGATCAGAGTGACGATGGTGGTGCGGTCTTTTCCGTATTTGTCGATGGAGTATTTCCGCGCACCCTTAATGGCACATTCATTGGCTTCTGCACCGGAGTTGCCGAAGAAAACCTTTTTCATGCCTGTTTTTTCGCAGAGCATTTCTGCCAGCTCGGCCATGGGCTGGGTGTAGAAAAGATTGGAAACATGGTTCAGCGTATGAAGCTGCTTTTCTACGGCAGCAATCCATCCGTCATCGGAAATGCCGAAGATATCGACGCCGATGCCGCTGCCCATATCGATGTATTCCTTGCCGTTTTCATCATAGAGAAGAGAGCCTTTGCCTTTGACAAAGCAGACCGGGTATCTGGCGTAGGTATGAGCAATATAGTTTTTATCTTTTTCAAATGTATTCATGGGAATGTCCTTTCCGGAAGAATGTAAGGAAATGAAAATGAAAGGGCCGCCCGGAGGGAATCCCTCTCCGGGACAGGCCTTACGGATGAGCGGAATCAGCCGTGGGATGCGGTGAACATGGTGCCCAGCCCTTCATCGGTAAGAAGCTCGATCAGGGTGGCATGGGGCGTTTCCCCGTTGATGATGAAGACCTTGCGGACGCCTTCCTTGACGGCATTGGTGCAGCAGTCAACCTTGGGGATCATGCCGCCGGCGATGATTCCGTCTGCTTCGAGCTGTTCCGCTTCTGCTACGGTCAGTTCCTTGATCAGGGTGGACGGATCGTCCTTGTCCATGTAGACGCCGTTGATATTGCTCATGACGATCATGCATTCTGCATGGAGCGCAGCCGCTACCTTGGCTGCTGCCGTATCGGCATTGATATTGTGCGGCTGGCCGTGCTTATCGACACCTACGGAGGAAATGACCGGAATGAAGCCTCCGGAAAGGAGGTTTTCGATGATGGAAGGATCGACATGGTCGATTTCGCCGACCAGTCCCAGCTTTTCACTGGCTGTATGAACCTGAATCATATTTCCGTCGATGCCGCAGAGACCGGCTGCTTTGCCTCCCAGAGAGGAGAGGTCGGCTACCAGGCCTTTGTTGACCTTGCCGGCCAGGACCATCTGGACGACTTCCATGGTTTCCGGAGTGGTGACGCGGAGGCCGTTTTCAAAATGGGATTCGATATGGAGGGCGGAAAGCATTCTGTTGATATCCGGGCCGCCTCCGTGAACCAGGACAATCTTGACGCCCATCATATGAAGAAGAAGGATGTCTTCCATGACGGATTTTTTCAGATTCGGATCGGTCATGGCATTGCCGCCGTACTTGGCGACGATGCACTTGCCCCGGTATTCCTTGATGTAGGGAAGGGCCTGAATCAGGATTTCTGCCCGTACGGCATTGGTGGTTTTGCTTGCTGTCATTGTTGTTCTCCTTTTCGGTTACAGGGAAAGACCCGTTTCTTCCGGGAGCCCGAGCATGATGTTCATGCACTGGATGGCAGCACCGGATGCGCCTTTGCCGAGATTGTCAAATGTGGAAATTACCAGGACCCGTTCATCATTTCCGGCGATATAGACAGTCATGCTGTCCTTGCCGGCATTTTCATTGGCGCTGAGGAACGCACCGTTCATTTCTTCCGGGGAAAGGTCTTTTACCCGGATGAATTTGGAGTCCTTGTACTGCTTTTCGTAGATCATGCGGAAATCATCCTTTTCCACTTCTCCGGGAAGACCGCAGGGAAGCTGGAGGAAATGGGTATGGAATCCGAGCGTGACCTCCATGCCTTCGTAGTAATCATCCACGATGGGCGAAAAGAGCGGCTTTTCACAGAGATGGCAGACCTTCATGATTTCCGGAAGATGCTTGTGGGTCTGGGTCAGGCCGTACTGGCGGGGCGCTTCCAGGTCCACGGTGGGTTCATTTTCATACTGCTGGATCATTTTCTTTCCGCCGCCGCTGTAGCCGGTAAGGGATACGGCATGAAGGGGATAATTGACGGGAAGGATCCCTGCCTTGACCAGAGGATAGACGATGGAAATCACACCGCTTGCATGGCATCCCGGAACGGCTACTCTGTCAGCCTTTGCGATGGCTTCGCGCTGGCCCGGGGAGAGTTCCGGAAAACCGTATACCCAGTCGTCATTGGTTCGGTGAGCGGTAGAGGTGTCCAGAATCCTGACCTTCGTATCGGCAACGGAAGCAGCAATTTCTTTGGCAGCTGCATCGGGAAGGCACAGGAAAAGGATATCTGCTTTTTCGGCGGCCTCATGGATGGCTTTCATGTCCTTTCGCTTTTCCTCGGGAAGAGAAAGAAGCTGCAGATCCTTTCTGCCGGAAAGTCTTTCATGAAGGCGGAGGCCTGTGGTACCGGATTCTCCGATGATACAAACGGTGGGTAATGCTGTGTGTTCCATTTTTTTATATCCTCCTTGCTCAGGTGTCAGTCTAAGGGGTAATCGGCAAAGGAAGCGACCATTACGGCTTTGATGGTGGGGAGCCGGTTTGCTGCTTCCTGGAAGGCCAGAGAGAAGGGAGCTTCGAATACGTCATCTGTCACTTCGATCCCGTCCAGGCCGAAACGTTCATAAATATCTTTTCCTACTTTTGTTTCCGTATTGTGGAAAGCCGGGAGGCAATGGCAGAATACGGTGTCCGGATTGCCGGTGGCTTTGATCATGTCCATGGTGATGCGGTAGGGGAGGAAGAGCTTGATCCGGTCTGCCCAGAGGTCATAGGGGTCTCCCATGGTAACCCATACACCGGTGTAAATGACATCCAGATCCTTGACGCCTTCCTGTACATTTTCCGTGAAGGTAAAGGTTGCGCCGGTTTCCTTGGCAATGGCTTCACATTTGGCAGTAAATTCCGGTTCCGGGAAGAACTGCTTCGGTCCGATGATGCGGAAATCCATGCCGGCAAGAGCGGCGCCTGCCATGAGGGCATGGGCCATATTGGACTGGCCGTGGCCTACATAGGCATATTTCAGCTGATTCAGCGGCTTCTTAAAATGTTCCTTCAGAGTCAGGAAATTGGCCAGCGTCTGGGTGGGGTGATCGTAGTCGGTGAGGCCGTTCCATACGGGAACGCCTGCCTTTTGAGCCAGCTCCATGACATGGCTCTGCTTGAAGCCTCTGAATTCGATGGCATCAAACATGGAGCCGAGGACTCTTGCGGTGTCAGCAATGGATTCCTTATGACCGATCTGGCTTCCCGTAGGTCCGAGATAGGTGGTGAAGGCTCCCTGGTCACGGGCAGCAACCTCGAAAGCGCATCGTGTACGGGTGGAATCCTTTTCAAAAATCAGGCAGAAATTCTTGCCTTTCAGGGTCTGGATTTCCTTGCCCTCTTTTTTATCTTTCTTCAGCTTTGCCGCCAGGTCCAGATAGTAGGCAAACTGCTTCGGCGTGTAATCCAGCATGGTGACAAACGATTTGTTGATCAGGTCATTCATAAGATACTCCTTACTGCGCGAGTGCTTCCAGGGCAGCCGCGGCTTCTATTGTAACGGCAATGGGTAATATGGATTCATCCGGAGCGTAATTGGCGCTGTGGAGAGGAATGATTTCTCCGCCGGTGCCGGTGCCGATCCACATGAAGGCTCCGGGAATTTTCTCCTGATAATAGGAGAAATCTTCTGCGCACATGGAGGGGAATTCCGGATGGACAATGTGTTCTTTGCCCAGATAAGCTTCTCCTACCTGTGTGAGGAATTCGATGCAGTGAGCATCATTGATGGTGGCGCTGTGGCCGCGGACGTAGTTCAGCTCCGAGTGGGTGCCGAAGGTCATATCCAGACCTTTCAGGATTTCACCGAGCCGCCGTTCCATACGGTCCCGGAGAGCCGGCGCATAGGTGCGGGCGGTTCCTTCCAGATAGGCATCGCCTACGCCTACGTTGTAGCGGGTGCCTGCCTTCATGAGGCCGATGGTGCAGACCACATTGTCCATGGGGTTCGTTTCCCGGGCCATCATGGTCTGTACGTCCAGGATGAAGTGAGCGGCTGCTACCAGCGCATCCGTGCCGTTGTGCGGCTGTGCGGCATGTGTGGATTTTCCGCCGATGTGGACATAGAATCGGTCGGAAGCCGCCATGAGGTTGCCCTTCTTGAGGCCGACCTTTCCGAGAGGAAGCTCCGGCCAGTTGTGGAAACCGTAAATTTCGGATACATCATCGAGGACACCGCATTTTACGATATTCCGTCCGCCGCCGATGGCTGCTTCTTCTTCGGCCGGCTGGAACAGGATTTTGACGGTCCCGTGAAGATGGTCTTTCATCTTCTGGATGACTGCGGCGGCTCCCAGGAGGGAGGACATATGGGTATCATGGCCGCAGGCGTGCATGACGCCTTTGTTTTTGGATGCATAGGGGAGACCGGTGCATTCCGTAACGGGAAGTGCATCCGTATCGGCCCGGAGGGCGATGGTTTTTCCCGGATACGGTCCCTTGATGATGCCCAGAACGGCATTGGGGAAGAATCCTGTCTGGGTTTCAATGCCCAGATCCTGCAGGACCTTTTCCACATAATGTGCGGTTTCGACTTCCTTGCCGGACAGTTCCGGATTTTCATGCAGGTGGCGTCTCCACTCTACTACCTGAGGTGTAATTTCACTGACGAGCTCCTTGACTTCTTTTTCGTATAACATGGCAATATCCCTTCTTTTTATTGATACAGCTCCTTCTTCGGGAGCTGCGGTTTATTGATCCGATGTGACAATCATACAACTATCGGGATAAATATGCAAGTATATTTATAAAGTTTTCTGAAAGAAATTTAAATTCCAAAGCGAAAAACAAATTTTTTGCCCGGTAAAATCTATAAAAATAGGTAAAAATAAAAGGGCCGGGAAATCGGAAGAGCTGTCGAAATTTGTAAAATGAATACTGCATAATTATGCTGATTCACCGAAGAGAAGTCCGGCGCTGTTCATTGATAGCCTGCAGTAAATAAAATTCGAAATTTGCAATATTTCTATGGTATAATAAAAAAGCAAGGCAGCATGAGAACGGAAAAGTAAATCATGGGAGGGGCGCTTGTGGCGTGCTCTTTTTTTATGCCCCGGGAAAAGAACGGAACGGAACAGAGTGCTGCCGATGAATGATTGTGAAGAGACAAATAGTGAAACAGGCGAAGAAGCCGGCGTACCCATGGCGCTTACAGGAGGAAATATGAACGACACTTTTAAGGAATTGGGCATCAGTCAGGAAATTCTGAAAGCGGTAGAGGATATGGGGTTTGAGGAACCCTCTCCGATCCAGAAGGCTTCCATTCCGCTGACCCTGGCCGGACGGGACATGATCGGCCAGGCCCAGACGGGAACGGGCAAGACAGCGGCTTTCGGCATTCCGATTCTGGAACGGATCGATGCATCGAAGCCGGGACCGCAGGCCATCGTCCTTTCCCCGACCAGAGAACTGGCCATCCAGTCTGCGGAGGAAATCAACCATCTGGCGCAGTATCTCCCGCTCCATGCGCTGCCCATCTACGGCGGACAGGACATCGAGAGACAGTTCAAGGCGCTGAAGAAGCATCCGAATGTTATCGTGGCAACACCGGGACGCCTGATGGATCATATGAAGAGAGGCACCATTGATCTGTCCCATGTACAGATTCTGGTTCTCGATGAAGGGGACGAAATGGTGGATATGGGATTTATCGATGATATCCGCACCATCCTCGCAGCGATTCCGGAAGAAAGACAGACTCTGTTCTTCTCGGCTACCATGCCTGCCCCCATCCGGGAGCTGGCGGAAACCTTCCTGAAGGATCCGGAAATCGTGAAGATCAAGGCAGCAACCGTCACCATCGACCTGATTGAGCAGGAATACATCGAGCTGCCGGATCGTCAGAAATTCGATGCGCTCTGCCGCCTGCTGGATATGCAGGACCCGGAACTGGCCATCGTATTTGTCCGTACCAAGAGAAGATGCGATGAGGTCACGGAAGCATTGAAAAAGAGAGGCTACATGGCGGAAGGACTTCACGGCGACCTGTCCCAGCAGAAGAGAGACAATGTCATCCGCCAGTTCAAGGAAGGAACCATCGATATTCTGGTGGCAACCGATGTGGCGGCAAGAGGCCTGGATATTTCCGGCGTGACCAATGTATACAATTTCGACATGCCCCAGGACCCGGAAATCTATGTCCACAGAGTAGGCAGAACCGGCAGAGCGGGAAAGACCGGTCTGGCAACAACCTTTGTCATCTCCCGTGAAATGGGACAGCTCCGGGATATCGAACGGGTTATCCGCCGCCGGATCCGCCGCCGCCCTATGCCGACCCTTTCGGAGGTTATTGCCGGCAACCAGAAGGCAGCCATTGAAGGGCTTTCCCAGGCAGCGCAGGCAGGCGGTCTGGAAGATTACCGGGAAAGTGCGGAAGATCTTCTGAATGATATTGATTCCGTATCCCTGGTGGCGGCAGCAATCAAACTGCTCACGAAGCAGCCTGATGTGACGCCGGTCAATATTACGGAAGAAAAGCCGAATTTCCGGAGAAGAAGAACGGGCTTCCGCAGAAGAGACGATGACGGCCGGTCCCGCCGCCGTTTCCGCGGAGACGGAAACCGTCCGGACGGGAAGCGTTTTGACGGACGGAAGAATTCCCGCTTCGGCGACCGGAGAAAATCCGGCGGGAACCGGGAAGGCCGGAATATCCATGAATCCAATTTCAAGCCTTACTTCAGGGAAAGCGACTGAGGGAAAGGCAGAATATTTCCTTTTCTGAGGACGAAGAAAGAAAAGACTGCACCGGTCTTTTCTTTTTTTCGTATTTTCGGTTCTTTTGATGATAAAATAAAAGAAGATTCCCGCTGCGGCGGGAATCCGGGAAAGTTTATTTTGAATGATTGAAGCATACATAAGGAGGTTCCTATGGGTTTACTGAAAGCAGCCGTCGGTTCTGTCGGCGGAGTGCTCGCCGACCAGTGGAAGGAATTCTTTTATTGTGATTCCATGGCACCGGATGTGCTGATGACGAAGGGGCAGAAACGCCTTTCCTCGGAGGGGCGGAGCTCCAATACCTCGGCGGAGGACAATGTCATTTCCGACGGGTCTGTCATTGCCGTCAACAACGGGCAGTGCATCCTGATTGTGGAAAACGGGAAGGTTGTGGATCTCTGCGCGGAACCGGGGGAATATGTGTACCGGACGGACCTGGCGCCGTCTGTATTCACCGGCTCTCTGGGACAGTCGGTCAGGGAGGTTTTCCGGCAGATCGGAAAGCGCTTCACCTACGGCGGAGCACCCGGACAGGATCAGCGGGTGTACTATTTCAATCTGAAGGAATTGGTGGGAAATAAGTACGGCACGCCCAGCGAGGTGCCGTTCAAGATGCGGGATGATACGACCGGCCAGGTGCTGACCATCCGCATCCGCTGCTTCGGGGAATACAGCTACCATATCGCCGATCCTCTCCTTTTCTATACCAATGTGGCCGGCAATGCAGGAGACTGTTATAAGCGGGATATGCTGGACAGCCAGCTCAAATCGGAGCTTCTGATGGCGCTGCAGCCGGCTTTTGCGGGACTGTCTGCGCAGCGGATCGATTATACGGAGCTTCCCGGACATACCCAGGAAATTTCCGATGCGCTGAATCAGGTGCTTTCCAAAAAATGGAGAGAGCTCCGCGGCCTGGAAATCGTTTCCTTCGGTATCAACAGCATCAAGGCCAATGAAGAGGATGAGGAAAAAATCCAGAAAATCCAGATGGCGGCAACCATGGCAGGCAATCCGAATCTCGGCATGGGCGCCATGGTGGATGCGACTACCGATGCCATGCGGACCGCAGCAGCCAATGAAAGCAGCGGACTGGGCGCAGCCGTGGGATTTATGGGCATGAATATGGCCGGTCAGACCGGCATGGGCATGATGCAGTCCATGGGGGCGGCGCAGCAGGCGGCACCCGTACAGAACGGCTGGCAGTGCCCTGCCTGCGGACAGCAGGGAAACACGGGCAATTTCTGCAGCAACTGCGGAAAGCCCAGAGCAGCGGAGGGCTGGACCTGCGGGAAGTGCGGCCGGCAGGGGAATACAGGCAATTTCTGCACCAACTGCGGAGCATCCCGTCCGGCGCCGGCATCGTGGAACTGCCCTTCCTGCGGACAGCAGGGCAATCAGGGGAATTTCTGCATGAACTGCGGCGCAAAGAAGCCGGAATGAGGTGATTTCCATGGCGGATACATCAGTCAGTATCCAGTGCCCCAACTGCGGGGCGCCCCTTGCCTTTTCCCCGGGAAAGGAAAAAGTTGTCTGCGAATACTGCGGCACCGAATTTGATGTAAAAGCCATCGAAGAGCTTTACGCGAAAAAGGAAGAAATGGCGGCTGCGGCTCACCGGGCAAAGGAAGCGCGGTGGGATACGGCGCAGGCAGGGAGTCAGTGGACAGAGGAAGAGGAAAAAACGCTGCGGGCGCTCACCTGTCCCACCTGCGGCGCGCAGATCGTGTGCGATGAAAATACCATGGCGACAGAATGCGTGTACTGCGGCAATCCGACGCTGGTTCCGTCCCGGTTCGAAGGCATGCTGAAACCGGATTTCATTATTCCCTTCAAGAAGACAAAGGAAGAGGCTGTGGCGGCTCTGAAGGAATTCTACAAGGGAAAATTTCTGCTGCCGAAGGAGTTTACGGCGCAGAACCGGATTGAAGCGGTTCAGCCCATGTATGTGCCGTTCTGGCTGTTCGATTCCAGGGTGAAGGCGGAAGGCCTTTTCCGGACGGAAAATGATATGGTATACAATACGGAAAATGCAGTCGTCACCGAAACGAGCATTTACCGGTGCAGCCGGAAGGGCACCATGGAATTCCACCGGATTCCCGTGGACGGCAGCAAAAAGATGGATGATACCTTTATGGAAAGTATCGAGCCCTTTGACTACAGTGCGCTTGTGCCGTTTCAGTCTGCCTATCTGACGGGATTCCTGGCGGATAAGTATGATGTGACCGCAGAGGATGCAGCGCCCCGGGCAGACCGGCGGATGGCAAAGAGTGCCATGATGGTCCTGGAGGATACCGTGACCGGATACATGCGGTGCACCCCGGAGGACGAGGTCTTTGAAAAGGAGGAAGGCTCGGTTTCCTATGCGATGGCGCCTGTATGGATCCTGACCACCCGGTATAAAGAGAAAAGCTATACCTTTCTGATGAACGGACAGACCGGAAAAGTGGCGGGAACACTGCCCTATGACCGTCCGAAATCCTACTGCATATTCGGCGCGGTGACCGCTGTTTTTGCACCGGCCTTTTATTTCCTGGCGCAGTCCATTTTCGGATAAGGAGGGGCTATGAAAAATATCAGGACGTACATTCTGGCTTTTCTGGCCTTTCTCCTGATCCTGGCAGGCGGGATGTCTGCGGCGGAAGCGGCGTCTCTGGAGGACCGGGCGGGGCTCCTGACACCGGAGGACCGGAGCCGGGTTGAGCAGACTCTTTCCGAAATCGGACAGAAGCACGGTGTGACCGTCAATGCCGTTACGATCCGTTCTCCCGGCAGTCTCCGCATCGGCGATTACGCAAGCCGGCTGCGGCAGAGCAGTTACCGGAGCGGACAGAAGGGCAATATGCTTTTTGTGATTTCTGCAGGAACAAGCGAATGGTATATTTCCACGGACCCGGATATGCGGAAAATTATTCCCGATAAGAATCTGTCCGATCAGGTCAGGGGAAGTGTCCTGCCGCTCCTGAAACAGAGAAACTTTGCGGAAGCCCTGATGGCCTACGGCGCCATGGCGGATCAGAGCTTGTCCTACTATGAAAAGGAAGGCAGGCCCTATGCGCCGCCGAAGCCGTTCAGCCCGATTGCGGCGGGCATATCTGTTCTTCTTGCGGCTCTTCTGGGGATTGCGGTGCGGCAGCACTTTGTGGGGCGCATGAGCAATGTCCGGCCGGCCCTGGCAGCAGGAGAATATCTGGACAGGAAAAGCTTTGCCCTGGAGGAACGAAGGGATATTTACCTCCATACCCGCGTATCGGTGGTGCCCAAGGGAAATTCCCACCACGGCAGCATCGGCGGCGGAGGAGGCTCCGGCGGCGGTACGGGCGGAAGATTCTGACTGGCAAAGGAAAATACCGGAACGAAAAAGGAACCGGCGGCAAGAGCCGTCCGGTTCTTTTCTTTACAGGACAGGGAAAATAAAAACAGGAAAAGAAAAATCTCTCTGCGGAGAAGCGCCGATGCGGCTTCTCCTGCAGGGAGATTTTTGTATGAATATTTATTTCATGAACCGGTCAATGGCCTGGTTCATTCTTTCGATGGCTTCCCGGTCATTTTCCTCTACGGCTTCCACGATGCAGTGCTCCATGTGCTCCTTCAGGAGAAGCTTTCCGGCGTTGTTGATTTCCGAACGGACGGCAGCAAGCTGGATGAGGATGTCCGCACAGTCTTTGCCGTTTTCCAGCATTTTCCTGACCGATTCCAGATGGCCGATGGAGCGGGAAAGACGGACCACGATGGCGTGAATCTTTTCCGGGTCATGGGTATGGGAGTGCGGGGATGCCTCGTGATCGTGGCTGTGCATGTGTTCCTGCTCATGATTGTGATGATGAATTTCCATGGAAGCTCCTTTCATGTTTGCTTGTCGGATGCGGCGGATTTCTTTTCCGGGCTTTTACCGGGAGGCTGCCGCAAGAAGCTGTTCCCGGAGAGTCAGGTAAGCATCGGTGTAATAGGGGGTAAGCTGGGATTCCCGCAGGTCGTATCCGTAAGGACGGCGGGAGACGACAAGGAGCGGCGGGGCCTGAATGCGCTTGGCGACGGAGAAACCGGCAAAAAGATTCCACCATTTTTCCAGATCGGCAATGAAGGCGGCCGCATCGGGGAAAATGTCCCGGACAGAAACGGTGCAGCCGATGGTTTCCTCCAGACGGTCCTCTGCATAGGCGGAAAGGATTTCCTCCGGCGTCAGCCGCTGCCAGGGCTCTACAAAGGCGCGGAGGAGGAAGTCATGATATTCATAAATCAGAGGATCCCCCAGTCCGCGGCTGATATCCTGATTTTCCGACAGCTCGGCGGAGGGCTTCACGGTGAAAATGCCTTCGGGAATCATTTCCTTTCCGAAGAAATCATTCAGCTTCCGCCCCAGCTCATAGACCTGGTATTTCCAGAGGTCGGCTGTAGCAGCCAGTGCACCGGCAAGATCGCCGTAAAGGGTGCTGTAGCCCACGGTCATTTCCGCTTTGTTGGCGTTGCAGGTGAAGATGCCTCCGAAGGCGGAGGAAAGGGCGGAGAGAATGCGGCTGCTTCGGTCTCTGGCCTGTATATTTTCCTTCATGAATCCGGTGAGACGGAGAGGCGGACAGCCGCGGCCCGGAGCGAGTCCGTCCAGGGCGGCTGCCGTTTCGTCGATGAATTTTCCGATCGGGATGGTCAGGTAGGGCGATTCCAGATTGTCGGCCAGCTTTTTCGCAAGGCTTTTTGTCGTTTCCGAATTGAACCGGGTCGGGGTGTTTACGAGAAGAAGCCGGTCTGCAGGCAGAACGGAACGGTACAGCGCAGCATTGACCGCGGAATCAATCCCGCCGGAAACGCCGATGACCACTCTGGAAACACCGATGGCCCGGAGAAATTCCGATACGCCGTACCGCAGAGCGGGAAGAAGGAGGTCATCCCTGTGAGCGGGCATGGGCTTTTCCGGGGAAAGTGTTCCCGAGGAGGGATCGAAAAGGAAGAGCGACTGTTCTTCCGTAAAGGGAGCGGCTTCACCGATGAGGTTTCCGTCTCTGTCATAGGCAGCGGTCATGCCGTCAAAAACATAGCAGTCCTTTCCGTTGTTCTGGATGCCCCGCTGGTTCACATAGAGCAGGGGAACATGCAGCTTACGGCCTGCTGCGGAAAGCATGCGGTGCCGCTTTTCATTTTTTCCGAGCGTAAAGGGGGAGGCGGAAAGATTGAAGAAAAGCTCTGCTCCCCGGTTGGCCAGAATTTCCATGGGAGAGAAGTGATAATTCTCATCCCAGGAATCCTCGCAGAGAAGGATGCCTGCGGAAACGGTCTCCCCGCGGACGGGAATGCGGAAGGGGGCGAGCAGCTCCTTCGGCTCTTTTCCTTCCTCCTGGGCTTCCTGCCGGAGAGAAGTGAAGTACCGCCGGTCATCGAAGCAGCGGTATTCCGGAAGAAGCGCTTTGACGGCATAAGGGCGGCTCTGCCCTTCCGGACAAAGAAAACGGCCGTTCTGTGCAGCAAAAGCCGCATTGTATTTCCGGGGGCGGCCGTCATCGTTCGTTCTGGTCCAGTCTGCGGCGCAGCTTCCCCAGATGACAGTAATGCCTTTTGCGGCTTCCGCCAGCTTCCGGTTGTACCGTTCGCATTCCCGGAGAAAGGCCGGCTGGTCCCACAGATCTCCGATGAGATATCCTGTAAGGCACATTTCGGGAAGGACAAGCAGATCCGCTCCGTTTTCCTTTGCTTTTCTGATTTCCTCTTCCGCGGCGATGAAATTGTCCCGGATCTGTCCCGGACGGACCGCCAGCTGGGAGGTCTGGATCTTGATCATGGTCGTTCTCTCTTTTCTCTGCAACAGAGCGGGAATGATTTCCCTCCGCACGCTTCCGCACAGGCAGGAAGGCACGGCGGGGAAATGAATCCTGCCCGTACTTTTCCTTTATTTTACAGAGCCTTTTCCGTTCTGTAAATGCAGGGCTTTTCCTTTTGGTATATAATAAAAATGGTTTAGTAGTCTTTATTTAGGAGTTTTATGGAGAGGTACAATAATTATTCCGATTATCTGAAGAGGAAGTACGGGGAAAAGGTGTACAAGATCCCGGTTTCGCTGCCGGTGATCTGTCCGAACCGGGACGGCACGCTGTCGGCGGAGCCCTGCATTTTCTGCGGCTCCATCGGAGCGGATTATGAGACGAAGGCAGTGGGACTGTCTGTTTCCCGCCAGCTGGAGAGAAGCATTGCCCATGTGGGACCGAAGTACAAGGCAGAGAAATTCATTGCCTATTTTCTGAATTTTACCAATACGTACTGTGCCCTTTCCGATTTCCGCGCCTGGATGGAGGAAGCGATGGCTTATCCCTCCGTGGTGGGCATCGATGTGTCGACCCGTCCGGACTGCGTAAGCGATGCGTACCTGGATATCCTGAAGGAGCTGTCTGAAAAATATCACAAGGATGTCACGGTCGAGCTGGGGCTTCAGTCGTCCAATGTGCATACGCTGCAGAAGATTCACCGCTGTCACGGGACGGCAGAGTACATCGATGCGGCGCTCCGCATCGGCCGGTACGGCTTTTCTCTCTGCACTCATGTCATTCTGGATCTGCCCTGGGATGACCGTCTGGACACGGCGGAGACGGCAAAGCTGCTGTCTGTTCTGCCGGTGACGGAAGTGAAAATCCATTCGCTGTATGTGGTAAAGGGGACGGCTCTGGCAGGGATGTATCAGCGGGGAGAGGTGCAGCTCCTTCCTCCGGAGGAATACCTGGAAAGGGTCTGCCTTTTCCTGTCGCTTCTGCGGCCGGACATCGTCCTGCAGCGTCTGGTGGGAAGAGCGGACCGGAATGTTCTCAGCATCAACGGCGGAAAGCCCTGGTGGGAAGTCAAGGAAGCCCTGGACCGGCTTCTGGAAGAAAGAAACATCACCCAGGGGTGCCGCTGTGATTACCGGAACGGTGCGGCGGTGCGGAGATTCACCGGAAGGGAATCGGAAAAACAGAACTGACGCCTGTTTACTTTTTCTGTATCTATAATAAGTCATGATCAGCCGATCGGGAGAGGAGATCTCAAACGGAACACAAAGAGGAAATACTCATCGGGGATTCGAAAGAGGCATCCCATATTTTTGAGCGGAACAGCGCTTATCTGAAAATCATTGCGGAAGTTTTCGAAGTCGACGTTTTCGGCAGAGGAAATCTGATTCGCCTTTCCGGAGAAGAGGACAATGTCCGCAGAGCCATGGCGGCGGTCGGAGAACTGCGGCGGATGGTGCGGAACCGGATCAATCTGTCCGAACGGCAGGTGCGTCTGGTATCCCGTCTGATTCTGGAAGGGAAGGAATCCCTTTTGCAGGAAATGGAAGACGATATCATCAATTTCACCAAAAGCGGCGAGCCGATCCGGCCCCGTACGGTGGGACAGAAATTTTATATTGATGCGATCCGCCGGAATTCTATCACCTTCGGCATCGGGCCTGCAGGAACGGGGAAAACCTTCCTGGCAGTGGCACTGGCTGCCTTTGCCCTGCGGAACCATGATGTACAGCGGATTATCCTGGTCCGTCCCGCCGTGGAAGCGGGGGAAAAGCTGGGGTTCCTTCCGGGGGATCTGCAGGAAAAGGTCAATCCCTACCTGCGGCCGCTTTTTGACGGACTGCAGTCCATGTTCGGACCGGAGGAATTTCTCCGGCTGCAGCAGAAGAATCAGATCGAGGTGGCGCCTCTGGCGTACATGAGAGGCCGGACTCTGGAAAAATCCTTCGTCATCCTGGATGAAGCGCAGAATACCACGGTGGAGCAGATCAAAATGTTCCTGACCCGCCTGGGCTTCGGTTCCAAAATGGTGGTGAACGGCGATGTGACGCAGATCGACCTGCCGCCCAATGTGAAGAGCGGCCTTGTTGATGCGGCGCGGGTGCTGAAGGGAATCAAAGGCATCGGTTGGGTTCATTTCAATAAAGAGGATGTAGTGCGTCACGATCTGGTGGCGGCGATCATCGACGCTTATGAAAAAGACGGAAAACGAAGGAGCGGAGGAAATCAATATGGAAATCACGATTAATTACAGTGATATGAAATATTATGATGAGGAACTGGAAAAGCTGCTGCATACGGTGCTGGAAAAAGGAGCGGAGCTCCAGAAGGTGCCGGAGGATGCGGAAATTTCCATCCTGATCTGCGATGCAGAGGAAATCCACAAGCTGAATAAGGAATACCGCGATGTGGATGCGCCCACCGACGTTCTTTCCTTTGCCCTGAACGAAGGCGGAGACGATCTGCCGGAGGAGGAAAAGGAACTGGGCGATATCGTGATCAATCTGGACCGGGCTGTGGCACAGGCAGAAGAATTCGGCCACAGCCGGGAAAGAGAGACCGCTTACCTGGCCGTGCACGGCTTCCTCCACATCCTGGGCTATGACCATTATGACCCGGAGGAAAAGAAAGCCATGCGGAAAGCCGAGGAGGATATCCTTTCTGCGTGCGGTATCACTCGTTTCACCACGGAAGGCGTTCTGGAGGCACAGGAAGAAAACCATGACTGACGGAGAAAGGGAACGTCTTCTGGCCACAGCCTTTGCAGCGGGGCGGAACAGCTATTCCCCGTACTCCCGTTATCCCGTGGGAGCAGCGGTGCTCTGCACGGACGGCACGGTTTACAGTGGCTGCAATGTGGAAAATGTTTCCTATCCGGCGGGGATCTGTGCGGAACGGAATGCGCTGGGAAGTGCTGTTGCGGCAGGGAAGCGTCATTTTAAGGCGCTGGCAGTATGCGGCAGCAAAGAGAGCTATACGATGCCCTGCGGCATCTGCCTGCAGTGGCTTGCGGAGTTCCGCATTCCGCTTATTCTCTCCGCAAAATCGGAGACGGATTATCAGGAATTTCGATTGGAAGAGCTTCTTCCCCATGCTTTTGCGGAAGAAGGATTGAAAGATAAAGGAAAAATATGAAAGAAACAGAAAAGTTCCATTCCGGGTTTGTAGCCCTTGTGGGCCGGCCCAATGTGGGAAAGTCCACTTTGATGAATGCTCTCCTGGGAGAGAAGATTTCCATTGTATCCGCCCATGCGCAGACGACGAGAAATAAGATCACCGGCGTATGGAACGGAGACGGCGCACAGGTGGTTTTCCTCGATACCCCGGGGATGCACAAGCCGCAGAGCAAGCTCGGCGAGGCCATCCGGCAGAGCACGATCGATGCGCTGGACGAGGTGGATGCCGTGGTTTTCCTCTGCTCCTGCGTGGACCCGCTGGGCGCGGGAGACCGGTATATCCTGTCTCTTCTGAAAGACAGGAAGGTGCCGATTATCCTGGGACTGTCCAAGACGGACCTGATCCGGAAAGAGGAAATCCTGAAGAAGATCGTGCAGTACAGCAAGATTCATGACTTTGCGGAAATCGTTCCTCTGTCGGCCAAGACGGGGGAAAACCTGGATGAGCTCATGAAGATTCTCGTGAAATACCTTCCGGAAGGACCGAAGTATTTCCCTGATGATATGGTAACGGATCAGCCGGAACGGAATATCGTACAGGAAATCGTCCGGGAAAAACTGCTGATCCGCACCCGGGAAGAGGTGCCGCATGCCATCGGCGTGTATACGGAGGAATTTTCCGAAAGAGAAAACGGAAAGGTATACATCCGCTGCACCATTTATGTGGAACGGGAATCCCAGAAGCGAATCATCATAGGAAAGAAAGGGTCCGTTCTCAAGGAGGCAGGCGCGGAGGCCCGGGAGGAAATCCAGAACCTGATCGGCGCTCCGGTTTTCCTCGACCTTTGGGTCAAGGTAGCCAAGGACTGGAAGAATAAGGATTATATTCTTCGGGAACTGGGATATAAGGAGCGGAAATAACGGACGCTCTTTTGCTTTCGGATGGGAGGAATGACCTATTTTTACGGAAATCGATCTGAGCAGTATCGTTTTTCTGCTCGTGATCGCACTTTTATCAGCTTTTCTGAATTATCGGAATACTCTGGTGAATTTTGCCTTTTCCCGAATGCGGCGGGAATATATCGAGAACAACGATGATCAGGACCCGGCGCTGATTGCAAAGGTGCTGCCTTACTATGAGAAGACCAGCCCGGTGCTGGCCGGAACGCAGATCGCCTTTGTGGTGAACGGGGCACTTTTCGGAATTTCCCTGGCAGGAATGGACGCAGTGCTGTACCGGATGTTTCTTCCGCTGGCAGAGGGATCGGGGATTTATATTCTCTGGGCTGTGCTGGCAGTATTCACTGTTCTGTCCGCGGCGGCGTACTGGATCTTTACAATCCTGATTCCCGGCTCTCATGCGCTGGTATCGGCACTGCCCATTCTGGCAGCCAATCTCTGGGTCATCCGGATGAATCGGTGGCTGTATGCACCGCTGATCCGGGCCGGGCTCTTCCTGACTAAAACGATTTTTGCCCGGAAAAATATCCCTCTGCGGAATGAGGTGGAATTTACCTACTCGGAGGATGAAATCCGGAGCATTGTGGAGGAAAGCCATCGGAGCGGCCGGCTCAATGCACTGGAAAATACACTGATCAAGAATTCCTTTGATTTCTTTGATCTGATGGTGCGGGATGTCATGATTCCCCGTAATGAGATGATTGTTCTGGATCTGAATGAGAATCTGATAGAAATCAGCCGGACCATTTCCAAGGCCAATCACACCTGCTATCCGGTGTGCGTGGAAAACAAGGATGAAATTGTGGGATTCGTCCATGTGAAGGATTTCCTGAAAAGTCTTCTCCGGGGGAAGGCAAACCTGCGGAAGAATATGCGGGAAATTCTGGTGGTGCCGGAAACAATGATGGCAGCCAATCTGCTGCAGCTCATGAAGAACCGCCGGACCTATATGGCTGTGGTGGCCGATGAATACGGCGGCACGGTGGGAATGGTCGCACTGAAGGATCTCGTGGAGGAACTGGTGGGAGAAATTCCGGAATTCCTGGACCAGACCCCGTATGAAATCCAGAAAAGGGAAGACGGCTCCGTCGAATTTGACGGGACGGTCATTCTTCAGGATGTTTCCGATACGCTTTCCATTGATCTGGACGGGGAAAACGGGGAAACCACCATCGGCGGCTTTGTCTTTTCCCATCTGGAGAGACTGCCGAAAATCGGGGATTCCGTGGAATTCTCCGGCTGGCGGTTCACCGTAATCCGGAAAGCAGGATTCCGCATCGTCCGCGTAAAAGCGGAACGGGTCAGTGAGGAGGAGCCGCATGAAACCGAAACTGAAAACGAGTGAGGGAATTCTTCTCCGGGTGAAAAAGGGCAATGAAGGGGGACGCAGGGTCTCCCTTTTTTCACGGGAGGAAGGGCTGATGCGGCTGTCCGTGCCGAGAGCGGTTCTTCAGCGGTGCGGAGCGGGCGTGATTGTGCCGTTTGCGCGGCTTCGGTTCACCGCGTCCTGTCTGGAGGAGACGGGCGTCCTCTGTCAGTATGAGGGGCAGCTTCTTTTTGATGCGACAGGCCTTTCCTACGAGGAGCTGTTTTACTGGTCCTACCTGATCGAGCTGGCGGAAAAGCTGCTTCCGCCCGGACAGCCGGACGGACAGGTGTGGTATACGCTCCTTTCCGCCGGAACGGCTGCGGGATTCCGGAACCGGCGGGTTACGGCCTTTGCTGCTTCGGTGCAGCTGCTGGCTGCGGCGGGACTGGACCCGGCAGCGGAAGAAGCGGCAGCGGCGCTGTCCCTGCCGGAAGAAGGACGGAAGCTTCTCCGGGCTTTCCGGGACTACCGGTGGAATGAATCTTTTGCAGAACGGATTCCTGCGGCGGTTTTTTCGGAAGCTGCACAGTATCTGGACCGTTTCATTGAGAGGTACGGCGATATCAGGATGGTTACGAAAGGGGCTTTTGGACGGTGATCCGGAGCGGGTTTTCCGGCGCCGGACAGACATGGCTGAAGGGAACAAATGAGTCTGCGGGAAAATGTTAATTTCGGGAAGCCTGCTTTGCTTTTCAGGGGGGATTTGCTATAATTACAGTGACTTGTCAAGTCAGGCATATTGTAACCGGACAGGATGACTTATAAAAAGCAGGCTCTGTTTACGGGAGCCGGGCTGAGTATATCCTCAGGAACGGAATTTGCTTTGCCCCGGAATTTCGTCCTCCGGTATGAATGCGCGGCTGAGACTTGATCGGTTATCATATTGTTTTGCAGATTTTCTCGTGCCGGGATGATGCAGTGCTTTCCTGTCCGGACATTTCACATCGGTGAGCGGGCGGAAACGGAGCGGTTCATCTGCAGGGCGCAAAAGCCATTTTCATAGAGATTTTCCCGGCTCTGATGCTCATACGAGGGAACTTTCCCACGGTACTTTCTTCAAAGGCGAAGACGGCGGAGGCCGTCTTTTTGTGTATCCGGGGTAGGATTTTGTGCAGGAGAGGATGATACGGAGAAAATGGTTCGGAAAACGGGAACCTGGGAAGTTCCTGCTTCCCGGAGGGCATGACTGAATTTCAAAATGGGGATTTTTGTTCCAGAGGAGGATTCTTACTATGTTTAGATCGATTGCAGAGGCTCTGAAAAGAGTCGCGCTGATCAAGCAGATCGCGGTAGGTCTGGTGATCGGCATTCTTATTGCGGTATTTTTCCCGCCGGCGATTCCCGCCGTCAAGATTTTCGGGGATCTTTTCGTCAAGGCATTGAAGGGTGTAGCGCCGATCCTGGTATTTTTCCTGGTTATGAATGCGATGGCGCAGAGAAAGAAGGATGCGGACACAAGCATGAAGCCCATCATTGAGCTGTATGTGATCGGCACCTTCCTGGCTTCGCTGGTAGGCGTCACACTGTCTTTCCTTTTCCCGATCGATCTGCTTCTGCAGGTTGCTCCGGATACGAAGCTGGCTCCGCCTTCGGGCATTATACAGGTCCTGCACAACCTGATTCTTTCTGTAGTGGATAACCCTGTTTCCGCTCTCATGAATGCAAATTATATCGGAATTCTTGCGTGGGCAATTATTCTCGGCCTGGCTTTGAGGGGCTGCGCCAGCGGAACCACAAGAACCGGCCTGGAAGATATTGCAAAGGCCATCACCCGTGTCGTTACCTGGATCATTCACTTCGCACCGCTGGGCATCATGGGCCTGGTTGCTGATTCTGTGGGAACCTCCGGTCTGGAAGCGCTTCTGGGCTATGTAAAGCTTCTGGGCGTGCTGCTCGGCTCCTACTTCCTGGTGGCTCTTGTCATGAACCCGATCATTGTGTATCTCAAGGTGCATAAGAATCCGTATCCGCTGGTACTGACCACCCTTCGGGAAAGTGCGGCATATGCGTTCTTTACCAGAAGTTCCGCAGCCAATATTCCGGTCAATCTGTCTCTTTGCAAGCGTCTTCGCCTGAACCCGGATCTGTTCACGATTTCCATCCCGCTGGGGGCGACGATCAATATGGCGGGCGCTTCCATTACGATTTCGGTACTGGCATTGGCAGCAGCCAATACGCTGGGAATCCATGTGGATCTGCCGACGGCACTGCTTCTGTGCATTGTGTCCACGGTAGGGGCCTGCGGCGCATCGGGCGTGGCCGGCGGTTCCCTGCTCCTGATTCCGGTGGCGTGCGCATCCTTCGGCATCGGCAATGATATTGCCATGCAGGTCGTGGGGATCGGCTTCATCATTTCCGTTCTGGAAGATGCGTGCGAAACGGCGCTCAATTCTTCCTCGGATGTGCTTTTCACTGCGACGGCGGAACTGGCTGCCCGCAGAAAGAACGGAGAAACCATTACTTCCGCAGATATGGTGCCTCATGATGAATGAGCCGGAATAAAAAACAGAAAAAGCTCCGGAAAGAGACCGCTTTGAGCGGTCTTTTTTCTTGGCGGATCGGCAGTACGGGAATCGGCAGGAAATGAATGCGGATGGAAAACAGCGGATGCATCTGCCGGTATCTTTGGCTGCATGGAAACGAACTGTTCTATGCTAAATACTCATACAATCATAATTGAATTGCAAGCATATGCTGCAGGGGGTATAATGTACACGTACTAAGTATATAAAACGGACGGCGGTCCGGTATTTCATTGAGGAGGTTCTATTTTGATACACGCACTTAAGAATTTTGTGGCGCATGTTGCTCTGATTAAACAGATTGCTGTCGGGCTTGTGATCGGCATCATTATTGCGCTGTTTTTCCCGCAGGCCATCCCTGCCGTCAAGATTTTCGGGGATTTGTTCGTTAAGGCCCTGAAGGGAGTCGCACCGATTCTGGTTTTCTTCCTGGTTATGAATGCTATGAGCCAGAATAAGAAAAGTGCTTCCGGAGGCATCCGTCCGATTGTCATTCTGTACATGATCGGTACTTTCTGTGCAGCTATCGTAGGCGTTGCCATGTCCTTCCTTTTCCCGACAACTCTCATGCTGGAAGTTGCTCCGGATATGCAGCTGACTCCTCCTTCCGGCATTATTCAGGTCGTTCATAATCTGATCCTGTCCATCGTGGACAATCCGGTCAGTGCTTTGATGAATGCAAACTACATCGGCATCCTTGCATGGGCAATTATCCTCGGGCTGGCATTCCGTACCGCTGCGAGCGGCACTACCCGCCAGAATCTGGAAGATATTGCAAAGGCTATCACCAAGGTGGTAAGCTGGGTCATCCATTTCGCACCGCTGGGCATCATGGGCCTGGTAGCTGACTCTGTAGGCTCTGCCGGCGTTTCCGCCTTGATCGGCTATGCTCATCTGCTCGGTGTCCTCATGATATCCTATGCGCTGGTTGCTTTCGTTATGAATCCGCTGATTGTTTTTGCCAAGACCCGCCGGAATCCGTATCCGCTGATCTGGGCTGCCATCCGGGAAAGTGCGGTTTATGCGTTCTTTACCAGAAGCTCCGCAGCCAATATCCCGGTAAATCTGGCGCTCTGCAAACGTTTGGGACTGGACCCGGATTTGTATACGATTTCCATTCCGCTGGGATGCACCGTCAATATGGCCGGGGCTTCGGTTACCATTTCCGTCATGGCTTTGGCAGCGGCTCATACCCTGGGCATTACGCTGGATCTTCCCACTGCCTTCCTGCTCTGCATTGTGTCGGCGCTGGGAGCATGCGGCACTTCCGGTGTAGCCGGCGGTTCCCTGCTTCTGATTCCCGTAGCCTGTGCTTCTTTCGGCATCGGCAATGACATTGCCATGCAGGTCGTAGGGATCGGCTTCATCATTTCCGTTCTGGAAGATGCGTGCGAAACCGCACTGAACTCCTCCTCCGACGTAGTATTCACCGCTACTGCGGAATATGCGGACAGAAGAGCCAAGGGAACTCTGGGACCGGATGATATGCGTCTTCACGATTGATTCTTGATCTTACAACAAATTCAAAAAAAGAAGCCTGCAGAATATTCCTGCAGGCTTCTTTTTTTGCTGTCCGGGCTCAGGCAGGACGGAAGACAGAGAAAGGCGGATGGGGCGATGCCCCGGAGAACCGGGGAAAGCGGCACGTCAAAGGTGACGGACTGCGGACAGATCATGCAATGAGGCCTGCCCCGGCTTACAGGGAACAGGCCTCATTGCGGATGGGTTTATTTTGATTTTGCCGATATCTTATTTCTGAATCAGAGCTTTTTCAGCATCTTCTGGAAATAGTAGGCGATGACTCCGTACATGGAAAGAATCAGGAAGTGAGCAAAGACAAAGGGAAAATAGCCGGACGGAAGGTTCGGGTTCTTGGGAACGGAAAGCATGAGAAGACGGCTTCCTATGCTGAAAAGATCGGAATAATAAGCACCGCCTGCCACGAGGAGGAGAGCAGCGGCTTTCATCAGAAAATCGGGGATCTTCGGCAGGAGCTTTTTGATCTTCGGAAGCATAAGCTGCCAGTGGAGGCCCACGTGGAGACCCAGGGCAATCAGCATGGAGTATCCGGCTGCTTTATGAACCGGATGGAGCCAACGCATACCCTCGCTCAGAACAGGGACCTGCTTGGAAATGAAAATTCCTATTCCGATGACGGAAATAAAAGATGCAATCAGGAAAAAGTCAACGGCCGCAGTCAGTATCCGCATTTTGTTCCAGCGTCCCCGGAAAAGGGAGGAATACCATCTCCGGTTAAACCATGTATGAATCAGAAACAGGCAGAAGAAAACTGCAGCGAGAGATTCGTGTCCCCAGTTTCCCACATAGCGGTAGTCGATAAGAGAAAGGATGACGCCCAGCATGGCGATTTCCAGAATGATTCTTTTATTCATGATGCCCTCCTTCATCAAGATAAACTTTGTAAATTTCTTTTAAACTTTGTAAAATTTATTTACATTTATTCTACTGCGAAAGGCAGGCCCCGGTAAATACATTTATCAATTGCTCCGGAACATTTCCTTTTATATAATGATGGTGAAAGAAGAGTTTGACGGTTATGAGGGAGGAATCATGTCTGTAAGGAATTTATGCAGGGAGAAAAATATTCTGTACTTGCTTTATGCGGTGCTTTTTGCGCTGCCTCTGCATCCGTTTGCTTTTTATGCGGTGCTGGTGCCGGCTGCTCTGGGCTGGGCGGTCCTGTGCCGTTTCGGGGGAAAGAAGTACTTTCGCCTGCCTCCGTTCTGGCAGCTGGGGACAGTCTTTCTGGGCTGTGCGCTTCTTTCCGGATTTGTTTCTCCGGATGTCGGATTCTCACTGGCCAATTGGGCATTTCAGCCCTTTCTGTACGGTGTCCTCTATGTGATGGTTTACTCTCTTGTTTCCACGGAAAAGGAAAAGGAAAGAGCGCTTTATGCCTTCCTTTTCGGGGCGGTGGCAGTGGCTCTGTACGGATTCTTTCAGTATGCGAATATATCGGAAATGACAGCGGACCTGACTGCGCAGAGCTGGGTGGACCCGGAACGGTTTCCCCTTTTGAAAAGACGGATGTATTCCACTCTGGAAAATCCGAATCTTTTCGGAGGATATCTCCTGATGATCATCAGCGTACTGGTTCCTTTTATATTGTCTGCCCGCAGATGGAAGGATAAGGTAATGTATGCTGTTCCCGGACTGGCTTTTTTCATCTGTCTTGTGCTGACTTATTCCCGGGGAGCCTGGCTTTCCCTGGGGGCTATTGTCCTCGGACTGACGCTGTTCTATGACAAACGGTTCGGATTTCTTTTTCTCCTGGCTCCGGCTGTCCTTCTTGTCTATCACGGGCAGGTTACGGAGCGGTTCCTGTCTCTGTTTTCGGGAGAGGATACGAGTGTTTCGCTGCGGTTTGCTCTGTGGGAAAGCACGATGGCGATGATTGAGGAGCATCCTCTGCTCGGCGTGGGCTGGGGAAGTTATTTCCTGGCCTATCCGGACTACAACTTTTTCATTCAGGAGGAGAATGTCCTTATTTTTCATGCCCATAATCTTTATCTGAATATGCCGGCGGAAGTGGGGATTCCCGGCGGAATCTGCTATCTGGCCTTCTTCCTGGGGCAGGGCGTTCTTTCCTACAGAAATTACAGAGAGGGCAGGGGCATCACCAGGACGCTCGGATTATCCGGCATACTGATGGTGATGGCCATGGCTGTCATCGGCCTTTCGGATCATATTCTCTTTTCCCGGTGCATTTCCTTTATTTTCTGGAGCCTTTCCGCGCTGTGCGTATCCCGGATCAGAGAATAACAGGCAGAGCTCCGGCGTCGGAGTGCGGCCGGAAGAAAAATTTAGGTATTTCAATATGTTTTAAAAGGATGTGCCTATTTTCCGTTTAATGCCGGTCTCCGGAGAAATGAGGGATTCCTTGAGAGGGAAGTTATGAATGGGAGAAAATATAATTTGTCCAATAGGAATTATTTATATCCCCTTTAAAGGAATTTGAAAAGCGAAAAGACTGTTTTCAGCGTTCAAATTTATTAAAATGTGTTATAATAATGAAGGTAAAGGAAAACTTTACGGGGCAGTCATGCTTAAATCTCGCAGAAGGAGGGTTTTCTTATGATTGTGATGGAATTTTATAATCTTAAGACAACCTCCATTTTGATAAGCGTCGTTTAAGGGACTGCGTTTTTTATGGGTAAAAAGTGCTGCGGCTTGCATCAGCCTGAAAACTGAAGCCATGGCCTTTTGATATTATTTTTCATTTTTGGGAGGATGATAGTAATGATCGACACCAATGATAGTGAATTTCTGAGCAGAATTGAAGACAAAGATCTTCTGTCCAAAATCTGCGACGGAAAAACTGCTGCACAGATGTTCCAGCAGGGCGACATTATTGGTATTTCCGGATTTACGCCCTGCGGCTATCCGAAAATCACCATGCATGAACTGGCTGAACGTATGAAAGAAACCCCGTTCCAGGTAGATATCTGGTCCGGCGCTTCCACAGGTTCCCAGATCGACTCTGAACTGGTTGCTGTCAACGGCATCAGAAACCGTATGCCTTATCAGACAAATTCCAACCTGAGAAAGGCTATCAACGCAGGCCAGATTAACTATTTCGATCTTCACCTGTCTCATGTAGCTCAGCAGATCCGCGCAGGCTTCTTCACCAACTATAAGGGTGAAAGAGTTTACGGCCCGGACTATGCAGTTGTAGAAGTCTGCAAGATCGGACCGAACGGGGAACTTTACCCGACCACCGCAATCGGCAACTCTCCGGTATTTGTTGACACTGCAAAGAAAGTTATTGTCGAAGTCAACACCACCCAGCCGCTGGAACTCGCAGGCATGGCTGATATTTACATGCGTAAGAATCCGCCTTTCTGCGAACCGATTCCGATCGTACATGCAGGCGACCGCGTAGGCACCCCGTACATCCCCTGCGATCCCGCAAAGATCGTTGCAGTAGTTCCGTGCGATCTCCCGGATGTAACCCGTGCACTGGCTCCGCTCGATGACGACGCTGAAGCAATGGGCAACAACCTGGTAGAATTCCTGACCAATGAAGTAAAGCACGGCAGACTTCCGGAAAACCTGCTCCCGCTGCAGTCCGGTGTAGGCAACGTAGCAAACGCTGTTATTCACGGCCTTGTTGAATCCAACTTCAAGAACCTTTCCGTATACACCGAAGTTATTCAGGACGGCATGTTCGACCTGATCGACAGAGATAAGATCGATATGATTTCCGGTACATCCCTGTCCCCGTCCCCGGAAGGACTGAAACGCTTCTATGCAAACATCGGCGAATACAGCAAGAAGATCGTTCTCCGTCCGCAGGAAATTTCCAACAACGGTGAAGTTGTCCGCCGTATCGGCGTTATCGGCATGAACACCGCTCTGGAAATGGATATCTACGGCCATGTAAACTCCACCCACGTTACCGGCACCAAACTGATGAACGGTATCGGCGGATCCGGCGACTTTGCCCGCAACGCATTCCTGTCCTGCTTCTTCTGCCACAGCACAACAAAGGGCGGCAAGATTTCTGCAGTAGTTCCGATGTGCTCTCATGTAGACCACACCGAACACGACACCCATGTATTCATCTCCGAACAGGGTGTTGCAGATGTCCGCGGCCTGTCCCCGAAGGAAAGAGCAAAGGTTATCATCAACAACGTTGCTCATCCGTCCTTCAGAGATCAGCTCATGGATTACTATGAAAGAGCACTCGCTAACTGCGGTCCGACCCAGACACCGCATATGCTGAAGGAAGCATTTGCTTTCCATGAAAGCCTTGCCGAAACCGGCGATATGCACTTCAAGAAATAATTTGTAAGGATTAAAGAAACCTTAAATACTTTACAAATAACCCAAATCAGATATAATAATTTATGGTGATAACTGCTCAGCAGTTTCATATACCAAAGCACTCCAACCGATGAAAGGCGCTGCAGGGCTTCTGCAGTGCCGGCCATCGATTAAGAGTTCTTAATAAGGAAGCAAATACCGGAAACGGTGAGAAGACCGGAAAGGCGCCGCCGATAATTTACGGGAGCTTCCGAAAAGTTACTTACTTTTTTAGGAGGAAGATGAACTCATGTCTAACGAATCCCTGAAAGCTAAACTTGATGCCTACAATGCAGAATATGCAAAACAGGTTGCTAAACATCCGGAAAGAATTGGGCTTGTACACAAGAACCTGTACACCCCTCTCGACCTGGAAGGCTTTGATTATGAAAGAGACCTCGGTTTCCCGGGTGAATATCCTTACACCCGCGGCGTACAGCCGACCATGTACCGCGGCAAACTCTGGACCATGCGTATGTACGCTGGCTTCGCTACCGCTGAAGAATCCAACAAGCGTTATCGTTACCTGATCGCTAACGGCGGATCCGGCCTCTCCTGCGCATTCGACCTTCCGACCCAGATCGGCTATGACTCCGATGACAAGATGGCTGAAGGCGAAGTTGGTAAGGTAGGCGTTGCTATCGATACCCTGAAAGATATGGAAATCCTCTTCGATCAGATCGATCTCGGCAAAGTTTCCACCTCCATGACCATCAACGCACCGGCTTCCGTACTGCTCGCTATGTACATCGCTGTTGCTGAAAAGCAGGGCGTACCGGCTGATCAGCTCCGCGGTACCATTCAGAACGATATTCTGAAGGAATACGCAGCACGCGGCACCTACATTTTCCCGGTTAAGCCGTCCATGCGTCTGATTACCAACATTTTCGAATACTGCTCCAAGAACGTACCGAAGTGGAACACCATCTCCATTTCCGGCTACCACATCCGTGAAGCTGGTTCCACCGCTGCTCAGGAAATCGCATTCACCATCGCTGATGGTATCGCATACATCGAAGCAGCTCTGAAAGCCGGCATGCACATCGATGACTTCGCAGGCCGTCTGTCCTTCTTCTGGAACGCTCACAACAACGTACTCGAAGAAGTAGCTAAGTTCCGTGCTTCCCGCCGTCTGTGGGCTACCATCCTCAAGGAAAGATTCCATGCTCAGAAGGATAAGTCCATGAAGCTGCGTTTCCACACCCAGACAGCAGGTTCCATGCTGACCGCTCAGCAGCCGAACAACAACATCATCCGTGTTGCTCTTCAGACCGCTGCAGCAGTTATGGGCGGAACCCAGTCCCTGCACACCAACTCCCGTGATGAAGCTCTGGCTCTGCCGACCACTGAATCCGTAACCATCGCTCTGCGTACCCAGCAGATCGTTGCATACGAATCCGGCCTGGCTGATGTAGTCGATCCGCTCGGCGGCTCCTACTATGTAGAAGCTCTGACCAACGCTATCGAAGCTGAAGCTAAGGAATACATCAAGAAGATTGATGAAATGGGCGGCGCTGTAGAAGCTATTGATAAAGGCTACATCCAGAAAGAAATTCAGGATTCTGCTTATGCTTGGCAGATGGCTGTTGAATCCGGCGAAAAGACCATCGTTGGCGTCAACAAGTTCACCATGGAAGAACCGCCGGTTGAAGGCCTGCTGAAGGTTGATGCATCCGCTGGTGAATTCCAGAAGAAGAAACTCGCTGAAGTTAAGGCAAACCGCGACAATGCAAAGGTTGCTGAAGAACTGAAGAAGCTGGAAGTTGCAGCTGCTGATGAATCCGTCAACCTGATGCCGGTTATCCTGGACTGCGTTCGTGCTTACTGCTCCCTCGGCGAAATCTGCGGAGTACTCCGTAAGGTATTCGGCGAATACAAGCCGCACAACACACTTTAATTAGATTATCGACAATCGATATCCATAATATTTCTGGAGGTAATTAACAATGGCAGAAAAACGTATCAGAGTACTCGTTGCAAAACCGGGTCTTGATGGACATGATCGTGGCGCAAAGGTTATCGCTCGCGCACTTCGTGATGCAGGCATGGAAGTAATTTACACCGGTCTTCGTCAGACCGTTGCTCAGATCGTTGAAGCAGCAGATGCAGAAGACGTTAACGTTGTAGCTCTGTCCCTGCTCTCCGGCGCTCACAACACCCTCTTCCCGGAAGTTGTAGAAGCACTGAAAGCTAAGGGAATGGGCGACGTTCTCGTAATCGGCGGCGGCGTAATTCCTGCTGGCGATATCCCCGGCCTGAAGGCTGCTGGCGTAAAGGAAATCTTCACACCTGGCACCCCGACCAAGAAAGTTATTGATTTCATCAACGAAAACGTAAAATAATTAGCTTTTAGACTGATTCGCAAGACAGTTTATTAGTGTAATTTAGCTGCTTCGGGGCTGGGTACACTCTCAGCCCCGTTGCGACTATATTATTTAATCCTGAAAAAACTCTTCGAAAAGGCGGTGTATCCATGGAATTTTCTATGCAAGATTTCTGGAATGGATCCAGACGTGCCTTAGCGAGAGCAATTACCATCGTGGAAGACGAACGGGATGGTTTTGAAGATATCATGAAAGATATCTATCATCATACCGGTCGTGCCCAGGTCATCGGTATTACTGGTGCGCCTGGTGCGGGTAAGAGCACACTGTCAGATGCCCTGATCAAGAAGTATCGTGCACAGGGAAAGACCGTCGGTATCGTTGCAGTTGATCCGACCAGTCCGTTCTCCGGCGGTGCAATCCTCGGCGATCGTATCAGAATGAACGACTTGACCTTGGATAAAGGTGTTTATATCCGTAGTATGGGTACACGCGGCAGTTTGGGCGGACTTTCCCGCAAAACAGCTGACGCTGTAAAATTGATGGATGCTTTCGGTCTCGATGTTATTTTTATCGAAACAGTAGGCGTAGGACAATCAGAAGTCGATATCGTCAAGAATGCGGATACAACTCTTGTTGTGCTCGTACCCGGACTCGGCGACGATATTCAGGCAATTAAAGCAGGTATCCTCGAAATCGGTGACGTATTCGTCATCAATAAATGTGATCGTGACGGCGCAGATCGTTTGAATGTAGAAATCGAAATGATGCTGGATCTGGGAGAAGCTCAGAACTGGCGTCCGCCGATTGAAAGAACGATTGCGAACAAGGATCAGGGTGTGGACGATGTAGTTGCATCCCTGAACGATCATCGCAAGTATTTGGAAGAATCCGGTCTCCTGGAAGAACGCAGAAGAGAACGGGCTAAGACCGAAATGCTTGAAATGATTCACGACCGCATTTCCCGTCATATTGAAGAACATATCTCCAATACGGGTGAATTCAGTGACTACGTGGATCAGGTCTTTGAACGGAAAAACGATCCGTTCACAGTCGTTGATACCATTGTGGGCAATATATTCAAATAATCCAAAGGAGGAGTTATTATGGCATTCAAAGTAGTATGTGTCGACCATGTAGGCGTAGCTGTTGGCGATCTTCAGGCGATTAAAGATCAGATGAAGAACATCCTCGGAATGGATCCGTCCCTTCCGGATGAAACCGTAGAAGATCAGCATGTAACCACAAGCTTCTTCAAACCGTCTGCTCAGACCGAAGCTTGCGAACTCGAATTCCTGGGTTCCACCACTCCGGACGGCCCGATCGCTCGTTACATCGCTAAAAACGGCGGCAAGAATGGCTTCCAGCATGTAGCTCTCCGTGTAGATGACATTGAATCTGCACTGGCTGATCTCCAGGCTAAAGAAGTTCCGCTCATCGACAAGAAATGGCGTGTCGGTGCTGGCGGATGCCACATCGCATTCTTGCATCCGAAAGCTACCGGCCTTCTGATTGAATTGACAGAACGCGCTGGCGGCCCTTCCTTCAAGGAATAATTCCTTAAGGAATGATAAGTGCTTCGCTCTCTTCGCAGAGTGAAGCATCCCCCTTGCGGGGGACCCTATAATTTTTGGAGGTGTAAGAATGGCAACTGTTGAAGAAAGAATTGAGCTTCTCCATAAGAACCTCGCTCATGTTGAGGCTATGGGTGGCGAAAAACGTGTTGAAAAACAGCATGCAAAGGGCAAGCTGACTGCTCGTGAAAGACTGGCTCTTCTGTTTGATGAAGGCACTTTCGTAGAAGTCAATGCTCTTGTAAAGTCCCGCTGCCACAACTTCGGCCAGGAAAAGAAAGATCTCCCTGGTGAAGGTGTAGTAACCGGCTACGGCACTGTTGACGGAAGACTGGTATTTGCATTCGCTCAGGACTTCACCGTTGAAGGCGGCTCCCTTGGTGAAATGCATGCTGCTAAGATTGTTCACGTAAATGAACTGGCTCTGAAAGTCGGTGCTCCCTGCGTAGGTCTGAACGATTCCGGCGGAGCTCGTATTCAGGAAGCAGTAGATGCTCTTTCCGGTTACGGCAAGATTTTCTGGTGCAACACCATCGCTTCCGGCGTTATTCCCCAGATTTCCGCAATCATGGGACCGTCCGCAGGCGGCGCTGTTTACTCCCCGGCTCTGACCGACTTCATTTACATGGTTAAGAAAACATCCCAGATGTTCCTGACCGGCCCGGCTGTAGTTGAATCTGTAACCGGCGAAAAGATTACCGCTGAAGCTCTCGGCGGCGCAATGACTCATAACCGTACATCCGGCGTAGCTCAGTTCGCAGCTGAAAACGACGAAGACTGCATTAAGCAGATCCGTTACCTCCTCAGCTTCCTGCCGAGCAACAACATGGAAGATGCACCGATTGTTGAAACCGGTGATGATCCCACAAGAACCGATCCGGCTCTTGATTCCATTATGCCGGAAAACTCCAACGCTCCCTACAACATGTATGATGTTATCAAATCTGTTGTAGATAACGGCGAATACTATGATGTAGCTAAGGAATTCGCAAAGAATATCATCACCTGCTTCGCTCGTTTCGACGGACAGTCTGTTGGTATCATTGCTAACCAGCCGGCATTCATGGCAGGCTGCCTTGACTACAACGCATCTGATAAAGCAGCTCGTTTCATTCGTTTCTGCGACTGCTTCAACATTCCGGTTGTTAACATCGTCGATGTTCCTGGGTTCCTCCCGGGCAAACAGCAGGAATATGCCGGCGTAATTCGTCACGGCGCTAAGATGCTGTTCGCTTACTGCGAAGCTACCGTTCCGAAGATCACCATGATTCTCCGTAAAGCATACGGCGGCTCCTACATCGCTATGTGCTCCCGTGAACAGGGCGCTGACCAGGTATTTGCTTGGCCGACCGCTGAAATCGCTGTTATGGGACCTGCAGGCGCAGCTAACATCATCTTCAAGAAAGACCCGAACAAAGAACAGCGTACAAAGGAATATGTTGATGAATTCGCTACTCCTTACAAAGCTGCAGAACGCGGCTATGTAGACGCAGTTATCGATCCGAGAAATACTCGCCCGACAATTATCAATGCACTGAAGATGCTTGCTTCCAAGCACGAAGTACATCCGGCAAAGAAACACGGAAACATTCCGCTCTAATATTTGCCGCGTAAAAACTTTAATTGAAAGGATGGGTACAGATGGATAACAGTACAGTTATGTATATTGCGGTTTTTGCTGCTATCGTTGCAGTAATTGCCCTGATCATGATCTGGCAGGTACGTTCATCTCTCAATCAGTCCGCAGCACCGGCACCGGCAGCTCCCAAAAAGGCTGCAGCTCCTGCTAAGGCAGCTCCTGCTAAAGCAGACAATGGTGCAGTTGTAGCAGCTATCGCTGCTGCTATCGTTGCTATGGGTGGCGGCGAAATCGTCTCCATCCGCCCGGCAGCTAGAACTTCCTGGACCGCTGCAGCTCGTATTGCAGGCGTTTCCGGCAACCAGCAGTTCTAATTGAAAGTTGAAAGTACAATCATTTAGGAGGAAATACAATGAGAAAATTTACTGTAACAGTTAACGGCCAGGATTACGATGTAGTAGTTAAAGACGCTGGCGCAG